>MDTC01019178.1_pt1 | contig 87440 bp, 79 predicted proteins | sample 811181 | NCBI WGS metagenome assembly MDTC01 (sample SAMN05326644, study PRJNA326480) | marine metagenome | isolation source: seawater | place: Pacific Ocean: North | collected 2011
CAATCACCGCGATTGGGAGTCAAATCGAGATCAACACTAATGTCCTCTAATTTCATTACTTCTCGAAGGTCAACCCCAATCTCATAACTCTCAGGGAGTAGAAGCAATCCTGAAGAATCGTCACCGATTCCCAACTCCGCTTCCGAACAAAGCATACCGCTCGAATCAACCCCCCTTAAGTTAACCACCTTGATTTCAACTGATTTTTCCTTATCAACCGAAAGAAGAGCTCCTGGTTTTGCAAAAGGCACTCTTATTCCAATCGAGACGTTAGGCGCTCCGCAAACAACTTGATACGACTCCTCACCATCACTGACCTCGCATACCCGCAACTTATCAGCGCTCGGGTGAGGTAAAACACTCTCAACTAGCCCAACAACCACATTCGAAAATGGCCCCGCAACATTCGAGACACCATCCACCTCAAGGCCAGCCATCGTCAGCAATTCCAAAAAATCGGAAAGTGCTAATTCGGGGTCCACCCACTCGCGAAGCCAATTATTACTGAATATCATATCTTTTACGTACCAACTGATTTCAATCTCATTGATGAAAACTCAACCCACAAACTGGCTTAAAAACCTCAAATCATTTTCAAAATAAGTTCTCAGATCACCAACCCCATAGCGAAGCATTGCCAGTCTCTCAACACCCATACCGAACGCAAAGCCACAAAATATTTTCGCATCGATTCCCGACATGTCTAACACCTTGGGATGCACCATTCCGCACCCCATGATCTCGAGCCACCCGGAATTTGAACAAACACGACAGCCCTTCCCTGAGCATTTTACGCACGCCATATCAACCTCCGCAGAGGGCTCGGTAAATGGAAAATAAGACGGGCGAAATCGGACGGGAAGTTCCTTCTCAAAAAACGCGTGTAAAAAATCTTCAACTGTGCCTTTGAGACCGGCAAAATTTGCGTGCTCGTCTATAAACAAACCCTCTACCTGGTGAAACATTGGGGTATGCGTTAGATCAGAGTCACAACGATAAACACGTCCGGGACATATTATTTTTATTGGCGGATTTGCGTTCTCCATAACTCGTATTTGGACGGGCGATGTGTGGGTTCTGAGCACTTCTCCAGATTCCAAATAAAACGTATCGTGCATCGCCCGCGCCGGGTGATGTTCCGGTATATTCAACGCCTCAAAGTTATGATACTCATCTTCAATTTCAGGGCCCTCAACAACCTCATATCCGGCACTTAAAAAGATACTCGAAATTCGTTCAATCGTTAAGGAGATAGGGTGAAGACTACCGCTAATGCTTCTTCTTCCGGGTAGGGTCACATCAATGCGTTCTGCATCGAGCTGCCTTTGCAAAGCCTCTGAAACAAGTTCCTCTTTGCGAGAATTAATAGCCTCAAAGACTCTTTTCTTCAATACATTTATTTCTTCGCCAGCCTCCCGCCTTTTGTCGGGAGGGAGGGAACCAAGCCCTTTCAGCCTCTCAGTTATTTTCCCCTTTTTTCCGGTATATTCAACCCGTATGCTTTCCAAAGCACCTTCATCCGGCGATTCTTCAATCGCTAGAAGGGCTTCTTTTAAAAGAGGATTTTCTGTTTCCATACATTAAGCACCAGGCAATAAACTACAAGCTGTCTACAAGATCATTCAATCATCAGTGATTGAATGATCTTGCTTACACTTACACTCTAAGATTATCTAAGCAGCTAGGCTTGATTTTGCTTGATCTAGAATCGCAGCGAAAGCAGGCTTGTCATGCACTGCTAAATCCGCCAAGACGCGCCGGTCTATTTCAATCTCTGCTTTTTTTAAGCCAGCCATCAGTCTGCTATAAGACATTCCGCAAAGTCTCGCTTGCGCGTTAATACGCGTGATCCACAGCGATCGAAAAACACGCTTTTTCACCCGTCTGTCACGGTATGCATATTGCCCAGCCTTGGTAACAGCTTGGTTTGCAACGCGATAGATACGACTCCTGGCGCCATAATACCCTTTCGCTTTTTTTAATACTTTTTTGTGCCGTCTATTAGCTACGACCCCTCTTGTTACTCGAGCCATACCCTTCTCCTAAATTCAACTATATGCGTGAGCAATCGGACTTAAACTTCTCGCAACATCCTCTTAATCGAAGGAACATCAGACGGATGGACTAATGAAGTTCCACGAAGTTGACGCTTACGCTTTGTTGTCATTTTAGTAAGAATGTGACTCTTATAAGCACTCTTACGCTTGAAACCGGAAGCTGTCTTTTTAAAACGCTTCGCAGCACCACTATGGGTTTTTGCCTTTCCTGCCATAACTAACTCCGCATTTGCAGACGAGTAACCAATGCCTCGCTGCTACTATTGAAATGCCCGCAAATATCTCAAGCGCGCTTCTTAGTCGGGGCCAGCACCATCACAATTTGCCGACCCTCCATCTTGGGCTCTTGCTCGACTACTCCGAATTCAGACAAATCATCTTTTATCCGAGTAACTAACTCCATCCCAAGATGCTGATGAGCCATTTCACGGCCTCGGAATCGTAATGAAACCTTAGCCTTATCCCCATCTTCAAGGAAACGTATCAGGTTGCGTAGTTTTACCTGATAATCTCCAATCTCCGTACCTGGTCTAAACTTTATTTCTTTTACCTGGGTTCTTCTTTGCTTTTTTTTGTTCGCTGCTTTTTGTTTTTTTGCTTCAAAAACATGCTTGCCGTAGTCCATCAACTTGCAAACAGGAGGCTCAGCCTCTGGCGATATTAAAACTAAATCAAGTTTCGCAGCTGCAGCTTTTTCCCGAGCCTCACCGATCATCACTATCCCTAGTTGCTCACCTTCCTCGCCAACTAGACGTACTTGCTCAACATCAATCTGCTCATTTACTATCGATTTCTTGGAACTAGCTCTCATAATCTGCGCTAAGCGCGTAATCCTCTGTCAATTAAAGTAAAAATTCCAGGCGAACTCTGCATCTTTAAGATTCCACTGGAGCAGTCTGTCTTCCGAAAAGGGCGATATCATGGCCTAAATGATCGCAGAAGTCACCTATTCTCATCACCCCAAGATCTTCTCCTCCACGTTTTCTTACAGAAACGCTCTCTGATAAGACTTCTTTATCGCCAATTACGAGGATATACGGAACTTTTTGAAGCGTGTGCTCTCTAATCTTAAACCCTACCTTCTCATTACGAAGATCCACACTCGCGCGAAACCCTTTTTCAGTGAGGACCTCGACAACATGAGAACAAAATTCACTTTGCTTGTCGGTAATATTCATTACTACGCAATGCTCCGGAGCCAACCACGCAGGAAAGGCCCCAGCATACTGTTCAATTAAGATACCTATAAACCTCTCAAGAGACCCTAGAATAGCTCTATGTAACATTACGGGACGCTTGTCACGATTCCCCTTCTCGTCAACATATGTGATATCAAACCGTTCGGGTAGATTCATGTCAACCTGTAAAGTTCCACACTGCCAATCTCGACCAATAGCATCTCGCAAGACAAACTCTAATTTCGGACCATAAAACGCCCCTTCACCTGGAAACAAGACATACTCCAAACCCATTGCCTCAAGTGCATTGCTCAAAGCCGCTTCTAGCTTATCCCAGACCTCATCGCTTCCAATCCGATTCTCTGGGCGAGTCGAAAGTTTAATCTTAATATCCTCAAAGCCAAAGTCTTGATATATCTCTAATATCAGTGCGACAACATCAATGCACTCCTGCCCCATCTGTTCTTCAGTGCAATAAATATGGGCATCATCTTGGGTAAAGTGCCGAACGCGCATCAACCCGTGGAGTGCGCCGGATGGCTCATAACGGTGCACTTTACCAAACTCTGACATGCGTAACGGAAGATCCCGATAACTTTTCAGTCCCTGCGAAAACATAGATACCGAACCAGGACAGTTCATCGGCTTTAGCGCGAAAATGCGATCATCTTCGGTCTGAGTAGAGAACATATTTTCCCGATAGTTAAACCAATGGCCGGACGTTTCCCACAAGCTCCTGTCCATTACATCTGGTGTGTTCACCTCAACATAATTTGCCTTTTGCTGCTGCTCTCGCATGTAGTCAATTAATTGTCGAAAAATTTTCCAACCCTTTGGGTGCCAAAAAATAGAACCCGGGGCTTCTTCACTAAAATGAAAAAGGTCCAACTCGCGACCGAGCTTACGATGATCTCTTTTCTCAGCTTCTTCAAGCTGAGTTAAGTAAGAGTTAAGTTCTTTCTTGGTAGACCAAGCAGTGCCATAAATTCTCTGTAATACCTCATTTTTAGAGTCACCCCGCCAGTATGCTCCAGAAACTTTCGTAAGTTTAAAATTCTCAAGAAAACTAGTATTCGGAACGTGGGGACCCCTGCACATATCAAGATATTCTTGGTGGTAGTATAGGCCCATTGACTCCTCGTCAGGCATATCCTCAATCAACTTTAACTTATATTCCTCGCCCCTATTTTTAAATTCCGCGATGACTTCAGATCGCGGCGCAACTTTCTTCACTACATCGTATTTTTGCCGAATCAAAGAACGCATTCGGTCCTCAATAGCTTGAACATCCTCTTGGGTAAATGATTTTTCCGACGCAATATCATAATAAAACCCATTTTCAATCACGGGGCCTATTACCATATTAGCTTTAGGGAATAGCTGCTTGACTGCATGCCCAATAAGATGGGCGCAAGAGTGGCGAATTATCTCAACTCCCTCGTCATCCTTACTCGTAATAATGCGTAAATTTACATCCTTATCAAAAACATCGCAGGCGTCGTATAAGTCCCCATCCACTTCTCCGGCAATTGTCGCTTTGGCTAACCCAGGGCCGATGTCTGAAGCTATCTCAAAGACAGATACAGGCTTGTCATATTCCTTTCTATTGCCATCCGGCAGTGTGATTACTGGCATTTGATCAAAACCTAAATCTGAAGTGTCAATCTATATCTCATGGTCGGTAAAAGCCGCACACTTTTACTTAGAACTTCTACTTCACCGTTAGCTGGTAGGCACGACCAGATTCGAACTGGTGACCTCTACCATGTCAAGGTAGCGCTCTAACCAACTGAGCTACGCGCCTAAAATGAGTATCTAAAACGAACGGCGATTATACGGACAATGAACCCACAATGTCGATCGTTTTATTCAAAATAAATTCACTCAAGTCACTGCTTTAAAAGACGAATTTTGAGCGCAGCAATTCTATCACGACATTGCGCTGCTTCCTCAAAAGCTAAATTCTTTACATGCTCAAACATCTCATTTTCAATTGCAATCAGGTCGGATTCGGTTACTTTTCGATCATCAAATTTTATCGCCTCGAAAGCCCCAGATTTTTCTTCCCTCCCTCGAAGCCTTTTCTCCCGTGTCTCCGCGTTCACGAAAGCCCCTTCCATAACATCAAGAACTTTTTTTGAAACTCCTGTAGGAATTATATTATGCTCCTCGTTAAAGTGTAGCTGAAGGTCTCGCCTTCTTTTAGACTCGTCAATTGCACGCTGCATTGACCCCGTAACAACATCGGCATAAAGAATTGCTCGTCCGTTTAGATTTCGTGCCGCACGCCCAATGGTTTGAATTAAAGACCGAGTTGAACGCAAAAACCCCTCTTTATCCGCGTCAAGGATAGCGACCAGAGCGACTTCCGGAATATCGAGCCCTTCTCTAAGCAGATTAATACCAATCAGCACATCAAATTTTCCAAGCCGCAGATCCCTGAGTATCTCTGAACGCTCCACCGTGTCTATGTCTGAGTGCAGATACCTAACGCGCACACCGTGCTCTGCTAAGTAATCCGTTAAATCCTCAGCCATACGCTTAGTCAGCACTGTGACTAGAACACGCTCATCTCGTTTTGTGATTTCCTTTATCTCCGAAAGCAAGTCGTCTACTTGAGTACTTGCGGGTTTTATTTCAAGAGTGGGATCCGTCAACCCTGTCGGCCTAACCAATTGCTCAACTCGTTCCCCTTCATTCTCGTCTTCATATGGCCCTGGTGTGGCAGAAACAAACACAATTTGTGGTATAAGATTTTCCCACTCTTCAAATTTCAAAGGTCGGTTATCAAGAGCAGAAGGCAAACGGAATCCAAAATCAACAAGCGTCTCTTTACGTGACCGATCACCTTTATACATGGCACCCAATTGTGGGATCGAGACATGCGACTCGTCGGCAAAGACCAACGCATTTGATGGAAGATAATCGTATAGTGTCGGGGGCGGTTCTCCCGATTCACGGCCAGATAAATAACGTGAGTAGTTCTCTATGCCATTGCAGTAACCAAGTTCTTGAATCATCTCTAAATCATATTTCGTCCGCTGCTCGAGCCGCTGTGCTTCTAGAAGTTTATTGTTATCACGGAGCTGAACCAGCCGATCCTGCAATTCAATTTTAATCATTTCAACTGCAGACAAAAGCGTCTCTCGCGGAGCGACATAATGCGATTTTGGGAAAACGGTAAGACGGGGAACTTCTTTTACAACTGCACCTGTCAAAGGGTCGAAGTACGAGAGACGCTCTATCTCATCATCGAACAACTCAATACGAATCGCATCACGTTCGGATTCGGCTGGGTAAATGTCAATTACGTCACCTCGAACTCTATAAGTTGCACGGCGCAACTCGACGTCATTGCGAGTGTACTGCAGATCAGCTAGCCTTTTGAGGAGGCCTCGCTGGTCCATCTTCTCACCTCGATCGAGATGAATCACCATTTTTAAATAGGCCGCGGGATCTCCCAATCCGTATATAGCCGACACAGTGGCTACCACTATCACATCTTTCCGCTCTAACAGGGCCTTAGTTGCAGACAAACGCATTTGTTCAATATGGTCATTAACCGAGGCATCTTTCTCAATAAAAAGATCTGAGGCCGGGACATAAGCTTCGGGCTGATAGTAATCGTAATACGACACAAAATATTCAACGGCATTTTTGGGGAAAAACTCTTTAAATTCCCCGTAAAGCTGTGCAGCAAGAGTCTTATTTGGTGCCATCACCAATGCCGGTCTCTGCAATCTCTCAATAACGTTCGCTGCAGTAAATGTTTTCCCAGATCCAGTGACCCCCAGCAAGGTTTGTGCGCGCAGACCATTAGTCAAGCCTTCGCATAAGCTTTCAATCGCAGCAGGCTGATGTCCAGCGGGATTAAATTTCGAATAAATCTTGAACTGATCCGACATTTTTTCCATCTTTTATAAATTTTGATTAAACATATGTTGATAGTTCGAACATAAATCGGCACCTAGTCAAACCATTAAGGGTAAGCTAAACACCTTCCGACCAAAGCTGATGCAAAAACTAAGAAACCTTGCCTCCAATACTTTTATTGCCCTACTGGCACTAAAAATCGGTTACCGAGCTTTTTACTTGTTGTTGAACATCGAGCAAACTGTCCTTTCTGCTCGGAATAAAATACCCGTATGACTCTAGTCGTTGATCACTTAAGAGCACGAGTTACAGGACCATAGAATTTAGTTACCTTAGTAAAACAATCTATTTTTCCAAATTTAAAGACAAGTGATAATCAAGTTTGTTATTATAGAGTTAGTTCCGAAAGAGTGTGCTTTTTATTATAATACGTTTTAATTTGCCCAATAGCTCAATGGTAGAGTAGGTGACTGTTAATCACTTGGTTCCTGGTTCGAGTCCAGGTTGGGCAGCCACATTTTGTTGCTGCACGATCCACAAATGCCGCAGCCACTGCAAACCCCGCTCACAGCACAAAGCTTAAAGCTGTCCAAGGGAGCATGAGAGATCGGAAGTAATATCGCCATAATTTTATCCCTTCTATTTATGCAGGAACAAAGACGGAGTTTCTAATATGCGCCCAATAATACTTACCATACTCCTGGCTTTTAGCGCGAACGCAAGTGCTCAAGCGAACCCCATCGTAGATATTGAAACAAGCAAAGGACTAGTCTCCGCTGAACTGTACGCAGACAAAGCACCTGTTTCTGTCGAAAATTTCTTACGCTATGTTGATAACGGCTTTTTCGACGGACTTATATTTCATCGCGTTATTCCAAATTTCATGGTCCAGGGTGGAGGATTTTCTGCTGATATGGTCCAAAAGTCGACATACGAACCGATAAAAAACGAAGCCCGCAGTGACGTTCCTAATGCACGAGGAACCCTGGCGATGGCACGCACAAACGTGGTTGACAGCGCAACAAGTCAATTTTTCATCAACCTCGTCGACAATGGCTACCTCGACCATACGGATAACTCAGCCCGCGGATTCGGGTATGCAGTATTTGGGACAGTTATCTCTGGGATGGAGGTGATAGACGACATTGCATTAGTAGAAACCGGAACAGCACAAGGCGGATATCAAAACGTTCCTAAAGAGCCAGTAATCATTCTAAGAATTAGTCGCCAACAATAATCATCGCACTCCATCAAACTTCTGAAATAGAGGCGTAACCTTTGAGTCATTTTCTCGAGTTTTACCCGAAGCCTCATAAGTAATATTCGATTCCTGAACGCAAAACTCGGGATCAAACCCTTCGATGGTTGCAAATAAAATATCCTTCACTTCGTCAAGGTCAACCTGTTGGCAAGCGGCTTCTAACCGATCAAGATATGGCTCCAAAACTTGCCAATCGAAGGCCTCTTCCTGAGCTCTCATTATTTTAGGATGCTCAGTGCCGGTCACAGATTCACTGACTAGCAGCTCCTCATGTAACTTTTCTCCGGCCCTCAAGCCAATATATTCGATTGGAATGTCTCCGTTGTAATCCTTTTCATCTCTTACCGCGAAACCCATCAGGTGAACCATTTTTCGAGCAAGATCTACGATTCGTATCGGCTCACTCATATCAAGAACAAAAACATCCCCGCCTTGGGCCATTGAACCTGCCTGAATAACTAGCTGTGCAGCTTCCTGAACCGTCATGAAATAACGAGTAACCTCTGGATGGGTCACCGTGACAGGACCTCCCTCGGTAATTTGTTGTCGAAACAAAGGAACAACTGACCCCGAGGAGCCAAGAACGTTGCCAAAGCGGACCATGCTAAAACAAGTTTTAGCGCCATCTTTTGCGAGAGCTTGAAGTACTAGCTCGGACAACCTTTTTGTTGCACCCATAAAGTTTGTTGGGCGGACCGCTTTATCAGTCGAAATGAACACAAAGTTTTTGACACCATAACGTTCCGCTGCCTGCGCTGAAACCAATGTTCCAAAGACATTATTCCGCGCCCCTTCAACAATGTTTTTTTCAACCATAGGAACTTGCTTGTATGCAGCAACATGGTAAATTGTTTCAACACCATAACTATTTATAACACTGCCTAAAAACGTAGCATTACAGACGGAGCCGAGGCAAGCTATTAGCTGGATATTTACATCTTCTCCTAATAATTTAATCATGGACAGTAATTCGTTTTCTAGTTCATACAAACCAAATTCAAAAGCATCTAAAATAATAATTTTTGATGGCCGAGCAGCTATGATTTGCCTACAAAGCTCTGCACCAATAGACCCAGCCGCACCAGTTATCAAGACCGAATGATTTAAAATACAAGCATCAAGTAACTCAGGATCCGGGGGCACGGTGTCTCGACCTAAAAGATCTTCAATATCAATATCCCTAACTTGATCAACACCAAGCTTACCGGAAACCATTTCAAATAAGTCCGGCACAGTCTTTACATGAACCGGTAAGTGTTCAAGCCTATTAATAATTTCTTTTCGTTCAGCATGAGTCGCTGAAGGAATAGCTAAAAGTATTTTCCTGACACCATAGCTCTGAGTAAGCTCCGAAAGGGATCGTGGTCCGTACACTCTTATTCCATGTACGGTATTTCCGAGCATCTCATGACCGTCATCAACGAATGCAACAGGTAAATACTGATCCCCACCTTGAAGTGATCCGACAAGTTGCATCCCAGAACTTCCTGCCCCGTATATGATGACTGGTTCTTTTGGCCTAAAGTTATGTATCAAACCTCTTAGCACCAATTTACCAGCAAAGCGGCTTCCACCTATAAAAAGAAGAGACATCATCCAAAACAGGGCAAGAATGGCGACTTCACCACCCGAGGGGATCTGAAAAACAAAATAAGATCCTATCAGTAACAACGCCGAGATCGTTACGCATTGAACGATCAATAAACTCGACTGTAACCCCATGTATAGAACAAGTGCGCGATACAAGCCAAGCTTTGTATAAAAAATCATGCTGACAGCTATCACCACAGCAAGAACTAAAATAGACTTCTGTTCTACCGCAAAAAAATCCTTTTCCAAAAGGGAAAAAGTTAATATCAATGCAAGTGTCAGCATAACGCTATCAGCAAGCACTAAAAAAGCTCTTTTGAGCGCTCTAGAAAATGGACGTGAGAAAATTTGCATAACTTTGATTCCAAAACCGCTTTCTTACTTTAACTTTTTATCTATCAATTAAATTGTGCTGTATTTTATCGGTCATTAAAATCTCTTCTCGGGAATTTAAGCACGAGATAACAGACCACGAACATGATCGGACACAAACCCATAACAGCAAGAACAGGTGCAAAATTCGGCTTTAAGTGTGAAAAAACAGCAATTGGAAATAGCCAAACTGTATTGGTAAGTATACAGAGTATCACAACCCTAGAGTGACTAGATAACTTATCCGCTAGGATTTGATAAGCATGGGAACTATGCCCTTCATGAACCGGAAACCCAGAGATTGAGCGGATTACTAGGGTAGCCGTCGTATCGCAAGCGAACACGCCGATTAGAAGGAGCCAAGTCCATGCACTCATCATTTCTGCCCGCAGGGTGATCAGCGCTAAAACTCCAATAGTAAACCCGAGAAAACCACTACCCAAGTCACCCAAAAATATTTTAGCGGGCGCCCAATTCCAGAGCCCAAACCCAATTCCAGAAAAAAGCAGCGAGACTGATAAGATTCCTAATTTTAAATCCTCTTCGTAGGCAGAAAAGAACACTAGAGCACCGCTGATAAACACCAACTCAGAGATCGCTAACCCATCGATTCCATCCATAAAATTATACAGGTTCGTGATCCAAATCAAGCTAATAAAAGCAAGAATGAAGAGTGTGATCTCTCCCGAAAAGGCGTATTTGCCAATTTGCAGGGGCGCCATAGGCAGCAACATTACAAGTGCCACAAGACCCAAACCTACTTGGGCAGGGAGCCGAACTCGAAAATCCATTGGTTTTATGTCGTCAGCAAAGCCCAGGAGTGCGATTAAAAATCCGCAGGAAAGTGCCGTAAGCTCTTCGTTCCCAAGGAGTTTTATTTCATGCAAAAACAGCAGCACTAGTGAAAATGGAAGAACTAACGCAATTCCTCCACCGGTTGGTGTTGGAATAGAATGAGCACTGCGGCCAATAGGCCTATCCAAGAGATGTGTCTTATGAGCAATTTTAATGAGAATAGCGGTCAGAGAGCTCGCTAAAGCGAAACAAAAAACGCCAACTAACAAAGACAAATGCATTCCGCTCAAGAAACAAAGACCCATTCGTTATTTTCATCTATTCATAAAAAAGCTTCACGCAATAAAATTTCTATACAAGTGCTACTAAAAAATATCCAGAGATTTAAAGTGATTCATAGATACTGCGGATCACACCCATGGGATCTGCAGCTTGTGTTATCGGACGCCCCATAACTAGAAAACTACTCCCATTAGCTATGGCTTCAGCAGGCGTCTCAACCCTCTCTTGATCATTTTTTTTGTCCTGGGTGCGCCTGATTCCAGGAGTGACAAAACAAAAGTTCTCACCGATCTTTTCCCGAAGCATTCCCACTTCTTGTGCAGAAGATACTACCCCGTCTAGACCAGCATCTTTAGCGAGTTCAGCCAGTCTTAGAACGTGAGCGGCTGGATCATCCAAAACTCCAACTGCGGCAAGGTCTCCCGGACCAAAACTCGTAAGAAGCGTTACAGCTATTAGTAAAGGCCTCTCGTCTCCGAATAAATCGAGCACGCCTCTGGCCTCAGCAAGCATCTTATAACCACCACCTGCGTGCACGTTTAGCATCCAAACGCCCATTTCCGCCGCTGCCGCTACGGATTTAGCCACAGTATTTGGAATGTCGTGAAATTTTAGATCTAAAAAAACATCAAAGCCTCTAACAGTAGCCTGCTTTACGGACTCAGGACCAGTAGCTGTAAAAAGCTCCTTACCAATTTTTACCCTACACAAGGAAGGGTCCAATTTATCGAGACATGCAAGAGCACTCTCGATACTAGAAAAATCTAAAGCTACAATTAATTGTTTTTGCAAAATTTTCCCTTAAAGCGCACCGACCAACAACTCATGCCACGACTAACGCTTTTCTGCTTTTAACCTTTGTAATTCCATCCGAAGCGTTTCGATTTCAATTCTTGCTTTTCTCAATGCATAGCTCCATTTGAGACGCTGAAATAATCCAACGCTGAGAAAAACACCTAAAAGAGACCCGCACAAAAAGCTTATCATAATCCATACAGATACAGCCTCTTGAGGGGTCGACCATGGACCAAATTTCAGCGCAACAACAGTGGTATTTAACCTAAAAAAGATTGCGCTCACCACGAAAACTACTAGCAGAAAAGAGGCAACTAGAAACCGAGTCAGTTTGCGCATAAGGAAGTCACTAGTTATACAGAATTATAACAGAGGTCTTGGACCGAAGGGCTCGCAATAAAAACGGCTCGCAACTGGCTTTTCTAATATTCTGACTAGCACTCAATCCGCTTATTACCAGCCGATATCCCTCTGTTGACCCTATCCCTCAAATCTTTACCAGGCTTAAAATGAGGGACATACTTTCCAGAAAGGGCCACTGGCTCACCAGTTTTAGGATTTCTACCTATACGAGGTGCTCTGTAGTGGAGCGAGAAGCTGCCAAAACCCCTTATTTCTATTCGACCCCCGTCTTCTAAAGCTTGCGACATTGTTTCCAAAATAGCCTTCGTCGCTAATTCAACGTCCGTAGCTGATAGGTCCTTTTCTCCGACTGCCAACCGCTCAATGAGCTCTGATTTTGTCATATAAAAACCCCGTCTCTAATACCAAGCTGCTTTCTGGCTCTTTGTCTACGTTAATCCTTATCCATCTGCGCTTTAATCAAATCCCCAATGGTGCCAGGAGAGACGTCCGACGTATCCTGCTCCTTGTGATCTTTTATCGCCGCGCGCTCATTTTCCATTTCAATCGCTTTAATTGAAACCAGCAAAGCCCTGTTTTTACGATCGATATTGGTTATCTTTACGTCTATCTCCGCCCCTTCTTTCAATACACTGCGAATATCGTCAACTTTCTCTCGACTGACTTCAGAGGCGCGCAAAACCGCTTCTACTCCTCCCTCCAACGACACCGTAGCTGCTTTTGTGTCAACAGAGACTACAGTCGCCGTCACTATGCTTCCTCTCTCAATACCAGCCGCGAAGTTAGCCATCGGGTCTTCTGTCAGCTGTTTTATTCCGAGAGAAATTCTCTCTCTTTCAGAGTCTATCGAAAGAATAATAGTCTCTATTTCATCACCCTTCTTGTACTCGCGAACGGCGTCTTCTCCAGATTCATCCCAAGAAATATCAGAAAGATGAACCAACCCATCAATATTTCCGTCAAGTCCCAGGAAAATACCAAAATCAGTCATCGATTTTATGGTTCCCTTTACTCGATCGCCTTTTGCGAAACTATCCGCAAAGCCATCCCACGGATTCTGGGAGCATTGCTTTATTCCAAGCGAAATTCGACGCCGCTCTTCATCTATATCGAGGACCATGACATCGACCTCTTGGCCCAGCTGAACTACTTTAGATGGATGGATATTCTTATTCGTCCAGTCCATTTCGGAAACATGAACCAGGCCCTCTACGCCCGTCTCTAATTCAGCAAAACAACCATAATCTGTCAAATTTGTTACAACAGCTTTTACGCGAGCGTTCTTTGGATACCGCCCCTTTATGGCTAGCCAGGGATCTTCGCCAAGCTGCTTTAATCCGAGGGAGACTCTATTTCTCTCTCTGTCGTACTTCAACACCTTAACATTTATTTCATCACCAACATTTACGATTTCGCTCGGGTGTTTTATTCGTTTCCACGACATATCTGTAATATGCAACAACCCGTCCACACCACCCAAATCAACAAATGCACCATAATCTGTCAAGTTTTTGACGATACCTTTAACAGACATACCTTCCTGCAGAGTTTCCAAAAGCGCATCGCGCTCCTCAGTGCTGACAGTTTCCAGCACTGCTCTTCTCGAAACAACGACATTATTTCTCTTTTGATCGAGTTTGATAAGCCGGAACTCAAGAAGCTGGCCTTCTAAATGGAGCGTGTCTTTCAGCGGGCGAACATCGATGAGAGACCCTGGCAAAAACGCTCGGATATTATTCAAGTCAACGGTGAAACCGCCTTTGACCTTACCATTTATAACACCCGTTACAACATCATTCTTTTCATACGCCGACTCAAGCTCCATCCACATCTCTGCGCGCTTCGCTTTTTCTCTCGAGAGCTTTGTCGCGCCAAAGCCATCTTCAACTGTCTCGAGAGCCACCTTTACTACCGCACCAACCTCGAGCTCGAAAACTCCCTGCTCATCGAAAAATTCCGACTTCGCTATAACGCCTTCTGACTTTAAACCAGCGTGCACAGTTACCCAGTCAGAATCAATATCGATAACAGTACCAGAGACTATGGCACCCGGATTCATGTCGATTTCAACTAAGCTTTCTTCAAATAATTCTGCGAAATTCTCACTCATTATATTTTCCAATGTTAAATTGACCTTTTCTGCCGAGTACAAACTGATATTCTAAAGTTTACACTGATAAAAAACAGGTCTCCCGCCACCCAGTTTTAGCAGGTTCTGATGATTTAAAGTTGAAAAAACATATATCCTGGGAGCATGTTCAAACAACCGTTTCTTTACTAGCGTGCCTTCAAGCTGCGGCCAGAGTGGATCAAGTAATACTTTGGCCTACCATACCATGAGTTATTTTCTTACTGATAATAACATTCATAACTTCCATTGATACTTGCTCGACAGAAAGCTGAGTAGAATCTATAACAATCGATGTTTCCGAAATTACCAACGGTGAAATGGCCCGATTCTGATCCCTCGCGTCTCTCTCAATTAGCTCGTCTAAAACACTACTCAGTTTAACTCTAATACCTTTACCTATCAACTGCTTATATCTCCTTTCAGCTCGAGCAGCCGGAGAAGCTGTCAGGAAAATTTTAATCTCTGCGTCTGGAAATACAACTGACCCCATGTCCCTTCCGTCGGCAACCAGGCCAGGAGGCTTCCTGAAGACAATCTGACGCTTCAGCAGAGCCTCCCTGACAGCAGGAATCGCAGCAATCTTTGAAGAGTATTTACTAACCTTATCTGTGCGAATGTCTAAAGAAACATCTTTCCCGTTCACATTGATGGCATTCGCGCGCCCATTGCGCTCAACAAACTCGATCTTCAGCTTCATGACAAAATCTGTCAGAGCTTTTTTATCCAGCAAATCAACTTCTCTACGATCCACTTCCAGAGCTAATATACGATACAGCATGCCACTATCAAGCAAATGGTATCCAAGGTTTTTCGCAATTCTGCGCGAAATTTCTCCTTTCCCTGAAGCTGACGGACCGTCTATACAGATTACCGGAGGCTTTTTCTCCGAAATTTTACTCATGAACAACCAATTCAAGCCCAACCTTCCGGGCACTTTGCGCAAAATTTGGGAAAGAAGTATTCACATTAGAGCAATTACTTATCTTAATCTCAGACAAAGATCGCAATCCAGCAACAGCAAATGCCATTGCTATTCTATGATCACCATAGCTATTAATTTCACCACCGCTAAACTGCATTTCACTGTTACCCTTTATTTCGATACCGTCAGAGCGCAAATCCAAATCTACTCCGATAGATTTAAGCCCTTTTGCCATAACTGCTAGACGGTCGCTTTCTTTAACTCGCAATTCTTCTGCGCCTTTTAAAATCGTTTCACCATCAGCACAGGCGGCGGCGATAAATAAAACAGGAAATTCGTCTATCGCTAGCGGGACTTCGCTCGACGGAACCTCAATACCTTTTAAGGTTGAATATTGTGCTCTTATATCTGCGACCGGCTCGCCACCCACGAAGCGTTCGTTTTGCAGCTCTATGCTGGCTCCCATCATTTCGAGTAAATTCAGAATTCCAATACGTGTTGGATTGATACCGACGTGACGCAAATATAGATCTGAACCAGGGGTGATCGCAGCGGCAACTAGAAAGAAAGCTGCCGAAGAAATATCTGCTGGAACTTCTATTTCCGTTGCCTCAAGCGCCTTGCCTCCGATCAAACTTACTTGCGAACCCTCTGTTCTTTGCACATCGTAACCAAAACCGGATAGCATCCTCTCCGTGTGATCTCGACATATTTGTGGCTCAGTTAAAGTAGTTTCACCAGAGGCATAGATGCCAGCAAGCAGAACACAAGATTGCACCTGCGCACTGGCGATCGGTAAATCATAGTCAATACCGTTGAGTTCACAACCCCTAATTTTTAATGGTGGAACACCCCCATCCCCAGCCTCAATAGAAGCACCCATTTTCCTCAAGGGATCTACAATACGACCCATCGGTCTCTGCATCAAAGATTCGTCCCCCGTTAGCACACTCGAAAAAGATTGAGCTGCAAGCAACCCTGCCAAAAGGCGCATCGCTGTACCTGAATTACCCATATCCAATGCTTTTCGCGGCTTATTAAGCCCAAACTTGCCAACTCCAAAAATTACTAATTCGCCGTCTTCTGGACCCACTATAGTCACACCCATTTCTCTAAAAGCAGCCACCGTTTTTAAAGAATCCTCGCCCTGAAGAAACCCTTTCACTTTGGTAACTCCGTCAGCAATTGAAGAAAAAATGACTGCTCTATGAGAGATCGATTTATCTCCTGGAACACGCAACTCGCCAGATACCGAACCCCCCGGCCCGGCAATGAATGAAACCTCGGCGTCAACGCGTTTTTGAGCATCTTCCTGAGAAAAGTGCGTTTCCAAGAAGACCTCGCGAATATCTTTAGCCTCTTGAAAAAAACCTTCTAATCTAGCATGAAATGACTCGTCCGAGGTGTCAACATTATCCAAATCCAGATTCGATAGCTCATCGCGCCAAGCCAAAAGCTGAGTGACAAATGCATCGAGAATATCAGTTACGGCTTTTGAGTTAGACAGAAAAATATCTGCCCACATTTTTGGATTACTTGACGCCAGCCGAGTAAAATCGGCAAACCCGCCCGCAGCGTAACGAAAAAGATCTTCCTGGGCACCGTGATCTGACAAAACCTTAACCGTGTTATACGCCAACATATGAGGTAGATGGCTCGTAGCTGCGAGAACTTCGTCATGCTTTTTAACGCTCATTCCGAAAACATTAGCACCCAAACTCATCCACAAATGGTTTACAAGATTAACTGCTGAGCAATCTCCATCCAAAAATGGGGTCACTATTACATTGCGACCAAGCAAAAGATCCGGGTTAGCAAAAGCTAATCCACTCTTTTCGGAACCCGCAATCGGATGAGATGGAACCAAGCGTCTTCGAAACGATTCAGACAATGTATAAGCTTTCTTAACTATATGCCCTTTCACACTCGATACATCACACATAACACACTGTGGTGACGCCAGCGCTTCAATTTTAACCAATATTTCAGCGCACAATAAAGGTGGCAGCGCGATAACAATTAAATCAGCTCTTTTTATAAACGATTCAGCATTTTTTTCTAATACAGCTTCCGTTACTAACCTTTTTTCAACAGCGTCTCGGCATGTTGACTCATCTGAATCGCAAGCTAAAGTAGTTACTCCAGGGTTAGCTTTTCGAAGTCCAAGAGCTATCGAGCCCCCGATCATTCCGAGACCAATAAAAAGTACAGTTTTATTGTCAAGCTTGTTTTTCATTGCACTTTCTCTCAATTTGATCGGCCATCAAATAAGGTCACATAAGAGCCAAGACATTTCAAACCTGAAGTAACTGCCTCCAACTGACTGAACAAACCAGAATCCTCAAGGGCCTGATAGTCACCCAAAAAATCTATGAAGAATATGTACTCCCAAGCAACCGTTTTGGAGGGCCTAGATTCGAGCCTGGTCAAATCAAAACCCAATAAAGCGAATGGCCCAAGTATGCCATAGAGAGCGCCAGGGCTATTTTCAGCTCGCAACACCAAACTTGTTTTGAAGTCGCTCTGACCATGAGAAAGCGAAGGAAGCTCGTATTTACTGAGCAGTAAGAATCTCGTGCTGTTGTGCAAGAAATCTTGAATATCTTCTGACTTTATCATTAGCCCATAGGGCTCAACAACTTGAGAACTGGCTATTACAGCGACTCCCTTATGCGTGGACGCGATTTCGGCAGCGACCGCGTTACTTTCACATTCCTCTAACTGCACGTGAGGGTAATGTTCTTTCAACCAACCACGACATTGAGCTAATGATTGTTTATGAGAGACTATCTTAGAAATAGGGGTATCTGCGTGCTCTTTTGATACCAACAAATTTTGACTAATGGGAAGGATAATTTCGCCAACAATTCGCAGGTCTGAATCATCTAAGCAATCTTGTGTCTCAGTTACCGCACCTTCACTAGAGTTTTCTACCGGGACTACACCAACGTCGCAATGCTGTTGACTTACCGCAAGGAAAACTTCTTTGATCGACCGCCAGGAGCTATACTCCGGCGCCTCTGTGGTCGAATTATCAAAATATGCTCGTGCTGCTAACTCAGAGAAAGTACCCTCAGGGCCTAAAAACCCCACTACCTGTGTCTTGTCTTTCACGCTCATTCACCCAACGTTGGCGTACCGGATATTTCATCACCCTCCAAGTCAGTAGGCTCCTCAACGCGCTCAAGACCAACGAGGCTCTCTGCATCTTTTAGCCTAATCAACCGAACTCCTTGAGTGTTCCTGCCTTGAACAGAAACTTCAGACACTCGCGTACGGACCAAGGTGCCTTTATCTGAAATAAGCATGAATTCATCAGTTTCTGAAACTTGAACCGAACCGACAACTGACCCGTTTCGGGTGCTAACTTGGATACCAATAACGCCTTGCCCACCACGCCCTCGAATAGGAAAATCAGACACCTTTGTTCTTTTCCCGTAACCATTTTCGCTTACCGTCAGCACGTCTTTTTGATCATCCGCAATAATGAGAGAAACCATAAATGAATTAGGTGCCAATCGGATCCCTCTTACGCCCCTTGCAGTTCGACCCATTGCGCGCACATCAGACTCCCTAAAACGAATAGTTTTACCATTGCTACTGGCAAGCAAAATATCTTGCTGACCATTCGTAATTGCGGTCCCAATAAGACGATCATCCTCGTCGAGCTCTATTGCACGTAAACCGACACTTCGCGGGCGAGCGAAATTCGAAAGGGAGGTCTTCTTAACAGTACCATTCCGCGTTGCCATAAATACGAAGGTGCTTTCCTCTGAGTTTTTAATAGGCAAAATACTCGTTATCGTTTCTCCCTCGTCTAAGGGCAATATATTGACCAGCGGCTTCCCTCTCGAAGTTCGACTAGCAACTGGAATCAGATACACTTTTAACCAATAGACTTTGCCAACACTGCTAAAGCATAAAAGTGTATCGTGCGTACTAGCAACGAGCAGGTGCTCTACCACATCCTCATTTTTGACTGTGGCCGCGGCCTTTCCGGTTCCTCCGCGCCGCTGAGCTCTGTAATCAGTAACCGGTTGCGTTTTCGCGTACCCTGTTTGCGAAACCGTCACAACCCTATCTTCTTCAGTAATTAAATCCTCAACAGTTAAATCGTGTTGAGAGGCCAAAATTTCTGTCTTTCGCTCATCTCCATACTCATCCTGAATTTTTTTCAATTCGTCACGAACGACAGACAGCAACCGAGCCTTGCTCTCCAGAATGTCCGCATAATCTGTGATTTGAACCAAAAGAGCTTGATAATCACCAACTAGCTTCTCCTGCTCGAGTCCAGTTAAACGATGCAGCCTCAGCTCAAGAATAGCCTGCGCCTGCTCCGGCGAAAGGCGGTAACCATCCTCAATAAGTCCAAAGTGACTTGCAAGACCGTCGGGCTTGCAGGCATCGGCTCCAGCCGCTTCCAGCATAGGAAGGATACCGCTAGAAATCCAAACTCGTTCGAGAAGCTGCTCCCTTGCGTCTGCGGCGCTCGGCGATGATTTTATAAGCGCTATGACATCGTCTATATTTGCCAAAGCGACAGCAAGACCTTCCAACAAATGCCCCCTCTCACGCGCTTTGCGCAAAAGATATATAGTTCTTCTTGTTACAACCTCCCTTCTATGCCGAAGGAACGCCTCAAGAATCTCAATTAAATTCACTAATCGAGGCTCACCATCAACTAGTGCTACCATATTGATCCCGAAAACAGATTGCATTTGTGTCTGTGCGTACAAGTTATTCAACACCACATCTCCGAGCTCACCTTTACGAAGCTCTATTACAATCCGTAAGCCGTCTTTATCAGATTCATCGCGAAGTTCAGAAATTCCATCAATTTTTTTCTCCTTAACTAAATCTGCTATTTTTTCAATCAGCTTTGACTTGTTTAATTGGTAAGGTATTTCAGAAACAATAATAGTCTGTCTACCAGACTTCTCTTCAAGAATTTCAGCACGAGCACGCATATAAATACGCCCTCGACCGGTTTGGTAAGCTTGAATTATTCCTGCCTTTCCATTTATGATCGCTCCGGTCGGAAAATCCGGACCAGACATATGTTCCATCAATTCCTCAAGAGTCACACTCGGATTATCCAGCAAAGTTATCGCACATCCGATCACCTCTGTGAGGTTGTGAGGAGGAATATTCGTTGCCATGCCAACCGCAATACCCGAAGAACCATTAACCAATAAATTTGGAACCTTTGCCGGCAAAACGTCGGGTATGTGTTCCGTTCCATCGTAATTCTCCGAAAAATCAACCGTCTCCTTGTCCAGATCCGCTAAGAGGTCGTGTGCTATTTTCGCCATACGAATCTCGGTATATCTCATCGCCGCAGCAGAATCACCATCAATGGATCCAAAGTTACCTTGGCCATCGATTAGTGGATACCTCAAAGAGAAATCTTGAGCCATACGGACGATCGTGTCATAAACTGCAGTATCTCCATGAGGGTGATACTTACCAATGACATCGCCAACAATCCTAGCTGACTTTTTATAAGGCTTATTGAAATCGTTAGAAAGCACATTCATCGCGAACAACACCCGGCGGTGCACGGGCTTAAGCCCATCTCGAACATCAGGCAACGCCCTTCCTACTATTACGCTCATTGCGTAGGCAAGATAAGACTCTTTCATCTCACTTTCTAATGCGACTGGTGTAACCTGATCTGCAAATTCTGACATTGTGGGTTTCCTGATACAGTCTGCTTTATCGAACTGTTCGCGACATTTATTTTTATCTTATTTAAGGGCTTAATACCCTCGCCGCCGCCAATCATTTTGAGGAACAATAACGTTGTTAAAAACGAATGTTTATTCTTCGTCTCAGAACGAAAATGCTACTCTCACAAAGCTATTTCAAAACAAAAAATTGACGGCTTAACGTGTTATTTTCTCTCGAAAAGGATAACATAAAATGGTTCTTTAAAGACATTAGTAAATTCTTTTTCTTTGTTACGACGGTAGCTAAAATACAAGTGATTTAGGAAAAGACAGATCTCGGATAGCAGCGCCAGTTTTTATAAATTGTTCACAAACGGTCTGTAGCTGTTTCTGGATAGACGACGGAGTTTGATGAGCAGATGACCCATCAAGAATTTCGAAAGGTTAAAATAAAATAATACACGCTAAATCACTTGAGAGCCCATTCGCCAATGAAGCACACCTTTGAAACACCCATCGAAGCAGACATACTCATCCTTGCCAGATGGGCTATTCCTGTTGTGCCTCGCAACACAACTTGGGAAAACGTGTCCATTGCCATCAGCGCTGGTGAAATTATTGCGGTGTTCCATAGTGGATTTCCAAATCCACCCCAGATAAATGCTAAAGAAACAGTAGACTGTGGCAACAGCACCCTTCTCCCTGGCTTCGTTAACGCGCACGGACATGCCGCGATGAGCTTGTTCCGCGGAATAGCTGATGATACCGCCCTCCAACCGTGGCTGAATGAAAAAATCTGGCCCTTAGAAGCCAAACATGCGAATCGAGAATTCGTGGAGGATGGAACACTTCTTGCTATTGCCGAGATGATCAAATCGGGTACGACGTGCTTTGCAGATATGTATTTTTTCCCAGACGCTGTCGCAGAATCCGCAAATAAAGCAAAAATACGCGCTCAACTGGCATGCCCCGTACTGGACTTTGCCACAATTTGGGCCGAAACCGCTGACGAGTACATCGCAAAAACAACTGAGCTATACGATACTTATCGCTTCAATGAACTACTAAGCATCGCCTTCGGGCCACATGCGCCTTACTCGATTTCAGACCAACCACTAATTAAACTCGCGGCGCTAGCCGAAGAACTTGATGTTCCTATCCACATGCACCTGCACGAAACAGCAGAAGAGGTAGAAGCTGCATATTCTGAATACGGTTATCGCCCAATCAAGCGGCTTGCTGACTTGGGCGTCCTGAGCCACCGCTTCGTTGGAATTCACGCAACACAACTAAACGAGAATGATATTTTAACTATTGCTGGCGCAGGCATTAACATCGTCAATTGTCCAGAGTCAAATATGAAACTCGCTGGCGGATTCTGTAAAGTTCATGAATTACAAAGCAACAACATCAATGTGGCATTAGGCACAGACGGATGCGCAAGTAATAACGATTTAGATATGATCTCTGAGATGCGAACAGCTGCGTTAGTGACGAAAGTCGTTGCCGGTGACGCAAGTGCAATGCCGGCGCACAAGGCAATAGAAATGGCCACGCTCAACGGAGCGAGAGCTTTGGGGCAAGACCACCTCATCGGCAGTCTTGAGAACGGGAAACAGGCCGATATCATAGCAATCTCAATGGATGACATTTCCCAGATACCCATTTATCGTCCCGAATCAAACATTGTTTATTCGACGCAAGCAAGCCAGGTAAGGCACGCATGGTGCCGTGGAACTCAAATATTAAGAGAAGGTAAACTGACAACAATAAACACAACGTTAATCAGAGACCGCGCCATAAAATGGCAGGAAACGTTGCGTGAAAGCGCAAGGAAGAACGTTTAGCGAAACACACTTAAATCCGAAAACACCAACGAGCAAAACATAAAATGAGCAGCCATCAACGGAAACAACTCGACTCGCTTAACAACGTCGACCCATCGGAAATTCAGAAGTTTGAAAAACTTGCCGCTCGATGGTGGGATCCAGAGAGCGAGTTTCGGCCCCTGCATCAAATAAATCCTCTAAGAGCTAACTGGATCAGCGGAAAGGTTAACTTAGCCGATAAAAAAGTCCTCGATATTGGATGCGGCGGCGGCATTCTCACCGAAGCTCTAGCACAGCGAGGCGCAACTGTTTATGGAATTGATATGGCTAAAGCTTCAATCGCAGTAGCAGAGCTCCATAAAAAAGAGAGCAAATTAGAAATTAATTACGAATGCACTTCCGCTGAAAAGCTCGCAAGCGAAAAACCTGGAGAATTTGACATAGTGACTTGCTTGGAAGTCTTAGAGCATGTCCCGGATCCCGAAGCAATAATCTCCGCATGCAAAACATTACTCAAACCGACGGGAGATGTTTTCCTTTCGACGATAAACCGAAATCCCAAAGCCTATCTTTTCGCTATCATAGGAGCCGAGTATGTTCTAAATCTGTTGCCCCGTGGAACTCACGACTATCAGAAGTTAATTTGCCCATCTGAACTCGCCTCATGGTGCAGAGCAAATGACTTATCGCTCAGAGAACAAATAGGCCTCGGATACAATATTTTTACAAAGAAGTATTCCTTACAGAAAAACATCGATGTAAATTACCTTGCGCACTACGCGCCATCTTTATAAATGTGAAATTATTACCTTATGACCAACAAACAAGCACTGACCGTAGATTGCGTCTTATTTGATCTAGATGGCACGCTTATCAACACCGCACCGGATTTTTTAGAAACCGCTCGAAATATTTGTGATCAAAAAGGAATTACCGCGCCTCATCCCGAACTAATTGTTCAAAACGTATCAAACGGAGCTGGAGCAATAATCGATTTATTACTTTCCCCTTGCTATCCGGAGTTTGATAAGGATTTTTTACTAAAAATATTTTTGGAGAGGTATTTAACAAATATTGCAAACACCACGAGTCGCCTATATCCCAGCTATAACCGGCTTCTAGATAGCCTAGAAAAACAAAAAATTCCCTGGGGTATCGTAACCAATAAGCCATCGCTATACTCAGAAGCCCTTCTCAATGCCTTAAACTTAAGATCAAGGTGCTCGGTTCTTGTCTGCCCAGAAGATGTTGTTGAGAAGAAGCCGAGTGCTGAACCAATAAACCTGGCACTTAAAACTCTTGGTTGTTCAAGCGATCGCTCTGTCTATGTGGGCGATCATGTGAGAGATATTCAATCTGCTAAGAATGCCAATGTCATTGCGATCGCCGCAGCTTACGGTTACATACCAAATGGTATAAAAATAGAAGAATGGGGCGCCGACTTTATTCTAGATTCCTCAACAAATCTTAGCAATCTTCTCAAAACTCTTCGGTTCTCATAGTGAGTCGATATTGAAGATTATAGAATTAATCGAAGCTTAGTGAGAAAAAAATGACTCAGACCTCTACTCCGAGTATAGACCAAAATAAAACAATCCTTATCACAGGCGCAACTGGAGGCATTGGTCGAGCAAATGCAGCCCGCTTCGCACGAGCAGGGCTAAACATTATTTTGTTGGGGCGAAACAAAGAAAAATTAGAGTTGATTTACGATGAAATTGAAAAAGTATCGCCTGGAAAAACACTTATTCATCCTTTTGATTTTATAACAGCAAGCGATGATGATTATAAGATTCTAGCAAATGCGATAAACGAACAGTACTCATGCCTAGATGGATTAATACACAATGCCGGGCAGCTTGGAACGTTAACTCCCATTGAACACATTCCTGAAGAAAGCTGGGACAGAATAATGACTGTCAATTTAAATGCACCATTCCGGTTAACAAAGGCTCTATTACCTTCGTTATCAAGATCTCCAGACGCAAGAATAATTTTTGTTTCATCCAGTGTAGGGCGCGTCGGACGCGCATTTTGGGGAGCTTATGGGGTCAGCAAATTTGGACTAGAGGGTCTGATGCAAACACTAGCCGCTGAGTTAGAGAAAACCACTAAGATCAAAGTTATGAGTGTGAACCCCGGGGCTACTCGAACAGCAATGAGAAGAGACGCTTATCCCGCTGAAAATCCAGCGGATGTTCCAACACCTGAATCATTGATGGACGCCTATCTAATGTTGTTTGGACAGCAGGGCAAAAGTTTCCATGGGAAAGCTATAAATTTGAGGGGGCTCGATTTAGAAAATCCCGATCATAATTTCTGACTACCGATTTGGAGGAGCTTATCTACTTCTCTCATTGGAAGCTCAATAAACCGACCTTTCTTGCAGGTTGAGGGGATAAAAATGGGCCCGTATCGGACTCTTTTAAGCCTACTGACTCTCAAACCTTGTGACTCCCAGAGTTTTCTCACCTCGCGATTTCGACCTTCCATCAGGACCACGTGATACCAATGATTCAATCCCTCGCCACCAAAATACTGAATATCTGTAAAACGGCAGAGATGATCCTCAATCGTAACCCCCTCATGCATTCGCTTAATCATCGCCTCGCTTACTTCGCCCATGACTCGAACCGCATATTCACGCTCAATATTCGAGCTAGGATGCATGAGCCGATTGGCTAATTCACCATCTGTGGTAAATAATAATAAACCGCTCGTGTTTATATCTAAGCGCCCCACAGCAACCCAACGACCATGACGCAGTGAAGGAAGTCTATCGTAAACGGTCGATCGTCGTTTGGGGTCACTTCGACTAGAAATTTCTCCCTCAGGCTTATTGTACAAAAGCACTCTGCGACTATTCTGAGTTTTAATTTGAGGAGCGAGCTTCTTGCCGTCAACAACAACTTTGTCATCGACACTCACCCGATCACCCAGCATGGCAATTCTTCCATTGACACGGACGCGTCCCTGGGAAATCCAAACCTCTAATTCTCTCCTCGACCCAAATCCTGCGCGCGCTAAAACTTTTTGCAATTTCTCTGACATTGTAAATTTTCCTACTTATTGCGAGCTATAACACGTCGGTTTCTGTGTGCGACTTACCACCAAAGAATTTCGGCGGCTCGCTTCATTCGCAACTTGCATACCAACAACAAGCATGAATTTTTCCAGTTTAATTCGAATAGCGATTCAGTAATCAAATTCGAACTATTTCTATTCGTCTTCTAACTCAAGAGATAATGCAAATGGGTCCGGCTGCGCGCTCAAGATCTCGTCAAGTGGCTTCTGTGATAAATTAATAGCGGCTTCTTGTGATAATTTGTCTTCAGATGCTTGTTCACTAGACTCAAAACTTTTTTCTTCCTCAAAATCATCAGGCAAATCTAAAACCCGCAAACTCGCCAGCTCTTTTTCAAAATCATCTTGCTCGGAGATTGGCTCGAGCTCTTTTACCTCCGATAGGGGCGGCAAATCTTTCAAACTTTTTAAATTAAAATAATCAAGGAAAATCTTTGTTGTAGCTAAAAGAGCAGGCTTACCTGGAACATCCCGATGACCTACAACCCTCACCCATTCTCGATCAAGTAATGTACGTACGATATTAGAACTAACTGCCACCCCCCTTATTTCTTCGATATCACCCCTTGTAATTGGCTGGCGATACGCGATCAAAGCAAGAGTCTCTAAAAGCGCTCTAGTGTATCTAGGCGGGCGATCGGACCAAAGTTTACCAACCCACTCGCTCAGATCCTGCTTTACTTGAAATCGATATCCGCTGGCTACTTGCTTTAGCTCAAACCCCCTGTCGTCACACTCAGTACTAATTTGGTCTAATATAGAATGAAGTTCTTTTTTATCTGGCCGCTCATCGTCACTAAAAACCTCACCTATTTGATCTAAACTCAAGGGCCGACCGGCTGCCATTAGCACGCCTTCAACAATAATCTTTACTTTATGATCTATCAACACCATAAATCGCCCTTAATCAGTCAAAAATAATCAGCACTGCTTCACGTGAATAGCTGCGTATGGCCCCGATTGTACAATTTCTATCATTGAATCTTTCAAAAGCTCCATAATAGCCAGAAAAGTCACCACCACACCAAGCCTTCCCTCATCCTGAGATAAGAGAGAAAACAAAGGCACAAAGTTCTCTGAATTAATACGCAGGAGAATCTCTGACATCTTTTCTCTGGTAGACAGAGTATCTCGCTGAATTTGATGCGACTCAAACATGTCAGCTCGGCGGAGCGCTTTCGATAGAATAGATAACATTTCATGTAAATCAACTTCAGGTTCAACAGTTATTTTTTCGATAACCGGCATCGCAGCTTTTGTAGGATAGAGGTCACGCTCAATTCTTGGAAGCTTGTCCAAACCTTCTGCAGCAATCTTAAATTTTTCATATTCCTGAAGCCTCTTTAACAGATCCAACCTGGGGTCAGACTCCTCTTCATTAAGCTCCTCTTGGCGTGGCAACAATATGCGCGATTTGATTTCCGCCAACATCGAAGCCATAACCAAATATTCAGCCGCAAGTTCAAACTGACTTGCCTCCATGAGTTCAACATACGCCATATATTGATCTGTAATTTCTGCAACGTTTACCAACAGAATGTCTAAATTTTGTCGCTTTATAAGATAGAGCAACAGATCAAAAGGGCCTTCAAACGCCTCAATTAAAATTTCTAGGGCACCTGGTGGAATATAAAGATCAGTCGGAGCTTCGGTAATCGCCTCGCCCATGACAAAAGCAAACGCCATTTGCCCATTAGATAGACCTTGCTTCCGTTTCTCAAATTGCGACCTAGCCTTTTCAGTATCCACTCAATTCAACCACAAAGCTTAGTTAATAAAATCTTGCCGCCGATTGATTTTGTCAAAGTATTAACCATATAGACACGGCGTTAACTCACCCAATAAAAATCCTCACCCACCCTACTTCCAGATCACCAATTCGTAAGACCCATTGCAACGCGAACGTCGTTGAGGGTAACGCGAGCTTCCTCTCTCGCGGCCTCGCCACCTTCGAGGATAATCGATCTGACAATATCCGGATCTTTTTCGTATTCTTCCGCGCGCTTCTGAATCGGCTCCAGTTCAGCGACAATGGAACCTATCAAAGGGTTTTTACATTCTAGGCACCCAATTTCCGCTGTTGTGCAACCCCCTGTGACCCAAAGCTTTGTTTCTTCATCCGAATAAACTTCGTGCAGCTGCCAAACAGGACATTTCTTAGGATCACCAACATCGGTAAGCCGAATTCGCGCAGGGTCTGTGGGCATCTTTTTTATTTTACTTGCAATCAATTCTAGGGGCTCTCGCAGACTAATCGTATTTTCATACGACTTAGACATTTTTTGCCCATCTAATCCTGGCATTTTCGCAGCTGGAGTTAGCAGCGCACTCGGCTCAGCTAGTATAATTTTGCCACCCCCCTCAAGATAACCCAGTAACCGCTCCCTATCCCCAAGAGATATATTTTGTTGCTCTTGCAATAATGCCTGACCTTTCAGAAGCGCTTCATGATCCCCTTGCTCCTGGTAAGCTTTCTTAAGATTATTGTAAAGTTTTGCCCCCTTCTTGCCTAATTTTTTTATCGCAGCCAAGGCAAGCTCTTCGTACCCCGCATCTCTGCCGTACATGTGATTAAAGCGTCGAGCGACCTCCCTTGTTAACTCAACATGCGCAACTTGATCCGCCCCAACAGGTACATAGCCAGCTCGGTATATCAGAATATCTGCTGCTTGAAGTAACGGATAGCCAAGAAATCCATAAGTATCCAATTCTTTCTCGTGAAGTCGCTCCTGCTGATCCTTATAACTGGGCACTCGCTCCAACCACCCCAGGGGAGTTAACATGGATAACAACAGGTGTAACTCAGCATGTTCTGGCACATGAGATTGCACAAAAACAGAAGCTGATCCCGGATTCACTCCCGCCGCCAACCAGTCCACAACCATTTCGAGAATATTATTCTCAAAAATATGCGAATCTCCATAATGCGTAGTCAGCGCGTGCCAATCCGCAACAAAGAAGAAACAATCGTATTCATGCTGCAGCTTAACCCAGTTTTTGATGACTCCATGTAGATGACCAAGATGCAACCTACCCGTTGGCCTCATCCCTGAGAGAACACGCTTTCCCGCATCGACTGTAGCCAAAATAGACTCCAAAAATAATAATGCGGCAAAGTATAACCCGAACGCGTAAAAGTATCAGTATTGTTTAAACAACGGGGAAGCTCCACAGCCTGCTCTGACGAGCTCAGGAGAATTGCCAGTGAAATCAATTACGGTGGTTGGTTGCTGGCCACAAACACCTCCGTCAATGATTAAATCCACAAGTGATTTTAGTTTAGTTGGGAAGTCTCTTGGATCAGAAAGTGCAACAGTTTGCTCAGCTAGAATCAAACTTGTACTCATTATTGGCTCACCGTTTGAAAGAATAAGACTCTGAAGAATATTACTCTCTGGAATCCGAAGCCCTATTGTTTTTCGTTTTGGATGCTGAAGGCGCCGAGGCACCTCAGGAGTAGCTTTTAGAAGAAAAGTAAATGGTCCTGGAGTATGACTTTTAAGTATTCTATAAGCCACGTTGCTCACCAGCGCATAGTTTGATAACTCAGATAAATCAGCACACATGAGAGTAAAAGCATGCTTCTGGCCTAGGCGTCTCAATGCACGGATTCGCTCAAGAGACCTCTTGTTGCCTATTTGACATCCAATCGCGTAAGTAGAATCGGTCGGATAAATAATTATTCCACCCTCTCTCAAAACCTCCGCCGCACGCTTTATAGAACGAGGCTCTGGGTTGTCTGGACGAACCTTCAAATATTCAGCCACATGATTCCTATGTAAAAATTTCTGTGTCCATCTTGGTCAAAGTGTTAAAATATCAACGGACTTCAACAACCAATTGCATTATCATCTTACCCAACGAGTTAAAAGGATTCGAGCTCCCCGATGAAACAATTAATTGATTACATTCCACTTCTTATATTTTTTACAGTCTGGAGCTTAGAACCGAGGCCTGTTGAAGCGTTTGGTTTCACTTATCAATTGGGTGGAATATTTAGTGCCGCAGAATTCCTCTTAACTTCATCGATCATAACGTATGGAGTATTATATTTTCTCAAAAGATCATTGGATAAATTCCAATGGATAACAGTCGGCGCCGTCATCTTGTTTTGCATACCCACAATTATATTTCGCAACGTTGAGTTTTTAAAATGGAAGGCTCCTATTGTGAATTGGATTTTTGCGGCTATTTTTTTTAGTTCCACATATTTCAGCAAAAAGCCAGCGATTGCCCATATGATGGATCACGCTATAAACGCACCAGAGGAAGTTTGGTTTAAGCTAAACAAACTTTGGATTGCCTACTTTGTACTTCTGGGTGGTATAAATTTGTTCGTAGCCTTTTCTCTGAGCGAGGCACTATGGATTAAATTCAAAGTCTTCGGCAATTTGACCCTTACTTTTCTTTTTGTGTTTGGCCAGATGCCAATATTGTCAAAATACCTACCTCAAGAGTAACCATGAATCTCTTGATTAAATGGCAGGAAATTCTCGGTCCAGAACAGAATTCCACTTATCAAGCTGATCTCGCTTTCGAATCATGAGCGAAGAAATTACCGATTCATCTCCACGTATTCTTATAGAATTAATAAGGTCGTTCTTTCGGAGATTTTGAGCCACATCGATCCCCTCGATTACAAGGCCAAATACAGAATGCAACCCATTAAGATGCGGCGTCGCAAGGTGTGTTATAAAGAACTGACTCCCGTCTGTCCCCGGCCCAGAGTTCGCCATTGAGAGAATGCCGGGCTGATTATGCCTCAGAACTATCTCGCCTCTGAAGCGATAACCAGGTCCGCCTGTACCGTTTCCTTTTGGGTCGCCACCCTGCACCATAAAACTCTTTTCCCATCGATGAAATTTCAATCCATCATAAAATCGACGTCGAGCAAGGTTAATGAAATTAGCAACCGTGGTTGGCGCAGCACGCTCGTTCAGTGATACTAAAATTATGCCTTTATTTGTCTGAATCTCTGCCAATATCCCATCTTGGCCGTGAGCATGAGCCAACACAAAAAGCATAAGCATATTGGTCACAAACATAAAGAGAAATCTAAATTTAAATGCTCGCGCATCTTTTTTCATTACAACCTCGCTGTACTTAAGTAAAATTCTGCTAAAAAAAAATTCCCATACTAGGAAAAATCTGACCTACTACTTAAAGATTGTAATCGATAATTACAGGCGCGTGATCGGAAAATGATTTATCGCGAAAAATGGACGCCATGATAACTTTATCTGCCAGACCCGGAGTGACGACTTGATAGTCTAACCGCCACCCAACATTGTTTGCTCTTGCTTGACCTCGGTTGGACCACCAAGAATACTGTCCATCCTCTTTATTCACTTCCCTGAATGCGTCCCTAAACCCAATTGTGCCATAAAGTTCGTCCAACCATTCCCGCTCCTCTGGAAGAAAACCAGAATTCTTCCTATTCGCCTTCCAATTCTTTAAGTCTACTTCCTTGTGGCACATGTTCCAGTCACCACAGATTATATATTCCCGCCCATCTCTCTTCTTTCTTAAAAGATCGTTCGACAAGCGTTTCAAAAAATCCATCTTGAGCACCTGACGAACCTCACCGCTCGTGCCAGACGGAAGATAAATAGAGGCAACACTAAAACCTTCATAATCGGCCTGAATGTATCGGGCCTCATCATCCGCGAGCTCAAATCCCAATCCCTTCGTGACAGTGTTCGGCTCAACTTTACTGAAAATAGCCGTACCAGAATACCCTTTTTTCTGAGCTTCAAAATAATAACAAAAATAGTCATCTGGCCAAAAAATCTCAGCATCTAACTGACTCTGACTAGCTCGAGTCTCCTGCAAACAGACTACATCAGCCTTCAGAGTGGGAAGCCACTCAAAAAAACCTTTCCGAGCAGCCGCTCTGACTCCATTACAATTCAATGTTACAACCCTCACCAGACCTCCAGTGTAGTTAGAACCACACAACTTCTCAAAAGCATTACTCGGCGAAACAACTTATTGATTAGCCAATAAGTGTTTTATTTTTATTAAGTGTTACTATATGTACCATTATTTACTTGATTGTATATTTGTACTGCGAGCAAAGGACAACATATATTCAGTTCTAACAACAAATAATCTTACTTAATATCAATAAATTATCCGATATGACCGTTTCTTTATTGATTTAATAGCAGCATGTTGTCGTAATTTCACCCCGCCCTCGATGAGTTTCATATGGTTATATATCCTCAAGGGACTGATATTAATAGTTTTTTAATCAGACCTCAATTAGCGTCACCATCATTCTCATTCTTTTCTAAAATGATACCTTTTTACCCCAAATGTGTTACCATAATCACTAGTAGAGATCAGCGCTCACAAGGCCTGTTTTCGATAAAATCATTAACCAAATGAGGGTAATAAAATGAAACAAGCAATGAGAAACGCACGTCCAGCTATTGAAGCAGTTGTTATAAGCTTATCGTTGGTCATAGCGGCGATATCTGTACCTGCCGTGATAATGATGACGGCAGTCTGAGACAGCGCACACCAAATGACGGCTGGACCTATCATTTCATCGTTGAATAGTCTTAAAAAACAAGCCTAGTGCCCCAAGTATCGTCAGAGGGGAATTTTAGACAACGGCTGCGACACGTTAGATTCGTAGTTTGTCTACAAAATTACACGGTTTATGCGAACTATCCAATTGATCGATAATTATTTTATCCCAGCCTGTCTTGCAAGCCCCTGGAGATCCTGGCAAGCAAAATATTATCGTCCCGTTAGCGAGTCCGGCGAAGGCGCGGGATTGGATAGTTGACGTCCCTATTTCGTTGTAGGACAGGTTTCGGAAAAGCTCTCCGAACCCATCAATATGAGTATCGAATAGAACCTCGATAGCCAGCTGAGTATTATCTCGTTCGGTGAAACCGGTCCCTCCAGTGAGTATGATAGCCTGAACATTTGGATCCGCTATCAACCGCGATATCACCGCTCGGAGTTCATAGACATCATCCGGAATTATTTCCTTCGAGTACACCTTGTGTCCAAATTCGGCGACTCGTTTAACCAAAACTGACCCAGACTCATCTGTCTGTTGTGTACGAGTATCGGAAACGGTAACTACAGAAATATTTAGCAAAACACTGTTATTTTTACCGGCGGTCATGCTGGTCAGCCTCCAGTCATATTCATCAGGCGCACAGGTTGTGGCCGACTTCTATCATAAAAATAATGCCTTTCTGGCTTGAGATCCATAGCCGAAATAATAGCTTCCCTCAGTGAGGCATCTGTAAACTTTTGAGAACGCAAGATACGTCTCAAGTCTACAGAATGCTCATTCCCCAGACAGAGCAGTAACCGGCCCTCTACCGTTATACGTACGCGATTACAGTCCTCACAAAAATTATGTGTCACAGGTGATATAAAGCCAATTCGAGAACCGCCATATTGTTCAACTTTGACATAACGTGAGGGACCGGCCGTTTTCTCCTCCACGTCCTCCAGTTTATATTTCTGCTCAATAACGCCTCTTACCCAAGCATTACTACACGTCGTCTCCTCTCTCGCATGATCCGAAGCCTCCCCGAGAGGCATTTCTTCTATAAATGCAATATCAATATTCTTAGACAGGGCGTAGTCAGTCAGAGCCAACACCTCATCCTCATTGTAACCTCGCATGATTACCGAATTAAGCTTGATGCGATCGAAACCAGCCTCTAACGCAGCATCTATACCAGCAAGAACACTTTCAAGCTTACCTACTCTCGATATTCTTTTAAACCGCTCCGAGTCTAAGCTATCTATACTAATGTTCACTCTATTTACGCCCGCGTCACGAAGTGGTTGTGCGTACTTGTTCAACTGCGCACCGTTTGTGGTTAACAGCAGTTCCTCTAATCCAGAGAGTTTACCAAGCCGCTCTATTAAACTCATTATATTGCTTCGCACCAGCGGCTCGCCGCCCGTTAAACGTATCTTTTTTACGCCCAACCCTACAAAAGTTGACGCTATAACATATAATTCTTCAAGACTAAGAATCTGATTCCTCGGCAAGAACTGCATTTTCTCTGTCATACAATAAACACATCGAAAATCACACCGATCCGTGACCGATAACCGAATGTAATCGACGCTGCGTCCGAATCGATCTACAAGGCCCGCAGCAGATTTTATTGAAGTAGCATTAGTCATCTTGAATATTCCGAAGTATCACAGACTCACCAAGCACTACTATATCGCAAACCAGCGGCTCATGCAGGAAATTAGCCCCATAGTTTTGCAAGCTAAATATCAAGAGCAATCCCAAAAGCAAGGACAAGTAAAATAATACCCATGGCTAAATCTATATACGGAGCAACCGGAGCCAGCCTCTTCCTTACACTATCATGACCGATGGTGTTTGCGAGCAATACGAACCACCCAACCGTGGCCGCCGACAAATAAACCCCGTACCCGGCTTGCACTACCATAGGCGTAGACGCATCAATTACGAGAGAGAATAACGCTAAAAAGAACAAAGTTGCTTTAGGATTCATCCCATTTGTCAGAAACCCATTTAGCCAGGCCCTAAAAATGGTTGGTCCTTCGCTTTTCTCAAGAGCCATAGCTAAGTCCCGATAACTTGATTGCCTCCAACTTACTAAAATGCCCACTGCCAAATAGCCCATATATAGTGCGGCTAAGATTTTTAAGATATCGAAAAATAAATCAGATTGAGAGACCAAAACCGCTACACCCAACAAGCAATAAGAGACATGAAGTAGAATTCCGCAACCTATACCCAAGCTTGTCCAAGACCCAGTGATCGAGCCAAATCTAAGACTTACTCTTACAACGAGGGCAAAATCTGGTCCGGGTGAGATAACAGCAAAAAAATGGGCCAACGAAATCAAGAAAAACTCAGACCAGTTCATCAACCCCCCAACAGGATGAGAATTATTATGGCAACCTTGAAGACAAAATCAACGAAACTTCGGAAGGCTCATCACTCAATAAAATCGATTCTGAGACCGCTCGGATATCTCCCGATTGGGGGTTGGCAACTCCTGAGAAAGAGATCAACGCAGACAAGTTGACGCTCTTTGCTGAAGAGAGCTTGAAAGGCCCAACAGCCTGATCATCAGTCAAGGTTACGACAGAAGGCAAATCTTTCACCGACAAAACTGCTACTGCCAGCGGTGGCGAGCCCTCTTTATCAGCATCTCGAGCAGCTACAAAAACAACTGTATCGCCACCCACTTTTAAACTATCTGCCAGACTCAATGAGACGCTGATCGAGGGCGATATGGTGCTACTAGAAGAGAGAGCCAAATCATCGGTAGCCGCAAGAAGCAATTGGGCGTCTGTAACCTTTTGGCGCAAAAGATTTGATTGAGATGAATTCGGATCTGCTTGAATAAGCAGTCGCCAGTTCGCGATGGCTTCGCGATAATCTTCTCTAGTTTCAGCATCACTTGCAAGAATTTGAAGAACAGCTATTTCATTCGGATTCAGGCGTCTCGTTTGCTGAATTGCCGCCCTCACTCGCGGAGTTATAACAAACTCATCAAGGATATATCTAACTAGAGCAAGCCTTCCTAACGATAGCGCTTGCTCTGATTCTCCAATCAAACGGTCCGAGGATTGACGGTATGCTACCTCAGCTTCTGAGTACAAGCCGAGCATCGAAAAGTTTTCACCTAGAAAATACCAAGCCCACGGCAAAGGATTGGATTCTGGTTCACCCATTACTACCGCGCCAAGTGCCGAAATTAATTCTCTGGCTTCATCCAAGTCATCTCGATTAGCAGCTGTTCGTTCATACAAACCGCGAATATTTTCATGCTGGCTGTACCCCCAATATCCATACAAAGAATATGACGCAACCGGGATCAATAAAACCGCAAAAACAGCAGCAAACGAGCTCAACCTGCTTAGTTTCTTAGGTATCTTAAACTGCTCCTGATCATAATTTACATCAGACAGAAGATTTGATTTTAATTCATTAATAAGCTGACTATGAACTTTTGGTGAAAGCAATCCCTCCTCGAAGTCCTTATCAAGGCTATATTTCTTATCCTCGAATAGCGAAACATTAAGTTCTTTCCGAGTGAAAAAAAAACTGCTGCTCTGATTCGGGTTTCGAAGGAAAAAGGGCAATAAAACAAATCCTATTGCCACTAAAACAAAAAAACCAGAAAAAAATAAGAAAGTCATATAACTCCACTCTGACTCTGAAAAATCAATGATTTCAGCAATACAGTCAACCAGCCTTATCTCTAGCTTTTAAATTGCGCCTCTCGCGCGCCAGCAGCGATTCAATTTTATTCTGGTCGGAATCCGTAAGCGTCTTGTTTTGTAGGGCCTCAGACTGCGCGCCTCTGAAAATAGATAAACCTACGATACCGCCGATTAATAAGAAAAAAGCGGGGCCCGTCCAAAGGAAGATTGTACCCGCAGTGAGCCGCGGCTTGTAAAAGATAAAGTCGCCATACCGTTCAAACATAAAGTCTTTGATTTCGCGATCCGATTGACCATCCTTTATCATGAAAAAAATTTCTCGCCGTAAATCTTCTGCTACACCACCTGACGAACCAGAGAGACTCGTATTTTGGCACATTGGGCAGCGTAACTCATTTGACAAATTTCGAAATCTTTCCTGATTTTCGGCTTTATCAAATTCGAACGTATCGACTTGAGCCGATATTGGTAAACCGAAAAACAAAATGACTATAAGGTAACAACCTGATCTCCCTCTCGACCACATTTCAGAAAAAATCACAGCTCCACCAATCCTATTCTTGGTGACCGAAGGTTATTAATAAGCGGCACAAAGACCTCTCTCCACACCGAGTCGTCTAACACACTAACATGCCGATATCGAATAATTCCCTCCGCATCAACTAGATACGTTTCTGGAGCACCGTATACTCCCAAATCAATACCAAAGCGTCCATCGCGATCAACGACGCTGAATTGAAAAGGGTTTCCATTTTCCTCCAACCAGCCAGCGGCTAAAGATAGCTCATCTCGATAATTAATGCCGATAACAGGGATCTCGCTACGCTCAGTCAAACTCATGAAAGTGGGATGTTCGATCAGACATGGCAAACAATAACTGCCCCAGACGTTTAAAAGAAATACCTCACTCGGTAAATCTTTGTCTGTCACTAGGGATCCATCAATAGTTCTGAGAGAAAAAGAAGGTACATGCTTGCCAACTAAAACTGATGGCAGCTCTTTATTCTCTAAAAACAGTCCGAAACCCAGAGCAGCGATTAAGAGAACGAACGCAGAAACGGGCAATAAGCGTCCTAACATTTCATACCCCTACATCCACGAGCCTGTCAGAGTGATGGGTTTCATAGTTAGCTTTTTTTTTCTCCACTGCCCTTTGCAGATATCGGTATCGCTTGTCTGCAGCCGATATCAATCCGCCGAGAACCATGAACAACGCACCCAACCAAATCCATCTAACAAATGGTTTAACATAGAGAGTCATTGACCACGCCCCATTTTCTTTTTGATCGCCAAGGGTAACAAACAAATCCCTAAGAAACCCTGCATCGATAGCCATCTCCGTGGACGGTGTGCCGCTTGCAATATAGACTCTACGTTGCGGAAGTAGTTCAGTCACAAAAGAATCATCTTTGAACACACTTATAGCGACCTCTTGCCCGGAAAAATTTGGCCCGGAAAACGTCCGAAAGTCCCCAATTTCAAAGTCAAACGATCCCAGAGAAGTACTTTCTCCGTTTTGCAGCAACACACTTTTCTCAATACTGTAGGCGCTAGTTAAGGCTATTCCAACGACCATAATAGCCACACCAATATGAGCTAACTGCATCCCGTAATAACTAGGCTGCAGACTCCGTACCCCTTCTAAAAGATTACTTTTGTTGCGGATTTTTTTTCCAAAATCATTGATCATACTCAGCGAAACCCACAGAGCAAAACTAACACCAACAATCGACCAGAGATCAAACTCCAACGTTAACAACAATGGTAGTCCTATCCCAAGCCCCAGACTGAGGATCCCCACCTTACTCAGCCGCGCAATCATAAAGGGAATCGAGGTGCTCTTCCACATTGATATTGGCCCCACGGCCATGAAAAAAACAAGGGGAATCATTAGCGGAACAAAAATTGCGTTGAAATATGGTGGGCCGATTGAAATCAGCTTTCCTGTCAATGCCTGAAAAACCATCGGAAAGAGGGTTCCAAGCAGCACGGAAGCAGCAGCGACCACCAACAGTACATTATTCGTGAGAAGAAACATCTCTCGGGAACTCAAGTGGAAACCAATGCCACCCTTGAGTAGAGGAGATCTGACAGCGTACAGTAGCAACCCTCCCCCAACCGAGAGGATGAGAATTCCTAATATAAAAATGCCTCGCTCTGGGTCGGAAGCGAACGCGTGAATTGAAGTAAGAAGCCCGGAGCGAGTGATAAAAGTCCCCAATAAACTTCCGGCAAAAGCTAAAATTGCTAACATCACTGTCCAACTCTTAAAGGCCCCTCTCTTCTCAGACACAGCCAAAGAATGGACCAAAGCTGTACCGAGAAGCCAGGTTATCAGCGGAGGATTTTCGACAGGATCCCAAGCCCACCACCCCCCCCAACCGAGTTCATAATAGGCCCACCAGCTACCAAGACAAAGACCCAGAGTGAGAATCGCCCAGGCCACGTTAGCCCATGGTCGACACCATCGAGCCCACGCCGAATCAAGCCGACCATTTAAAAGCGCAGCCATAGCGAAGGCAAACACGACAGAAAATCCGACATATCCCATGTACAAGGTGGGGGGGTGCACAATGAAGCCGAAGTCTTGGAGCGCAGAATTAAGATCGGAACCGTCCAAAGGCGCTAACGGCACAACTCGATCGAACGGGTTCGACGTTGCTAATAAGAATAAAAGATACCCAACACAAAGCATTCCTAAAATACTTAAAACTCGTGCTAAGAAATCTAGCGGCACACTGCGACTAAAGCGCGCGACAGCAAGCATCCAGCCCGACAGCATGAATATCCACAACAGAAAGGATCCCTCATGCCCACCCCAGACCGCCGTTAATTTATAGCGGTCTGGCAAAAGGGTATTTGAATGTTCCGCAACATATAAAACAGAAAAATCATCTGTTGCAAACGTCACCGTCAGCGCCAAGTAAGCCAAACCCACGAACACAAAAACTCCTACTGTGAGTGGGCGGGCTAAACCCATTAGAAAAACATCACCCTTCACCGCGCCGACTAGCGGAAATAGGCTCAAGAGAATGCATAGATTAAGCGCAAGAATTAACGAAAATTGGCCTAGTTCTGGAATCATTATTCTACATAGCCTTTATTTGAAAAACTCGACCCGTCTGCTTGAAGCAATTTCGCGGCATCCATAGCAGCCTTCACCTCCGGGGACATATAATTCTCATCGTGTTTCGCTAACACCTTTGTAGCCTGAAAAACACCGAAAGAATCAACACTTCCTTCCGCAACAATGCCCTGACCCTCTCGGAACAAATCGGGCAATATTCCTAAACTCTCGTTATAAGCTATTGGCACATCTGAAATGAAATCTGTTGTCGTGAATTTGACAGCTAAGTCCGATTCGTTCCTCATGAGCGAACCCTCCTTTACCATTCCACCGATACGAAAGGCCTGACCAGGCTTTACTTCACCCTGGGCTACTTGAGTTGGTGTAAAAAACATATTAATGTTTTGCGATAAAGCATAAAGCGTTAATCCAATGGTTACACTAAGACCGAGACTGATAAACAGAATAAGCCCAAGTCTGTTGCGTCGGTGCGCCTTCACAATTACCTCTCCTCCACGTCCCTAAAAATTCCTCAAAGTCTTAACGAGTAATCTATCCTAACGTTGATCCTGCGACTGTCTTTGTCGAGCCCTTTTAAGGTTTCGAATAATTTTCTTACGCTTTAAAAGAGGAAACCACAAATTTACCACTAAAAAAACGGCGAACAAGCCATAAACAGCCCACACATTAAAAGCATAACCACCCATATTAATAAAATCTGCAAAACTAGAAAATTGGACTGTCGATAGCATTTGTAAACCTCCTAATTACCGACACAACATTTCGTTACTTCGCCACTAAGACCCATCAACAATCTCTTGAACCCAAACCGCATTTCTCTCACGCTCAAGAATCTCGTTTCGAGTAGCCAAGATAAGGCTTATACCCATGAACAAATAAACGCCTAAAATCATTAACAGGGTCACAACCCAGAATTCTGGGCCATTCGCACCTCCGCCGCCGATTGTTACCGGGCTTGCGGATTGATGAAGCGTATTCCACCACTCTACCGAATATTTAATCACCACGACATTGATGCAACCTAAAATCGCAAGTAACGCGCAGGCACGAGCAGACTGATCCCTATCATCGAGGGCTGAACGCAATGAAATCACGCCAATCAAAAGGAAAAACTGAAACAACATCGAGACCAAACGACTGTCTGACCACTCCCACCAAGTGCCCCAGGTAACGCTTCCCCATAATGAGCCCGTTGCAAGAGTCAAAAATGAGAACCAGGCACCTATCGGCGCTGCGTTCTTCGCAACCATATCCGCTAACTTCATCTTCCAGATCAGAGTAATCGAACCCGCAACCGCCATGAGTGGAAAGAACGCCAAAGAAGTACCTGCTACAGCGACGTGGACGACTAAAATTCTTGAGGTATATCCTTGTTGGTAGTCGGGCGGAAGAAACAGCAATGCCCAAACTGTTGCAAAACCAATCATAAGGATCATTGCCCCTGCCATCCAAGGTAGCCACCTCCCGGATATCTCATAAAACCACTTCGGGGAACCTAATTTAGCGAACCAAACCCACATGCTCTTTACATCCTGTGCCTATTTCAAAATTTTTAGTTACTGCAAATTATAGCATGAACAACGGGAAACAATTGTTACGAATGTATGCCTATAAATACGCTACTAAATCAAAAGCAGACCTTGAGAGACTGAAGCTAAATTAAAACCTCAAACATGGTTGCGGCCCGATCAAGCGACACTTATACGAAGAGCGAGAGATGACGCAAGCGGCGCAAGACTCAGTGCAGCGCCTAACATAGCACCCATCAGCGCCAGATATCCTTCCACCGGAAGGCCCGACAGGCTAGCGTTTACCGCAAGCGTACCAAAAACAAGAATTGGAACGCACATTGGAAGGACAATGACCGCTAAGATAAGCCCCCGACTGCCTAACCCAACCGTCAAAGCCACGGCAACTGAACCAACTAATGTCAGAAAAGGCGTACCCAACAGCAAAGTCACAAATAGAATACCCAGCTGATCAAAGGGGTAACTCAACATCATCGCTAAAAAAGGTGAGATGATGACCACAGGAAGCCCGGTAACGAGCCAATGGGCACAATTTTTGGCTAGAACTAAAAAGTAAAGAGGATGAGGGCTCAAAAGGAGGGTTTCCAAAGAACCATCTTCGAAATCAGCCCGGTACATCGAGTCGAGCGACAGCATCGCCGCAAGAAGAGCCGTTATCCAAAGCACACCCGGAGCAATTCGCGCTAGAAAAGCCGAGTCGGGGGAAACGGCCAAAGGGAAAAGCGACACGACGATGATAAAAAACACGAAAGGATTTACAAAGTCACCCCTCTTTCGGAATGCCAACGTTAAATCACGTACCAAGTTGATTTTAAAAGCCTCAAATACACTGACATGGCGTGCTATGTTTTGCCTTTCAGGGTTAGAGATACTCATGATAAATCGACTGTTCGGAGACCGGGAATTTTTAATCTGTGATGCGTGGTAACCAATACAATTCCGCCCTTTTTAGCATGATCTCCCATTACCACCTCAAGCATATCCACAGCTTGAGTGTCGAGCGCATTGAACGGTTCATCCAACACCCACATAAGCTCTTCTGCAATGAGAAGCCTGGCGAGCGCCGCCCTTTGTTGTTGTCCGGCCGATAACAAAAAACATGGTTGAAATTCATAGCCTTGCAAACCATTCCGAGATAATGCCTGAAGCATATCCTTTTCCGACCAATTGATTTTTCCGCCCGTGCTCCACTTTAAATTCTCTATAGGTGAGAGAAGCTTATTAAGTCCAACGCGGTGCCCAAGAAAAAGAAGTTCATTCCGAAATGATTCTATGTCGGTATCACGCACCATTCCATTCCAAAAGACCTCCCCTGTGAAACTATCATTTAATCCACAAACCGCTCGCAAAAGAGACGTTTTTCCACTCCCATTGCTGCCGCAAATTTGAACAATATCGCCCGCTTCAACCGAAAGGCTAAAGTTTTTAAACAAAACCCTATCATTTCTCTCACAGCAAAATTCTTTAAGCTCTAACATACGGTCCTAATTTAACCAGAAAGCCCCCCAGATCACGGAGATGCTCCCAATCTTTGCAAGTCATACGGAACGAAATAATACAATTCTTTGCACTCGTAGACCTAATATCCGAGACCAAAAAAGGCGAGAGGTATATTGACTGGAGAGTTATGCCTAGGCGTTTCTACTCAACGCCACTCCGACAATCGAGAACGAAGGCGCATCGCTGCCTGGCTGTGAATTTGACTGACCCTGCTTTCACTGACCCCGATCACTTCACCGATCTCTTTTAAATTTAGCTCCTCATCGTAATACAGCGCAAGGACTAATTTTTCGCGTGGAGGTAAGTTGTCAATTGCGAGCGCCAAATGACTTTTGAAGCTATCCCTTTGCAGACCGTCACAGGGACCCGGGAGCTCACCGGCAGCCGTCTCAATCGCAGAGTCATCTCCCTCCATGACATCATCAAAACTAAACAAACGACTGCCGCTGGCATCCTGCAAAATTGCGTAATAAGCGTTTAAATCTATTTCCAGCTCCGCCGCAATATCTTTATCTTTTGCATCGCTCCCTGTTCGCGCCTCGATTGCCTTTATCGCCTCTGCAACTTTGCGCGATTTACGATGCACCGAGCGCGGAGCCCAATCCCCCTTGCGAACTTCGTCAAGCATTGAACCTCTGATGCGAATGCCCGCATAAGTTTCAAAGCTCGCTCCTTTGGACACATCATATTTTCGAGCCGCTTCCAAAAGCCCAATCATGCCAGACTGTATCAAGTCATCAACCTGCACACTCGAAGGCATACGGAGTAACAAATGATGCGCGATGCGCTTTACCAATGGAGCATATCGTTCTACAACCAGCCCTAAATTCTCATCTGTCACTTCTCCGTTGGGGAGAACATTCTCATAGACCTTGGCTTCCACCATTGAAGTCATTACTTACCATTCCTTAAGTTGGCGCTCCCCTGTTTGAGCGTGAACGCCTCTTCTTCCCAGCTGTTTCGGTTTGCGCAATCAGATTTTTAAGCGCTAAAAATATGATAAAAAATGATTACTTACATAGGGTATGCAACTAGCGTGCCAAGCTTTGAGAAGACAACAAAAGAAGTTTTAGAAGGACAACTATTTTGAATTAAGAATTTTTTTCAAGATATATTTCATAATAATCAGTAGCTTAATGCGCTCTCAAGCATTTAGAGGGCCGCTACTAATTCTTTGACATTTTTTTTTACTTAAACCCGGGGTAGCATTTGGAATCACCGCCGTCAAATATCGGACGAGGTAGCTCAAGATTCGCCATTTTTTTGGCGCTCATCTCATTTGCGTCAAATTGTTGACGAAAGTGGAGCTGTTTTTAGATTTTTGGATAACTTCACTTATGCTTTCGGAGGTGTTACTCCAACCTGACCCATATATTTCCCACTGCGTTGTTTATAGGTGACTTCACATTGCTCATCAGATTGATAAAACAACATTTGAGCAACACCCTCATTGGCATAGATTTTTGCGGGCAATGTTGTCGTGTTAGAAAATTCGAGGGTAACATGGCCCTCCCACTCCGGCTCCAGTGGAGTCACGTTTACAATTATCCCGCAACGGGCGTAAGTTGACTTGCCCAAACAGATCGTAAGCACATCACTGGGAATCTTGAAGTACTCCACGGTTCTTGCCAAAACAAAAGAGTTGGGTGGAATAATACAAAACGGTTCATCAATTGACACAAAACTAGACTCATCGAAGTTTTTTGGATCAACAACGCTGGTAGTGTGAACGTTGGTGAAAATCTTGAACTCGCTGGCACAGCGGACATCGTACCCATAACTTGAGGTACCATAAGATATAACCTTATTACCCTGTGCATCTTGACGCATTTGTTGCGGATGAAAGGGCTCTATCATATCCCGATTTGTTGCCATCTCTCTGATCCATCGATCCGATTTAATACTCATAGTTTTTCCTATTAAAATATAACGCCTTCAACATTAGAAACTCACGCAAGCATCATACCAAATTTATCCCAGAACATCGTACTCAAAAAATCGCGGGCGATAGTTCAAGTGCTACCAGGCAAACGTTCAAAGCTGAAATCTATTGAGGTTTCCAGTACAATGTTCGGTTCAAACTAAGGAGAAATATAATGCGTAAATGGCAATGCTTGGTATGCAGTTTTGTTTACTATGAGGCCAAAGGCTTGCCTGAAGAAGGAATACCTCCGGGAACTGGCTGGGACGAAATTCCTGATGACTGGATGTGTCCTGAATGTGGTGTGGGGAAGGAAGATTTTGATATGGTTGAAATTTAAAGGACACCTTTTAGTTGGATCTTGCGATATAATAATCACTTAATCAGTATGCTAGGACTTCGCTTTGACTAACCGTAAAATTCTTGTAACAAGTGCACTACCATATGCAAACGGAGACATTCATCTTGGTCATTTGATGGAAGCTATTCAAACGGACATCTGGGTTCGTTTTCAGCGGTTACGCGGTCACGACTGCGTCTATGTTTGTGCGGATGATGCTCACGGCACTGCTATTATGTTAAGTGCTGAAGCAAAACAAATTACTGCTGAAACATTAATAGCCGAAACTGAAGAACGACACAAAACTGATTATGATGGCTTTTCCATAAGCTTCGATAATTTTTACAGCACTCACTCAGATGAGAACAAGTATTTATCTGAAACAATTTATAAAGCATTAAAACAAAATGGACACATAAAAAAACGTGAAATAAAACAGCTTTTCGATCCGGAAAAAAATCTTTTTCTCGCCGATCGTTATATCGTAGGCACTTGCCCTAAATGCCACGCAGAGGATCAGTACGGCGATAATTGCGAGGTCTGTGGGTCGACCTATAGCCCAGCGGAACTTATTAACGCCCGATCTTCGATCTCTGGGTCAAAGCCTGTTTTAAAAAACTCCGAGCATTTCTTTTTCGACCTGCCTCAATTTAAATCTATGCTGCAGCAATGGACGCGCAGTGGTACGCTGCAGGACGCGGTCGCGAACAAATTAGCCGAGTGGCTTGATCATGACTTAAAGCAATGGGACATCAGCAGAGATGCGCCCTACTTTGGCTTTGAAATTCCAAATGCGCCTGGCAAATATTTTTACGTGTGGCTAGATGCCCCAATCGGCTACATGGCCAGTTTTAAAAATTTTTGCTCTAAGCGTCACTATCAATTTGACGAATACTGGCACCCAGAAAACTCCGACTCAACAGAGCTGTATCACTTTATTGGCAAGGACATTATTAACTTTCACACGCTGTTTTGGCCGGCCATGCTGCATAGTGCAGGTTATAGGACTCCAACCGCCGTATATGCCCATGGCTTTTTGACAGTCGATGGAACAAAGATGTCGAAGTCTCGAGGAACATTTATCAAAGCCAGAGATTATCTGAAGCACTTAGACCCTGAATATTTGCGATATTACCTTGGCGCGAAACTTTCTTCTGGTATTGATGATCTTGATTTGAACTTCGAGGACTTTGTCTTTCGTATCAACTCAGATCTTGTTGGAAAGATCGCCAACATTGCGAGTCGATGCGCGGGATTCATAACGAAAAATTTTAATTCAATGCTATCAGAACGACTAGACAACGGCGCCCTTATCTCAGAATTGCAATCCGCCTCATACGAAATAGCAAATTATTACGAACAGCGAGAATTTAACAAAGCAATCAGGCACATAATGTCCCTCGCAGATAAAGTGAACCAGTACATCAACGATAAACAGCCGTGGACATTGGCAAAAAGCGATCCGAAATCACAAAACTTGCATAACATTCTTACAACAAGCCTCAATGCTTTTAGAATTTTGATTATTTATCTGAAACCCGTGATCCCAGCTACGGCTCAGAAAGTGGAAGATTTTTTATCAGTGCGCCCTTTGTCCTGGGATGACATTGATGCTGTCCTTCTGGACAAAAAAATTAATGTTTTTAAGCCTCTGATAGTCAGGGTAGAACAAAAATCTATTGAGGCACTAATATTACAAGGAAAAAACTCGGACACAGTCATAGAAGACACTGCAAGCAATTCCAATAGCTCGACCGAAGAACATGAGGAAGGGTCAGAAGAACAGGAAATAGATATTACGCATTTTCTGAAGATGGATCTTCGCGTCGCAGAAATTATTGATGCTAAACATGTGCCAGAGGCTGATAAACTGCTTGAATTAAAATTATCACTTGGAGCTAATGAACGCGGTGAGACGATCTCTAGAACGGTCTTTTCAGGGATAAAGTCTGCGTATCAACCGGAAACTTTGATCGGAAGATTAACTGTCATTGTTGCAAATTTAAAACCGCGTAAAATGAAATTTGGGGTTTCGGAGGGAATGGTTCTTGCTGCAGGACCGGGAGACAAAGAAATTTGGCTATTAAAACCAGATTCTGGGGCAAAAGCCGGCATGAGGATTACGTAAAATGTTGATGAAATCTCAGAAAATCTCCACAAGGGTTGCGTCATACTCTCGAACCCTTGAGAGCAAAAAACCTAATAACCGAATCCTGCTCAGCCGCTCGAGTTATTGTTTTAGTAAAACCGAAGCCCAAGCACCATGCTTTAAAAAAGTCATTGTAAACATTCTTACTTGCGCCTTCTTGATAACAACGAATATAGCACAAGCCTCCGCTGATAATCCCAGCACAATTGAGAACTCAGTCATAAAGATCTACACGACTCAGGCCGCACCCGATTATTTTACTCCATGGCGGTTATTGTCACCTCGCCAATCAAGCGGATCAGGATCAGTAATTCAAGGTAATAAAATCCTGACGAACGCTCATGTCGTTGCGAACGCTAGCTATGTCCAAGCACAAAAGCACAACGACCCCCGGAGATATCTCGCGCAAGTAACTTTCATCTCTCATGAGGCTGACCTAGCCCTGCTTACTGTCGAAGAGCCCGGTTTTTTTGACAACCTCACTCCTCTTGCCTTTGGTACTTTGCCGGCGGCACTGCAAGAAGTATCGGTATACGGTTATCCTATCGGAGGAAAATCGCTCAGCATTACCAAAGGGATTCTCTCAAGAGTAGAACAACAGGTTTATGCACATGCAGGGGCTTACCTGCTCGCTGGGCAAATTGACGCAGCGATTAATCCGGGGAATAGCGGAGGACCGGTAATTGTTGACGGAAAGATTGTTGGGGTTGTGATGCAAGCCAGCAGCGGCGGTCGCGCGGAAAATTTAGGATATTTCGTTCCGCCCAGCATGATTACACATGTGCTTACTGATGCAGAGGATTCTATTTATGACGGCTTTCCTGACTTAGGGTTTCGAACCCAAAACTTGGACAGCCCGTCTGCGAAAACTTCGTATGGTCTAAACATTGACCAGAGCGGAGTCTTAGTCATTCAAGTTTTTGATGGTTCTCCGGCAAGCGGAATTTTAAAGAAAGGAGATGTAATCTTAAAAATTGACGAATTCGATATCGCCGAAGATGGGAGTATAAAAATAGCTAATGACCAAATGACTAATTTTAAACATGCTATCGACCTTCATGATATTGGAGATCAGGTAAAGATTGAGTATTCGCGGCTTGGCATCAGAAATACCGTCACACTTGACGCGAAACCTGCTTCACGAAACTACTCCCTCGTGCCAGGCGAGAAATTTGATGAAGTTCCTAAATATATCATTTTTGGCGGTGTGGTATTCGTACCGTTAAACATGAACCTCATCAAAAGATGGGGAAACGATTGGAGTCGCAGCGCCCCCGTAAGCCTCCTTCAGGCTCGAAGTGATTGGAGTTCAACTGAGCGAAGCGAGCTCGTTGTCGCCCTTCAGGTTTTAGCTGCCGACGTTAACTTGGGATATCATGATTGGCGAAATTGGGTGGTGGAAAAAATCAACGGCGAGGACATCAGGAATTTTCAGCATTTCGCTGATAAGCTCAAAGGCAATAAGAATGAGCATGTAGTCTTCGAAAATAAAAATGGATATCAGATGATTATAAATCGTGCAGAAGCAATATCCACTGAAGACGCTATCTTAAATCAGTACAGAATCCCCAAGCCATTTTCGGATGGGCTTTTCGATAATACACAAAGCTTAATGTACTCAAACTAGGAACCTCAAAGTTGCAAGCCATACCTCATGCAGAAAGCCGCGCCCTCTATTGAGGCAATTAATAAAGAATTGCCACAAACCCAATGCCAAAAATGCGGCTTCAATGGTTGCAAGCCATACGCAGAAGCAATTCTGAATGGCGAGCCTATCAACCAATGCCCTCCAGGAGGCGACCAAGTCATAAAAGAACTCGCCAACCTAATGGGCCAGAAACCGATTCCATTAAATCGAGCGCATGGCGTTTTTGAAACAAGAAAGGTTGCTGTAGTAAGAGAGGAAGAGTGTATAGGTTGCACCAAATGTTTACCTGTTTGTCCTGTCGACGCGATTCTAGGTTCTGCCAAGAGAATGCATGTCGTTATCACTTCCGAATGCTCAGGCTGCGAGCTTTGCGTCGATCCTTGTCCCGTTGATTGCATCGAAATGAAACCCATAAATCAAGAGGAACAACCAAATGAATTGGGTATTACTGGAAACAATGTCGATCAGAATCTGCGTGATCACTGGGCGAGCCGGCACAACAAAAAAACTACCCGCACGGCCCGATTAGCCAAGTCATCATTTTCTCAAAAGTCGGAACATCTAAAACACACTAAGAAATTTTCGAGAGAGAAGGCAAGAGCTGAAATCCAGAAAGCGATAGTTCGTGCTCGCGAACGAAAAGAATTTTTGAAATTCAGAGCCCCAAGGGAGCCAGATGAATCTTGAGAAAAGAATTCTATTTTTTCAGACCTTAAAAAACGCAAACCCTGAACCAAAAACAGAATTAATCTACGAAAGTACTTTTGAGCTTCTTGTAGCGGTGATTCTGTCTGCTCAGGCCACTGACATCAGCGTAAATAAGGCGACAAAAATACTTTTTGCTACTGCTAACACCCCTGAGAAAATAACTCGTTTGGGTGAGGCCGGGCTAAAACAACATATAAAGACGATTGGGCTTTATAACTCAAAAGCTAAAAATATTATTCAAACCTGTAAAATTTTAGTCGAAAAACACGACTCCATAGTTCCAAATGAGCGTTATCAACTTGAATCATTGCCAGGTGTTGGAAGAAAAACAGCAAATGTTGTCTTGAATACAGCGTTCAGACAGATCGCAATGGCAGTCGACACACATATTTTTAGAATCTCAAACAGAACAGGATTGGCTCCCGGCAAGACAGTCTTAGAGGTTGAAAAAAAACTTTTAAAACGCGTTCCGAAAAACTTTTTACTAGATGCTCATCACTGGCTAATACTCCATGGCCGTTATATTTGCACCGCAAGAAATCCAAAATGCTCGCAATGCTCAGTTGAAAAAATTTGCAACTTCAAAAAAAAAACGCGAATTGATACAGGAAAAAGAAGTAACTAATATTTTCGCCCTTTTAACGCGCCAATACGCATTCTCAAAGCATTTAGCTTTATAAAACCCTCGGCGTCCCCTTGATCATACGCTCCCGCATCATCTTCAAAAGTAGCAATGTTTTCATCAAACAACGAGCACTCGGATTCTCTTCCTACTACTATCACATTGCCTTTATACAGTTTTAACTTTACAAAACCACTCACATACCTCTGCGACTCGTCAATTAACGCTTGAAGAGATAACCTCTCCGGTGAAAACCAATAACCATTGTATATTAATGAAGCATATCGAGGCATCAGCTCATCTTTTAAATGGCCAACCTCGCGATCGAGGGTAATCGACTCCATTGCTCTGTGCGCTTTGAGCATAATCGTACCAGCAGGAGTTTCATAACATCCGCGCGCCTTCATTCCAACATAGCGATTTTCAACGATATCTGCGCGACCAACTCCGTTTTCACCACCAATTTTATTTAAACAAACCATAACCTCGGCAGGCGACATCGATACTCCATCGATACTAACTATATCCCCAGACGCAAACTGCAAATCGATATATCTAGGCTCGTCAGGCGCATCTTCTGGAGAAACAGTCCATTGCCACATTTGCTCTTCAGGTTCAGAAGCGGGATTCTCAATAATGTCTCCCTCATAAGAAATATGGAGTAAATTCGCATCCATCGAGTAAGGAGACTTTGTCCCACGTTTTTTTTCAACTTCAATGTCATGCTTAGCACAATATGCAAGAAGCTTATCACGGGAGTTTAAATCCCATTCACGCCAAGGAGCGATCACTTTTATCGACGGATTTAATGCGTAAGCACCTAATTCAAAGCGCACTTGATCATTACCTTTACCGGTCGCGCCATGCGAAATCGCATCTGCCCCCGTCTGCTCCGCAATTTGCACCAACCGTTTTGAGATCAGCGGTCGAGCTATTGAAGTTCCTAACAAGTATTCTCCCTCATAAATTGTATTCGCTCTGAACATGGGAAACACATAGTCACGGGCAAACTCTTCTTGTAAATTCTCAATAAATATTTCTCTAATCCCAATGGCTTTTGCCTTAGCTCGCGCAGGCTCTACTTCCTCTCCTTGACCAATATCTGCGGTAAAAGTAACCACCTCGCAGTTGTAGGTTTCACGCAACCATCTTGCAATAACGGACGTATCCAACCCGCCGGAGTACGCCAGAACAACCTTATTTACTTTCGACATATTTTCTTCCTTAACAAAATCCGTCTCGCACTAATTGCAGACTCAGACAAGCGTATTCTATCACTATGCATAAAAAATTCCTTGAGGAAAGTTGATAGGCTCATTTTGGCAAAGCGAGGTAATCCGTTATACTTATTGAACTGGATCATTGTGGGTTTTCAAGATGTTCTTTAGACCGAGTGCGAAATGATAGACTCAGCAGACAGATTAGAAATACTGCGACCCGATGATTGGCATGTCCACCTCAGGGATAACGAAGCCTTACTAACCACTGTGCCCGACCAGGCACGGACGTTTGGCAGAGCTATTGTCATGCCGAACTTGAAACCGCCAATAATAAAACCAGCTGACGCGAGTGCTTACAAAAAACGCATACTAGCTGCGCGACCCAACCGAAGTGATTTTGAACCATTGATGACTCTTTATCTCAGCGATACTATGTCGCCAACGGATATTGACTTGGCTTTAGAAGATGGTCACGTGCATGCCGTTAAGTACTATCCAGCAGGTGCCACAACAAATTCCGAGGCAGGTGTTACAGCTTTAGATCCAGTAATGGCAGTTCTCGAACGCATGAGCGAAATCGGGATGCCCCTGCTCTTGCATGGTGAGGTGACCGACCATGAGGTAGATATCTTCGATCGCGAGAAAAAATTCATCGAAAGCGTCTTAATTCCGCTTACAGAAGCTTTACCAAATCTCAAGGTAGTTCTCGAACATATAAGCACCAAAGACGCAGTCGACTATGTCTCGGGAGCTCACGATAATGTCGCAGCAACTATCACAGCACATCATATGCTTTTCAACCGCAATGACATGTTCGTTGGCGGCATCAGACCTCATTTTTTTTGTTTGCCCATTTTAAAAAGGTCAACACATCAGGAAGCCTTAATTGTTGCCGCCACGAGTGGTGACAAAAAATTTTTCTTGGGCACTGACTCAGCTCCGCATGGCATCCAGGACAAGGAGACTAGTTGCGGCTGCGCTGGTATCTACACCGCCCCAGCCGCCATAGAGTTATATGCCGAAATTTTTGAAGCTGCCAACGCTCTCAATAAATTAGAACAGTTTGCAAGTAAAAATGGTCCGGACTTCTATGGCTTGCCAAGACCCGTTCAAAAAATTGTTTTGGAAAAATCACAATGGAGGATGCCAACAGCTATTCCTTTTGGAGAAGCAAAAGTTATGCCTATTCGTGCGGGAGAACTCATCAATTGGCGATTAGTCGAGACAAGAAATTGAATAAATCTAATGAACTTATAGAGCAAAGCGAAAGAAATTTCCTCAAGAAGGAAAGGCTCAATCAGCCGATGTCAACTAGGTTCAGGGGTTACTTACCCGTTATAGTGGACATAGAAACAGGCGGCTTTAACAGTCAAACAGATGCGATTCTTGAGCTGGGTGCGGTAATTCCAAGCATGGATGAATCTGGCAAGTTGGTCGTTGACCAAACGTTTTTTCAGAGAATAGTTCCCTTTGAGGGCTCCAACCTAGAGGAATCTGCCTTAAAATTCACGGGAATTGACCCCAATCATCCGCTTCGTATCGCGCAGCCTGAGCGCGATGTGTTTACTAATTTTTTTGACATTGTACGTGCGGCAATGAAAGCAAACGGGTGTAATAGAGCCATATTAACAGGACACAACGCTCACTTCGATCATAGCTTTGTAAACGCGGCAGCTGAACGGCAAAAATTTAAGCGCAACCCCTTTCACCCTTTCTCCAATTTTGATACTGCCACACTAAGTGGTCTTGCATTCGGACAAACAGTGTTAGCCAGAGCCTGCGAAGCAGCAGGAATAGATTTTTCCAACGAGGAGGCACACTCTGCCCGCTACGACGCAAACAAAACTGCAGAACTATTTTTCTGCATTGTTAATCGTTGGAAAGAACTTGGTGGTTGGCCACTAGGGAACCAGTGAATAATTAGCAAGTTTCAAAAAAAGGAACTACCCCTTCGAACTATTGTCGTTGTCTACGACTTTTGATATCAGCTCTTGTAACTCTCCGGATTCATGCATTTCTACAACAATGTCACAGCCTCCAATCAACTCTCCTTCGACGAAGAGTTGAGGAAATGTTGGCCAGTTAGATACTGCCGGGAGATTAGCTCGAATATCAGGATTACTTAAAATATCCACATAAGCAAATTTCTTACCGCACGACATCAACAGCTGAGTCGTCTGTGCAGAAAAACCGCATTGTGGAGCTTCCGGACTGCCTTTCATATAAAGCAATATTGAATTTGTATTAATCTGTTCCCTTATCGTGTCTTCTATTGCCACCGATTTTTCTCCCCTCTTTATTTTCTCGCAAAGACCCTATTGTAACCTGACTTTACGCTTGGTGTTAACAAAACCATCTATTCAGCCTTCCCCCATCCTCCCCCACCCGGCGTTTCGACAAGCAGAGAATCCCCGGTGTCTACCGCAACTGAAACTTTTCCAGCGATCTGTTTCCCATTTAACCTATTTACTCCGCCCACACCGGGCTTACCACCCTGTAACCCCCACGGAGAAAAAAGCCTTCGTTCCGAAAGAATCGTCAAGTGCGCTGATTCAAGAAATTCATACTGTCGCCTTACCCCATCCCCTCCCATTCGCAGTCCACTTCCGCCACTCCCCTCTCTGATTTCATAACGCGCTATTCTAAGCGGAAAATTCGTCTCAATCGTTTCGATAGGAGTATTTAGGGTATTAGTCATATGGCTGTGAACTGCATTTAAACCAGAAAATTTTGAGCTTGCCCCGACTCCGCCGCCGACGGTTTCGTAATAATCCCACGGCTTGTCATTAGCAAAAGACCCAATCGACACATTATTCATCGTACCCTGGCTGGCAGCCGGGGTGCTTTGAGGTAGAACCTTTGCAAACGCTCCGAATATGACGTCCACAAGTCTTTGAGAGGTCTCAACGTTTCCTGCTGCAACGGCTGCACCAGGAAGCGGGTTAAAAATTGAGCCTTCACGAACTTTGATGTTAATCCTACGAAACAGACCTTCGCAGGCCGGTGCGATGTCAGGCATATAACAGCGTAAGCAATAATATGAGGCAGCCGCTACTACTGCCATTGGGCAGTTGAGATTACCTGCGACAGCTTCTGCACTATTTGAAAAGTCTAATAAGATCCTTTTATTTGTTGGTTCACCCGTGACTTCTAGCTTTAATTTAATGGGTACCTTAGCTTGAGTTAGCCCGTCGTTATCCAACCAATCAGTAAACTCGACTGCACAGTTTGGAAAGCTACTAAAAGCCGAAGTCGCAATCCTATCTCCATAATTATTTAAAGCCTCTACTGCAAATTTAAACCTTGTTTCACCTTGTTCAGCAATCATCTCAGAAAAACGTGAAACACCGACTTGATTTGCACCTATTTGAGCTGAAAAGTCGCCGCAAAGCGTTTCGTAAAAATTTTCTTTATCAAAGACTAGCGACCTCAATGGCTCTTTCAAATCTCGTTGAAGCTGACCCTGCGCGTAAAGCAGCGTTGGTTCGATTAGAACTCCCTCTTCGTCAATGTTTTTAGAAAGAGGCATTGATCCAGGCGAAATCGCCCCAATCTTTGCGTGATGAGCCCTATTGGCAACAAAACCAACTAGCTCTCTATTGTTTGTAAATACAGGGCAAACGACGGTAACGTCTGGCAGGTGCGTCCCACCCCTGAACGGGTCATTTAACGCAAGCACATCGCCGGGTTGCCAAATTCTTTGCGACACAAGGTCGCGCATGGTGTAGGCCATACTCCCAAGATGTACCGGAATGTGCGCAGCCTGCGCGCACAAAGACCCTTTCGCATCGAACAGAGCACAAGAAAAATCCAACCGATCTTTAATATTGGGTGAAAAAGAGGTCCGTCGCAAAACTAAGCCCATTTCATCGCAAATGGACGTGACTCTCCCTGAAAACAATCTTAGATCAATCGGATTCATAGGCGTGCTTTACAACCCTAAAAAATAATGTGCAGACGCAAACAGCATGTGGTTTTCCTCACTCAATCAGAATAACATAAGCGCTGTCTCTGCCAGTAAATATCCGAGACTAATCAATGTTATTAAATCCGACAACATACTTGAGAGAGCTCTAGTGAAAGTAAAACATTTTCTGACCCTGCGCGACCTTACGGCGGATCAATTGGTAAGTATGATTGATAGGGCTATCCTTTTGAAAAAAGATCCGCGACAGGCTGAACAGGCTGAAAACAAGACACTGGGTCTTATTTTTGAAAAATCATCTACCAGAACTAGAGTTGCGTTTGAGGTCGCCATGCGTCAGTTGAACGGAGGAGCAATATTTCTCTCTAACGCAGACGCTCAATTTGGTAGAGGTGAGCCACTAGAGGATACAGCAAGAGTTATGTCCAGGATGGTCGATTGCGTAGCAATCAGAACTTTTTCACACGAAAAATTAACAGCCTTTGCTGAGCATTCCACTGTACCAGTAATAAATGCGTTAACCGATCGATTTCATCCTTGTCAACTTCTTGCTGACATTCAGACCTACAAAGAGCATAGGGGAAATATCACTGGTAAAGTCGTCACCTGGGTTGGGGATGGAAACAACATGTGTAATTCATACATAAACGCAGCGAAATTGCTTGATTTTGAGATTCGAATAGCTAGTCCGGAAGGTTTCGAGCCAGATCCAGAATTAGTTGCGGATGCAAAAAGAAACGTAGCCCTTATTAGAGACCCACGCGAAGCTGTCAGGAATTCTGACTTAATCGTGACCGATGTTTGGGCTTCAATGGGACAAGAAGCTGAACAAGAAAGGCGAAAAGAGGCTTTTGAAGACTATAAAGTAACTACCGAAATAATGGATTTAGCCAAACCCTCGGCTTTATTCATGCATTGCCTGCCTGCTCACCGCGGCGAAGAGGTAAGTGGAGAAGTTCTGGATCATCCCGACAGTGTAGTTTGGGATGAGGCCGAAAATAGGATGCATTCTCAAAAAGCTCTCATGGAATACTTGCTTCAAAACACCTAACAAGCAGAGAGGCATAGGGTAAAAAAGTTACGAAACACCAACACTACATATAGTGTTGCCACCCCCATACCCAAATGCTCCAAAAATTCGCATACTCCGAAATTGAAATAAGCGTAATCATCGTAAATCAAAGGCATGACCGGAGGTGTAATTATGCTTTGCAAGGCCAGTCATCTTAACCTATTTTAAGTAAACCCCAACTCACAGGTTTTGTCGACGACAAGCAGCATTCACAGCGCTGAGACAAACGATTCACATTATATCCACAGAGATACCACAAAAAATCCACTTGCATTTCTTGAATAATATCATTATCTTGTAACGTGAAGAGAAATTTTGTCCATATGTTGTGGTTTGTAGTCGTGCAAAAGATGAAAAAATTAGTAAAAAAATCAATGTGGGCGCCTCGAGTATTCTAAGGGGAGATTAGACACAAAGGCAAAAAAGAACGAAGCTCGTCAGTGAAGTGAAATGCTCCGCGCAAAAATAATACAAAAAGCCGTTTTTTTGGATTAGGAAAGGGCTTGAAAACCGGCTCTCTGAAAGCTTGAGGAGAGAAGAAATAAAACGATAGTGAATTAATAAAAAAAAAACTAAAGATTGGAAGCATACATACTATATATTGTATATAACAAAAATAACGGAATTGAAAAACTGTCGAACGCCAGTGCCAGCAAAGCAAGGCAGCTCAGAAAAACAAGGATTAAAGCGGAGTAAAGAATGCAAACAGAGGCCATCCCTACCAATCAAGGAAAAAACCCCCAAACAATAACACCCAGCAACGCGCCTAACATGCAAGCTATAGCACCTGGACAGATAAGAGTTATTAAGAGAAATGGGACTGTCGTAAGCTATGATCAGTCGAAAATAAACGTCGCGATCACTAAAGCATTTCTTGCAGTAGAGGGAGGTAATGCAGCGGATTCGACGAGAATACACGAGTCAGTATCAGACCTTTCAGCCCAGATAAGTGAAATTTTCGCTCGCCGAATGCCGTCTGGGGGCACAATCCACATCGAAGACATTCAGGATCAAGTAGAACTTGCCCTCATGAGGACAGGCGAGCACAAGGTAGCGAGAAGTTACGTTATTTACAGAGCTGAGCACGAAAGATTAAGGGTAGAACAAAAAGAGGCCTCAAAGGCAGAAGAGCCGATTGTGCAAGTTACATTGGATAGCGGAGAAAAAGCCAATCTCGATACGGAGAGACTAAAAACAGTCATAGAAGAAGCTTGCGCTGGGCTAAAAGACGTTTCAGCAACCACAATATTTAGCGAATCACTCAAGAATCTATATACCGGCGTAAAAATGACTGATGTCCGAACCTCACTTGTGATGACAGCTCGGACAATGGTGGAAAAGGATCCTAACTATTCATATGTAACTGCAAGATTGCTAATGGACACGATAAGAGCTGAAGCCCTCGCATTCTTGGGAATAGCAGCCGAGGCAACTCAATCTGAGATGCATTATCGGTATGGAGCGGCGCTCAAATCATACATCGAAAAAGGAGTGGAGTTAGAGCTGCTTTCTCCGCACTTGTTAGAATTCGATCTGGATATATTAGGAGAAGCGATACAGGCAGAGAGAGACCAGCAGTTCACATACCTCGGTTTGCAAACACTATACGACCGTTATTTTATACATAGCGAGGGAACACGTTTCGAGCTCCCGCAAGTGTTTTTTATGCGGGTGGCCATGGGACTAGCTACCAACGAAGAAAAAAAGGAAGAGAGAGCCATAGAGTTCTATAACTTACTTTCAAGTTTTGATTATATGGTTTCGACTCCTCAACTCTTTAATTCTGGAACACTTCGCCCCCAACTATCGTCATGTTTTTTAACAACAGTCCCAGATGATCTTTTTGGTATTTATTCTGCAATCAGAGACAACGCAATGCTTTCCAAATGGGCAGGCGGCCTTGGAAACGACTGGACTCCGGTAAGAGCACTAGGAGCTCATATCAAGGGCACAAATGGAAAATCTCAAGGCATTGTCCCATTCCTAAAAGTAGTCAATGATACGGCTGTCGCAGTGAATCAAGGTGGAAAAAGAAAAGGAGCGGTTTGCTCATACCTTGAAACATGGCATCTAGACATAGAGGAGTTTTTAGAGCTTAGAAAAAATACCGGTGACGAGCGCCGAAGAGCGCATGATATGAACACGGCAAACTGGATCCCTGATTTATTTATGAAGCGTGTTTTCAACGATCAGGAGTGGACTCTTTTTACACCTGACACGGTTCCGGAACTTCACGACTTACACGGAAGCGCATTTGAGAAAAAATATGAATACTATGAGCAAAAAGCCAAAGAAGGCCTGCTAACGCCCTTCAAAACTGTTAAAGCAAGTGATCTGTGGCGAAAGATGATTTCAATGTTATTTGAAACAGGTCATCCTTGGATGACTTTTAAGGATTCTTGCAATGTTCGATCGCCACAACAGCACGTGGGCAGCATACACTCCTCAAATCTATGTACTGAAATAACGTTAAACACAAATAAAGACGAAGTGGCCGTTTGTAATTTAGGCTCAATAAATCTGATCAATCATGTCGATACCGACGGTCTCATTGAAGAGAAGGTCGCTAGAACGATAAAAACAGCAATACGAATGCTTGATAACGTCATAGATATAAATTACTACTCAATACCGCAAGCGGAGAACTCAAATCTAAAGCACCGCCCAATAGGAATGGGAATAATGGGTTTTCAAGATGCCTTGTATCACCAACGAATTTCGTATGGGTCCGAACAAGCCATAGCGTTCGCAGACACCTCGATGGAAATTATCAGTTATCACGCCATAACAGCCTCAAGTGATCTGGCAGTAGAGCGCGGCAAATATGAATCCTATGAAGGTTCGCTATGGGATCAAGGAAAGTTCCCTATCGATTCGTTACAACTCCTCATAGACCAAAGGGGCGCAGAGTATGTAGATGTTAATCTTGATAAGCGACTAGATTGGAACTCCTTAAAAGAAAAAATTAAGACGAACGGAATGCGTAATTCTAACGTGTTGGCGATAGCACCGACCGCAACCATAGCCAACATAACAGGCGTCTCGCAGTCAATAGAACCCACCTATCAGAACCTTTACGTAAAATCTAATCTGTCGGGAGAATTCACAGTAGTGAACCCTTTTTTGGTTAGAGACCTGAAAGCACTCGACCTTTGGGATAGCGTTATGGTCAACGATCTAAAATACTATGAAGGAAGCGTCCAAAAAATAGATCGAATCCCAAACGAAATAAAAAATATTTATGCCACGGCTTTCGAAGTAGAGCCAAAGTGGCTGGTGGATGCTGCAAGTCGCCGTCAAAAATGGATTGATCAAGCTCAATCACTTAATTTGTATGTGGCGGGAGCCAGCGGCAAAAAACTTGACATTATGTATCGAATGGCCTGGCTACGCGGCCTTAAAACGACTTACTATTTGCGAGCATTGGCGGCTACAACAACGGAGAAATCGACCGTTGCTGACAATAGCCTCAACAAAGTGACGTCCGAACCAGTAAGCGCGGCACCCGTGCCGCAAGCTTGCTCGCTGGATGATCCAGATTGCGAGGCTTGCCAGTAACTAAAACCATATTAACGAAAATCAATTAACTAATGAAACTACAAAATGCACAGCTTGAATAAGCCAAAAAAGCTACGAAACCAAACGAGTTGAAAAGCAAGAGGAAAGAAAAATGTTGACATGGGAAGAATTTGACAAAGAAAGCAGTGGCCATGATTTCACTCCGGCAAAAATACCGAGTAAAGATGAGAAAGAGCAACCAAGTCCGGTTGATGAAACAAGGGAAGATTATAACGAAAGCAGCTCGGAAAATATTTTAAAAGCTGTTGCGGAGGACTTGGAAGATCTAGATGTCTCTGCAGGTCTTGCAGAACTCGAGGGAACAGCGGCTAGAGTCGCTGTAGACGATAAGGCTATGATCAATTGCCGAGCAGACCTAAATCAGCTCGTGCCATTTAAGTACGATTGGGCTTGGCAAAAGTATCTGGACGGTAGCGCAAATCACTGGATGCCTCAAGAGGTCAACATGACCGCAGACATAGCTCTGTGGAAAACCCCCGACGGTTTGACTGATGACGAACGATTGATTGTTAAAAGAAATTTAGGCTTTTTTTCAACTGCAGACTCATTAGTGGCCAATAACCTAGTTCTCGCAATTTACAGACTTATAACAAACCCTGAATGTAGGCAATATATCCTTCGACAAGCTTTTGAGGAAGCGATACATACCCATGCTTACCAGTACTGCATAGAGTCGCTCTCAATGGACGAGGGTGAAATATTTAATATGTACCATGAAGTGCCTTCAGTTGCGAAAAAAGCGGCTTGGGGCTTGAAATACACCCAACAACTGAGTGATCCAAAATTCGAGACCGGAACAATAGAAAACGATCAAGCCTTACTCCGAAATCTAATTGCATTTTATTGTTGCCTAGAAGGCATTTTCTTTTATTGCGGTTTCACCCAGATACTCTCCATGGGCAGACGGAATAAAATGACGGGAACTTGCGAACAGTTTCAGTATATTTTGCGTGACGAATCCATGCATCTTAATTTTGGCATAGACATGATCAATCAAATAAAGCTAGAGAATCCCAGTTTGTGGTCAGAGGAACTACAGCAACAAGCTACTCAAATGATTCTGCAGGCAACACAGCTTGAAATTGATTATGCGAGAGACACAATGCCAAGAGGAGTTCTCGGTATGAATGCCGCCATGATGGAAGAATATCTTCAATTTATAGCGAATCGGCGCCTCGCACAAATAGGATTAAAAGAACAATTTAACGTTGCCGAAAATCCTTTCCCGTGGATGTCTGAGATTATGGATTTACGAAAAGAGAAGAACTTTTTCGAAACAAGAGTAATCGAATATCAAACTGGCGGAGCTTTAACGTGGGATTGATCTAATAAGAATGGATATATGCCCACAAATAATAAGGGAAAAAATTGAAGGCGAAAAAACACAAAGATGCTGATCCGACGAGCACACTGATCACACTTGACCAACTCAGTCAAACCATTGAGGTAATGACCAATGTGGTTAACCGCTTGCGTGAGCATCTCAGTGAGCAAGTCTTACAGAGATCAGAAAGCAATAAAAAAGACGGTGCGATAAAAAGCGAGGAAGAATTGCCTACTTTGAAAGCAACAAAAAAAAGCATTGATATTGTTGCCCAAGAATTGTCAGAAAAAATCCAAAAGATAGATGCGAAGAGCATAATTATTGAAATTCGCAATGAGAACCACACAAACAAAAAAGATGACCCAACCACTCTGCATTAGCACTCAGCCATCAAAGATTTGCCCAGAGACAATGATCTACGTTGTCTCTACATATCGCTCTGCATGACAGCAATCGTTGGAGCCTTAGTTCTTGCTGCTGGATATAGCCGTCGGTTTGGGAGCCAGAAACTATCGGCTAAACTCAACCCAAAAAGCTCAATCACAATATACGAAGAAACAATTAACCAGCTTACAAACGCTCACCCAGCGATCTCAAAGATAATAGCTATAATTCAGGGTGGAGCCTCATCCGAACTCGCGCTAACCAACGCTACGACCATCAAATTTCCCTCGGATAAAATTGGACTGGGGGAATCCATAGCTTTTGGAACCCAATATATATCATCCTGGGATGGCTGTTTGATTTGCTTAGCGGATATGCCATTTGTAAGGCCAGAGACATATAGAAAAATTGCCAGCCAAGTGACTAAAACGAACATAGTAGTTCCGAAATTTAACGGGATTATCGGGAATCCGATCGCTTTTGGGAGAGCTCATTTCCCGATTCTTGAAAAATTACAGGGCGATGAGGGTGCTCGAAAGGTTCTTAAAAATTATCGACGGGTTACAATAGAAATAGAAACTAACGATCCCGGAGTCTTGTACGACATCGATACCCCTAATGACTTAATTTCGGCGGTTCGGAACGTCGTAGATCTCGAATAAAAAATAAGACCTCGATACTGGCTAGAGACCAGATTTGGGATTACAACATGACTTTCAAAAGCGAACTACCTAATGATAACCTCGTTACTCTCGGGAGCACAGATATAGAGCGAAAAAGCTAATGACTATGAAAATCAAACATCAGATATTGCTAATGCTAACTTTGTTGTCTTTTCTTATAGAAACTCCATCAAATGCAGGAACCGAATCTGCAAGACAAGCCATGCAGAACAAAAACAGCCCCCTAATCGTCATGCATACTGAGTTAGGCTCAATTTACATTGAATTATTCCCCGCTGAAGCTCCGGAGAACACCACATATTTTCTGCAACTAATCGAAGGTAAAATCCCAAGTACATCAAACCCTGGTTACTCACCGAGATACCTTGATAATCTCCTAATCAAGCAATCGATTCCAGGTGCATTCGTTCAGGGTGCAGATTCACGAAACCATCCTTTTGGTGGACCAACTGCTAAACCGGACAAGGAAATAAACGCTAACGCCCTAGGGTTCGATAAGATGAAGCTGATCGATGCTGAAGGTTATTTACATCCAAATTTGTCTATAAAAAACACCACCGATTATGAAGAGAAATTACTGAAACCTTTTTTAGAAAGTAACAACATAACGTCTCCCGACATGATACAGAACAATCAATTCTCTTTGTTTGAAAAACTTAGTAATTTGTCACTTAAACAAGGCTTAGAGCTCCAAGGTCACACATTCACAGATGATTTAAACTCGCGCGCTATCTCTCGTGGGAGTCTTGTACTGATTGAACCTGGCGGGCCGGGATTTTTGTTGGCTCTGAAAGATTTGCCTCATCTCGATGGACGCTACACTGTGATTGGACATATAGTTGAGGGAATTACCTTGGCTGACAAAATCTCACAGAAGACAGAAGAATTAAACGCTCCTGTGCTGCTATATTCAACACGAGTAATCCAAAACTCTTATGTTAACGATTATTAATAATACTTACGATTACGATACGAATTTTATTAATCATCATTACCACTAATCCACCGTAAGTATTGTCGAAAAAAGCTCTTTTTTGTAGGGAGGTAGTGCGTCAAGCATTAGCTTTCCGTAACGCTTTGTCACTAGCCTCTCATCAAAAATTGTAATTCGACCTGTATCGGCCTCATTGCGAAGCAACCTACCGCTCGCTTGAAGAAGCCGAAAAGTCGCATCTGGAACAGATAAACTCATAAATGGATTCGATCCATTGGACTCAATCCATTTCGACAAAGTAGATTCAATAGGATCATTGGGAACAGAAAATGGAATTTTTGCAATGAGCACGTGTCTACAATAATCTCCGGGCAAATCAATTCCCTCAGCAAAACTAGCCAAACCAAAAATCAGACTGCACTTCCCTTCATCCACTTGTTTACGATGAAATGCTAACAGTTGCGATTTTTGAAAGTCATCCTGACACAGTATTTTTTCTCGCCACTCCTTTGGCATACTTAAAATGACTTCCTCCATCTGTCTTCGGCTCTGGAAAAGCATCAAGGCCCCACCGGGTTCCGAGACAAGCCTCGGGATAGCCTGTGAAATCATTGCTGAGTGAAGATCTGTATTACTTGGCTCACAATGCATTCGAGGAACCTCTAGAACAGCTACATTTGCGAAATCGAATGGGCTCGGTATCGACAAATATATTCCATCCAGCGGAGTCCCTGCACGCATTTTTAGCATGCTAAAAGCACCCATATCGGACAGAGTTGCGGATGTAAGAATCGCGGCCCTGCACGAAGACCAAAGCTTCTCAGTCAAATCATCGGCCGCCGATACTGGACTTATAGATACCTCAATATCTGGGATAGCCGCACCATCAATAGCAGATAACCAGCGTGCTTTGGGAGCAACATCTGACTTATCCTTTACGGAGAACCCTTTCCACAACTCGTAGTTGGCATCAGCTCTTGATTTGATACTGCTTAACAATGGAAACCACAGCTCAGCTAAATCCCGAACTAACTGCGGCTTAGAAGCTTCTAAATTTTCTTTTACCGCATCAATGTACTCACTTAACATATCACTGAACCGTTTAAACAAAATTGCTAGATTTTGGGATAAATCCCGTAATTCATCTGGCACCAATCCAAGATCGAAAACATATTGTCTATCATGTACAGAATTTCCAACTTTAAATTCCTCAAAATATTTAGACACCAGCGGCCAAAGATCATTAAGATCTCTTTTCATACTAGAGACAACCTTATTCACCGTAGCATGAGTGATAACCTCAAAGTTCTCATCTGCATACACAGTTTGCATTAACTTTTCCGACCTCTCTAACCAATCTATCACGCTTTTCAGCCGTGTTGAGTACGCAAAGTGTTTGTTACTCTTAATCGGTAAGTGATGTGCCTCATCAAAGACATAGATACATTCCTCAGGCGGAGGAAGTATTGCGCCTCCACCTAATGCCAAATCTGACAGCACGAGATCATGGTTACTAACTATGCAATCCACCTGATCCAAACCATCTCGCGCCTGAAAAAAACTGCAATTATGAAAATGACTGCACTTCGAACCAACGCACTGACCAGAGTCTATGGTAAGCGAGGACCAAACGGAGTTATCAAGACTGCTAATCCAGTTATCCCTATCCCCGTCCCAATCTCCAGCAGTTAGAGCTTCAGACATTTGATCGAAAATAAGCGCGTTCTCGGTTTCAACTATTTCTTCACCGTACAGATCTGATAGGGCCTGTAGGCTGTCATCACCCCTCAGCAGTAGATCTAATTTCGACAAGCATAAATACCGAGCTCTACCTTTAGCTAACGCGAAACTAAAATCTAAGTCACAACCCTTTAATATATCCGGAAGGTCCTTTAATACAATTTGCTCTTGTAAAGCTATGGTCGCAGTAGAAATAACAACTTTTAAATTTAAGGCTTTCGCTATTGGTATAACTGACACAATATAAGCAAGAGTTTTTCCGGTTCCAGTACCGGCCTCAATGGTAACAATAGGAGACTTTGCCTCAGGTTTATCAAACAGCGGCTTCAAGGAATTTACAATTTCAGCGATCATCAAGCGCTGACCATACCGAGGGACATGACTATAAGTCGCAAGAAGAGATCGGTAAACTTCCTGAACGTAATTTTTAACTTCGTTGAAGTTCATAAATTTCACTTAACGTTACGAACGTAAATATTATACCATTGTCAACCTGTACCTACGAGTTGCTAGATGTTTACCGCTATACAGCTTACACACACGCCCTGAGGACGCCTACACCAAAACGAGAGCGTTCTCATTTAAAAAACAGAGATCAATGTGACAATTACGACTAAACACGCAGTAACGCTTAAATTAAACACAAAAAAAAGCCAATCAGCTTTGACATTCAGCACCCCGGCGCGCTCCGCCGATGTGGTGCTGTGCCCAGCGAATCCAGCAACCGCGTATTTTAATCCCGGTGAGTCTTTTAACATACTGAAATCAGATTTGACTATTTCTTCCTCGACAGAAGAGGTTTTTTGCCCACCCTCTGGTTCAACAACAGTTAATGATCAAACCCTCATAATCGATGAATTAAAGAAAAGCAAAACCAATAAAATAACTCAACCGATATATCAGAATCCTGCAGCGGAATTAAAGAAAATATCAGACGAAATACTTGCGGTAAAAATAAGCGAAAGTAACAAAATCAACGTATTAAGCAACCGTCTTGGCGAACTCAGGAAACAAATTCCAAAAAATTCTATTGAAGACATTGAATTAGGCAATGTTTTACACAAAAATTTCTTAGAAATCTTGAAAAAAAATCAAGCTTACCAAGAGGAAAAAATACGGCTAATTACATCAGGAATTAAAGACATTAGCTCACACATCTTGCAAAATAATTTTAAAAAAGCTCAGTCTAAATGGAGCCAAATACAGTCCGCCAAAAAAGGTCTTAGCAGTGGGTCGTTGAAGAAGATAATCAAAACTGAAACAGAAACGAAAAGATCATTCTATAATTTTCGAGACTCAACTTTGAAAGAGAACGCCAGAAAAAAAGAAGAACTCATAGAAAAAATGCTTTCACTTGCATGCTCCGTGACACATGAAGCAGAGCGAATGAATCAACTCAAAGAAATCCATTGCCAATGGAAAGACATTGGAGTTGCAAAAGATGAGAGCAAACTTTGGAACAGATTCAAAAAAGCATCAGATCAAACTTACAAATCATGCAAAGAATATTTTCGAAGACGAGACGAACTTAAAATATCGAACGAAAAAGAAAGAAATAATTTATGCGATATTCTTGAGAAAAAACTTGCTGCTCTGAAAACTCAGGAAGCAGACATAAAAGAAATAACGTTGTTATTAAAAGAAATTGATATCACTTGGAAAACGCATTCCCCAGTTAACGATAATAAAGCCAAAGACCTTAATAAACGGTACTATCAGTTAACGTCCGCTATATGGAAGACGAGAAAATTTGAATTCAAGAATAACGAAATTTGTAAAAAGAAATTAATTACTGAAGCAAAATCGTTGAATTCAACGAACCCAGAGGCAAAGAAGCAGATTAAAGAGCTGCAGGCTAAGTGGAAAAGCACCAAAACAGCAGGAGCAAAAAAGGACAATGACCTTTGGAAAGAATTCCGAGAGATATGCGACACATTCTTTAACCAAAATCCAAAAAAATCAAAAAATCAACACACAAATGCCAATGGGGAGAAAGTCAACTCCCTCCTCTCAAGCTTCAAAGCTTTGGCTGACGCGCCCTTTTTAGAACTCGAAAACTGTCAAGCTAAAGTGGGTGAACTAAAACTGCAGCTCAAAGCCTTGCTCGATGGTTACCGCGACGATAAAAAAAGTTTGATTACACGTCAATTTCGTGGATACCAACATCAAATAGACCTAAAAATGAGCGCACTCCCCAACCCAAAGCAGAAAGATGAGTTGAATTCAGTTATCTCGGCAAATGAACAGTTCGAAAAATTAGAAAAACAACTATTAGAAACATCGAGCAGTGAAACTTATTCCGCGGCGTTTAATAGGCTTAAATCCCAAGAAATTCCTCCATTTCAGCTACCAAAACACCCGCAAGCACAAGAAGCTTTGCAGTCGAGAGCGCAAAACATTAAGGTTATGTCGAGTCATGAAAGCTTTTCAAATGAAATAATGAAATCAGAAAGAAAAATGAGATTATTATGTGTTGAGCTTGAACTGTTGATGGGGTTAAAAACACCGGAAGAAGACCAAAAAATTCGCACCGAGATGAATCTTCAACAACTAAAACAAATGTTCGGAAAAGGAAAACCCACAAAATCCGAGATAATAAAAATTTTTCATAAGAATTATTTAACAGTCAGGTCACTGGGCCCGATACCATCTAAAATCAAAACGGAACTGCAAAGTCGTTATGAGGAGGCTTTGGTAAAGTACTTGTCTAGCTCAAGCTCATAGCCGAGATATTTCTAGAAGCGGATTTGCATAGGTTTTCAACAAACGTAACTGTATGTTATCTGGAACGGCATTAAGCCTCGCTTCAAAGTCTTCTCTATCTCGGGTTTCTATCGTCAACTTACCAAGGAGTTCGTTTATATTTTCATTACCCTCAATCAGCCCAAGCTCCAATATTTTTTCCGTCGCCAATATATTATTACAGCTTAAGTCATAACCTTTGAGTATTTGATTATCGATCATCTTCGCAACAATCTGAGGATCATTGTTGTTCAGTTTCAGCTCCTGCCCGAAGGCGACATGAACCCTCCCTTTCTGACCCAAAACACCTTTTACTATACTTTTCATGTCAGTATCTTCATTTTTTTCATAGCTCCCCGTCTCCTCAATCTGACACAGTTCCTCCGCTTTGAGCAAGTCACAAGCATCTAAGCCGTACGAGATCGAAACTGGAACAATATGAAGCCGGCCTAATACGTCGCCCAACGGTTCTTTCCGATCCGCCATTGCTAACATCTTAAGCAGCGCCGGATCAGTCCTATCAATCCCATCTTTTGCTCGTCCCTCAGACTGAGCAATCCAAACACTGCTTTCGTTATCTATACAATTATGAATATACTCTGACAAAAGCTGCAACGAAGAGAGAAGCTCCCTCCCTCGAGCCGAACGCTTCACAATAAAGCTTCGATTAAGCCGCATAAGATCACTGACAAAAGGCCTTTTCAACAAATTGTCACCGATTGCAATTTGCAGAGTATCATGCCCGCCATGGTACAAAACATAATTCACAAACGCCGGATCCATTACTATGTCGCGATGATTACTGATAAACAAATAATTGCGGCCGATCGTCAGACGCTCTAATCCAGAGTGCGTTAAACTCGTTGTGGTCTCGTTGACTATTTTCTCCATATAGTCAGCGATCACCGCTTGCATAGAGGCCACTGTATCAACCGCACGCGTCTGCTTTATCAACCTTTTTTTTATGAAGAAACGAAGCAAAGCCGGAAAGAACGTCGCCAATCGGGGCAGGACAAAATTTGCAACTGTGTCTAAAAAATCCGCATCTTCCAACAAACGCGAGATAACTTTTTTTACCTCACTGTCACGATACGGGCGAATCTCTGAAAATCTCTCCATGAAATCTCTTTAAACCAAATCCGTTGAAATTCACCACACTGAAATCAAACAAGCATTGTCACCGTGTATATTAGCTTACTATAATTCAAACACCTAAACCTAAAACATACTTTTCCAGATTTTCCAAAATATCGTTTGAGATACCTACGCTTACGGCTTCAAGCAAACTTTTATTGTACTGATCTCTCGAGTCATCAGAATTTATTCGCCTCATTCTAAAATCATTCCAAAGCATTAACTCTTCTGGACTTAAGGTCTGCAGATAATTCCTCGCGCGATATCTAAAGAGCATCTCTTTTAACCGTCGGTCCCTAAAAGGAAAGTCAAATCTATTTAAATCTGCAGGATCAGCTTCCCTAATTGTCGCCATCAATTGCTTATCTGGCTTGGTAAAAAAACCATCGTAAATCATCAAATCTGGATCCGTCTCTCCTTTGGGTTCGCTAGAAAAACTTTGTGAGACATTATTGATAATATGCCTCAGCTTCTTAGCATCCTCCATAAGGGTTTCCCAGTTTTTGCGACTTTTCTCAATATCTATATCCAAATCCAAGGCACGGCCACCATCTAAAACATCAAAATTTACAATAACTGGACACTTGTTTAACGCGACGCCCCGAACTAAGACACGATCCGTACCAGGGCCAATTTTAGAGCGAGGCAAGAATATCCGTTCCCTCAATTCTTTCGGGCCTAATCCGATCCACATTTTTGGATTCTGGCGTAGGTCAGCGGCAAGCACGGTGTTCGGGAGACGCGGATGCAAACACAACGGCACCATTAAACTTAAACAACCATGTCGTGACGACACCGAAGGACTGACAAGCAGGAAAGGTCTTCGTGTTTCGAAGTTGATAATCTTATTAACGACACTTTTCGAGCGAATCGAATAACAATAATCGTACAATTTCGGTTGCGACGTTTTTATGAGCCTTGCAAGTTCAATAGTTGCCTTTACATCTGATAATGCGTCATGAGCAGAGTCATGCTCTATACCATTTTTAGTGGTCAGTTGATCGAGCCGAAAACTAACGTATCCGTCATCTTTTTTTGGCCACTCGATTCCTTCTGGCCTAGTAGCGGCACACAATCGAACCATGTCAATAATGTCCCAACGCGAATTACCATTCTTATATTCGTGCTCATATGGATCGAAGAAATTACGGTACAACAATTGTCGCGTGAGCTCGTCATCAAATCTAATGTTGTTATATCCACTGACACAGGTATTGGGGACCGAAAACTCCTTCAAGATGGTTTTTATAAACTGTGCTTCAATCATACCCTTCGAGTCGGCTTCTTGAGGCGTTATACCAGTAATATGACAAGCTACCGGATCAGGTAGGAAGTCATTCGAAGGTTTGCAGTAAATAACGAGTGGGTCACCGACAATATTTAAGTTTTCGTCGGTCCGCAACCCGGCAAACTGCGCGGCACGGCCAGCTTTTGGATCAGAACTAAATGTCTCGAAATCGTACCAAAAAATCGTGTTGGCCATATTCCAGTACACAGATTAATAAGAAAAAATTGACCGTTTCAACTCCCAGTTATCGGCCAACTGTAGTAATCTTGGATGGGTATTTTAAAGCTCGACTACATACCGAGGTCTTTATGAATTTTCGCGGAAGTCACATTATTAGTGTAGATCAATTGAATCGGGTCAGTGTCGAGAAAATTTTTGATGTTGCCGATTCAATGACTCCATATGCGAGTCGCCTTCAAACGACAAAGGTTCTAGATGGTGCAATTCTCGGAAGCATGTTCTTCGAGGCGAGTACTCGGACTCGCATGAGCTTCGGCTGTGCTTTTAATTCGCTCGGCGGCTCAGTAAGAGAAATAGTAGATATGAAGACGAGCTCAATCTCTAAGGGTGAATCGCTTTATGATACAGCTCGAGTCATTAGTGGATACAGCGATGTTATAGTAATGCGCCATCCTTCTCCCGGATCAGTTGAAGAATTCGCAAAAGCCAGCAGAGTGCCTGTCATTAATGGGGGAGACGGCGATAACGAACACCCCTCGCAGGCACTACTTGATCTATACACAATCAGAAAAGAACTCGAGCATAAAAAAAGCATGATAGACGGAATGCGAATTGCCATGGTCGGCGATCTGAAAAATGGGCGCACTGTCCATTCGCTCTCCAAACTTCTTCTCTTATATAAAAACATAACGTTCACGATGATCTCGCCTAATGAGCTGAAGATGCCTAATGAAATATTAGATCAACTAATTCTAGCGGGACACAAAGTCATAGAAACAGACAATATGAAAGTAGGCTTGAGCGATAACGACACTGTTTATCTTACTCGCATACAAGAGGAGCGGTTCGAAAAGCAATCCGATGCAGATTTATACCGCGGACAATTTAAATTAAATCAAGAGATTTACACTCAGCATTGCGCGCCAAATACCGTGATTATGCATCCACTGCCCCGAGATTCTCGAGCTAACGCAAATGAATTGGATAGCGATTTGAATTTGCACCCTAATCTCGCTATTTTTAGGCAGGCGGATAATGGGGTTGTAATCCGTATGGCCCTTTTTGCACTCGTTCTTGGAGTGGAAGACAGTGTTCATAAAACATCCGCGCCGGTAAAATGGTTTACCGACACACGCACCACCACAACGACATAAATCAGTCTCGAGCACTTTTTAGGATGCACTTATGCGAAAAACTCTTGAAGACGAATATTCCTCGCTGGACGCTATCGCAATTGCTACAGGAATAAGAGAAAAATATTTTTCTGTAAGAGAAATAACTTCAATTGCCGTAAACAAAGCGAAAAAGGTAAATCCAAAGGTAAATGCCATCGTCGCTTGTGAATATGAAAAGGCAATTGCTCGCGCCGACACCATAAACATTAAATCCAGTAATCTTGCCGGTGTGCCGTTCCTTATTAAAGACCTTACACCGTATCACGGCTTACCAGTTCGCTATGGCAGTCGAACAACATCCTCAGATTCTAATGTACAAGATGCCGAAATTGTAAAAAATTACATAAAAGCTGGTCTCAACATCTTAGGAAAAACCAACACTCCCGAAAGGGGGCTTACAATAACTACCGAGCCTAAGAGTTCAGGTCCATGCCATAATCCATGGAATCTTGATTATTCAACTGGCGGGTCATCAGGTGGAGCGGCCGCTGCGGTCGCTGCGGGAATTGTGCCAGCAGCGCATGCGACAGATGGCGGAGGCTCGATAAGAATCCCTTCATCGTGCTGCGGTCTATTTGGCTTGAAACCCAGCCGGGGCTTAACCATAACCCAACATAATTTAGCAGAATGCTGGAGCGGCTTGAGTGTGGGTAATGTAGTATCAAGGACTGTAAGAGATAGCGCCGCATTCCTAGACCTTATACGTCGGCATACTTCCTCACTTTTTCCTCTGCCACTCCCAATAAATAATGACACCAAATCTAGAAATTATTTTTATGACAATTTAAACAATAAATTTGGGGAAATTAAAATCGCCGTCGTTAAAACCCATCCGACAGGCGAGAAAATTCAACCTGAGGTCTTGTCGGCTATCGATTCAATGGCGAACCAATGCTCAGAGCTTGGCCATCACATTGAAGAGATTGAACACCCAGTTGACCATAGCCCCGTTGCTGATGCAGCATCAAGAATAATCGGTACGCACATCTATCAGTCTGTGCACGAACAATTTAAAAACTTTGAGTCCGACCTCGACGCCTCTCAACTTGAATTAGGGACGAAGATAATGGCAAAACGAGGCCGCAAGGTATCCGCCGACGAATATGTTCGAGCACGTGACACCATGACTTTGGCCGAAATCACTATGCAAAAATTCCATAATAAATACGATATCTTGCTTTCACCTGTGCTTACATCTCCACCAGTTAAGCTAGGGTGGCTAAATATGGATTGCCACAACACAAAAGAATACGCAGAAAGATTTACTCAGTATAGCGGCTTTTGCGCTCTCTATAACGCTACTGGCGCAGCGAGCATGTCTGTCCCAGCAGCCGTTAGTGCCGATAAACTCCCGATAGGCGCGTTGTTTAGCGCATGCAACGGCAAAGACCTTTTATTGCTTCAGCTTGCATCGCAGCTCGAACATGCTTTCCCATGGAACCTTGTAGCACCCATCTAGGCATCTTATAAAAGGAAATAATTTTGAAGAGAAAACACAAACAACTCGTGAACCAAGAAAAAAATGTAATCTTTTTATTGATTTTGCTGTTTGCACAAATTGTACGAGCAGAACAGATAGATTCTCGCACCGAATGGGGCGCACCAAACCTTCAGGGCGTCTGGAAGAATGCCACAGTCATGCCCTTTGAAAGGCCAACAGAACTTGGCAACAAACGCGCATACACAGTTGAGGAGGCTAAAATTCTCGAGAGGCGTGCCCAAGCCGCGGTTGAAAAGAATAATATCGCACTTGACCCGAGTCGCCCCGCTCCAACGGCGGAGGCCCTCCCGCCAGTTGGAAACTATGATCTATTTTGGACTGACAGAGGTATGTTTCTTCCCACCGTAAAGGGCGAATATCGAACTTCGGCCATCACTAGTCCGGCAAATGGCAGAATTCCGGAACGTCATGCCGAATTCAATGGTCAAAACAAAATAATCAGGGCTAACCGACCTGATAGAAACGATGGCCCTGAGGGACGCAGTCTCGGCGAGAGGTGTCTCGTCGCGTTCGGAAACAGTTCAGGACCAGTAATGTCTCCGGTAATGTACAACAGTCACATGCAAATTATTCAATCGCCTGGATACGTGACGATCCTTGTAGAAATGGTTCACGACGCACGCATAATTAAGATCACTGATGAACGAAATCCAGCTTCTCCCGTATTACAGAAATGGATGGGAGACTCAATAGGCCGCTGGGAGGGAGAAACTCTAATTGTCGAAACAAAGAACTACAATCCATGGCACACCTATAGGGGAGCACCAACTAAGACGTTGACTGTGACTGAAACTTTTAAGCGCGAAAGTCCCAATAAAATAATTTACGGATTTTCAGTGGATGACCCGAGTGTTTATAGCTCGGATTGGTCCGGCGAGTATCCTCTTTCTCAAATCAGTGAACCCATTTATGAATATGCGTGCCATGAGGGAAACTATGGCATTATAGGAATTTTGGCAGGAGCTCGACGATTAGAATCGATGGCCGCACAAGGGATCGAGAGACAAATTATACAATAACGAATACTGCGATATCTGCAACAACCTAAAAGGCCCTGTCGTAACTGCGGCCTAGAGAAAATTTTATCGCAATTTTTGTTTTTGATTCCGCGTTGCTGTTATCTCCGCCATAATTGAAATAGCGATTTCTGCCGGCTTCTTACTTCCTATCTGGAGCCCAATAGGTGCACGCAATCGATTAATTTCGTTAACATTCAAACCCAACTGCGGCAACCGAGCCCTCCTATCAGACGAGGTTTTTTCTGACCCCATTGCACCAATGTAAAACGCTTTTGTTTTTAGAGCTTCCATCAAAGCCATGTCGTCAACCCTCGGGTCGTGTGCTAACGCCACAATCGCAGAGAAGGGGTTATCATATCCCTCACGCACAACATCATCCGGTAAGGCATCAGTTTTATGCACGCGCTCAACCGACCAGTTTTCAAGATATCGAGGCCGGGGATCGCATAAAGTCACTTGGTATTCCAACGCAACACCAATTTCGGCGACGTAACGCGCAACATCTCCCGCGCCAAGCAAAAGCAAATGATACATAGGACTGAGTTCATGCTGCAAAACTCCACCAGCAATTCTAATAGAAATCCTAGTTTCTGCATCAAGTAATTCTCTTGACGTAAAAGATCCATTAGCCAGATCGATTGAACGACATACCCTCTTGTGATCCACTAACTTTTGGACGATCTCTTTAAAAACCGCAACCTTTTCACTCAGGGGTTCTATGTATTCCAGAAGCACGTGCAATTGTCCACCGCAGGGGAGCTTTAAGCGCGCTTGCTCCTCCTCCGTTTTGCCATAATAAATTATGAAAGGCTTTCTGTTCTCATCGAAGCGAGCCTTTAGTTTGCCCGAGGTGAGTTGTGCTAGAAAATCTTCTTCAATGCATCCGCCAGAAAGTGAGCCAACAATCTTCCCATCTGTCGTGCTCGCGAGCATCGACCCGACTGGGCGAGGTGAAGACCCCCAAGTTTTCAAAATCGTACATAGCCAAACGGAGCTGCCTTCGGAGAGCCATGCCTCTACTTGACCGATGATTTGCTGCTGATTATTTTCCATAGGTCTGTATAAATACTCTCATTACGCAACGCTTCAAGTTTGTATAACCATCATTACCCAAAAATCACACCAACCCAGGTAGTCGCAACGATAAGCTACTTCTTAAAAAAAACCCAAGCGCGATTCCTCAAGACTATATGATATCATCTTCGAAACAGACTTATACAAAACATCTTATTTAAGCGAGTCATTAGAAAGTTATGAGCAACGAAAACAAAAGAAAATACTCCAAAGTAGTGGTTGATGGCGTTGCCCAAGCACCTAGCAGGGCCATGCTTAGGGCAGTTGGTTTTAAAGACGCTGATTTTAAAAAGCCGCAAATAGGGATCGCTTCAACCTGGAGCATGGTTACTCCATGCAATATGCACATTAATAAACTCGCTGAAGATGTCAATCAAGCTACGAATGAAGCCGGTGGGAAAGGAGTTATATATAACTGCATCACTATATCTGATGGAATTTCTATGGGGACAGAAGGAATGAAGTACTCCTTGGTGTCTCGAGAAGTGATAGCTGACAGCGTAGAGACAGTTTCCGGATGTATGGGTCATGACGGAATCATAACGATCGGTGGCTGTGATAAAAACATGCCCGGCCTAATAATGGGCATGTCTCGATTGAACCGCCCATCGATCTTTATATACGGCGGGACTATTCAACCGGGACCGAATCATACCAACATAGTGTCGGTTTTCGAGGCGGTTGGAGAACATGCGGCTGGAAAACTATCAGACATCGATCTAAAGAATGTTGAAGAAAGCGCGATTCCCGGACCAGGCTCCTGTGGAGGAATGTATACCGCGAACACAATGGCCTCAGCAATTGAAGCAATGGGAATGAGTCTCCCTAACAGCTCCGCGCAAGACGCAATCTCACCCGACAAAGAATTAGATTGCCAAACCGCAGGCAAAGCAATACTCAACCTAATTGACAAAGATATAAAGCCATCTGACATTATGACTCGCTCCGCTTTTGAAAATGCGATCAAAGTCGTTATCGCTCTGGGTGGCTCAACTAATGCCGTGCTGCATTTAATCGCAATGGCACATACTATGAACGTAAAACTCGAGCTAAATGATTTCTCGATCATTGGAAAATGTGTTCCGATGGTTGCAGACTTGAAACCAAGCGGCAAATACTTGATGTCAGAGCTCATAAAGATTGGCGGCATTCAGCCACTGATGAAAGTAATGCTGGACGAGGGAATGCTCGACGGGAATTGCATGACAGTTACCGGTAAAACACTGGCTGAGAACCTGCGAGATGTAACTCCGTATCCAAGCGACCAAGACATTATTCGTCCATTCACATCACCAATAAAAAAAGATAGCCATCTTGTTGTTATGAGAGGAAATCTCGCGCCAGGAGGTGCTGTCGCCAAAATAACAGGTAAAGAGGGCCTAGCATTCAGTGGTAGCGCTCGGGTTTTTGACTCAGAGGAAGAGTGTTTAGCCGGAATCCTTGACGGAACGGTACTGTCCGGTGATGTTTTAGTCATTCGTTACGAGGGACCTCGTGGCGCACCTGGCATGAGAGAAATGTTAAGCCCTACCTCTGCCATCATGGGAAAAGGCTTAGGCCAGGAAATAGCGCTGATTACGGATGGAAGATTTTCAGGCGGCAGCCACGGCTTTGTCGTCGGGCACATTACCCCCGAAGCCAGTGAGGGCGGCCCTATCGCGATCGTCCAAAATGGAGACAAAATTTCTATCGATGCAGAATCCAATACCGTTTCAATCGATCTTACGGAATCTCAAATCGCAGACCGATTAGCTGGGTGGAAAAAGCCAAGCCCGCGATACACTCGCGGAGTTCTTGCGAAATATGCCACTAATGTAGCATCTGCCTCCGAGGGTGCTGTTACTGACAAATATCTTAAGCTCTAAATTGCGAAAGCTACAGATTTCTCTTGTGCACATATGGCGCGTTAACCTTTAGAAAAACAAAGTAGAGCACCGTAATTGAACCAATTAGCCAGCATGATCGACCAGAGCCCCCTACAAGCAATTGCTCTATGGGCTCTTCAAAACGTGCCAGGTTTCCCTCCTATAATTCAAACCATTCATATTTTAGGGGTCGGCGCAATCATGGGATCGATTGTATTAATAAGTGCCCGAGGTCTGGGTCTGGGCCTAAGAAACCAATCACTCGACGAGATGGTGAAACGACTCTTTCCTTGGCTGTGGCCAGCCATGGCAAGCAATATTATCTCCGGCTCATTTTTTGTACTTGCGCGCCCTTACCGATATGCCGACAACCCAGTCTTCATCACTAAAATATTGATGATTTTTCTTGCTTTGCCTCTAGCATACTTTCTGCAGTATCTTATTAGGAGCAACAATTTAGTAGGAAATCGGGCTGGCGCACAAGGAAATCCCATTAGCATACGTATAATAAGCTTTCTTTCTATAATCTTATGGCTAAGTATCACGATCAGTGGCCGTTGGATCGCTTATGTTGAATACCTGATCTATCCGACCTGATGCGGGAATTATTGTTATGGAAGGCTTTCTAAATCATATTCTGGAAAATCCAATCTGGATAGAAATAGAAAATTGGCCGATTTCATGGGAAATTGGCGGAACGGCATGGTTTCCCATGATTGAGTCGATTCATGTCGTTGCGATAAGCCTTCTTCTTGGCACAGTTTTAATGGTTGACCTGCGACTCATTGGAGTAGCTGCACGCAGATACTCTCTCGCACAACTTAGTGAAGAACTCCTTCCCTGGACTTGGACATCGTTTTGGGTTGCCGTGCTTACCGGCGTCGCCATGTTTATAACGCGTGCTGCATCACATATTGTTAACCCGGCTTTTCAAATTAAAATGTTACTCCTGATACTTGCTGGAGCAAATATGCTTTTGCTTCATCGACTTTTTCTGACAGCCTCAGACAAATTGAAGCAGTTCCACGCTCCGACAAATAAAATGAAAATTTCTGGAACTCTTTCATTGGGCCTATGGATCGGGATCACATTATCGGGTCGCTGGATCGGGCATATTATATAAGCGACAAAGATCTATGAATTACAAACGACTTAAAGAAGCAGAGGAAAGATTTCTTGGTCAATACCCAGGCGGCTTTCAAAATCCAAAAATGGTCGCAGTAGCCAAACGTCATCGTGTGAATCAACTAAGCGATTACACCCGTGAACAGTTTAGACCGCGAAATTTCCGCGACACTGAAGCCATTCTTGAATCAATGGTTACGATTGTTTCTCGATCTTCAATGATTTCAGTTTTTGAAAAACCAGCATTTAAGAACTGCATTAGCAAGCTAACACCCAAAGAGAAGAATAAATTCGCTGGCGCCCTAAAAAAACGACTTCACGGAGACAAGGAGGCTGGCTTTCATGAATTACTTGAAATATTGCTCTCAGTCCGCCTAGCCAAGTGGTCGATCATAAGTGTGTGGCCAGCTTACTTTAATCTGCTTGATGATGCTTTTGTTAAGCCCACCACTACCAAAAATATTATTGCTCAATTTGGCTTATCGGATTTAACTTACCAGCCACTTCCATCATGGAGCTTTTATAGAAACTATCTCGCAGCGCTTACCTGCATGCGCGATAGCGTTGACATCACGCTTGCCCCTTCGAACCCAGCTTTTACAGGGTTTTTAATGATGGCAATGAATCCAGATTATGCATAAAATAAAGTTATAGAATTGTTGACCAAGGATTAAATTAATAGAACTTAGCCTAATAATAAAAAAATAGCAGAGGAATAAATGTTTATTCTCAATTCTAATAAAAAAGATTTAAGTCACCACTCGTTCATACACTTTTTCTTATATCCACGCACAACTTTTTACTCTCTTTATTTCGGCCTCTACTTGTCACAGTTAACACTCGGGGCATTTGCTGCAGATGCTGGCAATTTATACAACACTATTTTTGACGTTAGAGCAGGAGAAAAATACTTTGATCGACAATGTTCAAGATGTCATGGAATCGATGCAAAGGGAGATGATGAGATCGGAGCTCCTGATTTAACAGGTCGACTTCGCCGCGCCAATACAACCGCCGGGATTTTTAACGTACTACGAAATGGTGTCCCCGGGACAGCAATGATCGCACTCAATCCGGAAGTACCGGATTCTCTTGCATGGCAATTGGTAGCATATATCGAGTCTTTAGCGAGCGATCCGGCTAATATTAATCTCCCAGGCTCACCAACACGGGGGAGAAAACTCTATAGCGGCATCACTGATTGTGCAGGATGTCACATGATTGAAGGCCTTGGCGGAAGGAACGGTCCCGACTTAACTTCAATAGGGGAACGACTTCGTCCTGAGCAAATCAATTCCGCATTGCTCCGCCCAAACGAAAAAGTAACACCGAGGTGGTGGACTGTGAGTGTAAGGGATCAGAACGGCAACTTTTACCAAGGACTGCGAATGAGTGAGGACAGTTTTAGTCTACGTATTATGGACGTTAACGAGGAACTATATTCCTTTTCCAAAGATAGACTAAAAGAATGGAACATAGACAAGTCATCAACAATGCCATCTTATCAAGGTAAATTTACCGATAGCGAGTTAGAGGACTTGGTTGCATTTCTATTCTCTCTTCGCAGCAAGAGGAGCTTATGAGAATGAATATCAAGCAAAGACTAAAAACGATATTAATAATTTTTCCAGCGTCCGTTTTTGTTTCCTCAGCATCCGCACAGGAAGAGGTTCTGAGCACAGTCATAACACCGGCTTTTCAGCCAGTCACGTGGGAAAGGCTAAAAAACACTGAAGCTGAACCCCAAAACTGGCTGACTTACTCGGGATCCATGAGCAGTCAACGATACAGCCAATTAGCGTCCATCAATAGTCAAAATATCGATTTTTTGGAATTAAAATGGTCTTATCAAATTCCAGAAATTGATCGTGCTGAAACCGTCCCATTAGTCGTCGATGGTATAATGTTCATTACAGAAGCCCCAAGCAACCTTACTGCTGTAGATGCGCAAACAGGCAGAGTTTACTGGCGGTACGAACATGACTTACCTGAAGATCTTCGAATTTGTTGTGGAAGAAATAACAGAGGCGTCGCCATTTTGGGTGAGACCCTTTACATGAGCACCCTAGATGCCCACCTAGTCGCTATAGATGCTCGCACGGGGAATCTTCTGTGGAACAAAGAAGTAGCAGACCATCAAGCGGGTTATAGCAAGACTGCCGCACCGCTTATCGTGAAAGATTTGGTTGTTACCGGTATAGCCGGCGGCGAATTCGGAATCAGAGGATTTATTGATGCATATAATTCGAAAAATGGAGATTTAGTCTGGCGGACTTTTGCTATCCCCGGTGAAGGAGAGCCAGGAAATGAAACATGGTCCGGTGACTCATGGAAGACTGGTGGTGCATCTACGTGGCTTACAGGCTCTTACGACCCGGATCTTAACTTGATTTATTGGGGCACTGGCAACCCCGGGCCAGATTGGAATGGCGACGTTCGTCTCGGCGACAATCTTTATTCTGATTCCGCACTAGCTCTCGATGCTGACTCAGGAGAAATTAACTGGCACTTTCAATTTACTCCACACGATGTACATGACTATGACTCCATTCAAATTCCGATTTTAGCTGATATTGAAATTTCAGGAACGCAACAGCCTGTCATGATGTGGGCAAACAGAAATGGTTTTTATTACACCATCAATAGAAAAACTGGAAAATTCATACTTGGAAAACCTTTTGCAACTCAGACTTGGGCGGAAAGTTTAGATGCAGATGGAAGCCCAATTCGTGTTCCCGGCATGGCACCGACGTACGAGGGAATCATGGTTTCACCCCCGATTGTTGGCGCTACTAACTGGTACTCCCCAGCATTTAGCGAGCAGACAGGACTTTTTTATGTAACGGCATTTGACGGAGAACAGGAGTTTTTTAAGCGCGACGAGGAATATGAGGAAGGAGAGCGTTTTACTGGCGGCGGAGGAAGATACACCCAACCAATGGATGCTTTTCACAGCGCTATTCGAGCTATCGATCCCACCACCGCTGAAATTGCTTGGGAATTCCCAATAATGCCCCGCTCATCTGCCGGCATAAGCACAACAGCAGGAGGATTATTACTGACAGGAAGTGCAGACGGATACTTTTTTGCCTTGAATGCGTTCACCGGAAAAGAGCTATGGCATATTTCTCTTGGGGGCCGAGTTCACGCAGCACCGATGACTTTTGCTGTTGATGGAAAACAATATATTACAATAGCAGCAGGCAACGTCGTTTACACCTTTGGACTGCGTGATTAGAAAGTTTTTCACTCAGCAAATGGCGCGATGATTTCTTCAGTCAAATCCCAGAGTTTCGACGCTGCCGCTGCGGTTGCATGGACAGCTACGCGCGCGCGCTTTCTCTTATAGAAATATTGACCATTCGCTTCCAGAACCTCCCGGTCCCGTGAGCTCGCCAACCAGATAAATGTATCAGAGCCTTTCTTGACACTTATCAAAAATGGAAATAATACAAATCCAATGAATCTCGCCGCTAGCCCACCCTTCCTCCAGATAGGAGTTCGCACAGCCCCGGGGTGAAAAGAGCTAAAGATGATATTTTCTCTCTGAAACCGTGAACTAAATTCTCGAGCTGTGAGAAGGTTCATTAATTTCGAACGCCCATAGGCGCGCAATGAACGATAACCTTCTACAAGCTCAAGATCATCAAAATTTAGGGCGCTATGAGCATGACCATAAGAGCTCGTAAATATGACTCGTGCAGGCTCTTCATCAGTCGACACTGACAAAAGAGGGAGCAACATTTTCGTTAATAAGAATCCGCTCAGATGATTGGTTACAAAAGTCATCTCAAACCCCTCTTTCGTTACAGCTCGTGTCGCATTTGCGCCGCCTGCGTTGTTGCAAAGCACGTCAATTTTTGAAAAATCGTTCAAAACTCTTTTTGCAAAACGATTTACGCTATTCAGTGAACTAAAGTCAGCGATATAAAGAAAAAGAGAATTATTTCCAGTTTCTCGTTTTATTTCTTCAAGCGCCTCGCGACCTTTAACAGCACTTCGGCATACAAGAATCACCGACGCTCCCCGTGACGCAAAATTGCGAATGGCCTCATATCCGATACCGCTGTTACCACCCGTCATTAAATAAGTTTTACCCGAAAGATCACTTTTACTTATTTCTCGATTCTTTTGGTGCATTTCATATCTCCGAAGTTCCAGACTGCGCAAACTTATTTTAAGCTGTTCAAAAAAGCAACGATAGCTTATCGACGCTGTAATTCACTTAATCGCTCTCGGACTACCTACAACTTGCGAGAATATTTGAAAATCGGGCTAACTCTTTGACTTTTTAATAACGACTTTTTACGGCGCTCATGCTTATAATGGGCGGTTAGAGGAGATCAAAAAAAATAACGACCAATGGCCACTCATGACTAATATCCTAAAAAAGTCAATCAGCAACGTTGAAGCTCATAACTTGTCTCAGAACGAAGACCTAGAGAACCTTATGGCTCGCGCCAGAATTCTTCGTGACGAAGGTCACGGAAACACCATTACCTATTCCCGCAAGGTATTTGTGCCACTGACTCATTTGTGCAGAGACGTCTGCCACTACTGCACATTCGCTCGTGTGCCAAGACATATCGGCCAACCATTCTTATCGGTAGATCAGGTAGTCGCTCTCTGCGAAGACGGCGCAAAACTCGGATGTCAAGAAGCACTCTTTACTCTCGGTGAAAAACCAGAATTAAGATACAAAGTTGCTAGAGAATCTTTAGCCGAAATGGGCTTTCAGACCACAATTGAATATGTCACCCACTGTGCAACAAGAGTACTTAATGAAACCGGACTTCTGCCCCATATAAACGCTGGCAATCTCACACGAGACGAAATGTTGGCGCTAAGGGAAATAAGTCCGTCAATGGGAATAATGCTCGAATCAGGCTCAGAAAGACTTTGCGAAAAAGGTATGCCCCACTACGGCTCGCCGGATAAAGTTCCGTCCCTGCGAATGAAAACCCTGATTTTGTCCGGCGAACTTTCGGTGCCCTTTACTTCAGGAATCTTGATTGGAATCGGTGAGACAAAAAAGGAACGAATAGAGTCACTTCTAATGCTTAGAGAAATATCGGAGCGATTCGGAAACCTGCAAGAAGTTATCGTACAAAATTTTAGAGCAAAACCAAATACCAAAATGGCTAGTGCTCCCGAACCGGACCTTGAAGAGCTTTTGTGGACAATTGCAGTCGCGCGAATAATATTTGGTCCCGACATGAATATACAGGCCCCCCCTAACTTAAGTCCGGGCGTCCTAGAGCGACTCGTCGACGCCGGAATCAATGATTGGGGCGGAGTTTCACCTCTCACGCCCGATCATGTTAATCCTGAGGCCCCGTGGCCTCATCTCGACGAGCTTTCAGCCGCCACTGAGGCCGCAGGGAAATGGCTGGATCAACGCTTGACCGTCTATCCTCCCTATGTCCGCGCTTCGCAGCGCTGGCTTTCTGACACAACTAGAGCCTTCGCGTTTAGACACAGCGATTCATCCGGAATGGCCAAAAGGGATTCTTGGGTTCCAGGGGAATCGACCGAGATCCCAACTCTGGAACATCGTCTGCTCTCGAATAAAAAACAGCGTAACCAGTCAAGTGATGTTTTAACAATTCTTGAAAAACATCAGGCAAAAAAGGAATTAACCGAAACAGAAGTTACTCGTTTGTTTGAGGTGAGGGGTAATGACCTATCGTTAGTAACGACCTACGCCGACAAGCTTCGCCGTGAAACTAATGGTGAAACTGTGACTTATGTCGTAAATCGCAATATAAATTATACTAACGTCTGTTACTTTAAATGTAAGTTCTGCGCCTTTTCAAAAGGAAGCGGCAACAAAGACTTGAGAGGAAAACCCTACGATATAAGTGCTGAGGAGATCGCTCGTCGCTGTATTGAGGCTTGGGAAAGAGGCGCAACAGAAGTTTGTTTACAAGGAGGAATACACCCTGATTACACGGGCCAAACCTACATTGATATAGTCACCACTATCCGAAAAGCCACGCCCAGCATGCATATCCATGCGTTCTCCCCACTCGAGATATTTCAAGGTGCCGAAACATTAAAAGTTTCACTTACGCGGTTTTTGACAATTTTAAAATCAGCAGGTTTGAATACACTCCCTGGTACCGCCGCTGAAATACTACACGACGATGTCCGAAAGGAAATTTGTAGCGACAAACTTAGCAGCGCTCAGTGGCTCCAAGTGATGACTGCCGCTCATGAGGTTGGCTTTAAGACGACAGCTACAATTATGTTTGGGCATCTAGAAAGACCGGAGCACTGGGCACACCATTTAATTTCAATTGCTGATCTTCAAAAAAAGACACGAGGATTTAGCGAATTTGTTCCGCTTCCTTTCGTTGCTTCAGAAGCGCCAATGTATAGAAAAGGTCTCTGCCGCAAAGGCCCAAGCTTCCGGGAATGCATCCTCATGCACGCCATTCCTCGAATCGTATTTCATGGGTTAATCGACAACGTTCAAGCATCTTGGGTAAAACTTGGCCAGGCAGGAGTCGCAGCATGCCTCAATGCTGGCGCGAACGATATTGGGGGATCACTTATGAATGAGAGCATTACTCGAGCAGCAGGAGCAGAACATGGACAGGAATGGCACCCCGCTCAAATCGAAAAGTTTCTTACCGATCTGAGAAAAAAACCGAAAATGCGCACGACCCGTTATACTAATGCACCTGAAGACCGTCGAAAAATCGCAATGCACGCAGGAGAGTTAGCGACAATAGAACTTAACGAAGCGTCAAGAAAACAGAGAGACAAACGCCTTCACGTTTTTCCGGCGGGCTAAAATCTTGCGCCCGGTGGTTAAATTAAAAAAATCAACAAGCCTATAAACTGCACTTTTTTTCTGAAAAATTTTCTTTTTCTAGGTGACTCCGAACGGATAGATAGGTAGGATGCGTCGGTTGTTCAGAACTTAACTACAAATTTTTTTTAAATGGACTTTATTCTAGGAACTTAAAAGAGATGAAAATAGCGGTAACTGGTGCTAATAGTAACGTCGGTATCAATTTTTTAACGGAGATAAGTTCAAATGAGAGCATTCAAATTACAGCGGGAGTGCGTTCAAAATCAGCCATCAAACTACTCCCAGAATCGAGCAACATTCATCCTACCGTAATCGATTATAACGATAGCGCGTCCCTAGAAAAAGGTATCGAAGGTGTTGATTGTGTCGTCCACCTAGCGGGCATCCTGATTGAAGGGAAGCACACAAAATATCAGCAAGCAAACGTTGATGCGACAGCCGCGGTAGTTGCCGCGGTAAAAACACACAACCTAGCGCACTTAATATTTATAAGCGTCATTGGGGCCGATCAAAACTCAAAAAATGAGTATTTTAGATCTAAGGGCCTAGCAGAAAAGGCAATACAAGATTCAAATCTAAGTGCAAGCATACTTCGAACACCTATATTGCTCGGCCCAAATACCGCCGGAGGCTCTTCTCTAATCAACACCGCGAGGCCCGAAAAAACAAAACTGCTCGGCGGTGGGTACTACAAAATGCGCCCTCTAGACATCGACGACTTGAATACAGCAATAATTAATTGTGCTGAAAAATCACTTCCTGGGTGTAAGACCTATGAACTTGTTGGACCCGAAGCAATAAGCTATCGTGACCTGGTTAGCAGAGTAGCTTCAATGCAGGGCCACGCAGTGAAAATTGGTACTATACCCATTGGCGTTACTAAGTTGATGGCAAAATTAACAAGCTTTATGAAGGGTGGTGGCTTCACACCTGCGGTCATTGACGTGATAACTCAGGACGAAGAAGTTGCACAAAATGCTGATGTAGAGCTTGGTTTAAATTTGACCTCTCTTGAAACCACGCTAAAAAAGTTACTAGAGCAGTAGAAAAGGAATGTAATTCATGTCAGATAAAGATGCCTTACAAGAAAATGGAATCGACTCATCCGCACCCCAACCGAAGAAAAAATCTTTGGTAGGACGTATTGGATTCTTGTTACTTACGCTAGCCTGCTTTGCATATTTATATGGAAGATTAAACGGAGCAGCAGCCCGCGAAGGCATGGATTTAGCGAGCTATATGACTGATGTCTTTGCAACAGTCAATTGGGCACCATGGCTGTTATTAATGATTGGATATTCCTTATTTTATTTTGCGATAGACACGTTGGTCGTCACTAGAGCACTAAACTGGTTTATTGCCGACATAAAATATAAAGATATAGCCCCAATTCGAGCAAGCGCTTATATCATCTCTATTTTTAACGAACAAATAGGCAAAGGGGCGATGGCTTTTTATCTTAACAAAAGAGATAAAATACCTGGATGGGAAGTAAGCTCAGTTATGTTATTCATCATGTTTTGTGAAGTCTTCTATCTGCTTGTCTGGGCTACTATTGGATATACCGTTGCAGGAACCTCTTTACCTGAAGCCTTTTCGCTTGTGCCTTTTTTTGCCGCTGGTGCAGCATGCTTCTTCGTTATTTGGGTAGCATATTTCAACGGAAGCATTTTCCGAAGTAGCGCATTACGGGAACGTCGAGTTTTCCATGCCTTTCGCAAAGCCAAGTTGTGGCACTACGGTGCATTTCTAGTTTTACGATCTCCCGCGCTGCTCGCTGCAATTGTCGTTTACACGATCGCGCTGCAACTATTTGGCGTACCAGCCTCTCTACTGGAATTACTGCCTTACCTCCCAGTTGTCTTTTTTGCGGCAGCTGTTCCTACACCGATGAGGGCAGCAGCCATCACTTTTTGGGTTATTCTGTTCCCTGAAAACGAAGGCCAAATGGCAGCTTTTGGGTTTGTTCAACATAATTTCTTCATTCTCTTTAATGCGGCCATTGGGCTTGTATTTTGGCGACGAGCCCAACGCGAGCTATTCGGGGGTTAGAATGTGCAATTTGCTAATGCTTTAACCGCTGTCCGCTTATTGCTAGCTATACCCTTCGCATATGCGATCAGTTTCCCAAATTGGATCGGCAGTGAGTGGGTTGCTCTAATGGTTGGGGCCGCGCTGATCTCTGATTACTTTGACGGCCCGCTGGCTAGAGCGACTAATAGCGATTCTCCTGCAGGCATGCTTTTCGATCACGCAACTGATTTTTTTTTCGTTACGATCGGTCTAGCCAGCGCTGCTCACAGTGAACTTGTTACTCCATTTTTATGGCCTCTGATCATAGTAGCATTCGGCCAGTATGTCTTAGACTCTCGTTTTTTATTCAAACAAAAAACTCTGAGAATGAGTTTCCTCGGACGATGGAACGGCGTGCTATACTTTTTACCTTTGGTTCTTATATCCGCTTCGAGGTTACCGGCTTTTATTAATTTTAATCAGGCACTTGAGACTGCGACTTACTATAGTAGCTTCATCCTGTTATTCAGCACTTTAGTCTCGATTTTAGATAGGGCTTTAGCCCCCTTAAGGGAATCAACTTAAAGGGATTCGACTTATTTTAAATCTGCGCGCTTAGAAGTTACCGTACTAATAACTGATAACGGCCGTCCTCTGATTACATTTTTTAGTTGAATAGTCTATGAAATCCCGCCTTGGTGAGGCTCAAACAAAACCAACGGTCAAGTTTTAAAATCGAG
>MDTC01014143.1_pt1 | contig 87331 bp, 69 predicted proteins | sample 811181 | NCBI WGS metagenome assembly MDTC01 (sample SAMN05326644, study PRJNA326480) | marine metagenome | isolation source: seawater | place: Pacific Ocean: North | collected 2011
CCGAGTTGGATTTTATTTCCTGTAATTTTACAGACTCCTTTACAGACTGCTTCTTTAACTTTTGTAAGAGCACTTTTAATTTTTTCATGAGTGCCATCACACCATCCTTCCAAATTACTTGTTTGTCCACATTCACATTTTTTCATTATTATTATTTTTTAATTTATACATTATATACCCCAACATAGGAGTACCCATCAATAGTGTTAATAAACTAGGATGTGGTTCCCCACATAATCCTAGTGCGTGTCTTAAAAATTCCCACATATTTATTTTTTTGCAAATTTTTCTAATCCTGCAATTCCAAAACATCCTAATACGAGGACAAGGAATGAGTCATAAACAAATTCATTAATTACTAAATCTTTTCCTATCCAACCTGTAAGCAGGTCAGCCAACATGATTAAAACCATAATACAAAAAGCAATAAAACCTACTATTGTTTTTTCGTTCCAATCATTATTATTTTTAAATATTTCTATAAATTTACTCATTATTTTATATTTTATATTATTGTTCCTAACAAATACATAACAACCATAACAGCAATATATACACCTAAAATCTTCCAACCTAATACCTCTTGTTCTTTATTGTTGTGATTCATTTTTTAACTTTGTTAATTCAGCACACTTTTCATATTCTTCTGTTTCAATAAAGTATTCAATCATTGCATCATAATCAGGTTTTTCTTTTTCAATATTAAAAGGTAAACATACTTCATCTGCAAGATCCATTAAATTTTCAAATGTAAACTTACCAGTTAATATAGCATATGCATTTCGCATAGCTTCATCTAATATTTCTGAATCATATCTCTCTTTCGGCATATTGTATTTTCTTTTTAACACTGCTTATCATTTTTTCTAGGTATCTGGAAAACATTTCGGAAGGCATCCATTCTAATGTTAGGATCGCTTTACCGTGGTAGAACAATACATTTCCATATACATCTATTGTTTCTTCTCCTCCTACTTTTCGGGTTAATAGTTTTTTATTATCCTTAGCAGGTCTAAACCCATAGTGCTCTACTAATTGTTTTCTTGTAATTGCCATATCATTTTTTGTTTCTTATATATTCTAAAATTATATCTATTTTCTTTTTTATTTCTTCCATATTGTCGGCATTCTTTTCGTGATGTTTAGAGAAAGTATTTTTAACTTCTCTAATACTAAAAAAGAAAAAATTATATAAAGCATATAAAGCTCCTAGTAATAATACTAGTGGTAATCCATAACCTTCTATTAATTGTAAAATATTTTCCATTATTAATTATTTTTACATCCTTCAATTTTTGCTAACTCTTTTTCTAGTTCAACTATACGATCATCATTATCATTAATGATCTTAATTTTTTTTTCTAATCTTTTTTCTAACACGAGTATATCTTCTCCAAGTTGTACAATTTGACTATATGCTATACCCATACTAAAAATAACTCCCATTATCCATATTATATTACCTATGCTTATAGTAAAATCTTTTTTCATTAATTAGCTATTTTTGGCCATCTATTATCAGGACAATCAGATGTTTTCCATCCTGCTTTAACTGATAATACACAACCACACTTTGTACAAGTTCCTTCAGATCTAAACGGACATCTTTCACAAATTCCTAGTCTAGCTGCCATTTGATCTTTAGTTACCTTACTCATTCCATCAGCTACGTGATTAGCTAAAGCCTCTCCTAAATTTAAAGCCTTAGTAAATAAAGAAGGTGATTTTTGCTGTTTATTTTTTTCCTTCTCGGCTTTCTCCCTTTCCTGATTTTCTTTTGTGTGTGGAAAAGGTTTGCCCGCATTTATTTGAGGAGGAACTGCTTCGTATCCTAATTTACTATTTACTAAAGACGAATAAGTTTTGTTACTCGTTGCTGGTTTTTTATTTTTATTACATCCACATCCCATAATTTCTTATTTTTTATTTAACGCTCAAACATTCCTATCTCACCTCCACCCCGGACACGAGAATCTGTTTTAACTTCTTTTTTAATTCTTGTTTCTAATTTATCTAAACTATCTACAATGGTTCCTACTTTCTCTAAATTATATGCTACATCTTTAGCAGTATAAACAGGTTTACCATTATCATCCATTCTAAGAAAATCTATATTCTCAAAATATCCAGCTAATTTATCTGATGCTCCTTTAGCTGCTCTCATGAGTCTCATTGTGTGAGTCTCTTGGAGTTCTCTATATGTCTTCATAGCTAATAAAATTTCTGGAGTTTCTTTCCATTTTTTATCACCTATAAAATCTGCTACTACTACTTCCCTTTTTTTATTTGCAGGATACACTGCATAAGGGCTATTATAATCACACATAAAATATATGTATGATATTGCTTGTGTAGCTTTTTCTTTTCCTTTTGTCTTATCCCCTTTCCATATTTTATGAAAACATGGTAAAGCTATTGAATCCGGGTTAAGTACTATATTTCCATTTTTTAAATCAAATAATGACATATCTTTTTCTTTTAATAATTTCCATTATCTCCACACTCTTCACAATTTTGCGCGCCTTCACACGGACAATCAGGATCTGGTTCAGGATCTGGGTCTGGTGGTGGCGGAGGCGGTGGTGAACAACAAGTAGCACTGTAATTTGGATCACCTGTAATACAATTAAGTGGTGGATTTCCTAGAACCTGTCCGCTAATATTCATATCTGGATAACTATTCCCTCCTCCTGAAAAATTAGTTATTTCACATGTGTAGTTACCCACAGCGTGTCCCCAAGATTCCCAACATATTAAACTAAATGAAGTAACACCAGCAGGAGGATTACCTGTTCCGAATGTAAGAATAGATGTACCTGCTACACCATCTTTAACTCCACTAGTTACAATATTTCCACCCCCATCTTTTACAGTCCAAGTAAATGTAGAATTATTACCACTATTACATGCGCCTATGGCTTGAATTTCCCATCCTATTTTTCCGTCTGAATTATTACCTGTACAATTTCCACTTGCATTCTGGCAATTCTGGCAGAACTGACTATTACAAGAAGACCCTTGGAAAGTACAAGAAACTCCAGCAGCCCAACCTCCACAACCATTTAGATTCATACATGAATGTGATGTGGTACCTATGTAAGCATAATGCCCATTACTTGGATTTACGGATGGAATATTAGGATCCGCCGCTAGTGCAGCTACGAAGGAATGAATATCATCAGTATTTGAGCCCGCATAGCCTGCAATTATCATATCATTCATAAAGTCTTGCCATATTTGCCAAGTATATCCATTAAACTGAGCATAAGGAGATGCTGCTGGTATACCGCCTAGGCTAAATTTCCACAGAACTACCATAGAATTTCCTCCAGGAGTATTTTCACAAAAAGTAGTTTGTCCTGGTAAATTTATACACCCCATCCATTTTATCTTGTTTACTGGGGTAGTCTGTAATCCGTTTGCCGAATCTGATATATGACATAATGCTTGAAGATGTGATGATATTCCTGGACACTCTGCAGTTCCACCACAAATACCCGGAGTAGATGGAAGACCACCTCCTGGACAGTTACCAACACTACACGCATCATCACAATGATAACATGTGTCAGAAAAATCAACTAGACCATCAGTACAAGTCCAGTCTGCAGCAGGTCCTGATCCTGGAGGCCAACTTGTTCCGAAAGGAGCATTTGGGTCAACTGGATTTTGTGCTATCCATTCATCATATGTATATTCATTTACTTCACCTGTACCAGCTATATGCTCTCTTAATGCTATTGCTTTAGAAGCTTTTTCATTAGCTCTCCTTGTTTTTCTAGCCTCTTGAGCTTTTGTCTGATCTATACCACTTGCTGTAGTGTCTACATGATCAGGTATATGATTAGTTGGAGTATATTCACTAGTTGTACCAAATACCGCATTCCATTCAGATGCAGTATATCCTTTTATTTTAACTGCATTTAACCCCATACCATTTAGTGCAAGATCATCAGGATTCTCTTCCCTATTAAAAGGATCTAATATAGATCCCTGAGCTGCGCTATCTAGATTAGTATGCTTGTAAGTACCATTTAATAGAATAATATCCAAAAACGCTTGAGCTTTGGATATAGATTCTTGCGTATCCATCTCTATAGAGCCTACCCCCGGTATTTCAATTAAATTTGCCATTAAGCGAATGCAAAGCCACTTTGTTTTATTCCATCATCTAATCCTATAACATTACCAAATGCAGGAACTGGGACATAAGGCCCCATAACTAAACCTACATTAATAGCTTCTATTTCTTTTTTACGAGACTCTGCTGCTGATTGATATGCTCTTGACCCTTTCTCATCTCTTGCAAGAATTGCTGCTTCTAGCTGCTGTAATAATTGGGCCTGCTCTATCTCTAACTCTGCTACTATTCCTATTGATTGTCCTGTTTGTGGCATTACTCTGTATTTTTATTTATTATATATAATCTTTTAGGTTTTACCTTAAATACGCCAAAGTGATGTAATCTTACTTTAGCGCATTTACCTTCTGCAATTTTATCTTGAACAAATTTAAATTGCGATTTAACTATACTCTCTACCACATAGGGTGGTAAATCATATTCATTTGCTAGTTGTTGAATTAAATCCTTTTCATCGTTCATATCCTACTTACATCTTCTATAAAAAACTGCATCTCCGCCGCCTACGTCACATGATTCAATATTCATTTCAAATCTCTGCGTATATCTCATATCAAATGCTATACTTGTAGCAGGGAGCGTACCTACAAGACCTGTATCTAACCATGGTACTCCTTTCCAAACAATACTAGTTAGCGTTATTATTGCTGGTGTAGTAGACACCATCATAACATAATCACCAGCTGGTAAAGTGCCTCCTTTACGTACAAGCACTGCACCACACCCACAACCTGGATCTGATGAATTGGTTTGTTTATTTATTGCAGATATTAGTTTACTATTATTCGTTATTGCCATTATTCTTTCTTTATTAAATTAGTAGCGGGTGAAGGAATCGAACCTCCGTTTATGGCTAATGAAACCATCGAGTTTACCATTACTCTAACCCGCGATATTTTTAAAGTGAGTTGTATCTGGTGCTATAAGCCCGTTATCATCCCACTTATCTCTGTTTACAAAAAATTCCGCGAAATCAAACTGATCTTTCCACGGTTCTCTATTTTTAAGCCCCAATCCTGAAACTGCTGTGTATAATCTACCTGCTAATGCCCCAGAAGGATCATATATTTCCCATAATCTTCTAGGGGTACCATCACGCAATTCTTTCATGTAATGTATTGAAAGACCATGTTTATTTACATAATCTCTTGCTATATCTTCGTTAACTACAGAAGACGATACCTGAAAGTTATTACACGCATGTGGTATTATCTCCTCAATTTTATTTTCTTCATCTGCCATTCACTTATGTTTTAGCTATAGTTATAACACTATATCTCTTAATTCAGATGCAAAGATATATAAAAATAATCTATAAAATATAATTTTTTATAAAAAATATTTTTTAAGAGGTATTCAGAGATGCAGACCATTATTGAAAACTCCCCCCGGTCAACAAAGAAGATTGAATCCCCCCACGTCGAAATTGATTTAGATCTATCACCTTTTCTGAAGATAGATATGGTAGATACAATTCAACCTATCACTACTTCACAGACTGTTTCTACACCTGTTACTACGCAGGTGAAGTACACTAGTGTTGATGGACCTTATACTCGTAAAAGAGATGGTGCATCAATCATGTACCTGAGACAGGATGAGACTGTAAGGTTCGACCCTGAGACAGGAGAGATGTTCGATGACAGTAAGTCTAGAATGTTACTCTATACTCCGGAGAGAATGGAACAGTGCAAGGAGATACTATCCACTATAGGATACATCTACCGTACTGTTACAACGAAGTAGTGGGAACTAACTATCCAGCCAGATAGAGTTCAGAAGTCATTATACACTTCTTTAATCAGTATGATACACCACTCATCCCTTGACTAAGCAACTACGGCTAAATTTGGATGAGTGGTTTCTTTTTTTTATTCAGATCTATTTACCTTTACTTAGTAAGGATATTAATTTAAAAGATAAAGATATGCATATTTTAGAAGATGTGAAGTCGACACTTAAACACAGACAAGAGGAATTATTTAAACTAGGTAAGAAGGCTGAGACATTAAACTCTCTTACTAGAACATTGTTAGAGTCACTACAAACACTCTTAAGAGAGGGTGATATGTCTTACAATTATGATGATAGAAAGCGTATGAAGGCTAAGACTGATGAGTTAATCTCAGGTATTAATGCTAATCTACAGATAGAAGACATGATGGAAGAGAGTTAGTCTCTCTTTTTTTTATTTAGATCCAAGACCTTTACTTAATTTTGGTAAGCTAGTTTAATAATCTAGTGTTGAGTATGTGTGTGTGAGACACAGTAAGGACAGTATTACGACCTCTGAGTAAATGTAAGAGTTTACTGTCTTTATTTTTTTATTTAAATCTATGACCTTTACTAAAGTGTGGTATGTGTGTGTATCATTCGTCTACTTGTATCTCGAATTACATTCCTATTCGTGTGTAAAACAACTCAACACTTAAAGAACTAAACGATTTAACGAAAATAAGAGTACTCTTAGACACTGTATACTCATACACCTACCATTTTAACTAACATTTTAATCATTGTTATTACAGTATATTACTATATATATAGCCAAAGTTGTGATAACACCAAAACCGAAGAGTACAATGTGTAAACCGTACAAAAGAAACAATGGATCAAAACAGAGTAAAACAATTCGTAGCAAACTTACCAGAAAATGAATGTGCAGCTATCTCTTTAACTCGTATTAAAGACGACAAGAAAACAGGTGCAAAAACATTTCAAATAGAGTTTGGACAGAAATTAACTGATACAAAAGTATCAACAGCTTCAGGTACTAATTTTGTACAACTAGCACAAGCGTCTAACCCTTCATTCTCTCCTTCTTCAGGTTGTAGAAGACATTGGTTAAACTTTATGGAGCCTGAGTTAAAACAGTATTTCCCTAATCTTGATATGAATGCAGTAAGTCAATTACCTATCAGAACAAGTTCAAGTGCAGGACCAGGAATATTTATCGGAGAAACTAGTCCGAGTATTACACATAATGGATTACAAAAGTATTACAGAATATGTGTGAACGAGGTGTTTGAATCAGATGCCAACGATTATGAACTCAATAACATTGAGAAAGAGGCAAAGAAAGCAGGTGCAACAGGTAGATTCATCAAAGGTATGAACCCTGAAACAAATGCAGTAGAACATGTGTTCAGTAGAACATTATTGAAAGCTGCAACAAGAAATGAAGACGGTACATATACTAACGAGAACGGGTGGAAACACAACGAAATCGCAGAGTATGTGGCTGCTGATAATCCTTATCAAGACGGTGTTGTTGTCAACACTGAAACAGGAGAAATAACAGATGCTGTTACATCTCTCCCTTCATTATCTTAATGATTAAACTGGCTGGAATATGAACTTGAGAGTGTGTGATGCACTCTCTTGTTCTTCCTTTTTCTTAACAATAAAAAATATATAATCAAATGAAATCAATTTTAAAACACTTAATAGATACATTGTTTGTATCATTATTATACATCGGAGTAATAGTATTTCCATTATTTGTACTGTTAAATATCTTAGGTCCGTGTGACCTTGGTAGTGGAATAACAAACTTAGTAGCTATTATATTTGCAGTAATATTTACTATTGCGTGTAGACTAGCTATCAGAGAGGCAAGAATTAACCATAATCGTGGTGAAAGATTCTTGTTTTAAAAATACTGGAGCTTTATCTAATTGAGTGGTCGAACTCATTAGGACAGACAGGTTTGATCTCCTGTCTGTTGCTCCGTACGATATTTTTAATCAGAAGAATTGGAGCCAGGGGCTACATTTACTAATCAGGAACGATTAGCCAATATTTATATTGGGTATGTAAAGTTGGTCACGGATTACTCTTAAATAAGAGTCCATTCTACGCATCTATAAAATTACTTTGATAGAGGCATGAATGAGTAATGTATTGATAGTAATTCGAATCCTCCGCACCTCTTTTGATTGAATCTGTATGAGTCAGTAATAGTATTGCTTGGAGCCTAGGGCTTAGGGTTAACGCTATTACTAGACTTATGCTTAAAATAAATGTTTAATTTAAAATAATAGAATAAAATGGTAATAGATAATCATATAATATTATATTTGCTGATGTTTGTTTTTGGTGTAGTTGTGGGTATTTATATTATGACTCAAGTAGAAGCTGAGCAGAACGATAAATTAATGACTAACATTCTTGAAATGGACGATAACATTCAGACATATAAGGAAGAAGTAGATAAGCTAATTGTAGCTAAAAGAAATGTTGAGATAGAGCTCAAGTTATATAAAATAAAGGATGAACAGCTTAAAGAAGTGGGTAAATTCCTTGAATCATGAGTAAATATCAACATATAATCGATGAAATTTCACCTAAAAAGTGTGAAACAGTAACAAAACCAAGATCTAATTGGCGTGAAAAGGTTTATCCACCGCCAACAATCTGGGTTAGTGAAGAAACAGTAAAAAAAGAAAGAAAGTATGGCAAAAGAAAGCAAAAAAAAGAAAGAAAACAAGTGGAAAAGTTATGGTGTCCCCATTGCGGAACCATTATCAGGAAATAAGGACTCTGCATTTTTTGATATTGACCTAGATCCTCAGCGTAAAGAGGATGAATCTTATGAAGACTATAAGATAAGACAAAAACAGGTTAAAAAAAGAATAAAAATTCATCTAAGGGGTAAGAAAGTTAACTAATTTAGTTATCTTTGCTACCCTTTTGGAAACTCAACACTACTCAAAATACAATGTATTATAGAGTAGGCAATGTTGGAATGTGCTTCAAAGAGAGAGTAACCATGGTGCTCGAAACAGAATTCTGTTTTTAGGTTCGACTCCTAGCTACTCTGTAATACATTTATAAACATAATAAAATAGAATAAAAATGGAAGTATCTAATCAGATATTGAGCGACATCGTCGTCTTTAATAAATACGCCAAGTTCCTACCCTCACTAGGTAGGAGAGAAACATTTAGTGAAATATGTAATCGTTATGGAGATATGATGATTGCTAAACATCCTCACATGGAAAAGGATATAAAAGAAGCCATGAAAGCAGTAAAAGAAAGAAAATTATTACCTTCGATGAGGGCTATGCAATTCGCGGGAGTTGCTATAACTAAGTCAGAATCAAGGATTTATAACTGTGCGTATTTACCAATAGATGACTATAGAGCATTCTCTGAGATCATGTTCCTTTTACTAGGAGGAACAGGTGTTGGATACTCTGTACAATTCAAACACGTAAGAAATTTACCAGAAATAGTTAAACCTATGAAAACCCAAAAATATGTAATTGGGGATTCAATAGAAGGTTGGGCTGATTCTGTACGACATCTAATCGGAAGCTATCTGGGGATTAGGAAGACGAAGCCAGTTTTTGACTTCTCTGACATTCGTCCGAAAGGGTCCCGATTAGTAACAGCTGGTGGTAAAGCACCAGGACCTGAGCCACTTAAAGTGTGCTTATTTCATTTAGAAACATTATTAAACAGAAAAGAAACAGGAAGTTCTCTTACTCCCCTGGAGGTGCACGATATGGTATGTTATATTGCCGACGCAGTGCTTGCAGGAGGTATTAGGAGAGCGGCATTGATCTCATTATTCTCAATGGATGATGAAGAGATGCTAACAAGTAAATATGGAAATTGGTGGGAGCTTAATCCTCAACGAGGAAGGGCTAACAACAGTGCAGTAATTCGTAGACACCGCATCACTAAAGTTGAATTCAATAGGTTTTGGAAAAAAGTTAAAGAATCTAACGCTGGTGAGCCAGGTATGTATTTCACTAATAATAGTGATTATGGTACAAACCCTTGCTGTGAAATTGCTCTAAAACCATTTCAATTTTGTAATCTAACTGAGGTTAACGTTTCAAATATTGAGTCACAAGAAGATTTATCGAATCGTGTTAAACTAGCATCATTACTGGGTACTCTACAGGCTAGTTTCACGGATTTCCATTATCTTCGACCAATATGGAGAACAACAACTGAGAATGACGCCTTAATTGGTGTCGGGATGACAGGAATAGGAAGTGGTACAATTTTGAAGTATGATTTAGAATCAGCAGCGAAAGTTGCAAATGAAGCTAATGAGCACTATGCAAAATTATTAGGAGTGAATAAAGCATCGAGGGTAACTACTATCAAACCTTCAGGTACTACGAGTTGTGTATTAGGGACATCTTCAGGGATCCATGCATGGCATAACGACTATTACATTAGACGTATGCAATGTACAAAGGATGAGGATTTATATAAATATTTGGCCAAAGCTCATCCTGAGTTGGTAGCTGATATGAAATTAATACCAAACTCTGCAGTGATTGAGATCCCTCAAAAGGCTCCTGCTAATTCCATTTTACGACATAAAGAAACAGCTCTTGAATTACTTGAAAGGATTAAATTATTTAATCTTGATTGGGTAAGACAGGGACATCGTTCAGGTGATAATACTAACAATGTATCAGCTACTGTATCCATTAAAGAAAAAGAATGGAAAGAAGTAGGTGAGTGGATGTGGGCTAACAGAGACACATTCAATGGTTTAAGTATACTACCATACGATGGAGGATCATATACTCAAGCACCATTCGAAAACATATCAAAATCAAAATACTATTCAATGATTAATTCATTGAAAGCTATTGACTTACGTAAAATCAAAGAATTAGATGATAATACGACGAGGAGCCAAGAAATAGCATGTGCAGGCGGGTCTTGTGAAATAGTATAAGCATAAAAAATCAGACTACAGGCATAGTTATTAATTTAAAACGATATTTTATGTTACAAATAATAGTAATTGGACTAACCATAGGACTTTGTTGTCTCGCATGGGCAGTCCTATTTGGAAATGAAGAATAATGGGACATATGAACTGGATTTCAACCTTGACTGCTGACGACATTCAAGTAATGAAAGTAAAAACGCAATTCTTAACTGATAGTGATAATGTAATTTTTCAAGATCAGAAGTATACCGTCTCTTATTTAAAAGCAGTAATTAAAGTCTGGGAAACTAATATAATTGACCCAGAATTATTAGATAATGTATAATTAAAAATGAATAGATATGATAAAGTTAATCTGCGCGCACAAGAGTATAGACTCTATGTTCGAGTGTGCAACAATGGATGAAGCTGTAAATTATCTATCTGATCAAACTGTACTTGGCGTCGATACTGAAACATCAGGCAAATGCTTTACCTCTAAAAAGGTAGTGATGTTTCAGATCGGTACTAAGGACGTTCAATACGTTATTGATACAAGATATATTGGTATTGAACCTCTTATTCCAATTCTGGAAAATCCTAATATTGTGAAGATATTTCACAACATTAAATTTGATTATAAGTTTCTGAAAGCGCAGTGGGGTACGGATATTAAAAATCCATACGACACTATGTTAGCTGAAGGTGTGATTAATTGTGGTAAACTTAAAGTAGGTTACTCACTTAATGCACTGACACAGAGATACTTAGATAAAGAATTGAACAAAGAAGTTCGTAACAAGTTTGTAGGACTAGATGGTAAACCTTTCAACACTGAACAAATATTATATGGTGCTGAAGACGTTGAACATTTATTGGACATTAGATTATTACAATTAGTAAAAGTTAAAGAATTAGACCTTGAGAAGGTTCTGCACTTAGAGAATAATGCAGCTTTAGCTTTTGCTGATATAGAATTTAACGGACTATGTTTTGATTCAAAGGCATGGCTAGCAATAGCTGATGACACTGAAGAAATCGTAAAAGTTATGGAAAGTGATTTAGATGAAATGATATATGCATTAAACCTCAACAAGTTTATAAAAAGATCATTTCAAACTGACATGTTTATTGAACCCGAAGAGATTCGTAAAATAGACATTAAGTGGTCAAGTCCTACACAAGTATTACAAGTATTTAAAGAGTATGGTTTAGATATAGAAAAAGTTAATGCTTTTGAACTATCACGTCATAAAAATAAAGCTTTCGTTACCAAGTACTTACGTTACAAAGAAAAACAAAAGGTTGTCTCAACCTATGGTAAATCTTTTCTTAAATATGTAATGAAGGATGGTAAGGTTAGAACTAGTTTCTGGCAAATACTAAATACTGGTCGTGTATCAAGCGGTATGAAATCAGATAATAAACCTAACATGCAGAATATACCTGCGGATAATAAATTCAGAAATTGTTTTAAAGCAAGGGATGGATACTCATTAGTTTCCGTGGACTATTCAGGTCAAGAGTTAGGAATTATAGCTTCGGGGTCTAAAGACCCTGTATGGATGAAAGCACGTAAAGAGGAGGCAGACCTCCACAGTATATGTGCTGACATGGTATTTAAAGATAAATGGCGTCAAGCTGACGCTGATGAGAAGAAAAAGCTTAGAACTATGATTAAGACTATTAACTTTGGTCTTGCTTATGGTATGAGTAAATTCAAATTATCAGATACTCTACAAATATCAGTCGATGAAGCTGAAGCATTAATTAAACAGTATTTTACAGAGTTTCCTAAAATTGGAGGCTTTTTAAATATACTAGGTGATTATGGTAAGCAGCATGGACATATCAGAACATTTAAACCTTATAGAAGGATTAGATGGTTTGAGAACTGGCGCAATAACATGAGTCCTAAGAAAGATTTTAAGGAACTTGGTGCTATTGAGCGTGCAAGTAAAAATACACCAATACAAGGTACGGGAGCTGATATGATTAAACTAGCAATGGTTAAGATAAGAGATCATATCAATGAAACTCAGTTTCCTGCACACATAGTTACACAAGTTCACGATGAAATAGGCGTGGAAGTGCGTGATGATGTAGCGGAAGAGTGGGCAAGTATACAATGTAAACTAATGAGAGAAGCAGGTGAAACCATTATACCTGATTTTCCAATGGGTGTAGATTATACAATAACAAAAGAATGGAGTAAATAAACTATTAAAGATGAAAGCTAACGATGTTAAAGACAAAGTCCAACGGGATGGTCTAAACAAGTGGTGGTCTCGCTTTAAAGGTAAAGGGACCCTCCAATATGCTACAGGTGTAGGTAAAACTAGATGTGGTGTATTAGCGGCTGCTTTAATAGCTAAACGAGTAGGTATGGATTGTAAAATCTTAGTCTTAACTCCAACACAAACTATTAGAGACAGGTCGTGGAAAGAAGAATTTAAAAAATGGGATGAAGAGTTATTATTTGAATCATGTGTAAAAACTGTATGTATACAGACAGCATATAAATATGTTGGACAACATTATGATTTAGTAATAGCTGATGAGATACATAATTATATATCTCCTGAATATTTTAACTTCTTTGCAAACAACCATAGTCCAAGAGTATTAGGACTAAGTGCTTATATAGATCCGGTTAAACTTAGATTACTAACCGCTGTAGCACCCATCTGTGCAAGGGTGAGTACTGCAGAGGCTAGTGAGTTAGGATTAATCAGTGAATATAAGATTTACAACGTACCACTAAAATTATCAGGAGCTGAAAAGAAATCATATACTCATGCAAACAACAACTTTAATCGGTTGTTTACTTTGTTTGATAAAGATTTAAAGCTTATGTATGCATGCATGAAACCAGCTACATACAATAAGTTCCTGCAACAGAAGGGTATGACCATTGATGATGAGAATAAAACATTTCCTTATCAATGTAACGCTGCAATGGCTAAACGTAAGAAGTTATTATATAATGCTTCTGCTAAAGTTAGTGCAGTTCAACAACTATGTGATATGTATCCTAAACGGAAAACAATCATTTTTTCTCAAACAATAGATTTTGCTGACAAAGTTACAGAAGAGTTAGGTGATACTTGTGTGAGTTTTCATAGTAAGATTGGTAAGAAAGCAAGAACTGCTAACTTAGACAAACTTATAGATAACAGAACTAAAGTAACACGGATCTCTACTGCTAAAGCTTTGAACGAGGGCATGAATGTCCCGGATATTTCAATGGCTATTATAGCCAGTGGAACCAGTAAAGTTAAAGACTTAATTCAACGAATCGGTAGAACCGTTAGATGGGAAGAAGGTAAGCAGGCGCTTATTTTTCATCTATATATTGAAGGTAGTCAAGAAGAGAAGTGGGTGAATTCCGCGCAAGATGGTCATAGTGTTGAGTTAATGAGACTGGAGCAAAGCTGAACGTATTAAATTTCAGATAACATTGCAGCGCTGAATTGCTCCAGTGCTCATTATATAAGATATTTGCAACCAGTTCAGTTGCAGAGCGGGGACACATAAAATTGTGCGCTATAGTGTCCAGAGCAGTCTCGTAGCAAGTTAGTGGTTTTTCATGCTACGCAGGCAGTCTCCTTTAACTTAATTATTAACCTAAATCAAATGCTATGTCATACGATAACTGGAAACTCATGTCACCTGACGATGAGGGACCCTATTTAGTAAGTCCATGCTGTGGGGCAGAATACACAGAAAAAGATTTTATCACAGAGATGGGAGAAAAATATTATTGTAATGAATGTGATCATTTGTTTAAATATCCTGAAGAAGATTATGAAGTAGCTGCGCGTAGAGCGGAAGATGCTGCAGAAGATCGGATGGATGAAGAACGACTTGGAATATGAAGACAATACTAGAAGCAAAACAATATCTAAGAGATAACTTTAAAACCGGAGCTACGTGCCCGTGTTGTAATAAATATGTAAAAGCATATAAACGTAAATTAAATTCAGGTATAGCTCGAGCATTGATTATTATGTATAAACTTGGAGCAGTTAACAAGAAATATATACATGTACAAAATGAATTTGCTAAACTTAAACTAAGAGCAACAACTATGGATTATGCATATGCAGAAAAATGGTCGTTAATTGAAGACGGTGATGAATTAGGTACTTGGACTTTAACAGATAAAGGTGTTGATTTTGTTAACAATAGAACTGTTTTACCTGATTATTGTTTAGTATATAATGGTAATGTTTATGGCTGGAGTAAAAAGCTAATAAATATTGATACTGCTTTAACTATTAAATATGATTATGATGAAATGATGGATATAGGAATATTCCCACTATGAAAGTAAAGAAAGTTAAGCGAAAGTCTATGATAATAAGACCTTCGGGAAGATCAACAGATTTTATTAGCCCTTCATTTGGTTATGGTTGTTTATATAACTGTTCTTATTGTTATATGAAACGTCATCAACCTGAAGGATTATCTATTGCTGTAAATGAGCATGATATATTAACTGCTGTTAACAATCATGCATTCTTTACACCAGTAGAAAAACCTAATCAAACTCATCCTACTCTGACTAGTTATGATATTAGTTGTAACGAAGATTTTGCTCTTCATGCTAAACATCATAACTGGAAAAGAATATTTGAGTTCTTCAGAGATCATCCTGTGGCTATGGGTAGCTTTGCTACTAAATATGTAAACCCTATGTTGTTAGAGTTTAATCCTCTAAACAAAATACGGATTAGATTTAGTTTAATGCCACAGCATATGTCTGACTTACACGAACCTCATACTACTAAAATAATTGATAGAATAAAAGCTATTAATACATTTATAGATGCGGGGTACGATGTGCATGTTAATTTTAGTCCAGTTATATTATATAAAAACTGGAAACAAGATTATACAGATTTATTCAATATGCTTAATGATTATGTAGAACATAAAGATTGCGTCCTTGCGGAAGTTATCTTTCTAACTCATAATGAATCTAAGCATATAAAGAATATGGAGAATCATCCTGAGACTGAGAAACATCTATGGGTACCTAAATTACAAGAAGCTAAAACTTCACAGTATGGTGGTACAAACTATAGATATAAATTAGGACTTAAGAGAAATTATATTAACCAATTTGTAGAACTCCACAATAGTATAGTACCGTGGAATACAATTAGATACATATTTTAATTATGGCATATAAAGAAGATTCATATGAAAAAGCTTTGAGAATATACGGCTCACAAGCTGAAAAACAAGTCATTGAAGATGTATTCTTTGATGATGATGGGTATGGTTATGTAACGACGCAAGTCATTGGTAATCATACAATTACAACGTATAAAAAGAAGAAAAAACCCGAGAAAAAAGTAGTCTATAAGCTATAATTTTCTTATATTTGTTAACTTTTAAAAGCCTGCCTATGAATGTAGAAATTAACGTTCCTGGACTCATAAATAATAAATTAACCGCATCTCAGTATGTTATGCTAGTTTTATTATTTGAAGATAACACGGAACTATTTGTAAATTACGTAAATCTGTATGGATTTGCACAAAAGGAAATACAAGGCTTAGTAGATCAAGGATATATATTATCTTGTGACCCTGAGAATCCTTTAACTTGTATAACAATAGCAAGAGATAAAGTAAGAGAACTCATAGGTATAGAGGAGTCTTACTTTACTGAGCTATTTAATACGTACCCATTAAAAGTATCTAATGGTAGTTCGTTAAGAGTATTGCGCCCGTCTAGTTTATCTGCAAAAGCAGCTGTTGTTTGTAAAGAAAAGTATGATAGATTTGTTAAAGGTAATCTTATTAAACATAAACATGTTTTAGATTGTCTTAATAAAGAATTACAAATAAGAAAACGAGGTGGTAATATGCAATATATGCATGCATTGGAAACTTATATAAATAAGAATGCCTGGGATGCATATGAAGGCTTGTTAGATACACACACAACTATCAAACAAGCAGAATCTAAGTACGGACAAGATTTAATTTAAATTATGGAAAATAAGAAAATAAGTCTATACTATAAAAGTATAGCAAAAGCAACACATGATGCTGTTCAATATATCGATCAGCGTCGTCAAGGACTTATAAAGTCTTTAAGAACTCCATGGTCTAAGTATAATCATGTGAGTATGGACGGAATAGAGTGGAACACTATACATACTATAGCGGGTATGTCTGGTAGTGGTAAAACTGCTATTATAAATCAATTAGAAACAGAATTATTTAAATTAAATCCTGATGAAAACTTTGCTGTACTTTCATTTAACTTCGAGATGTTAGCGCGTCAGTTAGTTAGTAGAAAGCTATCAAATGAGTTAAACATGACCACAAGACAATTACATAGTGGTATTGATGGATTTAGTTTATATGATAATGAATTCTATAAAGTTTTAGCTGCTCAAAAAGAGTTTAATAAATTACCTATTTACTATGTAGAAATGCCTGGTACTGTGGAAATGATTAAAAATACTATTGAGAAGTTTATAAGTGAGGACTTTAATAAAGATAGAGGTATAATGATTATGTTAGATCATACTATATTAGTCCGTGGTAAGCAAGGTGAGATGGAACGTTTAGTTCTTGTCGAGCTTATGATTATGGCTAATGCATTAAAGAAGCAACATAAAATCTCATTTGTATTCTTAAGTCAGTTAAATAGAGAAATCGAATCTGCTGATAGAGTAACAGAACCATCTCAACAATTTCCTAAGAAAAAAGATCTTTTTGGTGGTGATTCTGTGTTTATGTTTTCGGATTTAGTGATGGTCTCTATGAACCCTGAGCAGTTAGGTATGGATACATATGGAGCTAAAGCGTGGCCTACAGCTGGTGCTTTATTCTGGCACTTTATTAAAGTAAGAGAAGGTCAGCCTTGTATTGCTAAAATGAAAAATGAACTTAAGTATAACCGTGTAATTGATTTCCCAAAAGAAGTTAATTACCAATTAAAAATAGAAGATGGCAAATAAAATATATAATACGACGACATCAACCTATGATTTAAAACTTGAGACAGAGTTTCCTGAACCGGATGCATATGAAACATCTGTTACGGAACTGTTAGATCTAGCTAGAAGTATAGAAGAGGCTAAAAGGCCTGGATATACTTTAGATAGTCCTGATGTATTAGCTAACTTTAAAAAAGCAGGTGAAATGACTGGATGTACTCCTATGCAAGCATGGGGAGCGTACTTCTATAAGCATGTAGCAGCTATTTTAAGTTATGCTAAAGATGAGGATATAGAACAAGCAGAACCATTGTCAGGTAGATTTGCAGATGCAATAAACTATCTTAAGTTAGGCTATCATATGGTAAAAGAAAGTAAAATAGAACAAGAAATTAATAACCAACAAAAATTACCTTTTTAATATGGCAAATTTAGTAATTATTTGTGGAAAGTCTGGATCAGGCAAGTCCACAAGCGGGAGCAATCTCGACCCAAAATCAACCTTATGGTTAAACTGTGACCAAAAATCACTACCTATTAAAGGATGGAAAAAGAACTATAGTAAAGAAAATAAAAACTATGCGACTGCTTCTAGCCTTGTAGATATTGTAAATACGTTAAAAGTTATACCAGAAAAGGCCAAGCACATTAAAACTATTGTGATAGACACCATTAATCGCGTTATGACCGATAAAGTAATGGGAGAACGTCACATTAAAGGTTTTGAAAAATGGGCTAGTTTATCAGGTGGTATATATGACATTTTCACAGTCATAAACCAAACTATACCTGATGATGTTGATGTATTTGTATTAGCACATTCCGATGAGGGATATACTGATATGGGTGCGCAATATCGAAAAGTGATGACAGCTGGAAAACAGTTAGACAAGATAGTTTTAGAATCTATGTCGAGTGTGGTTTTGTTTACCCACATTGAATCAGATGGTAAAGGTAAGAATGAATATTTCTTCCAAACACAAACAGATGGTGTGTCGACGGCAAAGTCACCTGCTGGGATGTTTGAAGATTACCAAATCCCAAATGATTTACAAATGGTGAAGGACACCATGGACAAGTATTATAATGAGTAATTAATTAATTAAAAAAATCGAAAATTATGAGTATGTATCAAATTAACCAGAAGGTTAAATCGGAAGGGTCGTCAACCAAAGTATTTCCATTAGGAATTAGTGAAAATGCTGAAATGACAAATGTAAGTATGGAAACTGCTTCTAACGGAAATAGTTTCTTAAAGTTTTCTTTCACAGCACCAGACGGTTCTGCATTAAGTCATTTAGAATGGCCTATCGATGTAAACAATGAAGGGTGGGAAAAGAAAGCACAGTCTCAAATGAAAAGAGTTAAGCATATTATGACTAAATTCTTAACAGAAGACAAGGCTGTTGTAAATGCACAAGACTTTGAAGGCTTTTGCCAGCAAGTAATTGCATTACTAGGAAATACATATGTAGGTAAGAAATTAAGAGTTAAGACTGTTTACAGTTACAACAATTATGTTTCTATTCCTAAGTATGTTCCATTCTTAGAAGATATGAGTGTTGAGAAAACTAAGCTTAATATCACAAACTTTGATAAAATGGAAAAGGATGAAGCTGAAAATCCTTCTTCTTTAACATCTACTGCGCCATCTAATGGTGCTGTAACGGAGCCTGCTAGTTCTGATTTACCTTTCTAGGTAAGTTAAACTGTTAGATATAGGGGAGTGTAATGCTCCCCTTATCTATTTACAATGGAATCCCCTTACAAGATAACACTTTCTTTAACTAAGGATCATATTTTAGATAAGATTAGCCAATATCAATTATTTAGCTATTATTTAGGATGTGACTTTAAGTCTGGAGTTGTAATGAATAGTCCGCTCCGACAAGATGATAAACCAAGTTTTTCCATCTTTACTGATCGTAAAGGTACTCTGAGATTTAAAGATTTCGGTAATGGAGATACTGGTGATGCATTTACATTTATTCAAACACTATTTGGATGTGATTTTTATTCTGCGTTAGTTAGAATAAATGAAGATTTCAAATTAGACTTAATGTATAATAAGAAAAATGTTACAATAAAGCCGTATGATGGATTTGTTACGGCAATCAAAGAATTAAAGTTTGATGCAAAAAAGACTATAGGTGTAAAAACTCAGTCTTTAAATTTTATAGATAAACATTACTGGGAACAATATGGTATAACAGAAAAAGTACTTAAATATTATAATGTATTTTCATGTAAATGTGTATTTATAGGAGAGAATGTAGTAGGCTATTATAAAAATAATGATCCAATATATGGATATTTATTCTATAAAGATAGTGTATATACATGGAAAATTTACCGTCCATTGTCCCTTACGGGTCATAAATGGATGAGTAACACTAATCGAACTATCTTCCAAGGCTGGGATCAACTGCCTGAACGAGGAGAGTTCATTATTATAACGAAGTCACTAAAAGATGTAATGGTTTTAAGAACCCTTGGATTTATTAGTGCTGCGTTGCAGAATGAGATTACTAGTATCAAAGATACTGTAGCCCGAGAGTTATATGAAAGATTTAATAAAGTATATATATTAAATGATTTCGATTTAACCGGTGTTAAAGGCGCTAATAATTTAAGAAAGAAATATGGATTTACTCCTATTTTCTTACAAACTTTTAGTACTAGAAACAATGGCTTTAAAGATATTTCTGATTATAGGAAAGATCATACTGCTGAACAAAGTAAAAACAAAATAAATAAATTAATAATATGAAATTAGAACGCGAACATGTAGTCGATGAGTTAATCGGCGATGTTAAAACCAATAAATTTAAAATTGGTGAAGATTCGATGGGTATCATAATAGACTCATTGATTAATCTATATTCTGATCCTATTGGTTCTATTGTTAGAGAGGTAACATCTAATTGTTATGACGCACATCGAGAGAAAGATCTTAAGATAGAAAAAGTCATACCGTTAGGGGATGAAGATGATCCTAAATGGTTTCATCCAGCTTCCAAAAAACCACAAATAGAATTTCAGGAAGAGAATATATTGTTAGGCGTAGGTAATGCCTTCTTATTCCGTGACTTCGGTGTCGGGTTAAGTAAAAAACGTGTAGAAGAGATTTATACTTTATTTGGTAATTCAACCAAAAGAGATAATAATCATCAAATTGGTGGTTTCGGTATTGGTGCTAAATCACCTTTCTCGTACACTGACACTTTTTATATAATAAGTAACCATAACGGTAAAAAGTTTAGTTATATGTTATATAGAGGTAATGATGCATTTCACATGGATCTTCTTAAAGAAGGAGAAACAACTGAATTGAATTCTACTGAAGTGATTATACCCTTAGATGATGTTATGTCTTATAGAGACATTAAGAGATTTACAAAAGCAATTAACAATCAATTAATGTACTTTACAGGCTTAGAATTTATCAATATATCAGAAGGGACTGGTAGAGAGGTGCAACTAGCAGCTCTAGACTATGAAGATGATGATATAGCTATTGAATTAAAGCAACAACATGATAGTGATTTAAATGATATTCATTTAATGGTTGGTAGAGTTCGTTATCCTCTTAATACGTCACAAATTGAGAGTCAGGTTTTATGGGAGTCTGAAAGAATTCCTTGTGCTATTAAATTTAATGTAGGTGAATTAGATTTAGTTCCCAGTAGAGAAGCAATTCGATACACGGATAAAACTAAAAATGCTATAAAAGACAAGGTTTTAAAGATACAGAGAAACTTAAAAGCTGATTGTGAACATGAATTATCAACTTCTGATAATATGATTACCTGGTTAAAACAGGCTTCTGCGTTAAAAGCTAATGCAGGATATTCATATAGAAGAGATTATGGTTCTATTTTCGCTGTAAAGTCTTATATGGCAAAACTTAGTAATAAAAATCTAGAATGTACATTACATGATGTTAAGCTTTCTGGCTCATTATTAAATGATGATCATAGAAACCATTGTCTATTTACAGGTTTTACTGTAAATAAAGTAACAAGACAGTCTAATGGTAATTATGTAGGTGGTTATAAACTTAGTAAAACTAGCCCAAACATACAGGATTTTATAGATCTTCCTATTTTATTTCAACAACAGATAGATACTACAGATACTGAATCGGAAGAAACTCGTAAAGTGTTTTTAAAGAGTAAGGATCTATATCTAACAAGTAAAGAAGATTTTTCTAGAGGTTTTATACAAATTAGAAGACTTCATGCTTTAACTAAAAAAGAAATTACTAAAGCTAGTAATTTATTTCAAGTTGAACATCGTGAAGACGAAACAATTTTACAGGACTTTGAAGGTATGTCGACATTATTTAGTCATGTTCAAATGATAGATTATGATAATATTGATATGTCTGAAGCTACTGATTTTGATGAAGAAACTGTAGGTAACTATGAGTCAGAAGCGCAGAGACGTAAAAGATTGGGTAAAGCTTTTATGAGACGTGTTTACTTTAAAGATAGATGGGGTAAACGTGATAAAATTGCATTTAGTAATAGTGAATATTTTATTTCTGATTTAGAAGAATATGTTAAGAATGGTGGTATATGTATATGGGGTAATTCAGCAGACGAAAGTCTATTGAAAAACGTCGCCGCTGTATGTGCGCAGGCAAAACTGTATCCAGATATGTCTGGTTATGGAAAAAGCTCTTTAGATATAGAAAGCTTTCCTGTTGTAATACTTAAGGTAGCTGCTACTCTTAATAAAAAACTAACTAATCTTATAAATATTAAAGACCTATTCAAAATGAAACATAGAATTCTAGTTAACTGGCATACAGCTAAACTAACCAGAGAGTCTACAGATGATTTATATTTCTTTTCATGCTTTGAAAAACTTAATGCTGACTTATACTACAAGTGGAAAAAGTTAAAAGAAAATCATGAAAATAACTATGAACATTTTCAATATTTAAATGGACAAGATCAGAATGAAATGGTTAAAATTTGTGTTGAGCATGATTGTACTAATCATTCAATGATGCAAGACATGGCAGAGTTAAAATTATATGCTAAAGATTTAGATTTACTTAAGCATTTAGAATTTGCTCAAAATGATGCCACATCTGAATCATCTATTCCTAATAAAGAAGTGTTTTTAGCTGTTAGAGAATATCTTAGATTTAAAGGTAAAGCTGTTGTGAAATTCAAAAAACAAAAAAAGAAAGAGGTGGAAGAGCCTCAAAGTAATTAATTAATTAATATATTTGCAAATATGACAAATTCGTATTTAGTCTGTAAAATCGGTAAAGATGATGTTCAAGTTATTATCGATGGACTACCAAAAAGTATCTCTAAACAATTTAAAGAAGCTGATCAAGTAATAGCGCTTGCTAGAAGCTTTAATGTATCAAGAGATCAAGATGAACGTAACGCTATACTGGAGAAAGTGAAAACCTTACTTACTCCTGCAAATCGCATTCAGCACCAAACTGATGGTCGTTTTGAGTTTGATGGAGGGAACAAAATGTATCTTAGAGGTACAACTGATCCTATTCCTAACTTCCTTGCGAAGAAACTTATGAAATGGCTTGAAGAAGGAGTGCCGTTAGACGGTTTGGTAAATTTCTGGAAGCATCTATTGTTAAATCCTGATAAGACTGTTAGAAAGCAGTTATATGGTTTCTTAGAGCATAATGGACATCCCATTACAGATAAAGGTTATTTCTTAGCTTATAAAGCTTGTAAAGTTAAAAGTACTTATGACACTGAAACCGGTGAGGAAAAGGTTCAGTTTAAGTATGACGCTGATACAGGTGAACAAGAGCAGAAATATACACAATCATTAACTTTTGCTCCATATCATAGTGGTGCGCACGGCATGGTAATTAAATGCGGTACGCCTATCACAATGCCGAGAGAAGATTGTGATTCAAATCCTGAACGTACTTGTTCTGCTGGCCTACATGTAGGTTCAATGGAATATGTTCATGACTTTGGATACAATGATGGTGTAATCTTAGAAGTTCTTGTAAGTCCGCGTAATGTTGTAGCAGTTCCGACTGATTACAATAATACAAAGATGAGAACATGTGAGTATTTCCCTATTGCTATTAGTAATGGTGAAAACGAAAACATTTTCTTAGAATCTGACTATACTGCATTTGATCACAAACAAATGAAAGTAGATTTACAAGAATATGAATCTGCCAAAAAGCAACAAATTAGTGATTTAGAAACTGAGTTAGCTCAGAATTCTGAAATCGCTGAAAGCTTGATGGCGTAATTATAATTAGTAAGAACGGGCCTCTTTGGCTTCCTCCATTGTGCCTTGGAGGCTCGTCTCCTTACGCTTAATTCGCTTATGAAACAATTAAAAATAGAAATTCCAAATTTTATTACACATGTTGCGAAAACGAACACAAAATATGTGAAAATAAACGGACAGAGATTATACACCGGTATGAATCATCATTTAAGAGCTTTGATTGTAAGAAGAATGCATAGATATATCCAACAATGGATTCCAAACGGATTAGATATTCGAAAAATGGGACCATTAAAGATAAAGTTAGAATTGCATACTGTTATAAATCATGGAGACATTAGGATGTATAAAGGAGACTTGAGATGGCGTCCACCTAAAAAAGGATACACCCCTAAATGGGATGTAGATAATTTATGGATATGGATAAAAAGCTTCCAAGACACTATAGTTGAAATGGGTTTAATAGACGACGATAATTGTGCTACGATACCACAAACAGGAGAGATAGAGTTTATTCCTGTTCCTACTATAGATGATAGAAAATTAGTATTTATTATAACACCTTATAAAAGGAAAAAAACGAAGAAAAAATGAAAATAGATCATTTAAGTCACTCTTCCCTTAGCGCTTTAAAAGTAAGCCCACAATATTTTATAAAATATAAAAACAAAGAACTAAACAAATCTAGTAAAGGATTTGAATTAGGATCTGCTATTCACTGCTATATATTAGAACATGATAAGTTCGATAGTAGATATGTGGTAGCAGACATACCAGTTATTGGTGGTATGATGGGAACTTTTATTGAGACTATGGTTGAAAATGAGGCTTTTGTTGCATCTACATTATATGACAGTACAGAAGACACACCTTCTGAATTTGTTATACATAGTGTAGACGAATTGTATGAGACTTGCTACTCAAAAGCAGGTTTTAAAACACCACTAGCTGGTGTCATAAAAAAGCTAGAAAAAGAAGAAAATAAAAATTACTTAGAGTTCTTAAGAAAATCTAAAGGCAAAGAAGTTTTATCGTCAGAAGATTATGTAATAATAGAACAATGCGCTGCTAGTGTCGCGGGACATGCTGTAGCAAGTAATATTTGTAATACCTCAGAGTTAAATAATGCTGAGGCTGAGAAGGAACTTTCTTGGACTTATAAGGATTATCCTTATTTAATTAAATCCATTATTGATAATTTAATACTTAACAAAGAAAATAAGTTAATTACAATAGTAGATCTTAAAACCACCGCTAAATCTGTATATAACTTTATGGGAGCTTATAGTTCTTATGGATATTATAGACAGATGGCAATTTATAAAGAAGCTGTTAATTGGTATCTTAGTGAATTGGGTGAAGATCCGCTAGAATATGATATAAAGTCATATATTGTAGTTGTTCAAACGACTGGACTTTGTGAGTGTGTGGTATATGAACCAGATAGCTTCGATTTATCTATAGCCATTGATGAATTCGAAAATTTGCTAGAAAGGTTTAAATGGCATCAAGACCACAACCGTTGGGATTACCCAATGGAGTATTATAGTAATAATGGTGTAATTAAAATCAAATTGTCAGATGATAAAATCTCTCGAATCAGAGAAAATTTTGAAGACTAAATCTTATGATTTTTTATTACCTTTAACAGGTTATTCTAGTATAGATTTAAATCCTTATTTAGTAAATGTATATCTTGGCGATACAAGTTTACTAGATTGGGATTTAAATTCTCCTGATATTTTTGTATTAACAAAATATAATGGGAATATGCGATATTATAATCTAGAGAAGCAAATAGAGAAACATGAAGATTTTAAAACCTCCTATTCTTTATTTAGAGGTAGATACATAATGTTTGTATTTACTATAAATAAGGAATTTAAGAAAGATTATGAACGATTCTTACGAGGTAAATATTCAGAATTTTCTCACCCCGCTAAAATTCGATTAATGAAAGATCGTAGTATTAAAAGTGCCATTCCGTTTGTCCTCGATAAAGGACAGTCACTGCGTACGTACTGGGAAGAAAAACTAGACGCGCAGCTACCAGACAATTCAGAAGTATGGCCTATTGTAAATTACAATCAAGAGTTATTTGATAGGGTTAAGTTTAAGAAACAGATGGGAATAAACACAGATTTACCGGCTAATTTAGTCCGGTAAGTCTGTCTCATCGTCCATAGGTATCTTATAAGTAAACTTTCCTTGTTTTTTTTTATTCTCACTGCTTAACTGTATTTCCCTCTCTTTACAGATCTTAAGGACATTACATTTTTCGTACTCCTCTGTTTCTATATAGTAGTCTATAAGGACATCAAAAATAGTTAGACTATCAAAATCAGTTAAGAGCCAGAATAGCTTTTCAGGAAAAATATCAAAATCGTAATTATTTATAACTAATGTATACGTATTTTCCATGGACTGTCTCTTAATAGATTCTTTTTGTTTATCTGTTAATAAATCCAAGTCAGAGTCTTCTGGATCATAAAAAAAATTCTCTAAATTATCAGGCATTATTTATCTATTTTAAATCAAACCAGCTAAGCTTATCTTCAGGTTTCGTGTACCATTCCTTACCTGGTAAGATGTTATGGAATCGTTTTAATATTTTTGGATCATCTTTCTTATACCTTCCTGCATCTCTTTTATATCTTTCGTAGTCTCCTCCAGTCATTAATGATGATCCGTCACTCATTAACTGACTAATAAATTTCCAATATGCTTCAATAGTAGTCATGTTTGCTGCAGGTGTTCTTAATATCTCAAAGAATGATGAGGTAGTATAGAAGCCCATCTCAGCTTGTACTCTTTTAACGTTGTAGAGCATCTGCCAATCAAGCGCGGTCATATTTGCTGATCCGTCTTCGTCGTCTGGGTCATATCCAAATCCTAGTGAACTTCCTAATAGTGTTAGCATAAAGTATCCTACACTTTCACCTAAAGCTCTTCTAATATTCTGTTGCTCAAACTCTTCTAATTTTTTCCACTGCTGTGGTAGAGTTTGGAATCGCATAGCCATCACTTCTTTCTTTATTCTATTCATAAACTTAAGCGCCGTAACATAATTACCTTCAGTAAATGATTGTAGTCTTTCATTATATTCAGGCCCTCTAAACTTAGAGTCTTTATTATAAAATAATTTCTCTGCGCCTTGGAATCTACGAAGCATTCCTGGACGTAACCACTTACGGAACTGCATTGCCCATCTACCCACTGCATATTGTTGTAAAGCATTTCTGTCTTTAGTATTATATATACCATGGATACGTTGATAAGCCGCAGCTGCTCTTTCAGCAAATAATATTCTATCTGTATCACTAAACTGCTCTGCCACTTCAGAATCTAATTCAAGACGACCATCTACTACTGAATATGCATCATATAAATTTACTTCACCTTTAGATGTTTTAAATTTAGTATTCAACATCTGAGCAACAGCCATTTGGCTTTGTATTGCATGCTCTCCTAATGACATCATAAAGAATAATGCTGAAGCATTAGTTCTTAAGCCTAGTTTTCTATGCTCTAATCTATTTCCATATTCATCAAAATGTTGTTGGAAATCAAATAATTCATTTATCATTCCTAATTTCGAACTAGGTTGTCTAGACATTACATCTTTAGTTAACCCTCCAATACTTGCTGCATAAATCCCAGTAGCTTTTAAGTAATTTCCTACACCGTAGTGCTGATTAGCATACCCTTCAATAAAACTCATCATTTCACCGAACGTTGCATTAGATAAACCGGCGTGTTTATTCAGTGCCAAGACACGGAAACTTCCTGCCTGTAAGAATGCATCTAGAGATTGTGCTATATCTATCTCTTTACCCATAATAGTTACTGCTCCCATATCTTTTTTACGTTTACCGTATACTTGCATATCAAAGTAGTCACTTAATCTAGCATAAGCTCTTGAGTCTTCTCCGGCTACAGTAATATCTTTTCCTATCTGATCTTTCTTAGCTATACCAGATGATAGCTTAGTAACTCTTCTTGTTTTTATTAGCTCTTTACCTACTTCAAGTACATCAAGTATCTCTGACATTTCTTTAAAGTTGTTTGCCATAGTAAAGAACATTTTTAAACCAGAACCTAGATCATATGATAAGTCTTCTGGACTTAATTGTCCTTCTTGATTACCAATAGCTCGTGAATAATGTACAGGTACAAAATCTAATGGGTTACCCGCAGCATCTACATACTCTCCATAAGAAACATTATCTTCATGTTTTGTAAATGTTTCAGTCCACATTTCTTTAGCTGCATCCTTTAACCTTGTAGGGAACTTTCCTTTTTTCTCTAAAACTTTCTCCGCAGCTGTAGCTCTTAATGATGGTAATTGAGCTCCTTTTCTATATTGAGTTGGTAAGAGTTTTTGAGCATACATGTAATTTTCTACATAGAATTCATAAAACACCCTTCTCGGATCTTCCTTACTCATGTTTGCTATATCTTTAAACTTCTGACTCTGATAATCTTTTGCTTGATTTTCTCTGTAAAACTCTTGCCATTCTTCTTTGCTATTACTAAAGTTTTCACTATCCATAAACTCTTGCTTTAACTCTCTCCATCTAACTTCTTGCGCTGTAACAACGTTTCCTGTATAATTTCCATCAGTGTCTTGTTCTAACATAAAGTCATAAACTTCTCTGTTATTATATAAGTTTACACCATTATCAAACTGATACTTTTCAAGATCCTTCATAATTTTCATAAGACTTTTCGTAGTCTTAGTACCATACATTAATTCCTGAGTGGCCTGATTTACTTTACCTCTTTGTAATACAATAAGTTTATCCATTGTAGCTAGCTCAGTTTGCGTTGAATCTCCTAAAGAGTCTAACCATCTAGCCATAAATGTTATATCTCGACCTGCAGTTAATAATTCTGCTTCTAATTTCTCTACAGTTACATTAGGATTAGTACTTAATTTAGCTAAAGCTTCTGCTATTAAAGGTCTTCCAAGGGCTTTATACTCTTCATATACTAAATTTTTCTTTGCAATAGCAGGCATTACATATTTCTCGATCATATTTTCGAAACCAGACTCTACTAACATAGGAGCCATCAATGTAATTTCTTCTAGACTATCATAAGATTTTACAAACTGATATATTTGATTTAAATTCTTTGGAGTAACTGCATTGTTTCTTACTAGCTCTTTTAATCTACCATGTGCAGCATTTATATCTCTTATTGCACGTTTAGTAAATGTAATCAATCCTTCCTTTTCCCCTATTTCATCTAATTCATTATATAACTCTTGTAATTTATCTGAATATTCTTTATTATTAGATTTTTTATAGAAATCAATCTTTCTTAATATTTGATTTTTAGCGTTTTCAAATACACGGGCTACTGCGTCTTGTTCTTTTTCTATCTTTTTATTTGCCGCATCAAACTCAGGGGATATATAACTAATAGCGCTTTTAATTACTTTCTTGCTAATAGGTTTCATATTGTTTAACTTATTTATCACCGGAGTGTTAGAAGTTGCAAGCCCAATATTATCAAATGTTATATTTCCATCTATATCCATAGTTACATCTGCTTCTAATGGTACTATATTTATTTCATCTATTGTAATTCCTTTTTCTTCTATTATATGTTTATAGAAAGAGAGTTGTAATCTATATTTATTAAGTAAAGTATTAGGTATAGATGCAAGAGCTCCTTTAAATGCAGGTAAAGATTGTTCTATATTTCCAAATTTACCTCTCATTTTTGTTTTAAAGTCATGTATAATTTTTCTACCAGTAGGAGTAATCTCAATAATATCTACTGAACCTGCTAATAGATCTGATTTATCTGCTACTTTAACTTCTGAGTATAATGTACTTCCATCATTTATCTTAGCTTCTACCCATGCTTTTAAATTAGGTAACGCTTTTTTAAATGCTCCTCGGTGCTCTTCAGGAACCGCAGCTAAAGCAACTTCATCTGTTTGTTGTTGTACAAGCTGTTCCATTACGTTATGCAAACCAGTTCCCATGTCATCTCTTAAGAAATCCCACAACTTCTGTACTTTATTTGCCGTGTTAAACACATTACCTTCTTTTCTATTATTAGCTGCTACTTTCTCTGCCATTTCTTGTTGATTAAATGGATCCTGGAATATCTCAAGTAATCTACTTACTCTGTTCATTTTTACACCGTCTTGAACATAATAGTTATCCTGCTCAGTAGGCGCCATAATCATGTTACTTTCCCCAATAAGCTGATTCATAGCATCTTTTTGTGAGTAGTTTTTTAAATAAGGTATTTTAGAAGCAGCTAATGCCGTACCTCTTTTAAGTAACTGCGCTGCTAATCCTGTAATGTTCTGAGTTTGTAATGCATAGTATTTATTTATACCGATGTTTTCTATGCTAAGTCCTCCCGGATTTACACCAGATGTTATTGCTACTGCTGCAGGTCCTAATACTTCAGATAATTGTGCAGATAAATCATTAGCAGCTGTATTGCCTCCTCTAAAGAAACGTTTAATAGATTCCCATAAGTTTCTAAGTGTATTCATTAATCCAGATCCACGTACAAACTCAGGTTCTATTCCTAACTCTTGTCCTACAATATATCTACTAAGAACTTTCCCGGCGGCTTCTTTAATGAACTGCTCGTCTGTAGTATACACTCCCTCATATTCTTTTAGTACATCTTGATAAAGTTTTGTTTGGCTAACTAAATCAAATAGCCTCGTCTTAAGCGGGCTCTGATCCATCATCTCTATGTAGAAATGGCCTGCTTCTTCTGGTAATGTATACCTATCTCTGCTATTTTGTATTTGTACAACTTTATTTGCCATGTCTGCAACACCTATAGCATCAAGGCCTAATTTTTCTTTAAGATTATCATATTTTTCTACTGGTATATTAAAGTGTTCTAATAACCAAGTTTCTAATCTAGCATCTAAATCTGCTAATATACTTTCTTTAACCACTGGAGATAGTTGCGGCATAATATCATTAATACTTGAAGTACTTCCAGGGTTCTCTTCTTCTGTAATATCAGTAATTGTAGGATTAAGTTGTTTCGATGGAGCTGGGTTAAGTACTTTATTTCTTGGATGTACACTCTCTAACATTAAAGTCTCTCCTGCCATTTCTACATATTTAAACCTTTCACCTAAAGGTTGTATCTCTTCATATATAGCTCCTGTTTTAGAATCTCTTACATGCTTATATAATCTAAACTTTCCTTCATTAAAAGATTTAAAGTATGATACATATTCATCTACTAGAGGATCCACTGAAGGAACTACTAGATTACTATTAGCATCTTCATGTACAAAGTATTCATTTTGAGTCATATTTAATGACTTTCTCATATTATCACTAGTTGATAAATTTTTACTGTCTACAGTTTTTAATAAATTACGGTCTGTAAACATGTTTCTTATAATCTGTTCCGCGGCACCTTCATCAAAATAATTAGCATACCCCATACCTCTTTCTTCTTTTCTAAAGAAGTCTGTTAGTCCTGAAGCACTCCAGTATGACATAGGTACTAAATCTACAAATGAGTTAGGTCCTAACATAAATCCTGATGTAAGTACAGAGTATCGAACTAAGTCTTGAGCTAAGTTTCTTACTTCTGCTCTTGGGTCCATAAGTAATTCAGCCCATCTATCTGTTATTTTATTCTTTTGGGCTGGGCTTAATTTTGTTGTATTATTAAATGCTATAGTTTGTAAAAATTGAGCTCTTCCAGTATTCTCTGCAGAGTTATATAACATACCTAAGAATGGATCATTCTGTAGATTGTACTTCTTTTTGATTCTAATTACATCATTAAGAAGAGATGTAGGTTTGTTAAACAACTTCTTCTGCAATGCATCTCTTTTATTATATAATAAATCTCCAAATGGTGATGTACGTTTAGTTAATGAATAAAATAATCCAAAACTATTTATCACATCAGACAAGTCTGGCGTCATTATACCATCTCTTTGCCCTGTTAATTGTGCAATATTTGTTTTTAATAAGCTAAACCCGGGCCCATTGAATGGTACAAACTGTCCTGTAAATTGTTCAGCTGCTTTTATTCCATAATTTATGTATGCATCTATCCTATCAGTAGAGTTTCCAATATTAATAGCTGAAGATTCACTGTTTAAATATGTTACAGTATTATTAAACTGTTCTAAAAAGCTAAGCCTACTAAAGTTTTTCAGTGTTTCTGGACTCACAATCATGTTAAACTTCGATAAATCTCTACCCGCTTGTAAGTATCTTAACATGTCATATAGAATCTGTGTCTGTCTTTTAGCTAATTCTTTATCTGCTAACGTTCCTCCTAAATCCTTTTTCAAAGAAGCTGCGCTAGGTGTATGTATTGTTTGCTCTCTAAGTAATTCAAATGTATCCAACATCTCATACTTCTTAGCTATATCTTTTGCAATAGCATAGTCTGTCTTTTCTTCTTGTAAATTTCTTTCTGCAAAAAATTCTCTTAGTATAGGCTGATTAATAAAATCTAACGCTACACCTTCATTACTAAATCCTATTCTATTTAATAAAGATACAACTCCATTATTATAAACAGTTACTCCGGCTCTACCAATTCTTTGATACTTAGCATTATCTAATGCTTCGTTTTGGTTTTCAGAAATATAACTTGATATAAATTGTCCATTAAATCCTAGTACTCTACTTAAATTTGTGTGTGACCTCGACCCCTCAGCCTGAATATTAACAGCAAAATCATCTTTTAATTTTACATCCATGTCTTGTGCTACTGCGTGACCTGTAGAATGTAATGAAAATAATCCAATCAGTAAAGCCGCATCTTTGTTAATCTTTTCTAAGTACATGTCAGCAGCTGTAGAGTTGATATTAAGATCAGATAAGTTAGGTACAATTCCTAATTTCTCATACTCTGCTAGTTTTAATGTATATGTATTACTATCTAGTGGATCCATTAACTCCTTAACGTGATGCTTAGATGTAATAATAGATTGTCTTATATCGAACAATGCATTTGTTAATGCTTTATCAGATACTCCAGTAAAATCTTTTTTCGTTTCATATATATCTGCATTAAATGCACTAATCTTTGTTTTAGCTTTAGATATTTCTGGGAACATAAGATACATTTTATCAATATCAAAGTCACTACCCATCATTGTAGTTATTTCAGCCGGTAATATAATTACACCTCCCATGTTTTCTGGTAAAACTTTAGTAATCTTAAGAGATAACATAGAGTTTTTACCCTGTGTAGGAATACGGTAGCCCATAATCTCAAATAATTGCTGGTCTACATTAGAGTCTACAGTATCTCCTGGCTTTAATCCAAGCTTAGCTGCTAACTCATAAGGTAATGCTACTTCAGCATACACTCCTCCATTAGCATGTTGTCGTATTTCAAGTTGAGAATCTAGTTCGTATCCAAATTCAGCTACCTGAACCACACTCATACCATTAAATCTTTGCTTAAGAACTCTATTCTTAAATAGGGATAGTAAAATACTTTCAAACCTTTTTGCAAATGGCGGGAAAGATAGTGGCGCTTCAAATCCATAAGCGTTAACATCGTCTACTAGCTTTTCTATTTTCATAGCTAAGTAATAGTTGTCTGGTAAATCTCTTTCTTCTAGGCTATTAATAGCTACATCTTTAACTTTTAATAAGAAATCTAATTGAGCTTTATTTCTAGTTTCTAGGTCTGTTGATTGTATAGCCTGCTGATAAGAATCCCATCCAAGTTCATTGGTTAATGCATCATGAGACCTTTTTATACGCTCTGCATATATTTCATTATATAGATCTTTTATTTGCTTACCATTATACTTACCTCCAAATACATTATAATTATAACTATCTAAAATATTTGATAGTATTAGTTTTGCCATCTGTGTTCCGTCTAATGGTGCTTTTGTTTTTGTTTCTATTACTTGAGGAGATCTTAAATTTTTAGTTTCTAATATCTCTACATTTAATCCTTCTAGATTAGAAATATTTTCTATACCTGATGCTCCTACTTTAAGGGCAGACTCAAAGTTTGCCATATCAATAGGTTGTAACCCTTTATATTTACCGACTGCTTCCATACGTTGTCTTAGATTATTTAAGGATACTTGTTCTTCAGTACCTTTAAACATTTCAGTAAACTCTCTTATTAAAGGAATCGTCGAATGCTTTATTTGTTCAAACGTTATAGTTTGATTGCCCTGAGAATCTGTTATAAGTCTTTCTCCAAAGTAATATGTCTTTCTAGGATTTAATAATAATTTTTTAGATGCTGGGTCTCCCATTAATCCTTTTACCCAATATTTATTATACGCATCAGTATGCTCATCAGTCCAGGTTCCATCTGACTCCATTAAATTTTTATGGAATTCTAAAGTAGTAAACCCTTGTGCATCAGTCTTGTTAATTTTTGTATATGCATTAGCAATTCTTTTTGCTTCCTTTGTTTCTGTGCCTGCATTTTCTAATATTTTTTGGAACCTTGCTGTATCACCATCTTTAAATATATCTTCTAAAATAGTGTGAGTGAATTTAGGCTTAAGTCCATACTGCTTCTGCTCATTCCATACCGGCTCAAGTCCAGGAGTAATTGATTGATAAGCTCTTTTTCCTGCTTCTATAATTGGATTACCTGTGTCATCAGTTTTATAGTATGCTAAATCAGGACCAAATGTAGTTTGCATATAAGTTTTATATACTAAATCATTAACCGCAAATCTAGTTATAGCTGTAGTTATATCATTGTTTATTATATCTCCACGTAATGCAGACATAGGCAAAGACTCATTAGTTATAGAAGATCCAGTTACATTAATTGCTCCTGCTTCTGCAAATGCTGTTATAGTTTGCTGAACATTATCTTGTAAGTACTTTAATAACCCTTCTTTTAATCCAACTCTAAGCTCTTCAATCTGAGCCATACTAGAAGCATTAACACCTTTTCTTATAAGCCCTCCTTGATTAAATATTTTATACTTAGGGTCATTTAGTTGTGGGAATTGTATAAATCTAGTTCCATTACCTTGTTGGTCTCCTGGTTTATTTTTATAGTGTACATTCTGTCTTTGTTCTGATAATGCAATAGGATTAAATCCTGATAATTGATCATTAGTCTTAGCTATTCTAGCCATTTCACCAAGGGCTGCAGGCATTAATAGTTCAACTCCAGTTTCATACCAACCATCTAGTCCAGTCTTACCGGATTTCCATAAACCTAATGCAGCATTTTCAGGCCCTATCTTTGGTAAGCTTAAGAATTTCCATTGTGTTTTATCTCCTTTAGTACCTGTATTAAATTCTCCATACTTAAATCCATTATTATAGAACATTGCAAATCTAGATATTGCAGATAGTTTCTGATTCATAGTATCATATGCATTAGATCTACTAGCTGCATTCTTTTCTTTAACAACATCAAATGTACTTAAGGCAAAATTAGCTCTTACTTCAGGATTATTAAATAATAAATCTAAGATTAAATGTCTGTATTTTTCTGTAGGACTATAGAACACATCATTATATCTCGATAAAATAGCAGCTTCATAAGTTTCTTCCGAGCTTAGTTCTAATGTAGTCTTAGAATCATATGTATTTAAATTAATTGCATAGATAGGTTTTTTGTTACCGCTCATAAATGATGCGATGTAATTGTCTATAGTATAATCTACAGCAAGTTCTGCTAGATTTTTAAGCGCTGCAGACTCCATATTACCAGCCATATATGGGCTTATCCCACTTTCTAATGCTCTTAGTATTCCGGCTCCGAATGAATTAGTACCTCTCATGTACTGTTCTAGGTCTATTGCTCTTACCGTTTCATCATTATAAATACCTTCCCATACTACATTATCGAATTTAATACCTACCATATCTAGGGTATCCTTCATGATTCTTAAGTACTGCCCTTTATGTTCTTGGTTTGTAAGATCTCCCTGGTTTTTTAATAAAGGTAATAGCTTATCATAAGATTGTCTTATTTTTTCTACTTCAGTTAAATCTATTAAATCATTTTCTCCATTTTCTTCTTGGAATACTGGACTTTCTAATCTATTAGAATTCCATATATTAATAATTTGATTCTTTAATCCATTTCTATTTGTAAGGATTGTTCTAGTTTCTCCGTTCTCATCTAGTAATAGAGTTTTAAACTGGATATTTTGTTTATTGAAATGCGCAACAAATTTATTCTGCCATTGTGGAGATGATGCTGCGTATACTGTTAATACTTCACTAGCCATAGGGTGGCCTTTTTCTGCTAGCTTTTCTAATCTATTTAATACATTACCGCCAGGTGTATTAGCTAACGCTACAGACAGATATGCATACACCTCATCAAATGGTAAATATCTATTAGACCCTAAAAACTTTCCTTTTTCGGATTTAATAAAACCTAATTCAATTTTAATATCTTTAGATAATGTAGGCTTAGTTGAGCTATGATAATAATTAACTCCATGTATACGCTCTTTACTTTGCTCTTCATTTAAAGCTACTTGTTCATCTAAAGATACATCATCATTAGCTTCAATCTCAGTAGTTGTTTCTTCTACAAACGGAACAGTCTCTGTATCAATTTTACCATCTCGCTTTATTTTATACTTTATACCAAATTGATTGTCTAATGCTTTAACTGCTAAGCTTTCAAACCCGGGGCTAACTAAATTATCTAAATCATCTGTTCTATCTTTCCAGTTATTTTCTTGGGCTACTAACATAAAGTTATTACCTATTTTTCTAAGTGTCTCATTCTCAGATTGTTGTAATCTTTCTCCTGTTTCTATAAAACCTTGTTGTAACTTAGAGTAAGTAGATTTCATAAGTTTAGGGTCTTTCATTACCTCTAACCACTTATCTCCATACTCTTCTTGTAATTTATTTTTTAGATTATAGTTCATAACCCCTACAATTTCATCAACTTGTTCTACTGTAAATCCAGTTTTCTCACGGAGTAAAGGTGCTTGTACTTGAGACTGTAATGCTGCATCTTCTTGAGGTAATATAAAATCTCTGTTAGTAATATCTCTAAACAAAGTTTCTATTGCAGAACTCATTCCTAACATATTCTTTATGTAATAAAGTAGTTCGTTAAAGAATTTTTTAATTGTAGAACCTAATCCTGACTCGTCTTCTGTAAGCCTATAGTTCATAAACTCTTCAGCTAAACGAGTTTCAATATCCGCTTCTTGTCCGTATTTATTTATAGCCTCCATCTCTATAGAAGTTTTTTCTTCAGGTGTTAGATGTAGATCATATATACGACGGAAAGCTTCCCAATACATAGTTCCTGTAGGAGCATTCTCTGCAACAGTAACCATGCCTCTATGATAATAACCAAAAGCTTGTCTACCATCTTTTAATGTTATATATTTTAATCTGTTTAGAACAGTAAGACCCTCTTCTCCAAATCTAGATAGAAACCACTGCTTTTCTATATCGCTTATTAAATCAACAGCTCCTTCTAAATCTTCATATTTTCTAAACTTTATATCTATATCTTCATCAAGTTTATTTGGATCAATCTCTTCTATTGTATCAGTTGTAGTATCAGTAATCTCTGTACTACTTTCGTCTCCAAACACATCAGTAACTCTTTGTACTTCAGGCTCGTCTACAAGTATATCAACATTTTGACCTAACACTTCTCGAGCTTCTTCTTGCTCTGCTTCTATAATAATTTCCGGTGTACCTATAACTTCTACACCTTCATTTATAAAGTCTGGCATTTGATTTTTAACTGGAGTTCCTTCTTCTATATATATCTTAGCATGATGAAACTTCTGAGAACTTCCTCCTGGAACATCAGTTGTAACAATACCCATTTCAGATAAATAAGTATTATAATCTTTAAAAGATTCATTTTGTAGTGGACTAAAATATTCTTGCTTAGAATTAATTAAATGTTTTTGAACATTAAATACTTTTGTTGCTAAGTAATCTCTAATGATTGTTGGGATCTGACCGAACTGAGAAATGTCTTCGCTTCTTCTAAGCTCATGAGATATTACATTTCCTTGAGAATCATATTCTTTAAATAAGAAAGGCTTACCATCCATAGCATCTTGGAAATTATTTCTCATCTTATCTCCAAGACCCTCCATATTATACTGTATACCAATTACTCTATTTGTTCCTGGAATAGGTATTTTAACTACTAGATTATCCATAGCTAATATACGTTTACTATTGGCCTGTTTAAATGTTTGATCTTGTCTAGCTCCTACTGGAGTATATACAATTTTATTTACTAACTCTCTTTTCTCTTTAGGAGCTACTCCTTGCATTTTAATAATCTCTATTACTTTATCTATAGCTTTTTCTGTAAGTAATGAAGTCTCTGCTCTTACTGGAACCATTTGTCCGTTAGCAGACTCTAACGCTATATAGACTCTTCCTTGCTCAATATAAGATGTAGGAGAAACACTTACATCACTGTTATTATATCTAACAGTTTGATCTTGCCCTACACCTATAATCATGTCACCGCTAATAGGACGTTGTATAGATTTACCATCTTTTTTAATATTAATTACATACCCAGAAGTCTTTCCTGCTATCGTAGCTGTAACATCTTTAGTTCCCATTGCAGCAATCCTTGTTCTAAATGCACGGCTTTGTGCAGTTTTTTTACTTAGAACAGATAAAACTTTACTCGGGTCAGATGCTAATCTTACAGTAACTACCACATCGCCTGATTGGCTAGATGGATAGTATTTATATTCTGGTTCAATTCGTAAGATGACTTTTGTACCTACTCCTAAATCTGGACTATTTAATAGTTTAAAATCAAATAAATCTTTTTCTTTTACGGCATCAGGAACTACTATTAATACTTGTTGCTCTCCTTTAACTTGTTTCTTTTGGTAATCCCATCCTTGCCAAGGTGCCATTTTACTTTCTTCTACTATTCTTCCTCCTTCGTAAATAGGTTTATCGTTTACTAATAATGGCGGATTATAATATACAAGTTGTACTCTATCATTACTTTCATCTTCTAATTGCTGCAACTCAGTTGGAGTAAGTTCTGTAATATCTTTAAAATAAAAACCTCCTTTCTTTCCCGGTGCAGTCCACATTGGTATAAGCATACCATCTTTATCTTTAGCCTGAGTAAATTTACCATTAGGCCCTACTACACTTATTACTTGTGGTTGAAAGAATTCAAGGTAAGCTTTTTGTAAAGCAGGTTGAGTCTGTGTAGTAGCTCCAGGTACAGTAACTATAGATCCCTCTTCTTCTTTGACTGTTTTTCCTGATTGCGGATCCTCAGTAGCTTCGATAATAGCATTTTGCTCTTCGATAGCAGAGACCGCATCTGGGTTTTCGACTGTTGGTATTTCTCCTTCATTAGTTATTTCTTCGATTTGACCCTGATTAACTTCTATTGATTCTCCGAGGACATCAATAAGCTCTCCTTGTTCTGTTATTTCTAACTTTGATTGGGAGGCGTTTGGCCCGGCCTCGCTCGTTCTATTTTCTGCATTGAGTTCAGCGGTAATCCTTTCCTCAGTTTTCGCAGGGTCTTCACTCTGCTCCACTTGTCCTTCGCTAAAAGCGTTTTCTGTAAGTCTAGGGGCAGCAGCCGGTTTAGTTGAGTTAGCTTCATTGTATTTATTTTTAATATTATTAATTGTTTCTTGTATAGCATTTGATAACTGTATATTAGCTTGTCTTCTTACAGCTACAGACTCCGTCCCTTCTATAAGGGCTCCATCAATATCTTTAACAACTAAAGAGCCATCAAACAGATCTGTCTCATAAGTGACTATATATTCGTTACCGTTTTGTTCTATTATTAAGAAATCATTATTAACTAGATTTCTAAACGCAGTTCTTTTAACCGCTTCTAAGGTTTCAATAACATCTGCAATCTCATAAGTAACCAAAGGATTTGTAAATGTAACTTTTTTACCATTCCATTTAGTTAATGTAACTGATACAACACTACCACTTGCGTCATATTCAATAGCATCTACTGGATTATCTGATAGATTATTAAAGTATTCATTATTAATGTTGAATGTTTTACCATCTGCATTTATTTCTATGCCTAGTAAATCATCTCTTCTAAGTAACATATCTAGAGACCCTAATGTAGGCCCCTGTGTAAATTGCCCTAAAGCATTTCTATATCTTGAATCATGAGCTGATGGACTTTCATCTACAATATATTCTGTAAGAGTAGTTCCATCTCGGAATATTAGTTCATTTGTTTCAGCATCTCTATAAATAGATCCAACTTTATTCCCCCAAACAACTCCTACAGTTTGTATTACTTCATCAAACAATTCAGAGATAGGCATGTTAATACTCTCAGCATCACCATAAAGATAAGCAGTACTTCTTCCTTGAGTCTCTCTCCACTCCTGTTCCATCTTAGCACGCTTTGCCGCATCTCTTCTGCTAAGTTTTGGATTAAAAAGTTCTTTCTTAAGCTCTTCTATTTTACGGCCTATCTCATCATTAATCTCTTTTCTAGCTTGCTCTGCTAAGTTTTTTAAATTAGTTTTATTTTCTTCATAGGATTTTTGAATTGATTGTTCTTCTTTAGCGTTTCTAAAAGCCTCTATAAATTCATTATAAAATTCTTGTATTTTTATATTGTCTGGATACTGAGCAAAAAATTCTGTAACTTGCTCTTCAGTCATTTCAGGATTCTTTTTTACAGCCTCCTTAAAATCCTCTATAATACCATTGTTTTCAGCTTCTTCTTTAATACGTTCTTTACCTACTACTGCTATATCGCCTAATGCTTCTGCTTCTGAACTATTAGAATAATAAGGATTCTCCTCTTTTAATAAATCTTGTAATCTATTCCAAGCTGCATCTCTATTCCAAGTAAATAATTGCTTTTTATTTTGCAGTGTAACAAGACTACCTTTATCAACTTTACTTAAGAAGTCATTCTCTGCTCTTAGGTCTTTATCTTCATATGTCTCTTCAGAAGCTTTCTTTAATACATTTTCTTCTGTTTCATTTCTAGCAATTAGATCCTGTAAGTTATTTATATATTGATTAAAGTTTTCTGCTAATGCTTTAGACTTTTCTTTCTCTTCTTTTGTTGCGGTTGTATCGTTTGCTACATCTTCTGCTCTTTCTTTTGCAAGCTCAAATTTACTAAGCTGATCTTGTAATGATCTTTTCTTTAATTGCAGTTCATGTCTTTGTTTTGTATTAGGCCCAATATTATATTGCTCAACATTATAAATATCATCATTAATATTTTGTTCTATCTGTTGATCTATTTCTTTAATGAGCTTATCATACATAGTAACACTCATATCTAACTCTGTAAGAGCTCCCGCAACACCTGCTCCCCATTTAGAACTTGTTGCTCTATTTCTATAATTATTAAATTTCTTTTCAGTAGTTCTTAAGATGTTTATTAAATCTGCTTTTCTTGTAGCTAATTCAGACTCAGATTGTCCTGTTTCTTTTAGCATATCAGTAAATGCGGGATCATTCATCATCTCTTCTAGCTGATCCATATTTCCGGCTTGTGCTGAATTAAGCGCTAGCTGTAATGCCATAAGCTCATCTTGCTCTCTTGCTCCTTGTACGTCACCATTTTCTATAGCCTTTCTTCTTTTTTCTAAAGATTTTTGTATAAGATCGGCTCTTCCTCCTATCTCTTTCAGTCTAGCCTGATCTAAAGCTGCTTGAGCTTTTCTATTTTTTATTGTTGCTACACCACTAAAAATACCCCCTCCTATAGTACCCATTGTAGTAGCCGCCCAAAAATCTCCTCTAGATGCATAATCATTCATACGATTAACCCAGCTTGACCCAGACATAAACTCTCTGTTTTCATAGCCAGTATTACCCATCATTATATCTCCAAGGCGTATACCTTCTTGCATACTCATAAAGTTAATCTGCTCTTCTATACCTTCTGAGTAAGCCCATAATGCTGGAGGTATAACAGGTTTAATATAATTGTAAGCTTTGCCTATTCTTGTCTTAGGAACTTTAGGCGCTTTAAGTGTAGCATTTTGAGCTTTTTGTACTTTAGTTGAATGTCTACCAAATATGTTTGCTCCTGGACGAGTACTAAATTTCATTGGACCAAACCATAATCCTGCTTGAAGTATATCAAATCCAACATTACTCCAGTTTAGACTATAAGAATTAGATGCAGCCTGTCCTGCAACATGATTTGCTATTTTATCTTTTGCATAAGGATCGCCAGCTTTAATACCTAACTCTTTTAAAATAGCTTCACCATTTGAAGAGTTTATAAAATTATCAAAATTCTTAGGATCTTGTAAGTAGTCCAAATTCTTTTGGAATGAATGATCCCATGTTTCTCCAGCCTCTCTAAAGTTTTCCATATGCCTCATAGAAATACCCATAGCCATAGAGTTTCTTACGAAGTTAGTAGCTCTACCAGCAGTCAATGCTCCTTGTAGTTTACGTGAAGCATTTGCTACCATCGCACTTCTAGAACCTTTACCCGCTCCTGCTAAATATCTCATCCCTCTACCCATATAAGCAGCTCCTCTAGCTGCAACCATACCCGGAATAAGTAAGGATAGTGTAGATGCAACAGACACTCCATTTGATGCCCACCATCCTGAATCATAAGGGTCCCATCCTCTACCTGGATTTTCCTGGTATATAGGTGTAAACTCTTTTGTAGCTTCTCTTATATCTCCACCTAAATCAGTTAACCAATTTTGAAAGTCACTTTCCCAAGGCATTTTACCCATAAACATACCACCAATAGCATCTCCTAATGCGCCAAAACCTTCTAATGTTCCACCTCCAACCTCACCTATAATAGCTTGATTTAAAAATCCTCCAAGCTGTTGCATACCTGATTGTTCGCTGGCTCTTCTACTATTTATATTATGTATATTTTCTATATCCCAATTAACATCAGGCATAGCATTATAGTCCGCCTCAAATACAGTAGGTGTTTGAAACCTTTGATTTGAGTTTGCTTGCGTATATCTAATAACATCTAATGAGTTTTCAATATCTAAAGGATACTGTACAGCATCTTCATTGCTTGGTAATTGTGGACCGCTTTCATCTTGTGGTAAAGCAGTAATTGGATTTAATGTAGTATTCATCTTTGCTATATCCAAAGATGAGCCTTTTTTAGGTTCTCCCATTTAAACTAATTTTAGTTTATTAATATGTTTACCATGACGGATAAACCGCTGGCGTTTCTGTTCTAAATTCTCCTGCTGACCAATGCCACCATTCTTCATCGAATTGTCTTATTGGTTGTAAGTCTTCACCTCTAATACCAGTATTACGTGGCGAAGATAGTGAATTATATACAGACGTTAATTGGTTCTTTAAGAAATTTTCAAATAGTAACGAACCATTAGATTTTAATTCTGATATTCTTACACCTCTTTGAGTTCCGGTTTTACCTTCACCTGTATTTTTTGTTCCTATAGTAGTAACTGAATTAGATCCTACGGACGCAATATTCTCTGATGTAGTTAATATTAAGTCATAGTCACCTTTAGTTTGGCTAAGATCGATAGCTTGACCCATAACATGGAATCCTCCTACATTCGGATTTGCTATAGGATCGCCTTTTCTGCCTCCATCTACCCAAGCAGTATATTTATTCAACTGTTCTTGATAAGTTCTGTTAGAATTATTAATAGGAATAGCTGCGCCATTATACATACCGTTTCCATTTACCCAATTTAGTGTAATGTCTCCACTTACTATTGCAGCCTGTACTGTAGTCTCTGTTCCATCAGAAAGAATTACCGGAGTATCTTTATACTCTTCTCCTAATTTATCAGCAACCATCTCAAGTGTGTCTCTTGACTTACTACTATAATCCAGTTCAGCAGTCATTACTTGATTTGCAAACTTAATATTTGTTCCTAATAATCCATGATTAGTCGTACCAAATAACATGTTCTTTTCTATTCTGTCTCCTGAATAAGATGTTTGTCCGGGGCTTAATTTAGTTGAATATGGCATTCCGGTTATATCTATTTCTCTAGCTTCTGAAGTCTCAGTAACTGGAGCGTTTTGTACAGCTATAGGATAGTTTCCTGTAGGCTTGTTCTCTGACATATGGTTCTTCCAGAACTCTAATGAACCAGAGAATTGAGGAGAATTTAATGCAATTAATTGCGATAACTGACTAGCTTCTATATCTGTTGGGAATAGTTCCTGTCCAGTAGTGTATTCATAAGATCCGTCTGGATTTATAGCTGCTACTAAACCTGCTTGCGGTCTAAATAAAAACTCACTATTAACTATAGGAGTTCCTTCAGGAGTTTGGTTAAAGTAATACATACCTAACATTCTTCCATCACCGTCTCTATACATACTTGGAGCAACGTTTCCATTAATTGTTGCCGCTGATTGTATATCCATTTGAGCTGCAAAATTATTATTAAATACCATCTTCTCTGTAGGAGTAGTTGCTCTTGTATACTTTAAACCCTCCTCATCATAATCTTCAGTTAAACTTAACCAAGACTGTTTTAATTCAGTAGGAGCATCAAAGTATAATGTCATTGTTGTATTTTCAGCGTCAGCACCATCTGTTGGTATACTAATCATACCTTTATAGTTACCTGTACTTGGATCAGGTACAGTAGTCCAAACAATAGGTAATTCATCATCTATAATATATTCTTCTACTACCTCATCTTTAATTATCTCATTCTCCATTAATGTATTAAGACTTACTTCTTGGCCTTCACTATTAGTAAATAAGAAGTCATCTTTAATAAAATTAGACTGCATTGCTTTAGTTACATCTGCATCTAGGCTCTTACTTAAAGTTGTATTCCAAGTAGGTAGCTTAGCGCTTCTACCTCCATACCATCCCTCCGTACCAAAGTTTTCTACATTCGACTTCATAGCATTAAATAGATCTCCTTCCGGATTATTAAGATATGATATAAATCCTTCGCTATAATCATATCCTAGATGTTGTGTAGTTAAAGACTTTTGGCCATCCCAATCTCCCATATTTACAGGAAATCCTTTGTCATCAAACTCAACAAGATTATATCCTCTATTAGTATATCTTGGTGATCCTATTTGAACTGTTTTCTTTTGACCGTTTCCATCAACATACTCAATTAAATCAGGGAATCCAGGAGGTCCTCCTATTCTTCTCATCTGCATACCATTTGCAGTTTCTTGTATTAGATTCTTCTGTGAGAATGCAGCTGCCTCATATTGATATTTAGCTCTTGCTATTTCATCTTGTTTAGCTCGATGCATTTCCTCATCCATAGTTCCCTGCTCTTTCAATAACTCATATTCATTTAATGTTGCTTCATAAGTTTTCTTTCTATCAACAACTAATGAATTAAAGTCTTGTATAGGCTGTCCTCCAGTCTGTATTGGAGTACTAGGATCATCTACTTTATGAGGTTTAGCATATGACACTACCGGTGTACTTCCTACTATTACAGGAACCCAGTCTGTCTTAGGAGCTCTTCCTTTATTTTTATTCTTTTCTAGCACCGACTGATCCCAGGTTAAGCTATCAAATACATCTGACATTAGGAATTTCTCACCCATAGCTCCTACATAATTTGTTTTAGCAAGGTCATAAGCACTTCCAGTTAAACCATTATCATCATTTAATGATGATATAGCCTCATTTCTTTGAGCTAGTCTAGAATTAATAGCTTCTTGTTGGTCTTCATTAGGGTTATTTCCATACATCCCTCGTATATCCTCTTCACTACCAAACATATTATCTATAGCATTAGTAGCTGCTCCTAATACCATTTCGTCATCCATTCTATATTTAACAACATAATCTAATTCATTCTTGAATCCATCACTTAAGTATTGTTTATTTTGATGGGCTGCTTGATATAATTTAGATAACGTTATACTCTTCTGCTCTTTAGTAACTTTAGCTCCAGTTCGTGCATTTTCTTGAATAATTTTATCTATATCTGGTTTAACATATTTAAAGATATTTTCATTAGCTTCTGCTAACTCGTCTACTTTTGGATGTAATCCAGTATATTTAAATGGTTTTAATCTACCCTCAGTTCCATAAATACCTCTAGAATCGTCAGTAAGATTCCATGATAAGTCTTCATTTTGACCATCTGTACCAGTTCTGTACCACCCTTGCCAGTTACCTTCAGTAGCTAATACAGGATTAAAATCATCATCATAATCACCGGTTTCTTTAGCTTTAGCAATTTTTTTCTGCAACCTTTCAGTCTCCTTAGTAGAAGATTTAATAATACCTAAGTTGCCTTGTAATATTTCTAGCTCAGTTCTATTCTTGATTTTCTTTAATACTGGTGTCATATCAGCATATCTACCTTCATGTTTATCGTATAGATCACTAAGCTCAGTTGTTAATCCCTGTCTGTACTGAGTTAAATATTCCGCATGCTCAGGACTAGACGCCTTAATCTTTAAGATCTCATCATCCAATGACTCGGCTAATGCCTCTGCATCATTATGTTCTTTTTGTTTAGTAGCATAAGCTAAAGACATCTCCTTAAACGGGAGAGGTACATGGGTATTTATTAGTGGCTGTTCAGCCGGTTTCATGAATCTATTTACTGCCATTTTTTATTTTTTTATTTAGCTGCCTTAAAGTAATTCTTTAGCTGTTCTTCTAATTCTGGGTGAGCTTTGATTAAAGCTTCTAAATCAATTCCTCCAGTTTCAGTTTTATATTTCTGTACATCTGGATATATATCATCTAACAAACCTTTTAATTGCTCATCTCTATTTATCATTCCTTCCATTTGTTGTCTTAACTGATTTGCTCCAGATAAACCTTCCCACCCTTTAGCTGTAAAGGCTTCTACTGCTGCTTTGTTTTGAGAGTTAATACCTGTTCTTCTAATTCTTTCAGCTCTATCATTCTCTCCAGCTTTATTTAAATAGTCTGCTAATACCATTACATTAGCTTGGTTAGACTCTGCGGCAGCTTCATATGCAGCAGCGTCAGCGTCTTGTTTAAATATCTGCCCTCGAAGTAATGTATTCATAGCATTTGCGCTACTACCATCTGACATATCACTAGCTAAATATTTAAGATTATTAAACGTTTCTTCGTTTGTTGTTAGTTCTTGACTAATATCTTTTTTAGTAAGGCCTCTTAATAATTGTTCAACTTCTTCATCATTTCGATTAGCTTGGAATTCCTCTACTTCTGGAGACTCATTTCCTTTAGCAAAATTATACATAGTAGGAGCTAGATTTAACATAGTATTTCCTATATCTCCTAATATCTTTTTATTCTTCATATAATTTTGTTGCTCTTCTATTAATGCTGCTGCCTTGTCTTCAGGAGTCATTTCTTTCTTTTCTGCTTCTACTTCTAAATTAGCTGCATCTATTTTAGCTTTCTTCATCTTTTCTTTTTCTGTCAGTGTAGCAGCTAATTCTGGATCAGTACCTTTTGCTATTAAATCATTATAAAAAGTTTTAAAGTATTTTCTTGCACTCATATTCGACTCTGCGCCAAAGTTTTCTGACCAATCACCAGACAGTCCGCTATTATACATAGTCCATGCAGCTTTATCTTGTTGTAACTTAAGCTTACCTTCATCAGTCATTGATGTTGATGAGGTTGTTGTACCATCTTCATTTTCTACTTCAGTAGTTGTTAGGTAATTTTTTCTTTTAGGTTTTCCATCTAAACCTGTAGCGTCTTTTATATGAGCACTTCTCTTCGTTTCGTAATCACTGAGTATAGCAGATCTTAAATTTTTAGGATTTAAATAAGTTTCGTCATTAAATGTTACACCTTCTTCATTAAAGTTTTCTGTTAATACATTTAATAAATCTCTATTATTAGGAGTATAATTTCTACCTAAATCAAATGTCGTCTCTTCTACTTCTCCAAATAATCCAGACTCTGTTAAATCAGAAGCATAAGTATTAAAATTAAATGGATCAAATTCATCATGAGAACCTCCATGGTTGTAATGAGGTAATCCATATTTAGCTCCTATAAGTTGTTGATCTTCAGGGCTTAACTGAGACATATCAATATTACCCATTGGATTATCTTGCTCCATAGGCATATCAGGTTGTTGTTGTTGTAGCGCCTGCTCTGCTAACATCTGCTCAGTTAAGTCGGGAAAGTTTTGCATTAGTGTTTCTTGATCCGCTCCACTATTAACCATTTCCATAAACTTACCTTTTCTCGCAGTTTCTTGTTCTTGTTTTAAATCAGATAGTTTTTGTGTCCAAGCTTGAATCATAGACTCAGCGGTAGACTTTGTTATATCATCCCCTTCTTTTGAAGCTTCTGTATACTTCTCTATATTCTTTGCAATCTTTTCAGCGGCATCAGAAAAACTAATATTACCCCACTTCTCTGATTTTAATTCATTAGAGAATACATATTGGTCTCCTTCTCCCTCTACGACTTCACCCCCATTATCATGACTAGATCCTTCTAGTTTAGAAACCATTTCATTAGCTCCTAAAGATTCCATATTACCAGTCGTACTAGGTTGATTACCAGGCTCATGCATAATAACTTCACCGCCTTCAGCTTCATACTGTGCTGGTGCTTGTCCTCCTTGAGCCATAGCTTGTTCTCCAGCCATTCCAGTTGATTGCATTAAAGCCGTTGTTCCATAAGGGCTTCTTACTCCCATTGCTTCAGATCTCATATTAGGTAAAGCCATTCCAGGTCCTAAAGTCATAGCTCCTCCACCACCAAAAGCCATTTTAGTTTTATTTCGTAAATCCATTCCTGACTCTATTTCTGTAGGTCCGGTCATCATATCTTTCATACTATCCATTCTCCCACCCATGTTAGCTTTAGGTAATCCTTTATAAGCTACAGGTAAATCTTTCATGTTACCTCCATAGTTAGCTAGAGCGTCTCCAGCTGGTATCTCTATCGGCATTACAGAGTCTCCTACTTCTCCAGCACCTCCACCCATACCTCCTGCAAGTTTACCCATTTCACCCGCAGCATATTTACTAACACCAGAGGCTGCAGTTTGTATCATTCTAGGTGCTAGATAATTTCCAAAGGTTGGCTTTACTTGAGTAAAACCAACTAATGAGTTTAATGCGTCTGTACGTGTCGATAGATTTAAAGTTCCTTTATTTGCATTCGGGTCTGTAATAACATCTAGTGTTCCAGCTGCTTCTGAACCGTCTCTTCTGTTATCTATATATTGGTCTTGTTCTCCTTTGAATCCCCAAAGATCTGCTAAAAAATCTAAGCCTGAACCTAAACCTGGAAGTACGTAATCTAAGTTTTGTAGTAGATTACTATCTCCTATAGTTTGCCCAGCTTTAGTTCCCATATTTTCATTTCTATCATTTACTCCACTATAATCAGATCTGTTACCCCCACCTGCATAAGTATGTCCACCTTTATTATACATAGGTAAAACTTCTCCGCCATTACCATATTGAATTTTCTTTCCTCCATACATTGCAAATCCATTCTGCATATTTTTATAAGCTTCTGGGCTTATAGTGCTATTCTTTTTAGATCTAGAAGTACCTGCTTTTTTTCTAGCATTCATATTAGCATAAAGACCACCACCATGTTTCATTTCAGGTCCTCCAATCATTTGCATACTAAGGCCTAAGTCTCTATTACTTTTATCTATATTCCCAAAACCATCTACTTCTCCTGAGAATAATGGCATTTCATTTCCTGGAAACTTAATATCGGATAAGAATAAACTTTTAAGTTGTTCTGGGTTACCAGAAGATTGCATAACATCTGATCGTTTAGCGTTCTTTGCAAACCACGCTTTAAATGTAGGGTCACTTATTGTATCTTGAGTATTATCTTTAGATGGGTCTCCTCCATTCTCATATCGTCTATATGCAGGAAGATTCGAAGAATTTGATCCTCCGAATTTCATCCAGTACGAGTTGCTTGCTTTCTTCTTTTTTTTATTTGCCATTAGCGTCTATTCTAAAACCTACAAAACTATTAAAAATATTTTATATATACAACTTTATCTGAAAGATTGTCTAAAAAATGTTTTAAAGTAATGTAGAATAAATTTTATATTTCTTGTATCTCCAAAGTCTGAATCAAAATTATTATAAATTAAGTCAACGAAAAGATACTTATCTCTCATTCTATCTTTAAATCTTCGTGTAGGATCATAATTGTAAACATTAAATATATCTGCATCTACTAAATTTTCATCCATTACGTTTCTTGGAATAGTCATTTGCCATTCTCTTTCTTTTTTTCTTATATTATCTCCTGGAACTAATGTAACATAATCAGACATTTGATAGTCTGTATAAAATCTTATTGTATCAAAAGTGTCGTTACTTACATCAATAAGGTCTACAGTATTAGCATGGTTCCGTCCTATTCTTGGCATCATATCACCAGTTTGCCCTAGGCCTCCTTGCTGCGGCTCTTTTACCCATAAGCTCTCCATGTGGAAAGATATATTATCAAATGTTTTAGTTATAGGAGATTGCATATTAGAAATTAATGTTACCTTACTCTGGAAGATATTATTATAAAATTCTCCATATCTACCTACATTATGTAAATACATTTGATCACGGGTAAACTCTGTACTACCTTTTACACAATCATCTTCTGCATTACCTGTAATAAAGAATGAACCACTATTAATATATATAGTAGGATTAAAATCATATAGAGATGTGTACCCACCAATCAATTCGCTATATCCTACTGTAAATGATTTCTTTTCAACAGGACAACCTATCGTTATAGTTTGTGGATCAGTTAATGTTGTTAACACATTCCAATCATTACCAAAAGGATTTAAATTCCAGTTTTGAGGTATGAATATCATTACATCTCCTAATTGAAAATTATTTGGATTTGGGTTAGGTAATGGAAAATTAGGACATCCAAACCTTGAAATTATTATTCCACGGTACGGCCCATAGTTTTCAATTATTATATTATCTAAAATTGGCCAATATTGTGGATCAGTACCAAAAGGATATTCATTACAACTTCTATTCATGCATTCACTGCACCCTTGGTTTTGTTCATATACCCCAAGAACAATACTACCTGGATTTGGATCGTAAGATCTAATAGGTAAAGTTTCTTTTTTATTATATCCTTTATCATGGAATGTGTATAAAACTTCATTATTTTGTGAATCGTATGTACAAGTAACTCCCTCATTTAATATTGGGTTATCTCTTTTCATAATAGATCCAGAAAGATTATCTAAGAAATAAGAATGCATTCCTGTTATATCGGATAAAGGAGCTGTTCCTTCTGATCCATATCTAAATGCTTTTCTTTGTTTTATATCAAAAAAGTAAATATTAGAATCACTATTAGTTACTGCCCATTGTTGAGAAGCTCCATATCTTGTAGATATATATTGATAGTCTTGTATAAATGCACCTGCTCCTGAACTTACTGTTCCTAACTGTAAAGCTGATCCATCTGAGGCTTGTACAACTGCAGTAGGATTTACTGCTAATGATCCAAAACCTACATCTTGGAAAAAATACATTGTATCATGTAATCTAGATAACTTGTTTATAGGGCCATATACTCCTTCTACATCTTTGTAATTATTATTTAAAAATGTAGCCCATGAATCAGCAGGCTCCCCATTAATTTTTGTTTCTGAATAATAAACTCGAGTATCAAACTCATCTCCTAAAGAAACATTAAATGGTTTAGGGAAATATGTTCTAATATCATTCTCACATGTGTACCCTCCATTTAATTTATATTCATCATGTAGTCCTGTACCATTGTTAGGATAAGCATTAGATCCAGCCCCTTTGTTTGAAAAATGATAACCCATTCTCCACATAATATTTTTATGATGTACCTCAGCTGGAAACATAACATTTCTTTGCATTCCATATTCTGCATCATCTGGTAAGTCTGTAAATCCAGCGGCATCTAAACTATCATAATTATCAAAATCAGTCTGACCCCAATTCTTTTCCATTAAAGTCAGATCGTATATCTGAGTAGTTGTATCTCCTCCCCATACATCATGTACTAAAGGTAATCCAAGCGGAGTAGCATTAAGCCCTGAAGTTATAAGAGGCATAAAGTGTCCTGTAGACATGTAAGAGCTATTAGCTCTTGTAGAATAAGTATTACCCCCATAAGGAGTTATATACCTTTCATAACTCATTGTTGCTTGAAAAGGTACAGCTTGATATTGTATAGGACTCGAACCAGCTGGCCATGATCCGCAACCTTGTGTTAAACTTGATCCCATAAGATAGTGACTACTTATAAAATCTGTTTTTAAATTTAACAAAAACCCTTCACTACCAATACTACGAGGTCTCGAAGCTGGCCATGTAATCATACCCGCACCAGAACTATAACTAATAACATCATCTTGACTTCCTGGATTTGTAACATTAACAAAATCATACCCCATTGTAGGAACTGATGTTCCATCTATTCTTCCTCCATCAGAAACCCATGTACCCCAACTAATTTGTACTCTATCATTTAGTGGGTCTTGAGAATAAGCATTAGCAGGCATACCATTAAAATAAGAATAAAGTGCAGCATTTGCACCAGATCCAGGGATTCCCCCAATCTGTGTTACAGGATAATAATACTTATAATAATGATTTGCATACGTTCTCCAAATTGCCCCTGCTCCATTCATAGTTGAATTTAATCCCATAGTAGAATTAACCATAGGAAGAAAGATACTTTCTGTTTTAATATAATCACCATCGGCAAGTGGAGTGTCTACACCTAGTCCTCCAGAATAATTAAGAGGGCTAGTTGGATCACTGTTCTGCCATCCTAATGGACCATATAATAATACTTCTCTTTTTTGTGATTGGCATACTCTTGATCCAGACTGATACGAAGTTCCCCAGTATGGATAAAAATCACAGCAATCATCATTAGTTGCTCCTCCTCTATTTAATAAACCTCCACCTCCACATGTTGCACCCCATACTGTAACTGCTGGAATTAGTACTGAACCATTATTACCAACTCCCCAATAGTTACTAACAGCTCCTGCTATACCATCCCAGTCGTTTTGAACCATTCGTAACCTATCAACATTCCTAACAAACCCCGTACCAAAACGAGACATATCTTTAATTGTTCTTTCTGATCTTACAATAGAGTATCCTGTAATACCTAATGCAGCCACATTTATTCCAGATGTAGCCGGATCTAAATTAACAGTAAATTCAATACCAATATTATTAGTAGCTATTGTGCCTACCCACGGCATATTATTAGTACCATAATAACTAAAAGTAGGAGATCCAAATCCTGGTTGCCAATCTTCAATTTTAAAAAACCCAAAAGGAGTACCCGAACCAGAGCTATAAGAATAAGGAAACTTAATGTCACCAATCCAGTTAACAAAACTAGCCTGTCCTTTATTATTATAAAATACAATACCAAATCTATAAGTCTCTCCTCTAGCATAACCCCCATATAAACTCCATTTATAAGGAGACTTATAATTATTAAATGTATTATTCATGGGATAATTTTGAACTGGTATACCTAAATTATCTATAGTATTAATACGTACTCCACCTGTAGCAAAACATCCTGATTGTGGTTGCGGATTATATCCTGTACAGCTTCCAATATTACTATATAACCAATTACCAGCAATATCCGCAGAAACCCAATCACCATATTCAGTTATTTCATCTTGTAAGTGTTGATCTCTTATAAACTTATAGCTAATGTTTACTCCTGTTCCACCTAAAACTTGACCATTACTTTGAAACATATACTGATCATTAGTTATCCAATTTGGGTTAGTTCCAGGATTCTCATCATTATAAAGGTTTATACAATCATGTTGTTCTGGAACTTCATCTACAGGAATAAAAGGGGCAACTGGATTAATTAAGTTAGTACCATCTAGTTGAACAGGTGCATCAGAACTAGAATCTAATATACATGTTTGTGGAGCAATAGGATTAGTAAAACCAGTAAATCTATATGCTCTAGCATCATACTCAACATTAAACGAAGTATTAGTTATATTACCAAAAAATAATTTATTATCTTTTGATTCTAATGTTTTAACCCTTTCAAATGTTGTACCAATACCAGTTAAAAAATCTTCCATAGTTATTGGTATCCTATCTTCTGATCCTGAAAGCGTTACCTCTAATACAGGTAATCCATTTGTTAATTGCGCAAATGAATATACAATAGCATTTGCTGGTATAGCATCTTTTCTATAAACAGCTGCTAATTCTAAAAGCTCGTATGTTGTATCTAATCCATTTAATGTCCATGTTATAGCTTTTGATGTAACCTCTCCAGTTAGTGTATCTGGGTCTATACCACTTCCTTCTATTGTACAAAATGGGTTTTGATCATCACTTGCATATATAGGAACTAAATTAGAAAGAGGAGACCAATCTGTTACTAAACCTTCTGAATTTTTATATCTATAAGACAGTTGATATACTCCTGATTCTAGAGATCCTCCAATAGTTATTCTTGTTAGTATAGGAATCTGTAATCCTGTTTTAGGAGCTAAATCTAAAAATGCACAAGGCGTTGCCATCGCATCTGGATTAGCTACATTTAGTTTTCTAGGGGGATTAAAATTATCTGTCCAGTATATACCTTGAATGTCTTTTTTCTCATACCTACCAATAGCTTCTATTGGATGTTGTTTACTAAAGTTTATACAAGCTTTTGCAGCATAAATACATTCTAAATAGATTTGATACCCATTAAGATTTTGTATAGCGGTGTCTACATGAAGCTTCCAAATTTGTCCATTATCTCCAATAGCTGCTAAAGAATCTTCAGTAACATCGCCACTACCTGGATCCCAGTTTGTGGTGAATAAATATATATTATCTCTTAATGTTGTATATCCTATTATATCAAGATCACATTGTGGAAAAGCTAATGAATCTGTAAATGTATATCCACCGGTCATACTAACATTACTTACCTGATTTATAACAGGACTACCCTGTACAATAGGGCCTCCTAAATTTAATTCGGGGTCTACTAAATCTGGTTTTCCCCAGATAACAATTCTTTTAGAAGATTCATCAAAGACCCATAAAAATCCTGGCAGTCTATCTCTCAAATTACTAGGTGTAAAAGGAACACCATTTAAGAACCAAGGAGAACCTGCCGCATCTTTTAATTTTTCTGCTAATGTATTTATAGGATTACCCCCAGTACCACTAATAGTTATAGTCCATGTATCTACTCCTGCAGGCATCTGCACTACAATAGTAACAGTTGATACCCAAGGAACACCTGCTAATAAGGCAGCTGGATCTAAAGTAAATTCAAATACTGATGGGCTACATGGTATTTTAAAAGCGAAATCATTTCCCTCTATATTAACTAATGCTGCTCCTTCCATCTCTGAACTAGCAACTACTCTAACATTCTTCGCATCATAATACTGATCCGGTGAAAGAGCATACTTTGATATATCTTTGTTCATACCTTTTATAAAGGTATTTAAACTAATAGGGGGTTGGTTTCCTTGTTCTGCCATTATCCGATTAATCTTCTTTCTGAATTACCTAAATCTGTATAAAAAGTCTGATGTGCTGTTTGAGAAGGTTTTAGTTTAAGCCATTGTAATCTAATGTTATCCATCATATCTAAGTTAGGCATATTAGCTGCACCTCTAGCTTGTTTAACATACCACTCCCAATCTCTCTGACTATCTCTGTAATGTGCTTCCGGGGATGCTCCTTTTCTCCAGTTAATTCTATCAAGCATCATAGTGATATAAGATTTAATAGCTCTTTTATAACTAACATGATCTGGTATCATTGGGAAACCTTCATGATCTACTTTGATTCCTCTAAATGCTAATAAGATACATCCGGACTTAAAAGATGTAATAATAAAATTATCATTCATGTAATAACAATCTCCTCCTCCACCCAAGCTTCCTCCCATCTGCGGAAAGTTATCTTTATCTACTTCTTTACCATCAATAACATTTGTAGCTGTACTTGTAGGAGATGTAGAGATTGCACCAAAAGTACCAGTACATTGATGTAAAGGATGCCCCTTATATGAAACAGAGTCAGATAAATGTAGGTTGCAAGGAAGTGGGGCTCTGTGATCTTTAACACAAATTTCAGCTACTAGCTCTTCATATTGCAAGCCTGCTCCAATAAGCTCTAAAGCTTCTCCTCCCCATTCTATTACATCCCAAATATCTAACTCTTCATAGATAGCGTTATCTCTATATACTCCTTCTATTATTTCATTTATTGATATAAATTTGTAAATCATTAGCGTTATTTATTCATAGTAATCAACTTTCTTTTCTTTTAATAACGAGGCTAATCGTCTCTTATTAGTTCTCGTTGCTTGGAAACTGTACACACTTTTGTTTTTAACTATTGCATTTTTCTTAGACCATAACCATCTGTAATTAAATCCATCAGTATGATCATTTAAATGATATATTACTTTTTTATGTTTATTAGTTTCTTTCCAATTTATTTTTAATTTATTCTTATTTACAGAATAATTCATTTCTTTTTTTAAAATTCTTAAACTCCCTAATCTATAAGGAATTTTAAATTCTTTAGCTTTTAGAAGTATGTCATTGATAACTAGTTTATTAAACTCTTCACATATACTTCTATATTTTTTATAACCAACCTTATAAAAATCATCATACTCTTTATAAGCTTGAACTAATGTACAACTAGTTGCCGGCTTGTTGTCTAGTAGGTCCTGGCAATCTGTCTCCATTTGCATTATTTGTTTCATCTCCTGGTGTTGATAATATTATATTAATTCTTTTTTGTAAAATTTGATTAGTTACTGAATTCGCCATAGATAATGAAATCGGAAAAGGGAATTCCCAGTCATACTCGCAAGCTGAAATAATTGGATTTTTTGCGCTCGTACAGTAGTTCATCTTCCATACTTCAGTAGGATCTTCGAATACTCCTGTTACCTTGACTGCTTCAATCAACATATCGCAACTTATGTATAAGTAACCATTCTTAAGATACCATCTCGCATTTGAACTTGTGTATTTGTTATATTTGTTCCACTTGCGTCTTGTATCAGTAGTCTCTGAGAATGCTCTCGCACCATCTAAAGACTCAACAGCTAATATACTATCTCTATTATTTCTTTGCACTGTAGTCGGGATTGGGCTAATAGACTTAAGGACATGTACCCCCATGTCTACCTCACAGCATTCAGAAGCGTCTACTGGCTCTAAATACACGCAGTTTAGATATTCCGTGCATGAGGCCGGTACTCGAACTTTTCTACTCATCATTTGTGTGAGTAGCATTGATCTTTCCTGCATGACCCAAAATGCACATTGTCTAAAACTAACATCTGCATCGTCAGAGCTTTCTCCTCCGTATGCGATATTAATTATATCATAAACTATCTTATTTAAATTTATTGCCATTCGCTTAAATATTTACCTGTAAATAACCTTCACATCCCTTTTCCTTATTCCATATATATGCTTGAGCACATCTCGATGCGGAATAACCCATCAGTTTGTGCCAAGAATCGTTAGCGCATATTGAAGGAATAAATCTTACTTTAATTCCTCTATACTCGTTAACCATTTCTTTATGAAGATGTCCACAATGAACTTCTCTAAATGTAGTTCGTGCAAACATCATCGGCTGCTCTGTAGCCATTATAAGTGGCATATTCGCAGCTTTCTCTTTATCTCCATGAGTAAACATAATCATGTTAGTTCCATATTCATAATACTTTCTTCCTTCTGTATTATTGTCTACACTAACATTATCATCTTTCATATACCACGCAGATAAAACTTCACCTGCATAGAACATACGCTCATGATCATGATTCCCCTGAATAACAACAACATCTACTGGAGCATACTGACTTAAATAATTTATAGCTTTTATCATTAGTTTCGTATACCCAACAAAAGATTGCTGCCAATCCATTGTATCATCTTGAGGAGTTCCCTTTGTTGTAGCTCTACTAGCACCTTCAGAATTCATTCCGTCGTTACCTATAGGCAGTAAGAATCTTTCTATATTTAATCCTTTTGCTCGCTGATGTAACTCTTGAATTGAATTCATATAATTAACTTCAGCCTGCTCTGGACTAATACCCGTTCTCTTACCATAATGAATATCCGGTAAAGATATTTCATATACAACAGGGTTTTCCTTTCTTATATCATACGACTTTTTTAATGTCGTAGGAGATATAGATTTTAAACTTTCAAAGAACTCATCTTTAACTTCTCTTATAGCTTGGTCTCCCTCTTTAGTCACTATTGAATAACGAGTTTCACCTTGCATTGTTTGCCATATCTTCACAGACTTGACATTGGATCGGTCCCATCCTTGCGCTGTTAGTAGGGCATCAAAATCAGAATCATTAATATTTATATTATCATTAACTTCTTCTTCTTCCCTTTCCCATTTAAATCCTCCAGCACTTTTACGCTGACCTTTTAATACTCTACAGATACTTCCTTTATCAATATCTGTTTTATCTGACGCCTCTGTTATGCTCTGGTAACGTCCCACCAGTTGACCTTCGTACGTGATCTGTAATATCATAATTCATTAATTTTTATTTTTTCTCACAAGCAGGACAATCCCAACCTTCTACTTTAGAAGCTAAACATGCACACAACTGTACAAACTTTGCATTCAAAGCTGCAATCTCAACTTCCTGTACATTGTTCTTTTCTAAGTTAGATACAATAGCTGTAGCATTAGTTGAAATAGTTGTTTTGTTAGTTTGAACTTGAGCTTCTAAACTCTCTAAATCAAAGTCTAATTCAAAGTTTGCTTCAATAGTAGTTAATAGTTCATTCCAATCCCAGCTAGCATTTCTACCTGGATTAAAACCAGATTTTACGATTCTTTGCCCGCTTGCTTGCTTTACTCTAAATTTATCTAAAGGTCTTTTTGCCATTATTTTTTTATTTTAAAATTATACATTACTCCTATATTATGTGTCTTGTCTAGAACCCCATACCTATAAGAATAAGAGGTGCCTCTTTTATCTGTTAAGCCAAGCATAGGAGAAAAATTGAATTTATCAGTATTCCCTCCTACCTCAAGACCTAAATTCAAACTAAAACTAGACGGTTGTCTAATAGTAGTTTGATTAGTATTAATAATTACTGTATCAGTTTGTATAATATACTGAGGAAACCTCGGAGTATAATTTATTTTCTGATCAAGCAACTTACCATTAACTGATGTCCAAACTGATCCTGTTAGCAAACTATCAGAGAAATCATTTAAGTACTCGCTAGTACTATCATTGATTACTACTGGAGTGTTTATTTTTATATACAACTTATGAACAACAGTATCAATAAATTTTATTGTATCAATAAATGTTATTCTAGTAGTATCAGTTTCAGTTATTACAATATCATCAGTATTAGTTCTACATCCTTCTGAATTAATAATATATAGAAAAAGCCCTATTAAAACTATTATCCATATGTTATTCTTATTCATCAGTTCCAAAATATTAACTTGGTTAACACTCCCGCAAGTGCTACCCAAATTGACCATAAGACTTTTGTAGTTGATTTACGAAAAGACGTATTCTTATTTACTCTTGCTGTAACTCCTACATCTGGATCTAAAAGTTTCGTTTTAATAAATCTAACATCTTCTTTTATATCTGCGAGTTTCTCGTCGAGCTCTAAGTTTGTTATACGTCTTCCCATTACTTCATAGTTTATTCAATTATTAAAAGTCCCATTAGAGGTTTCATGATATTTGCATCCATTCCATAATCTTTTAAATCTTCAAGTTTAATTGGAATTAAATCAAATGTAACTTCTTCTTCTAAAACTGCGCTCCATCTTTCATTAGCTGTCTCAAGATTATCACCAAAATCAATTTGGTTTTGTTCGCTTCTAATAGCATTTCCATGCTCGTCTTTAGTAGCAAGATCTTCAACTAACTGTTTATGTGCTTCATTAGTTTGGAAAACTAAAGTAGCAATATTATCTAAATTTTGAGAGATAGTATGCCATACTCTTGTTTCTTTACTATTGATGTATGCAAGCCCTTGACTTACAGTTAACAGTTCTTTTTTCTTCATTGTTTTACTTAGTGAAGAAGTTTTCATCTCTTTTACTTTTGTACTCATGTTATTGTTTTTAAATTAATACTAATTACCTATTACATACTAGGTGTTAATACGATATATAATTGACCTGGTACTGCTGCTACTCCTAAATCACCAGCTGTTGAGATGCTTTTATATTCAGCTTCTCCTGCTGCTGGTTTTATAATAACAACTAAATCACCTACCTTAAGACTTCCAAAGTCTGTAGTTTGTGATACTGCAGTAGCAATAATTAAATCGCGTAACCCTATATTATTCATTTCTGTTATCTTCTTGTTCATATCTTTAGTAGTTGTGTATCTTTGGAAAAAAGACGCACCTAAAGATTTTACTTTAGCATATAACGAAATATCTGTTTTTTGTACTCCCATTATCTTGTATTTTTTATTTTATTAATAATTCTTTTTACTTTATTTTCTAACTTCATATACTCTTTCCCTTCTTCATACCCCATATTTCTAGTTAGGTCCCAATAGTATTTGGATTTATTTTTAAACATTCTGCAAATATATGAAAAATAATTCATTACACACAGTCGGATAAATATTCTTTCCATAATTCAAATAATCTATTAGCGTCCATCTGATCAATAGGAATGTCTGGTATATAAAAGTCCATACCATAATTACTTAATGATCCTCCTTTGTATCCTGTTGTATGAGTAGGATCTCCTCCTCCCGACGCTCCCATATACATATTTGGAATTGTTGGGTCTGTTACACAATAAGCCTGCATTCCAAAAGCTGCTGGCACATCATAATAATCTGAACAACTTACATGTCCTGTTAAATTTACTGTTCCGGGTTTACCTCCAATAGCTTGATAGATATGATAGAACATATCTCTAATAGAGTCACTGAATTGTGGAGACGGTACATTGTCTGATCCTAAATATAACATTACTCTATTTGTAGCTTCATTAAGTTGAGCAGCTCCTACATTTACATTACCATTAAGATCAATACCATATCTATAAGCATCCATATAATTATCATAATGTAATTTCCAAGTTGTTGTTAAATTACCTCCTGCGTCTAATCCATAATTATTCCAATCCGTAGCAGGCACTCCATTATCTAATGGATTACCACACGTACCTATCGGATTAGTAAATACATTATTTGTAACTACACCATTATTATTTGCTGTGTAATAACCAATAGTAGCTTCATCACATATAATCATTGTAATAGCACTTCTATCTCCACCTTCAAATTCATGATAAGGATCACTAAATCCTTCATAGCCTGTTGCGTCTTGCCAAGGATTAAGTTGCGTAAACCCATCAGTTGCATAACTACCTGGTAATATTAGTATATCTTTAACTAGACTATCCATAGTTATAAGGTAATTACCACAAGCTAGTGGCGCACCTCCCACACCATTAATTATTGTTGATTGGAATGGAATTTTATTAGCATTAGGTAATGTACTTCCAGTAAATGGATTTGGCATAGGTCCGTTAGCTCCTGCATTACCAGTTATCGGATATGTAGCCCAAGCTAACCAATCTTCATATGGAGTACCACTACTTGAAGGAACTGTTTGTCCTGTTCCATTATAGTTAGTACAACTATGAGATACATTAGGACCAGGTATTATATATAAATGTCCTCCATATTGCGGATACTCTGCTTTTAATTGATTAAATGCTGGAATAACTACATTAGTTTTAAACTGAGATATTTTTGTTAATTTATCAAATGCGTTTCCACTGAATGTTGAAGACATATCAAATATTACATAGAGATTTGAATTACCAAAACAATCATCACATATTACTTCATTCGCCTCTAAACCAAATGGAGGATTACAATCATCACACATGTCTGCAACCTTTTCCATTAATATTTGCATATCAGGATCTTCAATGCAGTTCACACAATCTCCTTCATATACTCCTCCGTCAGGATCATAACTAGCACAGTTTATAGCACAATCTGCTAGTGAGCTATACTGTCCCGTTCCACCTATTACTGTAACACATCCAGCTGTAGGATCACAATCCCATGTAGTTAAGGCTCCTGTACAGAATGGATTTAGAACACAACCATTACAAGCTGCACATGCTGCTAAACCTCCGTTACCATTATTCCATGTTCCAGATCCATCTCCTGGGTCTATACATGTACTTACACCTGATGCATCAATTATACAATTCCACGATTCAACATAACATGGTTGAGTATTACTTGCTATTGCAGCATTACAATCAACAAGAGATGCAAAAAGTCCAGAACCATTTCCAGGGTCTTGGCACGTAAGTGTTGTTGAGCCTGGCGTAAATTGTCCACAATCAAATGAAACAGGTGTATTAACACAACAGTTTGCTCCTCCGTTTGGATTATTTACAGCAGTCTGGCAATCAGTTAAAGTTGCAAAAGCTCCTGATGATCCTTGAGCTGGTACACAATTACAAGATGTATCACAATCCCAAGAGGTTGAAGGGCAACAATCTACTCCTGTATTAGGATTTATATTAGCTAAACATTGTGCTTCACTTGGCCATCCTGCTGCCGGACCTAACTGACAATCACATGGGCCCACACACGACCATTGCTGACCTCCATTACTACAAGTTGCACATGATGCATAAGTAGTATCTACTGTAACTATTATACATGTTAGTGGATCACAGTTTTGGCTTATATCAATATAATAACATTCTGTAGTACCATTAACTTGTACAATCTCTCCTGCTAAAAATGCATTATCTATATCTACATTTGGACATACATTATCTATTATATCATTAGGGTCAGTACAATTTATAAGTTTATAGCAATCTAAAGGATTACCACTATCACAATCAAGGCAATCAACATATACATTATTTATTGTTACAGTTCCTGCTGGTACACACGCAGCTCCTGGAGTTGAAGAACATGGTCCACATACTCCTGGTAAATAACATGTTGAATCATCTAAACCTGGAACAGTTACTGGACCTACTAAATCTACAACTGATCCTACAACACCTGATAAATCATTTGTTACTGTTATACATGATGTACTTGATATACAATCACACCTAGAACTAGCAATAGAAAAAGATACACCTGGACCTACAATTCCGTAATGAGCATTTATAAGTGTATTAGTACCAAAGTATGGTGTACCAGGATTTGTAACTCCGGCTACTCCTAACAGTATAAGATTATCTAATAAGTCAGACCATGTAGCAAAACCAGCAGACATTCCTGCAGGAGGAGTCGTTGTACCCGGCATATAAACAGCAATAGTTCCGTTATTAGGAAATGGAGCATAGAACTCTCTATAATGTCCTCCTCCTGGAGCTGGACAGAAATCTGTACCATTTGGCTGAATATTATTACCATATTTATGACCAACCATTACTGTATTATTCAAACCATTAGCAGGAATAGAAATAAATTGCAGAGCGTCTCCTGCGCCCCCACTTGTTCCTACCATAATTTCTGTAAGAGCAGAACAACTATCACTGCTAGGAGTACTTCCAGCACATGGGCATAATTCATAGCATAATTGATTAACTGCACAACAATCTGTACAATCTAAATGATCTTGTGTTACTACTACTGCCACTGCTCCCGTTGGTGGGCATGGTTGTGGTGTACAGTCTATTTCATAACATGCTCCTGGATATAAATCTATTTCTACAACAGTACCATTACCTACAGTTCCATTACAGTACCCACTTAAATCTGTCGTCGTAACCACTGTTTGTGGTACTCCTAGTATTGTATTACATGCACATAAGTTAAGAGTATAACATTGATTAGCTTGAGTTGTACAGTCTAAACAATCTGCACCTTGTGTTGAACTAACTGGTACAACAGGTGTTGTATCTACATAGCCACTTGGTAATGAAGGTAGATATTGTACATCCCAACATCTTAATCCTGCTGGAGTACCATCATCCCAATCCATTATTCCTGGTGCAACAGGAGTTAAATTTGGAAAGTCTGTAGAATGATATACTAAAGGAGTACATCCTGTTAAACAGTATTCATCCTCACATGCATAATTTGCACTTGGATTTCCATAAATACCACAAAAAGCTCTTTGCTCATATATACCACTTGCTCCTGCAAGACCTGTTGGGAATACTGATGAGAACTGAGCTGTTGTAGCCCACGGTCCCATTAAAGCATCTGAATTAGCAGTTCCACATACTACATTTCCACAGGTAGAATTACCTGCTCCTTGATAACAAGGACATCCACAAGGAGCTCCTGTTAACGCAGTACATAATGCTTGATCCCAAAATATATCATGACCTAATCCAAATGCATGCCCAAGCTCGTGAGTTACAACTAATTGTAAATCAAAACTATCAGCAACTACTGGATCTGGAACACCCATACCTTTTCTCCAATCCTCATTGGCATCAATCATCATAAAGCTATTCCAACTAGTATTTCTTACTCCGGCTCCTCCATTACCTGGAACCATATTTGGGTCTGGGCTATAAGCATAAGCAAGAACGCCTAACTTACTTCCTAAACTAGAACAACTAGTATTACATGGCCCATAACCAAATCTAAAATCTCCTATATTACTAACTCCATTCATATCTGTATAAGTACCATTAGCTTGAGCGGTTGCTATTCCTATTGCTGGTGTTATACCTGCTGCAGCACTTTCTACGCCTACATCTGTAAAGGTTACTGTAAGGTCCGCTCCATAACCACAAGTTGTATTAAATCTACCTTCAATTACTTCTTTCATTTTTTGGAAACATCCTGCAATTTCAGCTTTAAACTGAGCAATATCTATTGTATATGTTTTTGCATAAACTGCACATCCCGGAGTTCTTCCGTTTGGATTTGCTGTTGTTGGACCTTGTTCAAAACTTAAAGTAACTCCTGCCCCACTTTGTCCTGGAACTTGTGTGCCTGGTGCACAGAAACTATAAGTAAAATCTAATTGTTGTGCTACACCTGGTACTAATTGAGTTCCTAAATTCTGAACTGCATCTACTAAGCATTGCATTCTTTGAGGCCCTGGAGCTTGACATGTAGGAGACCAAGACTTACCGTTAGCAACCATTGCTGCTGGTTGATTAGCCGGATCTGATATATCGCATAAATTAGTTACAGCTCCCCCTCCTGTGCAATCACATTCTGTAATTTCAAATCCATCTTGTCCTCCTGGGCTACCAACACAATTTGCATCTGAACAATCTGGATAATTATTAGTTATCAGAATTGCTTGTATATTAGCTGGATCACAGTCACAAGGTCCCCATAAATATGTAGGGAATTTTGTTCCCATTACTCTACCTCCTATATTATAGATAGTAGCACTCATACCAAGTGGGCCCATTCCTCCATTACCATCTATTTGGCTTGCAATATTTGCTCCAATAGGATCTTCTGGATCTGCAATAACTCCAATACATGCACTTATATTTCCTGCAGGTCCAGGAGCAGTACCTACTTTTCCTGGATATAGATCGTCAGTATTTACATTTTGCATAGCGAAACCAATCATACCATTAGGCATTAAAGCTATATCACCTATACTCGGTCCATCTTCACCTGGCCAGTATGGATATTTCCATCCATTTACTTGTGTATCATCTGGAGCTCCTCTTGTAGTCCAATTATCATAAACTGGGTCAGGAAGTAAATCTGACCAACTATCAACGGTCATTCTTTTAATTGTACCTGCTGATTGTAAAGAACTTGGTACAGCATCATTTGCCCAATACACATGTGTTGAGTTTTGTGTAATAGCAATCTGACCAGCGCTATCACCCCAGTTTCCACCAGAGCCTCCAAATTGTCCAGTACCTATAGCTCCTAGCATTTGATAAACACCATTCCAAGCTCCTCCATTCCAAGCATTTGTCTGTGTTAAAACAGGATCTCCTGGTCCTGTCATTGTTCCATTAGACATATTTAGTGACCAAGCTACAACCATACAACCATCATTAGCTCCGGCTGTATTATCTACCCAGATACCACAATGAGCAAATACTTTATTATTAGGACCTACTAACATTTCTCCTGAACACTGTTGCTTTAATGTGAATGTTTGAAGACCGTTATTTAGTGCAAAATCTAAAGCTGTAAACTCTACTCCCCAAACTCCGTTTACAATAGGAATACCGAATACAGCTTGATTCACATAATCAAATGAACTACTCATTTTCTTTCTAAAGTAAAAATAGAAATTACCTGTATTATCTGTGTTTGTTACACACATATGTTCAGTAGAAATTCCATTTGCAATAAGTACTGTATTTTTAGTTGCTGATACTACTCGTCCTTTACCGCCATTGAGAGTCATATCTACAATAGACCAATATATTGGACCATCCTTAACTGTATTACATACAACATACCATTGATGGTATAATCCACCTGTACTTCCTCCGTCTGTTTTAGGGAAATATAATGCTCCCTGTTGTGGGAATACTCTACCTTCATAACCTCCAGTTCCAAGAGGGTCTCCTCCTGATAGTCCTGCTGCAGCTCCTGTATCATCAAGCATAAGAGTATGCGTTGAATCATATATTAAATGTCCATCTGTATAGAACATTATATCACCTTTAGCATAAGCAGTACCATTAATAGTAGCATTCTGGTTAGAACAACAAGTTGCTCCTCCCATTGTACTATAATCAGTAGCACCAACACTGTTATAATCAGCCATTAATGATGCCCCTGAAAGATTTGGAAGCGGCATTCCAGTACTATAATCTATTCCTAATTGATCTCCAAAGAACATCTGTGTTCCATGTAGAGAGTTTCCGCTTGGACATATTTGATAACAAAGAGGACTTCCAATTAAAGTAACAGCGTCTGTACCCACAATAGCTGCATCTCCTGGAGATATAGTTATATCTGGACCTGCTCCCGGTACACATGTAACTAATAAGTCACAATCAGTTGGGCATGGGTTTGGAGTAGTTGGACAATCCGCACAATTAGTTCCTATAGGCGAACCTATAGTTGTTGAGTTTAATACTGTTACATCTATATTTGGAAGTGCTTGTGAACAATCTAATCCTCCCGGTTGTGATACCGTCCAACATCCTGGGTAAACAATACCATTTACTGTTACCTCTGCTTCAATTACTTGTCCTATATCTCCCGCTACTACACCTGATCCTAATCCTACAATCTGAGTTGTTATATAACCTTGTCCGCAACAGTGTGTTAATGCAAAACAAGTACCACTAGAATTACAAGTTGTACAATCAGCATATGTAGTAACAATAGCTCCTGTAGGATATGCTATTGCGCTTGGACCTCCAATAGAAATAGCTTTCCAACAACCTGCCTGAGCGACCCCTCCTAATGTAACATCATGGGCATCAGCTGTTCCTAAGAAAGGAATAAACGCTAAACTAGTTGCATAATCTACTAGCAGATTAGCTCCAGTGTCACAATGTTCTAATATAATATGAAAATTACATTCACCACAATTTGTAGGTGTACTAGCTATAGTTACAGCTACTTGAGGAACATTACAACTAGGATCTATCGCAACTTCTCTACAGAAGTTTTCTCCAGATAACTGGACAGTCTGTCCTACCAAACCTGGAATTAAAGGAGATAGTATAGCTGTTGTATATATTACATCAGTTGGATCACCACATTTTGTTAGTTTATAACAAACTATAGGTGTTGTACAAGCAGTACAATCATTAAAAGGTCCGGCAGCTACAGTAAAAGGAGCTGGACTAACACAAGCTATACTATTATCTACCGTCCAACATTCTCCTGCAGCGTCTTCTACTACACTACCTACATAGGCAGTTAAATTAGATTGGCTATAAACTACTGCACCTGAAGTACAATTAGTTAGAACAAAACAACAATTTGCAGTAGAAACGTTACTAAGACAATCAGCACAATCTGTATATTGAACAATAGCAGGATTTACATTATCTGGTGATTGTAACCACTTTTCACATAAATCATTTACAGTCATTCCGTTTGGATGTTGATTCCAAACAGTTGTATTAGTAATAGGATTTAATAAAGTTATTTGATTTACCTCAGCTGTTCCACTTGAATTTAATTCTCTTAATTTTAATGTATAAGTAGTAGTAGGACCTACATCAGCTAAAGCAGATATTACAAATAATCTAGTTGTAGAACCTCCCGCTCTTACTGACTCAATACCACAAGTAAACTCTCCAGCTGTATAAGCACATATTACTTCTAAGTCTGCTACTAAAACAGCAGCTCCAGTAGCATCATCAATAGTCATTAAATCATTTAAACCTCCTGAATTAGTACTATCTCCTATTAACCAATAATCTCCTGAGTTAAAATCAACCGATATATCATGTCCTACAGAGATACCACCATTTTGATTAGCCGCTCCTGCAAGAGTTATACTTGTTAAAGTTTGAACATATTTAGCAAAATAAGCTACACCTGCAAACTGATAAGCAACAACAAGATGTCCTGTAGCAGTATAATCATAATCAGCACATGTCCATTCTACAAAACCAGTATTGAATGTTACTGGAGGACTTTCATATCCGTTTATTGCAGAGAACCAAATGTTATTATTTGTTTGAGTTACAGTAAGATTATTATGTTTATCAAAAGCAATATCATTTAAATTACCTTGACTATATACTACACCTGAATTAGCTGTAAGTGCTGGAATAGATGTTGTATTATTATTCCAGTTATCTATTTCTATAACATTATTATTACCACCATCCATAGCAATATTAAACGACATAAGTATTTGCTGATTAGGAGTAAAGGCAACAGAGCATTCTGGAGTACTTCCATTAGAACTAACAGAATAATACCCTCCATTTACTACAGCATCTGTAGTTACTGCTGGTAAATTTAATGGTCCTTGCGCATAACCGTTAGAACCTATAGCACAGCATGGTAAGAAACCAGCACAATCATTATCGACATCATCTAGACAATTTCTACAGCTACTGTATGTAGAAGCTAAAGCAGAATATATATCACAAGAAGTAAGATTTGTATGATATGTTTTTGTTCCTGGAGGAACACAGCTAAAACATCCTGCTATATTTAGATTATCCCATGTCCATATTATTGTATTACCACCTGAACCAGCATTACAATAATTTTCAACTTGAGTATAGTTAACGTCACCACTTGATAGTTTTAAAGGGAATTGGCTCCAATTACGATAAGAACTATCAAATGCCGTTCCTTGAGATTCTTCCGGCCACTGAAAAGCTCCTGGAGTAGTATTATTATTTCCTATAAGAGTAGTTGCTCCAGTACCCTGATCTATTTCATAAGTTTTTTGTGAGCCTGCTGCACCACATGTACCTCTTAAAGTATAACCATTTACACCCGCACCGGTATATTGTAAGAATATATCGTTATAATCAAATGGGGCTGAATTAGCTAATAATGTATATGTAGCTCCATTTATATCATATGCAACAATTCTTGGACCTATTGCAATATACATATACCCATTTGTTCCTGCAACCGCTGGATCTATATCTCCAGGTAAAGCACCCGCAATAGAAACTGGTGTCATGCCTGTAAGGGCACTTCCTGAGAAAGTAGCAAGATCTATTTCTATTCCTGGTGAATAGTTAGTTACTGTATTAGTACTAGTATTTATTAAACCAAAACTATATTTTTCATTTACCCCTGGCGCTTTACCTAAGAACCAATGATATTTACAAAGATGAGTTACATCAATTTCAGTACTACCTACAGGCACAAGTCCCACAGTATTTGTAATTGCAGTATAACTGTCGTAAGTTGCATTAGCTGCAATATTAGTTGAAGTTGATACTGTGTTGTAATCAGGGTGAAATACTTGATAAGCTAATGTATTTGATGTAGGAGAATCCCATATGTATGCCATTGCTGTATACATGTTGAAAGATATTCCTCTAACATTAGTAACTTGTAAGCCAGTAATTAAGTTCATACGAACTTCAGATACCCTTACATCAGTTTTCCATAATTGTTTATTATTATCTACGGTGTATGTACCTACAGAATCACATCTATCAACCAATATAAATGGTGTAGAAGCGACGCCAGTACATATGTGTTGCGCTGGGGCACCGTATCTTATCATAGTAGCTCCTGGTGTAGGAGTACCTTCAAAATCAAAAGTTGCTGTTTGAGGAGCACTAGCACCATTAATTACTCCTATATTGAGTGTAGAAGGTCCAGATGTAGGATCTCCATAAATTTCCCAGTAATCAGTTGACCAAGCTACAGCAGCTGGTACAACTGCTAAGTTCATTATATCTATTTGTTGTGGACACAAGAATAAAATACGATCATTGACGTGATCCATCCACATACCTGCAATTATTCTTGATGGACCATTTTGTCCATTCCATATATTAGCCCCAGCTCCATCTTCTATATGTCCATAATTAACCGGAGATGCATTAGTCATAATATTTGCAGCGTCTACTACTACATACCTCATCTTTAATTCACCTGCAGGAACTGAACTTCCATCAAACCAACCATGATAAATTGTAGCATTATCATAAGTAGAGTCTGGAGAAAAACAACTATGCATACTAAAATATCTACTTGGAGTTCCAGGTATTTGTGGCCATGCAATAGGCCCTCTATCTAGTTGTGGGACTGCCGCAAGAGCAGCACCAAAAGCAGAAGCATCCAATATGGTACCAGTACTAGCATCTAGATTAAAAACTTGTATAGCAGCCACATCATTAGGCATACCTGGATCACCTACATACTCTTGTATAATAGTAGCAAATTTAAATTTATTATGTCCAGCACTAGTAAGATCCATATCTGCTTTAGTAATACTAAATACACCCATCCTACCAGCATCATTATTTGCAGTAATTGCTCCTATTACTGTAGTTACTGGACTTCCAGTAACTGATGTACCACCATATAGTTCAGGAGCTCCCATAGAACTAATAGTTGAAAATCTATAAACACTGTACTTATTGTTAGCAGTTACACCGCCCCAATTATTATTTTTAATAAGAAGTCCAGCAGCGTCCTTACCATCTACAGTACAGCAAAATGAAACCATACGTCCATCACATATCGAATCTTGTAACTCACCGGTTAATGGCCCGAATGATTGGCTAATATTTAAATGGTTGAAAAATTTACCTAAACCACCATTACCATTCATATCAATAACACCAGCTCTAATACCATTATACATACCATTAAAGAAAGCCCAATATATTGCTCCTGTTGAATTACCTGCACCACTAGCAATACCGCCAGTTACAGAAGCAGATAAGGTGTCAGAAACTTTTATAAATGTAACTGCTTGAGGGGCAGCTCTATGAGCTCCGGTTTTATTATTTGAAGTAGTAGCTTCAGCACCTAACATAAGGCCTCCGGTAGAGTCCCATATTTGATAACCGTCTGAATAGAATAGTATATCTCCATCAGCATATACAGTTGTTGATCCTCCTGTTCCATATGTTACATTTGTGTCAGCTACTATGGTGCAACTACTATAAGGAGCATCAGCAAACCCAATAGTTCCTGGAACAAAATCCATTGCTACTGGGGTTTGAGTTGTATCTACTTTAACACTTCTTCCTGTGAATTGTTTTTCAAAATTATCTGCTGTACTCATTTATTATATTTTTTATCCTGGTTCGTTAAAACATTGAAGTTCTACCCAATGCCCACTTTCAAAAAATCCAGCTCCCGCTGCATTTGAGTTAAAAGCGGAAATGTAATATTTACCTCTTCCTGTTTGTATTGCTCCTGGGCCTCCTCCCATGAATTTTACTATATCTCCTCTATCATATGTAAGAACTGGGTCCCATTCTAAACTTCCTCTAGCTTCCCATGCTACTTTTAAATTACCACAAACACTCCATCCTCCTGGAGTTATTCCGTATATACCTGACCAACATGGAGCCCAACCATCTATAGCATCAAAACAATTTGAACCTCCAGGTTGTGGAAGAGCGTTTTGCCATCTTAAGTATAAGAATTCTCCGATATTAGCATTTGGTCTTGGGAATATTTTAACAACTTGTCCTGTAGTATAGGCTGTAGTTTCATCCCAGTATATTTTTCCATCTGTTACCCACTCATCATAACAGTCACATGGAAGAGGTGCATAACATTCTATCATCTCAATGTATGCACCTAAAAGTTTTAAATTACACATTTCGTCTTTGCATAATTTGCCTAGACGCTGTTTATCAGTTACTTCTGCTGCTTTGGTTGCAAAACAGCATTTTAATTTATTTAACCTATATATTAGGTCCTCTTGTGTAATTGGTTTAAATCCCATTAATCTTTAATTATATATGCTAAGGTTACAAACTGTGGTAATATATTGAAAGGGACTCCTTGTGGAAAATTAAGACTATCTGCTGTACCATCTCCTGAATTACCAATCAAAGTAACATTATGAGAGTGAGCTCCACAATTAGTATCTGTATCTCCAGTACAATCATTAGTACCATCAAAAGGTCTAGCTGTAGTCCATTCAAGAGGGTCACCACCAATTCTATTTCTACTCTGAGGTCTATCTACAGATCCCCACCCTGGTGAACCATCTACTTCAAAAAATCCTCTCCATCTATGAGCGTGTGCACCACTAGTAGCCATTAGAGCAGTATATGATCCTATATTATGAACGTGTGCAGGTATATTACTTTTAGAAAGTGAAACTGTAGTGCTACCCCCTGCAGCTAAAATTGCACCAAAGTTTGGATCTCCAGCTCCATAAGACGCTATAAATTTTCCTGATAAATTTGGTACTCCTGGAGCACCACCATCACAAAGTGTCCACCCAAGAGGAATAGAACCTAAAGGGCCAGACCACATTACAATTATACCAGAAGGTAAGAGTGCGCCTTGCTGAATTACAGATTGGATTATATTTCCGGCATTAATAACTTGATTACAAGGCGTAGGTGTAGGACCAGTAGTGACTATTACATCACCCTGTACATTTCCATCAGTACCATCTGAAATATAAACATCCATAAGGGTACAACCATCTGTACCATCTGCTCCGTTTATACCATCAGTACCATTTACTCCTGGAGGCCCCTGTGGACCTTGGGGACCCTGGGGGCCCGTATCTCCTACAGGAATATCACATGAGTTTGCTTCTGCACAGGTTGTACAGTCACAAGCACAAGATTGTGGATTAACACATCCATTGTTACAATTATTACATGCCATTATTTACTCTTTTTTTTATGAAGTACAAGACGCGCAAGTACCTCTATAGTTACACAACTTATTTACTTGAACAGCCATCTTTCCTGCTTTGACGGTACTGCCACATCTATAAGCATATAACATGGCTTTATAAAGAGTATAAGCTTCTAATGCATTTGACTTATCTTCACCACAAGGACAGTCATCACACATATCTAAATTTGCTAACATTTTATGGACACAACATTTAATTACACTGGTTGCAAGTGTATATTTTCTTAATGAGACTAATTTTCCCGTAGCGGTTCCATCATCGTATATAATACGATATTCTATATTATAGACACCCTGTTGTATTGTTTGTCCTGATGATCCACCTAAAAATCCCATATGTATATTAAAGGTTCCATTAGTAGCATTCGGAAGATCTCCGCCTATATCAGCCATAGAAATAACATATGTATTTCCATCTGGAGCTAAAATAATTATTTCTACATCTATTACAGATCCTAAGATAGGATTTGGGTTTCCCCATCCTGTATTATTAGCAGAAGAATATGCACCAGTTGTATCGGTAAATAAAAGACTTTTACTATCACATGCTTCAGCAACTTTGAAGTTTAACTTTATAGCCATTCATATATACTTTTTTAAATACATAGATACAGAAGGGATTTCTCCCTCCTGTATTATGTAAAATTATTAAACTGTTACGCGTTACCTCTAACGAAAGCTACTGAGATGTAGTGTACACCATTTGCAGCAGTAACTGTACCACCAGCAGTTACATGGATTGCTCCAGTAAAACTACCAGCTACAAGGTTACCCCCACCAGCTTTAACATTACCTGCCGCTATTGCTCCAGTAACCCACTGAGCTGCGCCTCCTACTGCTACTCTTATAGTACCAGTACCTGCTAAAACCGCACCATTCGTAGAAGAAGTATTTAAATAAACACCTACTACTACTGCGTCAGCTGGAATCATTGCAGTCGATACCATAGCACCACCTGCTGTTGATCCGTCATATACTATAGCCACAGATGCTAACTCGATGTTTGCATTCATAGCTCTATTTTCTATTGCATTTGCCATTATTATATATTTTTAAAATTATTGATTTAGTTTATTACAGTGCTACGTTAGCAAAATTACCTGGGCATGAAGCCATCCAAGGATTAATTTCTGCTTCGAAAGCTGCCTGATCTCCTGCTGCTACTGGCATAGCTACTAATGTCATCTCTGGACTTAAACCATCTTTGTTAAGATTAGCTGTTGCATGTCTGTCAGAGTGTTGTATAGCATATATGTCATAAGTAGTCGCTGATACAGCATATACAGGGTAAGAAGGTACTGGGAACTTCATTAAGTTGTTCACACCATCATATCCTAAAGCTGCTCTTTCTAAATCAGAAACGTGAGCGTATGTACCAGATCCGTAACCTGGAAGAGCTACTGATGTAAAAGTAGTAACACCACCATCAGAGAATCCACCGTCCATTACAGTTTTAAATGATACTTGCTCATAACCATCAATAACTTTGTAAGCTTGAGCTAAAGCTGTAATAGTTACACCATAAGATGTACCTAAACCTAACGCAGCCGTTGCAGTTACTAATGTACTAGCTACATCATCAGCATTAATTGCTGCAGCAAAAGCCGTTGCAATTTCTAGCTCAGTAGCTGTAGCATCTGAAGTATAGTAGAAACGTCTTACTAATTGTCTTTCTGAACCTATAACTTTATCATATGTAAATATTAATGATAATCTGTATTCTGTTGAATTTACTAAGTTGATGTTACCTGCTCCACCTGGAGTAGCTCCTACTTCAACTGACTGTTGTACAGCAGCTGCAAAAGAAGTTCCGCCCCACTTAGTTACTTGTGCTCCTTGGATTTTAGCTGAGAAACGTGGAGCTACTCTCACACCATTCTCAAATACTCCTTGAACAACATAGCAGTATTCACTATTCGCGATAGTATCACCTGCATTCATGATAGTCATGTCGTTTTTTACAACAGCTATCTCCCCATCAGCTAATGTAGCTACAGTTAACGCTGCAGTTCTTGCTACATCTTTTCCGATTAGGATTTTATAATTTTCATGTCTTGCCATTACTTTATTATTTTATAATTAATTATTTATTTTACTATTCTTGTGACATTTCTGAAACAATATGAGTCTGGAACCTTGGGCTAGCTATATTCTCTAAAGCCATTGTTACAGCGCCCGCCACTATCTCGGCATGCGTGTGTTCGGCTAATTCGCAGGAAACACCTGGTGTATTTAATATATCTAACCTAACTGGTTGTCTCACATATCTCAAAAAGTATCGGTTTATTGTAAAATTTCCGTCAGTAAGTAACTCAGCAAATCGACCATGCATTAATCTTAAAACCACATCCTTAGTAGGCTGGTTAAAAGGATCATCTACAAGTTTATTATAGTCGTCGTGCTGTATAGCATAGACCCCATTTCTCTCATCTACCCAACTGCCATTGCAGTTTTCATAACGAATTTCGCATTCTTCGTTAATGGCGAACCAATAAATGTCCGTACCCAATGTGCCATCAGGTAATTCAAAAAGAATACCATTAGGTTTAGTTGGGGTTTGCGTTGCAGATGGAATTAATGTTACCTCTGTTACTACTTTTCTCAAATCATCCGTTCTCTTCTGAGTTAACTCAAAAGTTTCATTTTTCGGATCATGTGAATAACGTTGTTTCACAAAACGATCCTGTGACCTATTAAGCCACAAATCGATTTCTTCAGGTTCAAAATTGGGGTAGTTAAGACTATCAGTCTTATCTAACCCCACTTTGAATTCTATATGCATTTCTGCTAATGTCATTATTTTTTACTTGCTTTAAGTTTAGACTTTAACGATAATACAATGTCCTGATTTTTTGGATCTTTTAGGTATAAACACGCAGCCTCTAAGTCGTGGCCTATCGCACTATCACCAAACATATAATGTCCGCCTCTAATACGTAATGCATTTATAGCTACTAGATCTTCAATTAGTACTCTTATTTTAAAGTCAGGCATAGCCATAGTCTCATTAAATAGTGCTGGATCCTTATCTAAAATATCTGCAAGTGTATTTTCAATTAATGTATCAGAAGCATTAGCTGCTTTTTTACCCATTAATTTTAATACATTTCGCATTTCAGCTGAGGTCATACTATTAAATTGTTTATATGCTTTACGCTTTTCTTTAATCTTTAAATTATCTTTCTTAGCATCTTGTTCTGCATCGTATATTACATACTCTGCTTTAGGCCAAGAGGTTAATTCATTTACTGAATTAGCTACACGGTTACTAGCCATTAAAATTTTATAATCTATAAAATCTCGTGGTCTATCTAATATTAAGGGTTTATCCTTATCATTAAGAATTACTGTATAGTCTCTCCAATACTCGGAATACTTTCCAAGAGTACCCGGCTTCATTTGCAATTTTAGTTCAAGATCCTTTTCTTCCTTTTCTGTAAGACCGGTTTCATAGCCTCCTCTTCCGAGAGAAGCTATGACCGTATCTTTACATTTAGGGAATCTGCTGAATCCTGACCAAGATTGTCTTTCCAAAGCCTTTAAAATTACTTTTCCTTTCATGTTTAATATTTAAATTATTTACTAGTTACTCGCTACTTTCGTACAGATTAACTCGCCACATGCCATAGGATTTTTAATCATGATTCCACACTCAGTTAACATGTGTACTGAATAACCGTCAAGATTATCAGAACGCATAGTGTTAACAGATTTAGCTGTATTTCCAAATGGATCTACAGAACCTGCAGTGTGCCACATCATATCCTTAGAATCTTTTTTATGAACAGCTTGGATGTTTGATTCTCCACCTGCCATACCAAAGTCAAGGAATGTGAATCTGTAAGACTCAATAGGTCTTCCAGTATCTGCATGTAATTGTCTGTTAATAACTGTGTTATCATATAATGGTAAATGCTTAAGAGTAATCTTAGTACCATTTAATCCTAGATAAGTTTTGAATTGTCCACCTAGAGACAAGTTTTGCCCGCTACCAGTAATGAATGTTGAATCTACAAGAGTCCAATTTGAAGCTGCAGTTTTCATAGCTCTGTCGAATTCTGCGAATCCATACTCACCTGTAAATGCAACAAACTCTCTAGAAGACTCAGGCATCACATTATAAGAAAGATCAATTAAGAAATCTCTGATAATACCTTCTGATAAATCAGAATAGTAACGTCTGTTTGCTGGAGCAATTTGCTCTCTAATTCCAGCACCTTCGTAAACTGGAAGACCGTTGTTACCTAACATATCTGTAATTCCATTAGAATTAGCAGAGAATGTAGAGTACCAGTATGATCTTTCAATCTCTCTGTACCACTGAGCCATTGCTTCCCATTCAGCGTATCTTGTCCACACTGTAGTTTTCTTACCTGGGTTAGCTGGGTCAGCTAGTTGTATAACAAGAGCATCAGTTGCTGCTGATCTTGTTACTGTATAAGACTTACGTAAAGTCGATAAATGATTTCTCATTTTAAATGGAGCACTAAATGTAGTGTTACCACCAGTAGAGAATTCAGGAACTGTAGTGTACTCTTTCGAGAACTCAGAACCAGAATCAATCAATAGTGGATCCATAAATTTAGCTGGGTCTGGACTAGTTAGTTTTAACGTGTAAATCCAGTCTGAGCCATCAAAATATGGGTCTTCCATTACTCTTACTCTGTAAGATCTGTCATCCGCAACCAATACTTCTTGGTTAGCGAACCATTTTTCTCCGAACTTAACTCGGAAAGTTGTTCTATTTAAACCTGGTGTTACTCCACCATCGCCTAAATTTCCAGTCACTGGAACTGCCTTCTCGTCATCTCCTTGTAAATGCCAGTCATACTCTCTGTTACCGATTTCATTAGATCTACCCATTCCACTTGTTAAATACTGGATAGGGTTAGAACCTTGCATACCGAAGATACGAGTAACCAATGTACTCATTACTTCAGGCTCAGTTAAATATGCTGACGAAAGGTGATTTTGTTGGGTCAATCCCGAATGCCATTTTGTTTTGTAAAGTTGCAATCCGTTTATAGCCATTCACTTTTTCTTTTTTAGTTATTAAATTATTTTACTTATTAAGCGCGTTTGCAAACAAGCTAAAATCAATATCACTATTGGTTGCTTTAGTACGTGTTTTACTTTTCAGTTTACGAGTAGATACACCACTCGCACGTTCTAAGCTAGCTCTCAATGATGAAGTCGCTTTAGTTCTAGCCTTCTTCTCAACTTGTTTAAAATCGAACTTGTTATAATATAGCCAAGCCATCTTTAACTGAGAATCTTTATCAGCTTCAGAGTCTGAAACTAATCGAGTTTTCCCCGTCTTTCTATCTACCTTAGTTATATAGTTATAGAAATCCTTTTTTGATTTTTTATTGATAGCAAATCCAGCGATTTCATCTCTTGATTCAATATCGTCTTTTAAACTAGACAAGAAAGTTTGATACTCTTCTTTCTTTGTCTCTTCTGCTTTTTCTTGATCTGCTAATAATGTAGCACGATCTTTTACTTGTAAGTCTTTTAATTTAGCTAAAGCACGTTTAGCTTTTTTAGCAATAAGTCCTCCGTCTGTAAAGTCTTTTACATCTTCCATTATCTCTTCATTGCTATATCCTTCTTTACGCATCAATTCAGCTACTAGTTGCTTTTGAAGATTTTCTTTTCCATCAATCATCTTAACATCTATTTTACTAAAATCTACATCGCTTGTAGCTTTTACAAACTTAGAAGGATCTCCACCTTTTTCTATATAAGTTAAAAACTCTTTAGCTAAAGGTTCTAAATCTTCTTTATATTTTTCTACTCCTTTTGTAATTTCATTCTGGATAACTTTTGCGAACCCTTCTTCAGTGTCCTCAAATTCCTCAGAATCAAAATCAACAATACCTTCTTCTTTTAAGAAATTAGCAACAACTCCAATCTGAGAAACTTCGTCCTCACTTGATTCTTCTGCTTCTAATTCTTCTTCTGTTACCTCACCTTCAGGTATTTCTTTTTTATATTGGATTTCTAAATTATCCGCAGATAATTCTTCTTTAGGAGATTCTTCTTTCTCCTCTTCTTTTTTATCATCCATACTTTCTGGAGCATCAGATTCGTCTTCCAACTTATTACCTGGAGTTAAATCTACTATTCCTGTATCTGATCCTAATTTATCGAGGTCATCAGATGGTACCTCTGTTACTTCTTTTACCTCTATATTTTCAGCAGGCATTATATCAGCTGCTAAATTTTTAAATCCCTCTAGTGAATTTTCGTTCGTTTCTGTTGACATAGTTTATTTTTTTAAGAATTTACAAAAATATATTTAATTAATTACATAAAAAAACCTTTTGAAAGGAAAAAATAAATTTTTTATTGTTTATTATAGCGTTTTATCAATATCTATACTCTAGATTTTTATTTTTATATCTATCAAAACCATAATTTACATTATGCCATTTAGATGTTACCTGCCCACGCTTGTTTTTATATGAAGTTGAATAATCTTTTTTATATGTAACTCTATCCATATTCCATAAAACATACATCTTAGTTTCTTTGTTCATGTTCTTATACCAAGTCTCCCATCCTGCCTTTTTATCTTTAGCAGATAACTTTTTCCAAAACTTATCAAAGTTACCTGGTCCCATATTATAAGCAGCAAAGGTTCTAGCTTTTCTTTCTTCTTTAGTTGTAGCTGATTTTACATTTTCTCTATCTTCATATATGTAATCCATGTAACGTCTTTGTGCTAATGATTGAGCAGCTACATCTGTTATCTTAGCTGTTTCTGGAATCCATCCTTTTTCTTTTGCCCATTTAAAAGTACTTGGTAAAAACTGTGCTATACCCATAGCGCCTTTAGGAGATACTTTAGAATTATCTCCTGTAGATTCTTTATAGATTTGAGCTGTAAACTCAGCATCAGTAAAATAAGGATTAGTATAAGAATTTAATTGCTTATTTACTAAATCTTGATTTATTGCATTATATGTTTTATTGCCCCATATACCATCATTAGCAATATCAAAACCATCTGTAATAACTAGATCTTGAGTCCCTTTAATAAATTCAGAATCTTCAGATTTTTCTCTATACTGCTTTATATCTGCCCACCCACTTTTATTTAAAAGAAACTTTATTTTTTCTGGGGTCTTTACCGTTACAGTTCCAGAGTCTGGGTCTATTGGAGTCCATACTGGATTATCATCAGATTGTAAATCTATAACAGGCGGTGTTACTGTTGTTGTATCTGTTGGATCACCTCCATTTTCATAAAATTTTATTTCTGTTTCACCTGGCATTTTATATACATAATCTCCACTTGGAGTAGGAGCTTCACTACCCCCCATTTGTACACCAGGAACATATTGTGGATTATATGGACTAATTAAAGATCCGTCTGTTAAATGAGTCATCCCCATACCAGTAATATCTTCTCTACCTCCAGTCCAATCTCCTCCCATAGAATATCTTCTTTCTACTTTCTTAGAAGCATTTTTATAGGACATGTCCCTTAAATATTCATTATAGAATCTACCCATTAGTTGGCTTATTATTTGCGGCTTTACGTTTTATAGCTTCCTCTGCTTTATTGGATCTTCTTTTTTCTTGTAGCTCTTCTTTCTTAAGACCCAATTCACTTTGCATTTTTTCTCTGTCCATCTGTACCTTAGCTTGTTCCGTAGCTTGTTTAGCCCCGTCTTCTGCTTCTTTACGATCTACGTATCCATCATTATTTTCATCTGCATCAATCATTTTAGCTTCTGCATTTATTCTGGCTACTTCAATTCTTGTTTGATTATCCATTGTAGTTCGCTGATCCTCTCTATCCTCTTTCATCATTTCAAATTGCTGCTTAGCTTGTTCAACTTGTTGTGCTGATTTTGCTTCAGCCTGCTGATTTTCTTGAGCTTTTTGCTCAGCCTTAGCTTGTGAAGCTTCTAGTTCTTTTTTAACTTTAACTATGGAATCAGAGTTTAATATTTTAGCAACATCAGAGAATGATACAACTCCTGCCTGTAGTGCAGATTGAGCTAGTCCTTTGAGTGTTTCTAAAGCTTTATCATCTTTAGCTGAGTTAGAAACAAATACTCCATAACTAGAATTAGTAAATCCATCTGCTTCAATATTTAAAAAAGTTCTTTGCATATCGTCTCCAATATACTGTATCTTTTTTCCATTTCTATAACTCATTTTAGCCACATCTACTAGTGCGCTTAATACTCTTTTCTTACATTCATTATGATTATAGAACCAATATTCTGTAATATGAGAAGATTGTGTAACAGCTCTTTCAGTATTTCCAACTAATTCTGATGAAGTTACTTGACCTTGTCTTTGTCTACTTACTCCAGAAAGTTCTCCGAGTTCAGTTTTAATTTGATCTAATAGTTGTACATGAGTATTTATATAATTACCCATAGAAAGATCTACACTTTGGAATTGATTAAAAGGTGCTTGATCTCTAGATCTATTACCTTCTTCCCTAGAATTAATAAACATTACTCCCATAGATTCTAAGTAGTACATCCATTTAGAAACATCCCATCCTTCAGAAGAAGGTATTTGAGATATATCCATTAATGCAACTTTACCTTTAGATTTAGCAATAGCTAATTCAGTTCTATAATAAATAATATTATATAAGTATTGGAAAGGTTTCATACGATCTATTAAAGAAATAGATTCTGAATTTCTTTCATTATAAATATATCCTACATATCCTGACTTTACATCACTAGGATTATTCATATCTCTACGTTGATTTTTCTTCGGCTGGATATTAACATAAATATCTTCTGCTATTTTAGTACCTTCCCAATATTCATTTACCCAATACCATTTTAATTCTACACCATCAAAAAACCAAACATCTCCTTTCTTTTCTGCATACTCAGGTATTTCAAAAATTTCATCTACTATATCTTGTTGTTCTATTCCTGCTTCATCAGTATAAGTAACTAAACCAATCTTTCTCATAGATTTCCATTCAACCTGTATTACTCTTATCATACCATCTCGTCTATAAGATCTAATAGCTGCAGGATCAAAAGTTCCATTTCCTACTGTATCTAATACTCTATCTACATTAACAATATTAAATTCACTATAAGGATAATTAACTCCTCCTTGGTCTGTTCCTCTATTTGTTCCGCTCTCTAATCTGTCTAAATCTTTAGGTGTTAATGACTGATAATATTCATCCATAACAGTAGATAAGGTTAACCATCTTTCTTCAATTACTGCTTGAGACTCTTCAATGTATGGAGAATCAGGATCTAGTATTACTCGAATATCTAATGGATTACATACTCTTACTGTAGGATTTCCTGAAATATCTCCTACCCAATAAATTTCTTCTCCAGCTATAAGTGCGTCTTTAAACCCCTGATTAAACTTAACTTCTAAGTCATCTTCTCTCACGAGATATTCTAAAATACGTTGTGCTACTGTTTCTCGTATATCTTGATAATCATAATTAATATACTTTTCAATTTCAGCGGGGGTTTTTGGTTTAGACATTGCTGCCTTTTCTGGATCTGTTTCTGCAAGCTGTTGTTGTTCTTGCATCTGAGCTTCTTGTTCTTGAGGAGGTACTACAACAGAATATAAAAATTCCATTAACATATCTTTCTTCATAGCTTCAAGTCTAGATATAGCATCGGGATCATGAGAAACTACTTTAAAATTAAATGGTCTTTTTATTTCTTCTCCCATGAGTAATTGTAACTTAGGAGAGATAATATCATAGTGTTGCATTTTAGCTGGGAACTCAGCTTCATTTACACCAAAAGGATTTAGAACGTACTGAAAATCTCCCTGGTCTAACTTTCCATTATATAGATCATAGTTAACTTGTTTTCTATAACGAGAAGATCTACCATTGTATTCCATCTCACTATATGTAATTTTTTCTAACTCATCTATACAAGTTTGTCCCCACTTTTTCCCTTTAGCGCTCCTAGACAGTTTTTGTCTTGGCAAGTCTGCTAATACATATGCTCCGTTATTTTCCATTAAGTACTCTTTTTCAACCTACAAAAATATATAATTTATTTTAATAATCCACTAGTTTACCATACTTTTCTTTTTTTAAAGTGGTTTGTACGCCAAAATTTATCATTTTGCCCATAATCAAACTGACTCTCAAGGTCTATATGATAGTTTTCATGGCTATGTAAAATACACAACATAAATGCTATCGCCCTATCAAAGTTCCCCTGTTTATCATAAGCAATTAATTCTTTTAGTAACGGAATAGATAAAATAGAATGTAGGTTTAGTTTATCCCCTTCATCTGTATCCGCTCTTTTTTCTAACAACCAATCCCTTAAATAAATTTCAGCTTGTATTTTAATAGGCTCACTCATGTGTACCCCATAGCCTCTACTTACAGTAGATCGGTTTACAATATCTTTTAATATACTTGGTTGAGATTTTAATAAATCTAAACATTTCTTTTGCTCAAAGTATATCTTCAAACCTTTTAAGTTATTCTCATACAAGGTTTGCGCATTATAATATGTAAGAAGTTTTCTTATATTCTCATAATATTCTTTTGCGGTTTCTGGTCTTCCTGTGTATTCTGCTACAGGTAAGTTATATGTTTTATCAAACTTCTGGAAAGTTTTATATATAAACGTACTTCCAAGAGAGCTTGTTGTAGAACTGTCTTGATCATAAGGGTCAGTCCCTCCTATATATAATCCAAATGGAATTGCATCTGAATTTTTATCATGGTAAGGATGCTCCCAAATAACAATACATCCTGTTTTATCTTCATTAGGTTTTAATGGGAATTTATTAATAGGCTTAAGTTCATTATTAGGCATCCACTTTACTTTATCTTTTTCCCAATAAAGTTCTCCAACCATTGCCATATCTTGAGCTTTCTTTGTAGTTTCAATTTCTGCTAACCATGAATTAAGCTCAATAGTTGGAAATATATTCCCGCTTGTTTTTAAGAATGCTTCCCTAGGTGTTTTAGGAGATTGTGTAATATATTTTTCCCATGTAGATCTTGAATCTGTAGTTTTTAAAATCTGACGTTCTTGATCTAAAAATGTTTCAGCCGCCTCTCTATTTGAATTACCTTGATCATCAACCATATTAACAACTTCTCCATCTGGCATTGTAACCTTTCCAGGCTTATACCACATATCATCAATAAAGAATCCTGCATTAGTTCCTGCTCCTCCATCATCCCAAATATTCTCATAAGGTCTTAACCAATACTTTTCTGGGTTATAAAACATCTCTGCAAAATCATTAGATCCTCCATCCATGTCACCCCCCGTTCCAAATATTAGTGGCATACCAATCATAACATTACCATCTCTAAATACTGGTGCTGTTACCATATACGCATTTATAAGATTAGGAAATTTTCCAGCCTCCTCGAATAACATTAAATCTGCTGTTTTACCAATAGCTGCCGAGAAGTTATCCTTAAATGTTAATGTAAATATTTCGCTATTATATCCATTCCACACTTCTTGTCCATCTACTACTTCTTTAAATCTAGCTTTAACAAAATCTCTTCTATCTGGATTTCTACGCTTTGCCCACGCAGTATGCTTGTTAATAAAGTTTAACATTTCAAATGCCATACTCATAGTTGCATTAGAATATTCATTTAAATATGCACCAATTATACTTGTAGAATCCCTGAAAAAATTATATTGATATACACATAATGCACCATTTTTATATGAGAATCCTTTTCGTCGAGCTTTAGCTACAATAATACCTTGACCATTTTCTCTAGCAATTTCACATTCCATAAAATAGTAATAATCCATATCTAAAAAAGAAGGGAATGTTAACACTTTCCTTTCTATTTTTCCTTGCTTAACTGTTGCTTTTATTTGTGTAAAATTTAAATAAAAATAATGGGCACCCGTAATTCTGACTCCACCTACTTCAAATCCTTCCATACATCTTCTCGTCTGTTCTTCCCAATATTCTCTATAAGCATAGGTACCTGCAGGCGAGTTAGTATAATAACCATTTTTTATAAATGATTTTGCCTCACAAGAAAACTCTCGTGTATTAACAAACTCGGGTACTATTTGAAAATGATTCATATTATTTTAATCTATATATTGCAGAAAAAGAATTACCTAATGGTGTTCTTACCATTAGCTTGTATCCAGGAGATAAGAAAATATCATCATCAGTAAACTCTAAAGATGATCCGTTTAAAACTAAAATATCTTTACAGATAAAGAATTGTTCAGCAGTAGGAGCTCTAGCTTCTAAATATATATCTAAAGTTAATGGTACAGTTAAAATATTAGTTATTCTTAGAAATCTAATATCTTTACCATCAAAAGGAATTTCATATTCACCACTAGGACCTGCTTGATTATATAATCTATTAACTCTTGTACTTTCTCTTGCTGTATTGTATGACATTATTTTATTATTTTATGTATATGTTTGATCTACATTCGTTCTTAAATTTAGTACATTTACTAGTGTATATTCAACTTGAAAATACATAGTGGGTTGAGTAGCAGCACCTATAACAGAAGGAGTAGCTAACAATAAAGGTTTATTTGTTACTGGACCATAGGGTACTCCATAAGGATTATTACTTTCAGCATTTATTGTTACTTGATACCACCAAGATTGTGGATTCATAGAAATAATTACTTGTCTTGGAACTCCTCCAATAAATCTAGAAGTATTTGCTCCTGCGGTTGCTAACCACCCAAATTCTATAGGATAGGTACCAGCATTCCATCCTGATCCGTTAGTTCCTATTTTATTTACAAATATATTTCTAATATACATTATTTGATTTGGTCCTGGTGTAGGTGTAAGAGCTAAACCATTTGCAAACCCAGCGCCTGTAGGCCATCCACCCTGTTCTATTTTTGTTGTATAGATTCTACTTGCTTGTACAACTTTTCCGTTTTTACCAAAACCAGTTGTAGTTTTAAGTAAGTTCTCTTCAAAATCCAGTCCTAAAAAATTACTATCTTTAGTGTATGCGCCCATCTTAACATATCTAGGTCCTACACCACCATCAACAAAAAAGTTTTGTTCATTAGTTACTCCAATGTTTAATTCATTTCTTGCTCTTAATGTTCCATTTACATCCATAGCAGATCCAGGAGTTTGTGTTCTAAAACCAACATTTCTATTTACAGTATCTAAATATAATGTTTCTTGACTTGTAGCATCAGAACCCATTTTTATAACACTTCCAGTATCTGTAATTTCAGAATCACCTAATGTTGTTGCATTTGTCCACTTAGCAACAGTATCCCCTGTTCCAGTTCCTTGTACAGTTCCAGCAGCCATAGGAGTAGTACCTAATTTACCATCAGATTCTACAACAACTACATCTGTAGAAGTAGACGTATCTAGTTTCTTTAAATATACATACCATCTAAAAGTAGCTATCCACTCAAATAAATATTCTCCTATTCTTTTCATAATCTTGGCCCGCAATCTGGAGATAATCCTCCGGTTCTTGTTTCATGCTTTTCTGTATGCATATATTTAGTTTTTCCAAATTCATCTTTATATGCTACAGTTAACTTCCTTCTATTTTTTCTATGAGTTACAAAGCTAACATGAATCCAATTAGGATTATTATCATCTCCAAATTCCCATATCATTTGATCAAAAAGAAGATTATTTTTTATATAGTGATACATCTCAGCATTTGTTTTGTGCCCAAATGTATCATCAATATCCATTGCCTGACCTTTCATATGCTGTGAAGTTTTAGATCCTCCAATAGCAGTATTTAATTTTTTACCTCTAAAAAAACTATTAATTTTTATTGGTCCTCCTACCCATTCTCTTAAAGGTTCAAATACATTCTCTGCAATTTCCATCATACATTTTAACTGATCTGGCCCAGGAGTATTATCTATTCCTCTTCGCAATGCTGTTCTACTATAGATGCCTTCTTTATAACTTACATGATCACTTATTTTTGTCATTTTAGCAGCATTTAGTTCCACACCATCCGAGTTGGATTTTATTTCCTGTAATTTTACAGACTCCTTTACAGACTGCTTCTTTAACTTTTGTAAGAGTACTTTTAATTTTTTCATGAGTGCCATCACACCATCCCTCCAAATTACTTGTTTGTCCACATTCACATTTTTTCATTATTATTATTTTTTAATTTATACATTA
>MDTC01111736.1_pt1 | contig 87230 bp, 69 predicted proteins | sample 811181 | NCBI WGS metagenome assembly MDTC01 (sample SAMN05326644, study PRJNA326480) | marine metagenome | isolation source: seawater | place: Pacific Ocean: North | collected 2011
AGAACAACAAAGATCGATCCAGGAAAAAAATTTTTAACAGCTATACATCGAAAAGCCCGAAAATTAAATCTAAAAACTACTGCAGATGAATAAGTTATTCACATCAATGTGTCTATTTTTTTCCTTCTTGGTCAGTGCCCAAGAGTTCGAGGATATCCTTTTCAATAATTATGAAAAATATAAGGTTAGCGGGTTTTCACAACGAAGAACAGCTCCTCAATTAGTTTATGCTGAACTTCAGCAACAAAATAAAAATGTCTTTAAAGTAAAACCAGTCTCAACATCTATTGAGGGCAAACCTATTTATTTAGTTAGTGCGGGCAGAGGCGAAACCACTGTTTTACTTTGGTCTCAAATGCATGGAAATGAATCAACTGCCACAAGAGCCTTATTAGATGTTTTTGAATTTCTTCAGCAAGATGACGAACTCAATGCTTTTCGCAAAACACTCCTTTCTTCTTTAAACCTTCATTTTATTCCTTTGTTAAACCCTGATGGTGGAGAAAAATGGCAGCGAAGAAATAGGCTAGGAGTAGATATTAATAGGGATGCTTTGAGATTACAGTCTCCAGAAAGTCAAATCCTCAAAAAATTAAGAGATTCACTTCAGGCGGAATTTGGGTACAATTTACATGATCAAAGCAGATACTATAATGCAGAATTTACATCCAAACCTGCGACTATCTCTTTTCTTGCAACCGCATACAATGAGGAAAAAAGTATTAATGAAAACAGATCTAAATCCATGCAGCTGGTGTTGAGCATGAATAAAGTTTTACAAAAGTTCACTCCTGGACATGTCGGTCGCTACAGTGATGATTTTGAACCAAGAGCTTTTGGAGATAATATTCAACTATGGGGAACAAGTCTAGTATTGATAGAGTCTGGAGGTTATTTTAAAGACCGTGAAAAAGAATTTATCAGAAAATTAAATTTTATGATCATTTTGAGTAGTCTACATGAAATTGCAACAAAAAAATATGCGCAAAACGATATTGACGACTATGAAAAAATACCAAGAAATGATCGGAAAATGTTTGATCTAAAAGTCCTTAATCTAAATTATCCTTTATTAGATAAAAAGTATCTCGTTGATATGGGCATAAATCAAAATGAAGTTGAAGACTCAAGTGAAAATGGATTCAGTTATTCAGGAGCGCTTGTAGATTTCGGAGATTTGTCTACTTACTATGGCTATGAGAGCTTTGATGCTGAAGGATATACCTATATATCCCCCAAAACATATCGTGGTTCATTAAAAGAAATTTCGGAATGGGATTTATTAAAACAAGGCTATGCCTTTAAAACCTATCCGCATATTGAGGGCAATTACACGTTTAAAAATGTTATTTTAAATAGAATAAAAGATGGTAAAGGCTATAGTGATGCTACAAAAAAAGTCAATTTTTTTCTAAAGAAAGATGACGTAATAAAATTCGCTGTTATCAATGGATTTCTAATTGATATCGAGAAACAGAAATTACCCCAAGGGTTCAACCCAAAAATAGAGTAGGGCTTAGACTCTAGTATTTATGAGTTTTCGTTGTGCATTAGTTGTGCACTGTAAATGATCCTCCCATATAAGTTTTAACATGTATATAGCACTATGTTTTTTGGAATTCCTCAGACTTTCAAGCAACTCAAACTTACGATCAAGTATTGCTTTAAGGTCAGCTAAATCAATGTGAACCATAACGTCTATAAAAAACAATTTAGTGTAAAGCTGTTCTAGAAAGAATTCAATAGTCGTATTCGTGCTTTTTAAGCGTAAAGAACGATGAAAGGTTAAGTTTAAATCCAAATATTGCCGAATATGTTCTTCTTTTTTGAGTTTATTGAGAAAAAATAAGTTTGATTCAAAATCAAAATCATCAAAATCTATGGATTCTATTAATTTCGTTTCTAGGAGTATAAGTGTTTTAAAGGTGTCTTGAATTGTTTTTAAGTTTAATGGCTTTAAAAAATATCCTGTATTTGGAATAAATTTTAAAATTTCATTTTTAGAAAGAGAACATAAAACTTCATTAACTTTAAACCTTGAAATACCAGTTATTCGGCTGATTTCATTGAACTGAATAATTTGATTCTCTGCAAGACGTTTAGACACAATTTCTCCGATTAAGTATTTAGAAATTTGTGTGTATTGCACATCAATGATATACATAGAATTATAATTTTAAGGACTTTTCTCAATGAATAAACGCAAACAATACCTAATAATTGCCTGTTTCTTTGCTATTTATGTTATTTGGGGGTCCACATATCTTCTCAACAAAGTAGCTGTAGCTCAACTACCACCCTTTATGTTGGCAAGTTTTAGATTTGTTATAGCGGGAGGTTTAATCTTTTTGTTTTGCCTTTTCAGAGATATGAACTTGAAAATTTCGAAAAAACAATTGATAAATACTGCTATAGCAGGCTTTTTATTTTTGTCAGTCGGTAATGGAATTGTGGTATGGGCCTTGCAAATTGTAGATTCAGGTTTTGCCTCCTTACTAATAAGTTCCCAGCCATTGGTAATTCTGCTACTGATGTTTATTCTTTACCGAAAACCCATTCAGAAATCGTCAATTATTGGAGTTATTATGGGTGTTTTAGGTATTTATCTTCTTGTAAATCAGCAGCAAATGATTCAATCTTCTGACACTATAACAGGAATAACTCTAATCATTTTTTGTGTTTTTACATGGGGATATGCGAGTATTTTTGTTGGTAAAGCCGATTTGCCACAAAATTATTTTGTGAATACGGCTTATCAAATGGTCATTGGTGGTTTTGTATTATTATTGATGAGTTTGGCAACTAAGGAAGAATGGGTCCTGCCAAATTCTTGGAACCAGCAAACGTGGCTTTCTATGACAGGGTTAATTTTACTTGGAAGTATTGTCGCTTTTACGAGCTTTAATTATTTATTAAAAACGGTTAGTCCAGAGATGGTTGCAACTTGTACATATGTCAATCCTGTTGTAGCTATGTTTTTAGGATGGTTTGTTTTAAAAGAATCGGTAACTACTCAGAATATTATCGCAGGTATTATTTTACTTACTGGTGTATATTTCATAAACATGAAACGAAACATACAGGTATATTTAAGGTTTAACAGTATTAGAAGAGTAAATCGACGAAAACGTGAATGATACAAATTGTTATATAATTTATATTATGTAAAATAGAATTAGTACATTAACAGTTGTTTCATTTTACTCTCTAACCTAGAACGACCCATATATCCCTCTTCTAAATTCTTATGAAAAGGTATAGGCGTATCTAAACTTCCGATAATTTCTACTGGAGCTTCTAAAAATTCAAAACATCGACTAGTAATCAAATGTGAAATATGACTCACAACTGAAAAAGCTTCACTATCCTCGGTAACAATCAATATCTTACTGCATTTCTTCGACCAATTTAAAACAGTCTCTTCATCCAAAGGAACAATCGTTCTAAGGTCTAATACGGCTATATTGTTGAAAATAGTGTCGTTAGAAACAATATCCATTACCCATTGCACCGCCATTCCATAGGAAATAACCAACATATCCTCTCCCGAATGAACAATATTTGCTTGTCCAAAAGGAGTACTATAATAACCGACTGGCACTTTAGAGGTTTGGCTTCTATACAATTTCTTGTGTTCGAAAAACAGTACTGGATTTGGATCTTCGATTGCCGCGGCCAATAACCCCTTGACATCTTGAGGATTTGATGGATAGGCTATTTTCAACCCAGGCACCTTTGCGAACCATGCTTCATTCGACTGTGAGTGAAACGGTCCAGCTCCAACTCCACCTCCACATGGCATTCTGATCACTACGTCAGCATTTGCACCCCACCTATAATGTTGCTTCGCTAAATAATTGACAATTGGATTGAAACCACTACTTACAAAATCGGCGAATTGCATTTCAACAATTACTTTAAATTTATTTATGCTAAGTCCTGCTGAACAGGATATTATACCTGACTCGCATAGCGGTGTATTTCGAACTCTTTCTTTTCCAAATTGCTGCAAAAGACCTTCTGTTGCTTTGAACACACCTCCATATTCTGCAATATCTTGTCCCATAATAATTACGCTCTTATCACGTGCCATTGACAAAAATATGGCATCCTTTATAGCGTCTATAAAACGTATATCCTCGAAGACCTCAATATTTTTTTGAGTAGATAATTCAAAATCTTTATACACATCCTGAAGTTCGTTTTTAGCATCAAAAACAGGAAAATCCCAGGATTCAACATTTTTCCACTCGGTATCAATTTCAGTCTTGATTGCAGACCTGTATTTTTTGACTCGAGCTTCGTCTATTATTGACGATTTTAAAAGTGCCTTTTGAAGTTTTAACACCGGATCTTTCTTCATCCAAGTAGAAATGAGCTCCTCAGGAACATATGCAGTACCACTCGCCTCTTCATGTCCACGTACTCGGAAAGTTTTAAATTCAACCAACACCGGTCTTGGATTTTTTCGCATTTCAGATGCGATATGTCTTAATTTTATATAGATTTCAACTACATCGTTGCCGTCAATGATAAAGGCTTCCATGCCATATGCATATCCTCGATCGGCCAGATCGTCACAAGCGTATTGCGTTTCTGTAGGGGTTGAAAGAGCATATCCATTATTTTCGATACAAAATAAAACGGGAAGTTTCCATACAGAAGCAATATTCAGAGCCTCGTGAAAATCACCCTCAGAAGTTCCTCCTTCACCAGAAAAAACAGCAGTGATATTTTGCTCTCCTCTTAGTTTATGACCTAGAGCGATTCCAGTGGCCACAGCCAGCTGTGGACCTAAGTGAGATATCATTCCAATAACCTTATGCTCTATTGACCCGAAATGAAAGCTTCTATCTCTTCCTTTGGTAAATCCATTTACCTTACCCTGCCACTGGGCAAATAATTTTGATAGGGGAACATTTTTTGACAAGAAAACGCCGAGATTCCTGTGCATAGGAAGAACAAACTCATCTTTGGTCAGTACTGAAGTCACTCCAACTGAAATGGCTTCTTGCCCAATACCTGAAAACCACTTACTCACCTTACCTTGACGCAGTAAAGTAAGCATCTTCTCCTCTATCATTCTAGACTTAAGCATTCTTTTGTAGAGTTGGGTAAAAATCTGTTCTTGACCGGTATTTTTCATAGAACGAAAGGTATTACATTGGCTGAAGGTAATTAAAGTACATGGTTTTATCCTTAATTTCGCAATGAAAAAATTACACAACAAATGAACAGGGTTCCATCAGTTGATTTAAGTGACTTTCTTTCCAATGATCTTGTTAAAAAACAAAAGTTTGTGTCAGAAATTGGCGATGCCTTTGAACAAATAGGATTTGTTGCACTGAAGGGCCATTTTTTAAATGATGAGCTCAAAGATGAGCTTTACTCTGTGGTCAAATCATTTTTTAGCCTAAAAGAAAAAATTAAGAAACAATACGAAATCAAAGGAGGTGGTGGACAGAGAGGATACACCTCTTTTGGAAAAGAAACGGCAAAAGGTGAAACTCGTGCAGATCTCAAAGAATTCTGGCATTTCGGTCAAATTAACGATCCTAAAAATCAATACCCTAGTAATATAAGGGTGACGGAAATTGCAAATTTCAATTCATGTGGTGAAAAAGTATTTGATTGTTTAGAGCAGACAGCTAAAGAGGTCCTCAGAGCCCTAGCTCTTCATTTAAAGCTCGACGAATTCTATTTCGATGACTGGGTGGTTGGAGGAAATTCCATTCTCAGAGCGCTGCACTATCCTCCAGTGAGCAAGGAACAACAAAAATCGATTAGAGCTGCGGCACATGGTGATATCAATCTGATTACACTTCTAATGGGTGCGCATGGTAAAGGATTACAAGTAAAAAACAAAGATGAGCAGTGGATAGATGCCATTGCGGAAAAGGACGAGTTAATGATCAATGTTGGAGACATGTTGTCACGTCATACAAACAACAAATTAAAATCTACCATACACCGTGTTATTAATCCCAATGCGCAAATTGTCAATAAATCTAGGTATTCTATTCCTTTTTTTATGCATCCGAAATTGCATATGCCTTTAAACTGTCTTGAGAATTGTATTGATAAGAATAATCCGAAACAATACGAAGACTCTACTTCTGGAGAATTTTTGACCGAACGCCTTACTGAACTGGGTTTAATTAAAAAATAATGGACCTACAAGATCAACTAAAAGCCTTATTTCCTGATCACCAACCCTCAGAAGATCAGAAAGAAAACAAAGAGACCGAAGAGGTTTCATTTTACATACACAACACGCCTCCTCTAGGCTGTATCTATGAAAAAAGAAAAGGTAAACCCCACACTGTAATTGAAAATTATCAGGGTGCTCAAAAAGATTTCAAAGCCTTGTCAAGTGCACTAAAATCAAAACTCAAGGTTGGTGGATCCTTTAAAAATGAACGCATTGTCATACAAGGAGACAAGCGTGATGAAATCATGGATTATCTGAGCTCTTTAGGCTTTACCGTTAAGCGTATTGGAGGATAATTACCACTCGATTATGGTCTTGCCTTTTTCCTTTAAATAATCATTGGTCAATTTGAAATGATCATTATTGAACCAAAATCCACGATTCGCACTGAGAGGGGACGGATGACCAGTTTTTAAAACGAGATGAGTATTAGCGTCTATATTTTTTCCTTTTTTGTGCGCAAAACTACCCCATAAAAGAAATACGATTTCTTTCTTAGAATTAGATAAGTATTCAATAACCTGCTCAGTAAATTCACTCCATCCTAAATTTTGATGACTGTTCGGGCTCGAATCTTCAACGCTTAATGAAGCATTTAAGAGTAATACACCCTGTTTTGCCCAATGTGTAAGATCACCAGATTCAACTTTACAAAGGCCACACTGACTTCTCACCTCTTTGATAATGTTCTGAAGAGAAGGAGGATTTGAAATCTCTTTACTAACTGAAAAAGCCAATCCATTGGCTTGTCCTTTTTGGTGGTAGGGATCTTGACCAATAATAACCACTTTTACCTGGTTTGGATGACAATGCTGAAAAGCACTAAAAATCTTTGACTTTTCTGGATAACAATTCATTGAAGAATAGGCTTCTGTAACCATTCTATCCAAGTCTGAAAGGAAGTTAGAGTGAAAAGAATTTTCAAGTGCGTTCTTCCAAACTATGGGAAAATAGTTTAACATTGTATGGAGTAAAATTAATAATCGTGTTTAAAACTAATATTCAATCAATTTACTTAGAAAAAAGATTTCCATTGCGAATAAGCAGAGGAGTTCGAGCAGGTTCTTCGAATTTATTTGTTGAAATTTCAGATGAAAATGGAAATACAGGGATTGGAGAAGGAGCTCCTGGGGGAAGTGAAGGTGCAGCAGATATTGAAACAGCAATACAAATCGCCCAAGATCACATTGCACAAAACCCCAAATTTTCCCACCCAGTATCACATTACAGAACTAGCCTTGAAAATGATTTAGCTCATTGTGTGTTGGCGGCGTTTGACATCGCACTTTGGGACTTATTAGCAAAACAGGCCAAACTACCCCTCCATCGATTACTAGGTTTGCCCGCTCCAAATGGCATAACATCTATGACCATCGGAATAATGACCGCAGAAGAGGCAAATGAAAGAGTTCAAATTTTATTTGAAAAAGGTAGAATTTTCCATGCTCTAAAAATAAAACTAGGAAGCTCTGAAGGCATCGAAGCTGATCAAGATATGTATAATGCAATTTATCCTTTTGCCAAAAAAAACAACATTAGCTTGAGGGTTGATGCAAACGGAGGATGGAGTGTCTCGGATGCAAAAAAAATGATGTTATGGTTGGCTGAAAGAAATTGTGATTATGTGGAGCAGCCATTAGTAGAAGGAGATGAGCACAGACTTGAAGAATTATTTCAAAAAAGACCGCTACCTATTTACGTGGATGAATCATGTCGTTTTGCTTCACAAATCAAAACTTACGCTCATTGCGTTGATGGAGTAAATTTAAAACTCATGAAATGCGGAGGAATCACGGGTGCTTTGGAAATATTGAACACGGCCAGGGCTTATAGTTTAAAGACCATGATTGGTTGTATGAGTGAAAGTTCAATTTCTATAGGAGCCGGAGCCGCACTTACAGGAATCATTGATCACATTGATTTAGACTCACATTTAAACTTGAAACCAGATATTGCAACCGGTTTGCAATTAAAAAGTGGAATGATACTACCCCTGACAGAAAATCACATCGGTCACGGCTCAATTTTAAAATGAAAAAGAAATTAAATTCTAGTCATAGATTAGCAATATACATGCCACATAGCCTAACTCATGAAAACGGTAAAATGGGTCTTGGTATTTTGAGGTTTAGTACCAATGAAATCTGTTGCGTAATAGACCCCGTTCACAAAGGAAAAAACTTAAAGGCATTGACAGGTATCGACAAATATATACCCATTGTATCAAACCTTCAAGAAGCCATACAATTGCACGCAAACGCGCTAATTTTAGGAATTGCACCATCTGGAGGGAGGCTTCCAGATACATGGACAAAACCTATTGAAGACGCCTTAAGAGCCGGCTTTTTAGTGGTTAATGGGTTACACGATAAGTTAGCTGATAAATTTTCATATTTATTAAGCAACTCCAAAAACAAAGGATCGGTTTGGGATGTCAGAGAAGTTTTAAAAGAATATACAATTGGAAGTGCAAAAGCCAACGAGCTGAAAAATAAAAGAATTCTAACCGTAGGCACAGATATGGCCTCTGGAAAAATGACAGCAGGCCTACTACTAAATGAAAAACTACTTCAAAACAATTTTTCATCATCATTTGTTGCAACAGGTCAAATTGGTATTACCATCTCTGGTCAAGGAATACCGCTTGATGCGATTAAAGTAGATAATGCGGCCGCAGCAGTTGAGGATGAGGTAATGAGTCGTCAAAAATTTGACTATATTATTATTGAAGGTCAAGGTTCACTTGGACACCCTGGCAGTACAGCAACACTTCCTTTGATAAGAGGTTCATGCCCCACTCATCTTTTGTTATGTCATAAAATCAAAGAAACACATCTAAAAAACCCTGTTTCTCACATTCCTTTTCCTGATTTAAATCGATTTATTAAAATGAATGAAGAGGTAGCTTCACTTTGCGGAGTGTTTAAAAGACCAAATACATTTGCTATTTCTTTGAACACCCATGGGATTACTAAGGTAAAGGCTGATCAACTCATTGAAGAAATACAACACAAGACCGGTATTTTCACTTCTGATATTGTCAGATATGGAGCTCAAGGGTATTTAACCACATTAGAAAAGAGCTAAATAAGGGATATAGCTATCTTTGCACACGTAAGTAATGCTATGATTACTATAAGAGAGAAAACCATCAATGATTTAGAATTCAGGAAGGTTGCATTAATTGTCAAACAATACTGCACTACTGAACTCGGAAAACAAGCCGCTGAGCAGTTAGGGGTATTTATCAATTTAGAAGAATGTCAAAAGGCTTTAGCTGAAACATCTGAATATTTATCTTCCTTTAGCAATGAGAATATTATACCCAATCATGGTTTTGACCCTATAAATAAAGAGCTACAATTATTACATATTGAAAATTCAATTATTGAAGTTAAGGGTTTCAGAACAATCATGAGTCTTTGTAATACTGTAATTACACATCAAAAAGCACTTCATAAATTCAAAGTCTACTACCCTACGCTATTCAATTTGGCTCAAAACCTTTCTATTGTATCCAGTATTCCTAGAGACATTAATGCCATAGTTGATCGATTTGGAGAAATACGGGATAAAGCTTCGGATGAACTGTATAATATTCGAAAGTCGTTATCTCAAGTGCGACAAAAAATTAATCAGAGTTTTAGCTCTTCCCTAAACCATTATTTAGCCTTGAACTATCTCGACGACATTAAAGAATCTGTGGTCGAAAATAAGAGAGTATTAGCTGTAAAAGCAATGTATAGAAGAAAAATACAAGGCACTGTAATAGGATCTTCAAAAACAGGAAGTATCGTTTATATGCTACCGGAAACGACTGCAAAAAGCATTCGAGAATTAGAAAATTTGCTTTATGACGAGAAAGAAGAAATTAAGAGGATTTTAAAAAACCTTACGGAAAGTCTAAGACCCTATACTGACATCCTTTTAAGTTATCAAGATTACTTGACCCACATTGATTTAACATCAGCAAAAGCGCTGTACGCCAATGAAATCAATGCCATACTCCCTTCAATCAATCAAAATAAAGATTTCTATCTGAGAGATGCCTTTCATCCATTACTCCTTCAACAAAACCAAGAAAAAGGATTAAAAACATGGCCACAAACCATAAAACTTAATGAAAATAATAGAATTATTGTAATCTCTGGACCAAATGCTGGTGGTAAAAGTATTACCCTAAAGACAATTGGCTTACTGCAATTGATGATTCAATCAGGCTTACTTATTCCTGTGCATGAGCGAAGTACCATATGTTTTTTTGAAAAAATCTTAACCGATATTGGAGACAATCAATCTATAGAAAATCATCTAAGCACTTACTCCTACCGATTGAAAAACATGAATTATTTCTTGAAAAAATGTGATGCACAAACCCTTTTTTTAATTGATGAATTTGGAACCGGTAGTGATCCAGAGTTAGGAGGAGCTTTAGCAGAATCCTTTCTCGACGTTTTTTATGAAAAACAAGCATTTGGATTAATCACCACTCATTATTCTAATTTAAAGCTCTTAGCAAATGAATTAGAACACGCCAGTAATGCCAATATGTTGTTTGACAACAAAACACTAGAACCAACTTTTCAATTAGTCGTTGGTCAAGCAGGAAGTTCATTTACTTTTGAAGTTGCTCAAAAAAATGGCATTCCTTACAGCATCATAAATAAGGCAAAGAAAAAAATAGAACGGGGTAAAGTGAGGTTTGATGCAACTATTGCCAAATTACAACGCGAAAGATCAAAGTTTGAAAAAACTGGAAATAGACTCTTAGAACAAGAGCAAAAAGCGACAGATGAAAGCAAGAAGCTCGAAAAATTAAATTCTCGAATCAAAGAAAAATTAGAGAATTATCAAATGATGTACGATCAGCACAAAAGAATGATTCAATTAGGAAGCAAGGTTGACGAACTTGCAGAGCGTTTCTTTATTGATCAAAAGAAAAGACCACTAATCAGTGGACTGTTGCGTATTGTCGAAACAGAGAACAGCAAGAAAAAACAAAAATCAGCAAAAGAGGCTAACACAGAACTGAATAAAAAGAAAGAGATATCTAATGAACTAGCTATGAAATCTGAAAACATTAAAATAGAAAAGCAAAAAACAAAAAAATCAGCTTCGTCAAAGTCTAAAAAGTCTGTTCAAGTAGAACTCAAAATTGGAGACACGGTAAAACTCGAAGATGGCAAGGCAAGTGGTCAGATTGAAAATATTGAAAAAGGTATTGCCTCTGTGAATTACGGGTTATTTGTAACTAAAGTACAAATTGACCAACTCATCTTCGTAAAACGAAATAAATAATGCAAAGTTCTGTTTTGAGTAACAATTACAATTATATCATTTATGATGGCGTATGCGTTTTTTGCAATTACTGGGTCAATTGGCTTATTAAAAGGGATCGAAAAGATCTTTTTAGGTTTATTCCATTACAATCTAAATTGGGTCACTCTTTGCTATCTGAAAGAAACATCTCATCAGATAAGGTGCAGAGTATAGTTTACATTAAGCTAGAGCGAGCGTATTTCTTAAAATCAGATGCAATTTTAAATTTGCTCAGTGAATTGACTCCATGGAAATATTTCGTGATGCTCTTAAAGATTTGTCCGCGACTACTTAGAGACTTCGTATATGATCTAATTGCAGCAAACCGCTATAAAATTTTCGGACGTCACCAGAAGTGTGAAATACCTTCACCTGCAATACGACAAAAGTTTTTACTCGAAGATTTAGATTGAATTATTTCACCTCATCGTAGTGGTCATCCCAATTTTTAACTTTAGGAACACCTAGTTTACCCAAGGCTTTAGCTACTAGAAGTGCAACTGTAGCATCACCAGTAACATTCACAACAGTACGACACATATCGAGTGGTCTATCTATCGCAAATATTAGCGCAAGGCCAACAGCAAGTTTATCTGAAGGAAAACCGATAGATTCCAATACAATTACGAGCATCACCATCCCTGCAGAAGGAACTGCAGCGGCTCCTATAGAAGCTAATAATGCAGTTAAAACAATGGTGAGTTGATTAGCAAAAGTAATTTCAAAACCTAAGGCCTGTGTAATAAAAACAGCTGCAACTGCTTGATAAACAGATGTTCCATCCATGTTTACAGTAGCTCCTACAGGAAGCACAAAACTCGCCACTTCTTTATCCACTCCAAGATGTTCTTCTACGCGCTCCATTGTCACAGGCAAAGTTGCTGCACTAGAACTTGTTGAAAAAGCCAATAATTGCGCTGGACTTATATTTTTCAAAAACCAAAAGGGATTCTTTTTTACCACAAAAGTGACCACAAACAAATAAAAGACAATCATGAGCCCTAAACCTAGCAATAAAACTGAGGCATAACGCAACAGTGCAATAAGCAACTCTGGATTAGTAGAATTTACCACCACACTAGCCAACAATGCAAACACAGCATAAGGAGCAGAAAGCATAATCAGATCAACCATCTTTAGAACTACATCATTCAAAGAGTCAAAAAAGGACTTTAAGGGTTTGGCCGCTTTCTCTCCTATAAGAAGCATTGATATCGCAAATAAAATGGTTAAGAATATCACCTGTAGCATAAGGCCATTATTCGAAAGTGCTTTAAATGCATTATCAGGTACCATATCCACTAAAAACTGAAGTGGACCACCTTTCATCTGTCGATTAGCTTCGGAAATCTTATCTCCTACACCACTGGAACCTGCATAAGCTTCAGTTATGTTTTGTACGGTTTCATCGGAGATACCATTACCTGGATTCATAAGGTTGACAAGAGTAAGACCTATAATAATGGCCACAACAGTGGTCACCATGTAAGTTAGAAAGGTTCTAAGACCAATGGTCTTAAACTTGGTGATATCATTTAAATCAGATATTCCCTTGATTAATGAAGCAAGTATTAAGGGAATGGCAATAAGTTTAAGTAGTCTAACGAAAATAGTTCCAAAAGGTTGTACCCAATCATTTACTAATTCAACACCATTTGGAACAAAGGTCATTCCAAAACCAAAAAACAACCCCAATCCCATTCCGATTAGAATCTTCCAATGTAAAGCCATATATCAATTATTTGATGGGAATATACTAAAATTTTACAGTCGATTTGTTCTCTTTAGAAGCATAAAATCTGCTAAAACTAAGGCAGCCATAGCTTCTACTATTGGTACAGCTCTTGGAACGACGCATGGGTCATGTCTACCTTTTCCATGGGTTTGTACTATATTCCCCTGATGATCAATAGTTTCGTAAGCCTGAATTAAGGTGGCTACAGGTTTAAAGGCTACGTCAAAATAAACATCCATTCCATTTGAAATACCGCCTTGTATTCCTCCACTAAAATTTGTTTTTGTGCTCTTATCGGTATTGAACATGTCATTATGTTCAGACCCATACATTTTTACACCATCAAAACCACTTCCATAAGAAAAACCTTTTACGGCGTTAATAGACAACATAGCCGTTCCAAGTCTTGCGTGTAGTTTATCAAATACCGGCTGACCCAAGCCCATTGGTAAGCCTTTAATAACACATCGAATTACGCCACCTACCGTATCACCTTTTTTCTTAGTCTCACTTATAAAAGTGATCATCTGCTCAGCAATATCAAGGTCAGGGCATCGCACGATATTTTGTTCGGCTTGTTTTAAATTTAAATCAGAATAGGCTTTATCAGATTTTATACGACCTACCTGATTAACGTAGGCATCTATGGTTATATCTTTCAAAAATTGTTTGGCAATTGCACCTGCCACAACTCGAGACACGGTTTCTCGTGCAGAACTGCGACCTCCTCCTCTATAATCTCGAAAACCATACTTCTCATCATATACTAAATCAGCATGAGAAGGTCTATAATTATCTTTTATATGTGAATAATCTTTTGATTTTTGATTGGTATTTTCAATAGTAAATCCAATGGGAGTACCAGTAGTTTTACCCTCAAAAACACCAGAAAGGATTCGAACCTCGTCTTTTTCTTTTCGTTGTGTTGTGATTTTAGACTGTCCCGGCTTTCGACGATTTAGGTCTTTTTGGATTAAATCTACATCTAATTCGATACCTGCTGGACATCCATCAATTACACCACCGAGAGCTATTCCATGGGATTCACCAAAAGTCGTTACTCTAAATAAATTGCCGAATGTATTCAAAATAAAAAATTTACTTCAAAGTTACAAGCAATTCAAGAGTTCACAAGTTGAAAAGGAAATTAATCTAAAAATACTCCAGAATTAAAATAGAAAACGCCTTTGGTAAGGCGTTTTCTAAACTAAACTAACTAATAATAAACATTACGATTCGATGTAATATGAGATAAAAATAAAATCAAGACAACGTACTCACGAAAAAAATTAAACAAATTATATTATCGATGATTTTTAAATCTTAAAACTATTGTCAACGCAAAAAATAAAGCATAGAATTTAGAAATAAACAAAATCCACTTTTACGTATTACAACCAATTTGGGTCTATGCTAAAAAAAAAGGTGCCTTCAAAAAGAAAGCACCTTAGTAATTAGGAAATATTAAGTCTTTATGACAATCAAAAGTAAATGCATAAAATGAAGCTAAAAAAATCTGTTTAATCCAAAATAGATCGTTAAAGACAAAATACTCTAATAGAAGTAATTAAAACTCAGTAAAATAAGTATCTATTTCAAAAAGAGGTAGGTACAGAAATTTCGACAAGGTTATACAAAAAGATTGATTTCGACTTTTTTTTAAACTTTTCAAATGCACATAATCTCAATTTAACTAATGGCGCTTTAACAATTAACTAACTTTTTAATGAGGACAATTTCATTTATAATAGTCGTTTTACAGCCCATGACATGAATTACTTTGTAATGTGAAAAAAAGGAAACTTGAACTTGTAGTCCTATCTGATATTCATTTTGGGACCTATGGTTGTCATGCTGAAAAATTATTGATTTATCTCAATAGTATAGCTCCTAAAAAACTTATTCTCAATGGTGATATCATAGATATTTGGCAGTTTAAAAAAAGATATTTTCCATCAGCACATCTCAAGGTTATAAAGAAGATCATCGGTATGGCCTCTAAAGGCGCAGAAGTTTTCTATATCACAGGTAATCACGACGAAATGCTTAGAAAATTTTCAGGGAATAACATGGGAAGTCTTAAAATTGTCGATAAACTTCTCTTAGTTTTAAATGGTAAAAAAACCTGGATTTTTCACGGAGATGTTTTTGATATATCTATTCAAAATGCCAAATGGATCGCAAAATTAGGAGGTTATGGTTATGACCTATTAATTCTACTAAATCGCATGCTAAATTGGACCTTGCTAAGAATGGACAAAGAGAAATATTCACTATCCAAAAAAATAAAAAACAGTGTAAAAGGAGCAGTCTCTTATATTCACAATTTCGAGAAAGTAGCAACAGATTTAGCCATAGAAAATGATTTTGATTGTGTGATCTGTGGTCATATACATCAACCTAAAAAAGAATGGTACACCAATAATAAAGGAAAAGTACTTTATCTCAACTCTGGCGATTGGGTTGAAAATCTAACATCCTTAGAATACGGTTTTAAAAGATGGAAGTTATATCAATACAACCATGAGAAACTTGCTCCCTTTTACAGCGATGAAGAATTAAAAGAAATGAATTTAGAAGAATTGATTTACGATATTTCAAAGAAAGAAGAGTTAATTAGAGAACTGAAAGTCATTAGTGACCAAGACGAGCTTGTCCATGAGTAGTACCCAACTATTTTAAAGCCTCTTTTAAAATACTTACTGGATGCATGGCCTCTCTTCCTGTTCCGTCTTTGATTTGATGTCTACAACTCGTGCCATTAGCTGAGATAATAGTTTCTTGCCTCGCTTTTCTTACCGCTGGAAATAAAATTAACTCTCCAATTTTCATACTGACATCATAATGTTCTTTTTCATATCCAAAAGAGCCAGCCATTCCACAACAACCACTTGGAATAATAGTCGCTTTATAATTCTTCGGAATACTCAAAAGATCATAGGTGATTTTTGAGTTCGAAATTGATTTCTGATGACAATGTGCGTGGATTTTAACTTCAGCATATTTCTGGCTAAAATTTGAGTTATGTATCAAGTCTTCATTGTATTCGTTTAAAATGAATTCTTCAATTAAAAAGCTTTGATTTGCTACTTTTTGAACTTTTTCATTTTTTGGTAAAAGTCTCAAGTACTCATCTCTAAATGAAAGTATAGCCGAAGGCTCCAATCCAATGATGGCATCATAATCTGAAAGCAGATCAAAACAAGACTCCACATTTTGTAAGGCACAGTTTTTAGCCTGCTTTAAAAATCCTTTGGAGAGAAATGTTCGGCCACTATCTCCTAAATAAAGAGTAATCTCGTAACCTAGACCTAGTAATAAATCAATGGCATCCTTCCCTAAATTAACATCCATGTATCTTGTAAACTCATCGATGAATAAGACAATCTTTTTATCCTTGTTACTTATAGGCTTTATGCGTTGTTGATTTAGATAGTTCCTGAAATTGAAATTATAGACATGAGGTAGATTTCTTTCAGGCGCTACACCCATGAATTTTTTGGTAAGATCAGCTAAAACTTTTGAATCGTAAACACGATTGATTAAGCGAGAGGCATATTTTAGACTTGAATTGAACTGAGAACTAAATGCAAACAAACGATCCCTCAACTTATAACCATTAGCCTCTTGATATTGATATAAAAATTCAGTTTTCAAGGTTGTCATATCCACATTACTCGGACATTCAGAGCTACACGCTTTGCATCCTATACACAAATCCAAGACCTCTTTCAATTCTTTACTGTTGAAAGGGGACTGTTGACTGGCTGGATTAGTCAAATACTCCCTTAAAGCATTTGCTCTCGCCCTTGTCGTGTCTTTTTCATTTTTAGTGGCGTGATAAGATGGACACATTCCTCCCTTGGCGTGCTCTGACTTTCGACAATCACCACTCCCATTGCAATTTTCAACAGCTCTTACAATGCCCTGACTATCTGAAAAATCTAAAAAGGTTGAAACTTCAGGCTCTATACGGTTAACTTCGTACCGCAGGTTTTCATCCATTTTAAAAGGATCAGTGATTTTTCCAGGATTCAGACGTCCAAAGGGGTCAAAAAGATGTTTAACTTTTTTGATGAGCTCATAATTTTCTTGACCAATCATCATAGGAATAAACTCAGCTCTTACGATACCATCCCCGTGTTCACCACTAAAACTTCCGCCGTATTTTTTGGTTAATTCAGCAACCTCTGTAGTTATTTTACGGAACAGAACAACATCTTCTTTTGCTTTGAGATTTAAGATAGGTCTTAAATGAAGTTCGCCAGCACCTGCGTGTGCATAATAAACCGCTTCTTGCTTATATCGCTTCATCAAAGCTGAAAATTCTAAAATGAAATCTTTTAAAAAAGGTAGAGCAACTGCTGTGTCTTCAATACAAGCTACTGCTTTCTTATCCCCTACTATATTTCCCAGTAATCCTAAACCAGCTTTTCTAAGTTCAAGTGCCTTTGAAATATTTTCTTCTCGCAGTATGGGATGTGCATAACTCAGTCCACTTGATTCAATGAGTTTCAACAAATTTTTAATTTGCAATTCTAATTCTTCGACAGAATACGCTCTGAGTTCTAACATCAGCAAAGCAGAGGGGTCTCCTTCAACAAAAAATCTATTCTTTAATTGCTCTCTATTGTTTTTTGTACAATCTAAAATAACCTTATCCATCATTTCACAAGTATACAAATCCGCTTTCATCAGTGGATGCACATCAGAGAGGCAAGATTCCAAATTTTTGTAATGGGTGACAATCATTGCCGAGTGTTCTGGAGGCAATTCGTCCAAAGAAATGGTAATTTCTGTACTTATCGCCAAGGTGCCCTCGCTTCCGCATAACAATTTGGTAAGGTCAAATGGTTTATTTCCCTGATTTAAAAATTCAGAGCCTATGAGTTCATCAATTGCATAACCCGTGTTTCTGCGATGTATACTTGAATCAGGAAATTCATCAATAATCTTTTCTTTAACTTCTTGCGGCGACAAAAGATCATGCAAACCTTTGTGAATTTTCAAAGGCCAACCTTTAAAATTTATGCGACTATCATGGTCTGGATTAGCCTCAAAAATAACTTCAGTGCCATCGTACATTAAAGCCTTTATTTTTTGAACTTTATCTCTTGTAACTCCATATTTAATTGAAGTAGTTCCGGAGGAATTATTTCCTACCATTCCGCCTATAGTACAACGATTAGCAGTCGAAGTGTTAGGGCCAAAGAATAGTCCGTGTGGTTTTAAAAATGCGTTCAAATCATCACGAACGACACCAGGCTGAACTGTTACTGTCTTTGCCTCCAAATCGAAATCAATTATAGCATTTAAATTTTTGGAAACATCCAATACAATTCCAGGACCAACACATTGGCCGGCAAGTGAAGTGCCTGCGGCTCTTGGAATAACTCCTACCGAAGTACCTTCAAGCGATTTTAAAAAAACGCTGATATCATCAGCATCCCTAGGAAAAAAAACTGCTAATGGCTTTATCCTATATACAGAAGCATCTGTCGCATAAATAGAACGGTGAAGATCATCGACATAGAGCTCACCTTTGAGTTCTGACTGTAATTTCTCCCAATTTAATTGCAACATCTTTAGTAATTTTAAAAACAAATTTAAGTTAAAATAAATGTTAAAAATTTCTTTGTTGAAAATTGTAAAAAATAGAAAAGTATTTATATCCACTTTTATTCTTAGTATTGTTTTTTTAAGCTCATGCATTCAAAAGACTGATACAGAGCAAATAAGAGAGGTGCAACTACGTCTTAAAAAGGATTTATCTAAATCTATTGACATTGAATTGTACTTATTTCGCCAAAATTACCTTGAACAACCTAAGCTCATTGACTCTCTAAATACCAATTCAAATAGATCAATTTCTCTTACTGTAAATCCACAGGATTTATTTCTACTTCAGGCGAAAAACCAACAGTTACAAACCCTCTTATTCCTAGATGCAGATGAAGTAACTGTAAATGTTAATGAGAATTCACTCGGGATAAAAGGCGGAGAACAAAATAAATACCTTAGCGATTATCTTGAAAAGACAAAGTATTTCCAGTCTCAATTAGAAGAAATAAGATTAGACTTTGAGCAAAATTCCAATAATGAAAATCCACAACAAATAATGCAAATTCGCCAGAAATATGCAGATATTCAAAAGCAAAATATCTCATACATTCGAGAATTCGCATCCTCAAAAAGCGAGTCGCTTCTTTCTGTTTGGTTTTTATTTGATCTTCAGCAACAGCGCTTAATTTCTTCTGAAGAGTTCACGGATTGGTTAAATGCCAAATCTAAGAACGTAAAGCAATCGAATATTGCAAATAAAGCCTTTGAATTAAGTAATAAATTGAGAAAATCCAGAATTGGCAGCACTATTGAAAATTTTAAAGGACCGCAGCCCGATGGCAGTGAAATTGAACTTTACAATCATTTAGGTAAAATAACACTAATTGATTTTTGGGCAGGATGGTGTAAACCTTGTCGACTCGAAAACCCAAATATTGTAAGCGTTTATCAAGACTATCGAAACAAAGGTTTTACAGTAGTTGGCGTTTCTTTAGACACAAGTAAAAGTCGCTGGACAAAAGCCATAGCTGACGACAAACTTGATTGGACCCAAATTTCTCACCTTCAAAAATTTCGTGGTCCTATAGCTCGTAGTTTAAATATTACCGCAATTCCAAGTTCTTTACTTGTTGATGAAAATGGAGTAATCATTGCAAAAGACTTACGCGGCTATGAATTAAGGCAAAAAATCAGCGAATTACTTGACTAATTGCGATTTCTCATTAAATAGATTAGATACAAGACCGGTAAAATCATAAGTATCATTATAAATGGCTCTCTTAAAGCTACCCATGGGCTAAGAATAATAATGGTAAGCAAACCGCTTATGGCTCCGCCAAAATGAGCCGAATGACCGATATTACCAAAAGGTTTTTGAATTCCGTAAATGGAATAAATCATATAACCTATTCCAACCCAATAGGCAGGAATAGGAAAAGGTATTGGCAAAATCATCATTTGCATTTCAGGCCTTAACAAAATAGAAACGTATAAGATTCCCGTAACAGCTCCGCTTGCCCCAACTGCACTATAAAAGGGTTCTTTTTTATGGAATTGATAGCCTATTACTCCGCCCCCTATCAAACAGAAAAAATAAATGAGATAAAAAATAAATACACCGAATGACGACACCACCACATCTCCAAAAAAATACAGGGTAATCATGTTAAACAATAGATGCGTAAAATCAACATGTAAAAAACCAGAGCTAATTAATCTATAGTACTCTCCGTTTGCTATTGTCTTTACTTGAAACTTAAATCGATCAAATAGACTGGGACGATTAAAGCAATAAAAAGTAATAAGGCTATTTATGGCAATAATTACATAAACCGGATTAAGATTTATTGACATAGTTGTAATTTTATCGTTTTAAATTAAGCACATATGTTTCTGCACTGGATAACCTTCACCATAACTTATCCTATAATTTACTTGTTGTCAAAACTACCGTTTAAGGTCATTTATGGCATCTCCGACATTTTACATTTTTTCGTTTTCCAAATTTTTAAATATCGGATAAAAGTGGTTAGGTCAAATATACAAATTGCCTTTGAGCAGAATTCGACATCCGAGCAAGAAGCAATCATTAAAAACTTTTATAAGCATTTTTGTGATGTACTTGTTGAAATGATTAAAGCCTTTTCGATGACTCGTCAAGAATACAATGAACGATACAAGGTTTTAAATCATATTGAAATGCAAGAGCTTAAAGACAGAAGTTTTATTCTGACTATGCCGCACATTGCAAATTGGGAATGGGCCAACAGTATCACAAACCTTATTGATGTCCCTATATTCAGTATATATTCAAAACTCGAAAATCCTTACTTTGATCAAAAAATAAGAAGTTCTAGAGGCAAAATGGGCACCATAATGACTCACACTAGAGAAACTAGGGCAATTATCGAACATCAAGAAAGTCAAAAAACACCTTCAGTCTATGGCATTATGAGCGATCAATCTCCTCTAAAAAGAAAAGCGAAATATTGGAATACCTTCTTCGGTAAAGAAGTACCCGTGCATACTGGTGCAGAAGAATTATGCAGAAAATACAATATTCCAATGGTCTTTCTAGACATGAATAAAGTTAAACGAGGTTATTACGAGGGTTATCTGGAAGTCTTGAGTTCAAATCCTAAGGACTTAAAACCTTTCGAACTCACAGATATATACATGAACCGTGTTGAACAATCTATTTTAGAAAAACCACATTTATATTTGTGGACGCATCGAAGATTCAAACACGCTAGAAACTAAACAGAACTAAGTAATTCTGCACAAAATCTCTTGGCTAAATCATTTGCTTTTTCAATCGATGTAGACTCCGTGTAAACTCTGATAATAGGTTCAGTATTTGATTTTCGTAAATGCACCCAACTGTTTTTAAATACTATTTTGACACCGTCAATAGTTAGGGTTTCTACATCTTCATTAATATATTTATTTTGAAGTTTTTGCAACAGCAAATCCACATTTAATTCTGCCCTAAGTTCAATTTTTTGTTTACTCATGAAATAAGAAGGAAAGCTTGCTCTCAATTCAGACATTGCTATTTGCTTTTGAGCCATGGATGATAGAAAAAGCGCAATACCTACTAAAGCGTCACGGCCATAATGATTTCTTGGATAAATAACACCACCATTACCTTCACCTCCGATAATAGCGTTTTTTTCTTTCATTTTTTCAACAACGTTAACCTCACCGACGGCAGATGCAAAATATTGACCAGAATACTTCTCGGTAACATCTGTCAAAGCCCTTGTAGACGAAAGATTTGAAACAGTAGTAGCACCAGGATTCATCGAAAGAATGTAATCAGCACAAGCCACTAAAGTATATTCTTCCCCAAACATATCACCATTTTCATCTACAAACGCAAGGCGGTCTACATCAGGGTCTACCACAATTCCACCATGCGCTTTATGAGCTTTTACCTGGTCCTTTAGGTCAACTAAATGCTCCTCTAGCGGTTCTGGGTTATGCGGGAAATTACCCGAAGGTTCACAATATAAAGGAACCACATCAACACCTAGTTTATGCAGTAACATTGGAACGGCAATACCTCCTGTTGAATTTACTCCATCTACTACAAATTTAAAACCTGCTTTTTGTATGCTCTCACAGTCAACCTCTTCAATAGAAAGGATTTTATCAATATGTTTTTCAATGTAGTCTTCAATTTGAATTACTTTACCCAATGAATCGTATGTGCTATACTCAAATGATTCGTTTTCAGTCATTTTAATTAATTGTTGTCCTTGAAAAGCATCAATAAACTCGCCTCTCTCATTAAGCAATTTTAGCGCATTCCACTGTGCAGGATTGTGAGAAGCAGTTAATACAATTCCACCATCTGCTTTTTCGTTTACAACTGCAAATTCAACAGTTGGTGTTGTTGAGAGTTCTAGACTAATCACATCAATGCCCATTGCAATCAATGAATTAATAACCAGCGACTCAATCATTTCTCCAGATATTCGAGCATCACGACCAATTACCACCTTTGGTTGCTCATGTGTACATCTTTTTTTTATCATCATTCCGTAAGCCGATGAAAACTTTACGACATCGATTGGTGTTAAATTTTCTTCAGGTACTCCGCCAATTGTGCCGCGAATACCAGAAATAGAACGTATCAGAGTCATATTTTTAAATTTGAGACAAAAATAAATATATCCATACTTTCAAACAATGAATTATTTAGAGCATCTCTTTTTGATACTTAATGATACACACTTAGATAGAGGTTACTTCTTTTTCTTTCCGAATTTGAATCTCAAAACAATTCTAAAATAAAAGAACACATAAATTAAAAAAATTATGCAACCTATAATGAACATAAGTTTATTATTCATCTTTCCTCTGGATTTGAATCTTTTCTTCTTTGTCTTATGGCTATGGCAAACCCTAAAATTGTAATTGGCCAGAGTCCAACATAAATCCCTTCGAGCTCGTTACCAGTAAACCATAGATATACTGAATATAAAAAACTAAAAAATGCCAAAAAAATGGGATAATATTTTTCTAAAAATCTCATACCTTAATGTACAAATAATTTTTAAATTTAATGACTTATTAAGATAAGCTTAAGGTTTTTAATTCTTGTAAATAATAAGTGCATAAATAACTAGTAATGAGGTATAAGAGCATTCTATTTTAGATCTAAATTTTGTGCTACTTATTTATACATCATAATTTGTTTAAAAATACTCTTTTGGACATGCAAAAAACAATTCTATATTACATACTTATTTTTATTTTTCCTTTTTGCTGTCTTTCACAAGCTAAACAAGAATATTTTTTTAAAGGAAGCATAAATGTCAACAATAATGGGATAGATTGGGTGCCAATATTCTCAAGAGATAAGCCGTCAATTATTGCAAATTTTTCTTTAGGCAAAGACAGGTTTTCGGTAAATCCGCTGATAAGATATGAATTAGATGGGTTTCAGCCTTGGGGTCTTGACATTTGGTGGAACTATATAATAAAAAAGCAAGGAAAATTTAATTTTGATTTAGGTGGTGTTTTTCCTGGAGTAATAAATCAAAGGATAAATGTGATTAATGAAGATTTGCCAAATACGATTCTTCAACCCTGGGTTGCCGCAATTGTGAATCCAAATATTTCTTATTCACTCAGTTCAAACCTAAAATTGACTCTTTCCTATTATGAAATTTTACCTATAAAAATTGTTAATAAGATGCAAATAGAATCGGGGAGAATTATTATTCTATCATCAACAATGAAACCTCTTTCAATATCAAATAAAATATACCTTAATTGGTCACCACTGATTTACGCTGTCCAACTTGAAAATTCGAAAACAGGTTTCTTCTCAGCTCAAACGTTTAATATTGGAATTGTTAATTCTCCTTTTTCAATAAGCTCAGTAATCAATAAACCTATATATTTTGGAGATTTATCAGGTAAAAGTTTTAATTGGAATTTGGGTTTAAACTATACTTTTGACCTAAAATTTATTAAAAAAGATTAAATATTATCATCCAATAGACATCTGAGACATCTATCGTATCAAACAATCCTTAGCTACTTGGGCCTTTACTTTTTCATATAGTTGAACATATATTGTGCTTTTTACCTTATATACATTTACTAATTCGTAACACCTAGCTATTTCTTTGTTAATCCACATATTAAAATCTGAAGTGCTCAAATGATTGACTACTCTAGCCTTCTAATTATTCTCTTTAAGTTTTATGCCAGTGAGTTGTGACACTCTTATTAATAATTCTTATGTGAAAATATCAAGCTGTAAACCCCTACGTGGTTTACTTACTCTTATTAACTCTGATGTTGCTCATTTCTTGTAATTTTATTGCATGAATTATTTAGCTCACGCCTTTCTGTCATTCAATATTCCTCACATAGAGGTTGGTAATTTTATAGGAGACCACGTAAAGGGCAATAATTTTGAATTTTTAAAAGATGATTTTATAAGAGGGATTAAATATCATCGTCTTATAGACACCTTTACAGATCAACATCCTGTTTACAAAAAAAGTTGTTCGCGAATTCGAAACAACCAAAGACATTACAGTCCAGTGGCAATGGATCTATTTTACGACCATTTTTTAGCACTTCATTGGAAAAAATTCAGCGATGAACCGCTCAAATACTATTGTCAAAAATTTTACACCACTCTTCTCACCCACAAAAAAGAACTTCCCATAAAAAGTCAAAAAATTATTCCTCACTTAATCAAAGAAAATTGGTTTTATCATTACAGAACAGTCGATGGAATTCAAAAATCACTGAGAGGAATTTCAAATCGCTCTGCTTATAGCAATAATTTAGAATTCGCAATAGATGATTTATTTCAGCACTTTGAGCATCTAGAACAAGATTTTTTTTGTTTTTTTGATGACTTGACTTATTACTGTAAAAAAGAAATTTCGCAATTATGACTTCATTACATTCAATTAGCGCTTCTATTATCCTGCTGTTTATTGCTTCTTGTTCTTCTAATACTGAACAACAAAAAGGTTTAGTAACTGAAAATGCCATGGTTGTTTCTGCGAGAATAGAAGCCTCGACTATAGGTGCTGAACTTATGAAAAAAGGTGGTAATGCCTTTGATGCTATGGTAGCCACAGAAATGGCTCTAGCTGTAACCTTTCCATTTGCAGGTAATTTAGCAGGTGGTGGGTTTATGGTCTACAGATTAGAGGATGGCTCAGTTGGCAGTATTGACTACAGAGAAAAAGCACCATTGCAAGCCTGCAAGGACATGTATTTAGACAAAGAAGGAAATGTGATTCCCGGCATGAGCACCACTGGTGCTATGGCAATTGGAGTGCCCGGAACTGTTGATGGCATTTTACAAGTGCATGAAAAATTTGGAACTCTTGCGTTAGAAGATATATTGGCCCCCGTTATTGCTCTAGCCCGAAAAGGTTTTGTGGTAACTAAAAAGCAAGAAAATAGATTAAAATATTACGACAGCATTCTGACCGAGGTAAACGGCAAACCCTTAAAAGAGTTTAGCGGAAAAAAAGAGGGTGATACCATAAACCGTATAAGTTTAGCCAATACTCTAGAGTCTATTTCCAAAAAAAATCGAGATGGATTTTACTCTGGAGAAGTAGCCCAGAAGATGATAACTTTTATTCAAGAAAAGGGAGGTATTTTGACATTAGAAGACCTTGAAATTTATCGGGCTCAATGGAGAGATCCTGTTCAATTTAACTATGAAGATTTAAATATTATTTCAATGGGGCCTCCTTCAAGTGGAGGAATGACAATGGCTCAAATATTCAAAATGATTGAACCTTATGATATTGGCCAATATGAGCATAACAAAGCTGAATACATACAACTTTTAACCGAATCATTTAGGCGTGCTTATGCGGACAGAAATTATTATCTAGGAGATCCTGATTTTGTGGATATCCCAACCGAGAAATTATTAGATTCAGCATATCTGAAAAACAGGATGTCGAGTTTTAATTTAGAGAAAGCCACATTATCTTCATCGATAAAGAATGGAGAAATGAACTACTATGAAAGTAATGAAACTACTCACTATTCAATAGTAGATCAATTTGGAAACGCAGTTTCTGTAACCACCACGATAAACGGCGGATATGGATCTAAACTATACAGTGATGAACTAGGACTCTTTTTTAATAATGAAATGGATGATTTTAGTTCAAAACAAGGGGTGCCTAATATGTTTGGTTTAATTGGCGCTGAAGCAAACAAAATTCAACCTCAAAAAAGAATGCTCAGCAGCATGACTCCTACCATAGTTGAAAAAGACAATGAACTTTTTATGGTAGTTGGCACACCAGGTGGTTCGACAATAATTACAGTGGTTACACAAACCATATTGAATACCCATGAGTTTGATATGGGTATGCAAGAAGCCGTGAATGCAAATAGGTTCCATCACCAATGGCTTCCTGATATGGTTACATTTGAGCCTAATGGATTTGACGATTCAACACTACAAAAACTAAGCATAAAAGGTTATATTCACAATAAAGGGTATACCCGAATTATTGGAAAAGTAGACGCCATAAAGGTTTTACCTTCAGGCCTTCTAGAAGGAGGAGCAGATCCTAGGGGTGATGATATAGCAATAGGGTTTTAATTATGATAAAAATACTTTCAAGAATAGTCGTATCAATATTGGTACTTCTTTTTCTGTCAATCTTATCATTGCGATTAATCCTTAACAAGAAGAAGCCAGAGGGAATTGCTGGACCTGAAGCAGAGCGTATTGCATATGAAATGGTTGAACACCTAAATATTGATGCCTACAGATCAACAGACATCATCGAGTGGCATAAGAATGGAAGAAAATACAGGTGGAATAAATTAAATCAAAGAGCTTTCATTCAATACGATTCCATTTCAATAGTTTTGAACATTACCGACTACCAAAAAAGCCGTGTTGAAATTAATGGTCGACAAATCGATCAAAACTTAAAAGATGAACTTAGTGAAAATGCGTATAAATACTTTATTAATGATTCATTTTGGGTATTTGCTCCTTTTAAAGTATTTGATAAAGGTACCAAGAGAAGTACAGTAACTTTAGATAACGGAAAGACAGGTTTATTGGTCGAATATACATCCGGGGGAGTTACTCCTGGAGATTCTTACCTCTGGCATTTAGACAGTGTCTATAGGCCAACTGGTTTTCAAATGTGGACAAAAATAATTCCAATAGATGGAATTTATGCTTCATGGGAAAATTGGACAACAACAGAAAATGACTTTTTGATTTCGCAAAAGCACAAAGTGTTTTTTTATACCATCAATATTGACAGTATTCAGGCATTTAACGTTCCTTGATTCGAGGAAATTTGTTTTTTGAGCTCTTCCATTGAATGTTGTAAATCCATCAAAAGATTGTTGGAATTCATAGGCTCAAAATTGAATGTTAATTTACTTTTAACCTCCCATATTTCTTGAATATTAAACGCTTTTATATCATATGGAGGATAACTCTCATTGGTTGAAATAAGTGTAATATTATTAGAAAGGGGCTTTTGCATTATTTTTTTTACAAGAACAGCATCATCTAAAATAACCACATACATCCGGTTTGGATTGACATAATCCATACGTTCTACTGCAGAAGCTAAAACCCAATCACCAGGATGTAAAGATGGCAGCATACTATCTCCCTCAATTTGAAAACCTCTATAACTTGAATTGCGGTATTCAGGGATAGGTAAATCAAAAACCGGCAGAGAATCATAAAATTCTGGATTAGCAAGATTTTGTGGATATCCTGCAGCAGCTTTGGTGTTCACCAACACTATATTTTCGCTATCAGTCTTATCTACGACGACCACCTTTGGTAAAATAGCAATTGGTTTTTGATCGATGTACATTTGATCTGATTCATCAAAAAGCCAAAGCGGGTTAATTCGATACTTAATTTGCAAGGATACCAGTATTCTTCCAGAAATTTTGGTTTTTCCTCGTTCAATATCTGCAGTAGTAGAAATTCCTAATTCATTCGCAAACTCAGATTGAGTTAATCCTAAGTCTTTTCTTAAAGCCGAAAACCGTGAGGATGAAATATCTTTTTTCATACTTCAAACATAAATAATATTTGGAAATATTCCAAGTAATGGAAAAATTCCTATATTTGGAATAAATCCAATAAAAAAGGAATATTTCCATGAAAAATTATTTTTACGACGGCACATTCAACGGGCTCCTCACAATTTTGAATATGGTATTACAGTCAAAAATTCTTGTCAATTTTGGTGTGTTCAATATGCAAAACAAAAAACAGGTCAATTTATTTGATGATTATGAAATAATTGAAACAGACAAGGAAATAGCAAAACAGATTTGGACCTTACTCAGTAAAAATTCATCCATAGCTACGAATCACATATATAAATCCTTTTTAGCTAATGATAATGAACATTATTTACTCTCATTACTTACTAAGATTGCTGCTAACCAAGAGTTGTCTAAAAAAGAATTCATCCATATTGAAAAAAGCGCTCAAAAAATTGAACGAGAAAAAAATAGGATCCTCTCCTACCTCAGGTATAACTCACAACTCAGAAATACAACAACGATTTATATCAAATCAAAGTACAAAGTAGAGTTTCTTTTAACTAAAAACATTCGCAGTTTATTTGCTCAATATACACATTGGCAGATAATTAATAGCTACCATAATCACTGTATACAATTTACAGACAATAAATTCACATCAAAAAAAGTAATTTCAAAGAAACAAGAGATCCCTTTCCAAATACAAATGAATCCATTTAAATTGGCGGGATAACAATGTGATTTTGGTATTTTTACGCCTAGATAAGCTATGCAAAAAGAAAATAACCAAATTCAGGTCATCAATGCACGTACCCACAATTTAAAAAATGTGAGTCTGAGTTTTGAAAGAGACCAACTCGTCGTCATTACAGGCCTTTCCGGAAGTGGTAAATCTTCTCTAGCCTTCGATACTATTTATGCAGAAGGTCAGCGCAGATATATGGAGACTTTTAATGCATATGCTAGACAATTTCTTGGAAATTTAGAGCGACCTGATGTAGATAAAATTGAAGGTCTTTCACCGGTAATAGCCATTGAACAAAAAACTACGAACAAATCACCGCGTTCTACTGTTGGTACAATCACAGAGATTTACGATTTTATTCGCTTGTTGTATGCGCGAATAGCCGATGCTTACAGTTTAACGACAAACAAATTAATGGTCAGTTATACGGACCAGCAAATCGTTTCTTTAATTCTCAACGAATACAAAAATCGAAAAATTGGAATATTAGCTCCCCTCATTAAATCTAGAAAAGGCCATTATAGAGAACTTTTTGAGTCTATTCGTAAAAAAGGATATCTAAAGGTGCGTGTAGATGGTACTATTCAAGAATTAATAGCAGGAATGAAGGTTGATCGTTATAAAATTCATGATATCGAGGTCATAATTGACCGACTTATACCCAATGAGTCTTCTGAAAAAAGATTATTCAATTCAGTTCAATCCGCTATGTCCGAAGGAGATAATGCCTTATTGGTATTCGATGAAGAAGACAATTCGATTCGTTTTTTCAGCAGAAATTTAATGTGTCCAGACACAGGTATTTCGTATGAATTGCCAGAGCCTAATTCTTTCTCTTTTAATTCTCCAAAAGGAATGTGTCCAAAATGTAAAGGGCTCTCATTTATCCATACGATTAATAGAGAAAAAGTAATCCCTAATGACAAAGTGAGTATTGAAAATGGAGGAATTGAGCCCCTTGGTGAAAAGAAAAACAATTGGACTTTTAAGCAACTAGAGCAAATTGCCATGCGTTATAAATTTTCACTCTCACAACCTATTTGTAAAATACCCAAAGAAGCATTGAATTTTGTTTTAAATGGAGGCAATGAAAAATTTGAAATACCCTCAAAAAGTTTAGGTATAACTAGAAACTATGAAATTGATTTTGAAGGTGTCTATTCCTTTATAATTAATCAGTACAATAATAGCGATTCATCGGGTATTAAGAGATGGGCTAAAGAGTACCTCAAAGAAGAGCAGTGTTCAGATTGTCAAGGCTCTAGGTTAAAAAAAGAGGCTTTACACTTTAAAATTGAGAATAAAAGTATAGCTGAATTAGTTCAACTTGATTTAGAAGAGCTAAAACATTTCTTTATCAATCTACATGACAAATTAAATGAGGAAAAAAAGCAAATAGCAGGAGAAATACTCAAAGAGATAAACGCAAGAATTCAATTTTTACTCGATGTAGGTTTGCATTATCTCACCCTAAATAGAAGCTCAAAAAGCTTATCTGGCGGGGAAGCACAAAGAATCAGGTTAGCGACACAAATTGGCGCTCAGCTCGTCGGCGTACTCTATATTTTAGACGAACCAAGTATAGGACTTCATCAAAGAGACAATAACAAACTTATTTCGTCCTTACTTCAACTTAGAGATTTAGGGAATACGGTACTCGTTGTTGAACACGATGAGGATATGATTTTAAAAGCTGATCACGTCATAGATATAGGACCTGGAGCGGGAAAACACGGAGGTGAAATCGTTTCACAAAGCAGTCCTAAGGAACTGGGGAAATCAAAAACATTAACAGCACAATACATTGCTAGAACAAAAAAAATTGAGATTCCCAAAAAACGAAGAAAGGGAAATGGAAACTTCATTAAATTAAATGGATGCACTGGCCATAATCTAAAAAATGTAGACCTAAAAATACCATTAGGAACACTTACAGTTGTAAGTGGAGTTTCTGGAAGTGGTAAATCAACTTTAATAAATGGAACCTTATACCCTATTCTAAATAACCATTATTTCAATGGAGTCATGGAGGCTTTACCCTACAAAAATATAAAAGGGCTTGAGCACTGCGACAAAGTAATAGATGTTAATCAAAGTCCAATTGGGCGCACCCCTAGATCTAATCCTGCGACCTATACAGGTGTATTTAGCGAGATTAGATCTTTATTTTCCAAAACAACAGAGGCTGTGATTCGCGGTTATAAGCCAGGGAGATTTAGTTTCAATGTGAAAGGAGGAAGATGTGAAACTTGCATGGGAGGTGGATTACGAGTCATCGAAATGAATTTTTTACCCGATGTATACGTCAATTGCGAACAATGCAACGGTAAGCGATTTAATCGAGAAACATTAGAAATAAGATATAAAGGGAAAACTATTTCAGATGTACTTGAAATGACTATTAATGAAGGTGTCTCGTTCTTTGAAGCCATTCCAAAAATTTACAGAAAACTCAAAACCATACAAGATGTTGGACTAGGTTATATTACCCTTGGTCAACAATCAACTACTTTGTCCGGTGGAGAGGCGCAAAGAGTAAAACTCGCCACGGAACTTTCAAAAAGAGACACAGGTAATACTTTTTACATTCTTGATGAACCCACAACAGGTTTACATTTTGAAGATATTCGAATATTGATGGAAGTAATATATAAATTAGTAGATCGGGGTAATACAGTTATAATAATTGAACACAACTTAGATGTGATAAAGTTAGCAGATTACATTATTGATATTGGTCCTGAAGGTGGTAAAAAAGGCGGTAGCATTGTAGCTCAAGGAACACCAGAGAATATCATCAAAACCAAAGCAAGTTATACTGGCCTCTACCTAAAAAAAATACTATAGAATTCACCTTATGATATCTACAGCCTACTTAAAAAAATTTCAATCGCTTATCTCAGGGTATTCAATTTATTTCTTGTTGTCCTATTCATCTCTATTGCTTGCTCAAATCCAATCAGATTACAACACGGTTAATGCGACGATTACAATTAATCAAGACAGTAAATTAGTTGAGGTATCCCAGACGAATGAATGGAGAAATAACTCCTCGGATCCCTTATCTGAACTCTTTTTTTACGATTGGAATAACGCTTATAGTTCTAAAACTTCAAAGCTCGCAGAAGAATTTATAAGCGACTTTAAAAAAAGTTTTCACCTCTCTTCTAAAGAGCGCAAGGGATATACCACCATAAATTCCATCATTGTAGAAAATGATACCGTTTTACCCGTGTATACTGATGCAGATATTTTCAAAATCAGTCTGCCAAAACCATTAAAATCTGGTGAGGTTATAAAAATCTATTTTAACTACAACCTTGAACTACCAGATTCGAAATACACGAACTACGGTTACAATTCGAACTATATACAACTTTCAAACTTCTTGTTATTAAACTGTGGTTATATAGCTGAAAAGAAAAGTTTTACTAGCTATGCAAATCATAATCTAAACGATCAATTCAACACTGCAGTCAATTACAACATAGAATTCATCAACAACACAAACCTTTACCTCTACAGTAATCTCAGATATATCAATAGTTTATTTCAAGAATCGACCTCTTCAAGTCCAAAATTTTATCTTTCGAAAAGTCCCTTTCGATCTCATGAATTTCAAAGATTTCGTCTAAATGAGAACTTTTTAGTTACTCAAAATACTCAACAAGAATTGAGCGTAGCAAAAGTATTCCAATACTTGTCTTCTATTTTTAACACTCAGGATTTCTTTCATTTAACGGTGGATTCCCGCGAATTTAAAAAAGCAAGTGTATTGGGTTTATCTGACCTACCTTCATTTATCAGATTATACAACAACGAGCATGTCTTTGAGATAAACTTACTAAATATTTTAAGCGATAAAATATTGCGGAAATATTATCAGATTGATTTGAGAAAGGAGAAGTGGATTCACGATGCTATTATTCAATTCATACTTAAAGACTATTTGAAAGCCCATTATAAGGACCAGTTATTGTTGGGGAGATTTGCATCTAAATGGCCGGTAAAATCTTATCAATTTTCTTCTTTGAATGCAAGGGATTTTTTTGATATTCTTTATAAGATTGGAGCTTACAACAATTTAGATCAACCCTTAAATACAAGTGCTGAAAAACAAATCAAATACAATTTTGAAATCGCAAATCCTTATCACGCTGGTTTAGCGCTAGATCATTTGTCTTCTTACTATAAGGCACCAAGAGTAAAGCAATCCATAATTGAGTTTCTCAAAAACACAAGACTTAGTTCGCACATTGATGAACATAAATTTAAAAATCATCTTGAACAATCCCTGCAAACCAAACTTGATTGGATGTTTGATGAGCATATCGCCAAGGTCAACAGAACAGATTATGCAATCAAAAAAGTAGATTATACATCTGATGATTCTCTCAAAATAACCATTTTGAATAAAGGAAATCAGTCTCCTCCCCTCGCTATAAATTACTTCAGAAATGACACTGTGGTCAAATCAGAATGGTTTACAGGCTTTGATTCAAAGAATACCATTAATGCTAAGAATGAAAATTACAGCGCTGTCTCTGTCAATTATCCAATTACAAGCATTGACTATAATACCAACAATGATTTTAAGAGATTGAAAGGCTCGACTATTTTTAATAAAAACGTACAACTCAAGTTTTTAAAAGATATTCAAGATGCCAAACAGAATTTATTGCTCTATTCACCTATCTTTAGTTATAACCTTTATGATGGAATTGTATCAGGTCTATTGCTGAACAATGATGGATTGTATAATCAAACTTTTGAATTTCAAATTGCACCTTCTTATTCTTCAAAAGAAAAAACGCTCATTGGTTCAAGTTCATTTGTTCTAAACTTAAGAAAACACCAAAGCACTCAGTACCTTACAAGATTTACGTTATCTGCAGGAACTTATCACTTTGAGACCAACAGTCGATACAGTACGATTACACCATCAGCAGCATGGCTTTGGAGGGATAGAGATCGAACACGTAATTTGAGAAAGACCCTATTATTTAGGATGCGAAATGTTTTTCGTTCCATCGATTCAAGTGTAGATGTTGAAAATATTACACCTGACTACAGTATTCTAAATGCCCGTTATACTAAAGTAGAAAACAGCTTGATTCTATATAAGAAGAACTTTATCGATACTCAAGTCGCTAAAAATTTTACAAAAGTTTCGACTGAATTAGAAAGACGATTTCTATTTGAGAATAACACACAACTAAATTTAAGAATCTTCGCAGGCTTTTTTTTAAAAAACAATTCCACCAATGATTTTTTCAGTTTCGCATTAGACAAACCGTCAGATTACCTCTTCGATCTTGATTATATTGGTCGCTCTGAAGAAGAGGGTTTGTTTAGTCAACAATTTATAATGGCAGAAGGAGGATTCAAAAGCAAGTTTGATAATCGTTTTTTCAACAAGGGATTAGCCTCGATAAATACTTCTATCAATCTTTATCGATACGTAGAAGCGTATTTTGATTTTGGTTTAGGAAAAAATAAAGGCCAATCAATTCAATCTTTTTACGACAGTGGTATTCGCCTAAATCTCGTAACCGATTATTTAGAACTTTATTTTCCCATTTATAATAGTTCTGGCTGGCAAGTGTCCCAATATGCATATCCCGATAAAATAAGATTTGTATTGGGTTTGAGTCCAAAGACGATCGCTTCTCTTTTCAGTCGCAAATGGCTTTAAATTAAAAGACTTTATAAGATTTACTATTTTTGCACAAAAACCGAGCATGACACAGTTTTCTAATTCAACGACATCGCTTTCGCTAAAAGAATTTAAAAATCAACTGTTGTCTGATTACAAACTAATCACTCTCTCTCGTGAATGCAGTCTTTTGGGTAGAAAAGAAGTACTCTCTGGCAAAGCAAAATTTGGAATCTTCGGAGATGGAAAAGAATTACCTCAATTGGCTTGGTCTAAAGTTTTTAAGAAAGGAGACCACCGCTCAGGATATTACAGAGACCAAACTGTAATGATGGCTTTGGACCTATTGAGTGCCAAACAAATTTTTCACGCGCTTTATGCTACTACGGATTTGAACTTTGAACCCATGAGCGCAGGACGACAAATGGGGGGGCATTTTCTGACACCTTATCTAGACGAAAAAGGAAACTGGTTAAATCAAAATGAACAGTACAATGTCAGTGCAGATATTTCTTGTACTGGAGGTCAAATGCCAAGACTATTAGGATTGGCGCAAGCATCTCAACTATACAGAAAAAATAACTATTCTAATGCGTCAGATTTCAGCATAAATGGAAATGAAATTGCATGGGGAACGATAGGTAATGCTAGTACCTCAGAAGGTTTATTCTTTGAGGTATTTAATGCCGGAGGTGTACTGCAGGTACCTATGGTCATCAGCGTTTGGGACGATGAATATGGAATTTCTGTTCCCAATAGTTTACACACGACAAAAAGCAATATTTCAAAAGCCTTAAGCGGTTTTCAAAAAGAAGAAGAATTAAATGGCTATGAAATTTTAGAGGTAAAAGGATGGGACTACCCAGCCCTTTTAGAGACCTATCAAAAGGCCGAACAATTAGCTAGAACTAAACATATTCCTGTTTTGATTCATGTTACTGAACTTACACAACCCATTGGACATTCTACTTCTGGCTCACATGAAAGGTACAAAAGCAAAGAACGTTTGGTTTGGGAACAACAATTCGATTGTAATCTAGGGTTCAAAAACTGGATATTAGATAATGGCTTAGCGTCAAAAGAAGAGCTTGAGTCTATAGAAAAATCCTCGAAAAAACAGGCTAAACAAGCGAAAGCAGAGGCGTGGCACGAATACACCTCTCCTATTAATCAAGAAAGAGATAAACTTGTTGATGTATTAAATAATCTGCGATCGAATTCTAATGAAGACTTTCTAAATGATAAAATCAAAAAACTTTTAACAAATTCTTATTTACTGAAAAGAAGTTTATTAGATGTGGCCTATCAGGTTAAAAGAGAAAGTTCTCAGCTTTATTTTTCAAATATGCACCTGCTTAGAGATTGGATGCTTTCATTCGAAAAAAAGGAACAGCAAAGTTACTCTAGCCATCTTATAGATAATTCATCAAAAAACGCACTTGAAATCACCGAAGAGGCACCTGTATATAGCAATGCGTCTAATATGGTAGATGGCAGAATTATTATCCGAGATAATTTTGATGCACTTTGCAGTACCTATGATAATCTATTAATTTTTGGAGAAGATTGCGGTAAAATAGGTGATGTTAACCAAGGTCTTGAGGGTTTACAAGAAAAATATGGCGAAGATAGAATAAGTGATACTTCAATACGTGAAGCTAGTATTGTTGGACAAGGTATAGGTTTGGCTCTGAGGGGATTTAGACCAATTGCTGAGATTCAATATCTCGATTACATTTTATACGCGGCAAACGTAATTAGTGATGACCTTGCGACGTTAAGATATCGAAGCGTAGGACAACAAAAGGCACCACTGATCATTCGCACTCGTGGACATCGTCTCGAAGGAATTTGGCATTCGGGTTCACATATGGGTGCTCTAATTCATTTGCTCAGAGGAGTATATATTTTAGCTCCTCGAAATATGACTCAAGCAGCTGGACTATACAATACACTTTTAGAAACTGGAGAACCCGCCTTACTCATTGAAAGTTTAAATGGATACCGAATCAAAGAAAAAAAGCCTGACAATCTAGGAAGCTTTAAATTAAGAATTGGTAAAATTGATTTTATCAAAAAAGGATCAGATATCACCGTTGTTTCATACGGTTCTACCCTAAGAATAGTCGAAACAGTTTGCGTGGAGCTTGAGCGACACGGTATCTCTGTAGAACTTATTGACGCACAAACCTTATGGCCATTTGACAAAAATGGTGAAAGCGTTGAAAGCGTTAAAAAGACCAATCGCTTATTAGTCATTGATGAAGACGTACCTGGTGGTTGTTCTGCCTATCTACTTCAAGAAATTGTAGAGAAACAAGGAGGTTTCAAATACTTAGACAGCGCACCACAAACCTTATCTGCAAAAGAGCATAGACCAGCCTATGGCTCAGACGGTGATTATTTTTCAAAACCAAATTACAACAGCATATTCGATAAAATTTATGAAATGATGCACGAGCTAAATCCTGAAAAATATCCTCTGAACTAATTTCTGGCTTTCACAATTGAAATTAGAATCTCCTTGTACAAGTCTTTGATATTATTAGAATTGTATCCTACCCCTTTAGATTTGAGATCAATGTCTTTTAAATCGCCTATCAATCGACCAAGGCCCTTCAATCCAAAATAAGATTTTGCCTCGATGTAATCTTGGACGAAATAAGGTGGTATTCCCAAATCTTTGGCCAAAACAGCAGTGTTTGTAGTTCTCAACACTTGTAACTTAAACAATTTATTAAATAGATTGAACAGTGCTGGAAGAATTGCTTGAATTGGATAGTCTTTACTGTTTTGTTGAAAATGAGAAAGTATTTTAGCTGACTGTTCAAACTGACCTTTTAATAATGCATTGTTTAATTCAAAAACATTATAATCCTTGTTAACACCAACGTATCGCTCAATATGAATATCTTCAAAATGTGAGGTGTTAGGTTCTGCTAAAATCATTTTTTTTATCTCTTTATCAACGAGACTCAAATTAGTTCCGATGTGCTCAGCCAACATAATTTTAGCTTTTGGTGAAACACTTTTATTTGAGCGATTGAACAAAGTATCAATGAAAGGTGCTAATTGATTATCATAAAGTGGTTTAGAATCAAAAACAACACCAATTTGAGAAATTAACTTAAATATTTTTTTACGTTTGTCTAATTTTTTTTGATTTAAACAGAAAACAATTACGGTGGAGAAAACAGGGTTTTTCAAATAAAACTCTAATTTATCAAATTGACGCATTAAATGTTGTGCTTCTTTGACCACAATAAGTTGTCTTTCAGCCATCATAGGCAGTCTTTTGGCTTGCTCCAAAACCTTTTCTATTCCGTGTTCTTTCCCATAGAAAACAGAAAAGTTAAATGCTTTTTCTTCCTCCGTTAAACTGTGGTTTTCAAAATATTTAGTCAACTCTTGAATAAAAAAAAGCTCCTCACCCTGCAATAAGTAAAGGGGTTTAAATTCTCTTCGATCAATTTGAGCTTTTATGGCATCAACACTCATAGATTAATATTAGTATACTTGTATAAAGAATTTTATCAGTGCTAAAACTGAATTTTAAAAGTTATCATTTCAAAATTAAAATTAAGGATAATAAAAAGTTCATCTTTGATATTATTCGTAGAAAATACATCCTTTTAACTCCTGAAGAATGGGTTCGCCAACATTGTTTGTACTATCTAATTGAAGAAATAAATATTCCTGCTTCATTAATTCAAGTAGAAAAGACGATTTCAATTGGTAATACCAAAGGTAGATTTGATATTGTTGCTTATAATCCTGATAGTACAGTATATCTGATTGTAGAATGTAAAGCTGTTCATGTTGAGATTGATCAAGCTGTTTTTGACCAGATTGCACGCTATTCCATGAACATGAAAAACTCTTATTTAATGGTAACTAATGGCATATCACACTATTTTTGTATAATGGATCATAAGCGTGAGCTTTATTTATTTTTAGAACAAATACCAAATTATCAAGAACAAAAATTGTGAAGGTTGGCATAGTTGTACTTAATTGGAATGGGGCTTCTTTGCTAAAAAAGCTATTGCCTATAATTATTGAACACAGTGAGGAAGCGCAAGTATACGTGATAGATAATGGATCAACTGATGAGTCTATTGATATACTTACTTCTGAGTTCAAAAAGGCACACCTTGTGCAACTCAATAAAAACCATGGCTTCACTGGAGGGTATAATCTTGGACTTAAAGAAATCAAAGCGGATATATATTGTCTTTTAAATTCTGACGTAGAAGTAACAGCAAATTGGTTACTGCCAATTATAGATTTGTTTAAAAAAGATGCTAAAGTTGCCGTTGCACAACCAAAAATTCTAGATTACTACAACAGAACCTCTTTTGAATATGCAGGTGCAGCAGGGGGATTTATAGATCGATTAGCATATCCATTTTGCAGAGGAAGAATATTTCAAGAAATTGAAGAAGATTCAGGTCAATACGACGATACATCAGAAATTTTTTGGGCAACTGGAGCCTGCATGTTTATATCCTCAAAGGTGTTTTGGGAATTAGGCGGTTTTGATGAGGATTATTTTGCACATCAAGAAGAAATTGACCTCTGTTGGCGAGTAAAACGTAACGATTATAAGGTAATGTATTCGTCTATGTCTACGGTTTATCACATGGGTGGATCTACACTGAGTAATATGAACCCTAAAAAGACATTTTTAAATTTTCGCAATTCCTTATTTAATATTTTGAAAAACACCTCTAATCTTCATTGGCCACTACTTATTAGTTATAGACTACTTTTGGATGGGATTGCAGGTGTGAGATTTATCCTAGAAAAAAAACCTAGACATTGTATCGCAATAATTAGAGCTCATTTTAGCTTTTATGCTCATTTCTTCACAATAAAATCGAAAAGGAAAGGTCCTTTTCCAAAACACAGATTTAAATCAAATTCTATAGTTTTTGATTTTTTTATAAAAAAACACAAAACTTTTTTAAGTTTACGTGAATAAAAATTATAAAAATTACGTGTGAAAGCGCAATTTAGTTACATTTACATAAATTTAACAAGACTACTATTATGAAAAAAGGTTTACTAGCCACTTTAGGGGTATGTGTTCTAATGACCTCTTGTGTGTCCTCGAAGAAGTATGCTGAGCTTGAATCTCAGCAAAAAGAAACTCAAGATTTATTGAACAGTGCTACTGTAAAATTGAATGACTGTTTAGATGAAGCAGCTAATGCAAAAGCACAAATGACAGCTCTAATGGAGCAGAATGCATTTTTAAAGAAACAAAGTGAAGGTTTCCAAACTACTATTGATGGTTTTACTCAATTATCATCAAAAGGGGCTGAGAATTTAGAAAAAACACTTGAGAGTCTTTCTGAGGCAAACGTAAAAATCAATAATTTAAGAGATGCAGTAAATAGAAGAGATTCTGTGAACCTAGCGTTAGTACAAAGTTTGAAGGGTGTTTTAGGAAATATGAATGATGAAGACATACAAATTAACGTAGAAAAAGGTGTTGTTTTTGTTTCAATCTCTGATAAGCTCTTATTTAGAAGCGGTAGTTACAAAGTGTCAAATGCTGCTAAGGAAGTTCTTGGTAAAGTGGCCAAAGTTGTAAACAACCAACCAGATTTTGAATTTATGGTCGAAGGTCATACAGATAATGTACCTTACAGAAAAGAACCATTGATGGACAACTGGGATTTATCAGTAAAAAGAGCTACTTCAGTAGTGCGTATACTAGAGGATGACTTCGGTGTAAGCCCATCTAGAATGACTGCTGCAGGTAGAAGTTCTTACGTACCATTAGAGTCTAATACTACAGCTGAAAATAGAGCTAAAAATAGAAGAACAAGAATCGTAGTTTTACCAAAACTAGATCAATTCTATTCAATGTTAGAAGAAGGAATGAACGATTCTGCGATTAACTAAGTTCTAATAAAATTTATAAAAAAGGAGAGCAATCGGCTCTCCTTTTTTTTTACCATTCTCCCTTACCAAACCGAAGTAAATTCGGAGAAGCAGAGCTTAAATCAATTACAGTTGAGGGAATATTTCCCACTAAATCTCCTTCTATAATAAAATCAACTCTATCATGCCAGTTTAAGATGATTTCTTGAATATCGGTAGTATAGTCAATGAGTTTATCGTTATCATGCAATGATGTGCATGCAAGCGGAAAATTAATATTAGAAATAATCTGGGTGATTACTGAAGTGTCAGGAATTCTCACCCCGATCGTTTTTCTTTTTCCATATGCTCCTTTGGAAAAATTAGATGAAGGTAATATAAACGTGTATGGTCCTGGCAAATACTGTTTTAGTGTTCTGAATTGAGTATTATTCAATTGAGCAGTATAACCAGAAAGCATCTTAAAACCTGAGAACATGAATGAAAGATTAGCCTTAGCAGGGTCAACTCCCTTTATTTTTGCTAGTCTTCTGAGACCCAACTCACTTTTGGCATGACAAGCAATGGCATAAACCGTATCTGTTGGAACAATTATAATACCGTCTTCTGAAAGCGTTTTCGATAGCTGAGCCAATTTGTGCTCCTCTAAATACCCCCCCCATGATTCAATATATTCTGCGGACATACATAATATTTAATCAAAATTACTCTTCAATCAAGATAAAAGGTTAGGTATTTTGCCTATTTAAACTTTTTGATTTAACGGTGTCCGGTTTGACAAAAATCCAGTTTTCTCTTTGACCTCCCTTAATCCAACCTTCTTTAATCTTCTTATTTATACTTTGGTATCTGATCTTGACATATTTGTAACCTTTGAAGCGAGTTGAAAACGTCTCTAAAATCTGTACTCGCTGCTTAGGTGCCAAACGCTCTCCCTTTACTTGATTATAATAAACTTTCTCGCTAAAAATAGAAGAAATATTCGTGTGAGGTTTGATACTTGATACCCATTCGTTCATCCCAAAACGAAGAATCGTTGCATTTGGTTTAAAATTTGATCTAGGTTGAGAAGAATTCTCTTTTTGTTGTTGATACGCTATGAAAGTCGTGTTCGTTAGTTCTTGATTATTTTGAAATGGTGATTCATACATTCCAAATTCCTCCTCGATGTCCTCATCAAAATTACCGTGATTATCAATATATAAACCTTGGCCATTAAATGGGTTTACTATATTGAGTACTGCGAATATTGTTAAACCCTTCATAAACGCATCTGGTCTAGTGCTTGGTCTATATATCCAACAAACTATTCCACCTATAAAAGCAACCCCTAAGGCCACCATTATTTGGGTTTCTGCTGAATTGTCAGCAGGAAAATAAATAGCTAGAAATTTATTCGTAATTGAAGCATTTCCATTAGTAAAAGAGTCGATAATTGCGGTTAAAAAAGCACCAAACGCTCCAGCAAAAATATTAGATATAACTCCAGATTTAGATGTATGAATCTCAGACATAAGTTATTATTTAGGTATATTCTAAAAATATAAAATTATTTTTCTATCTATAAAGTTCAATTTTCAATTGGATAAAAATTAAATGAAAAACAGTCCTTTACAAAGGTTTTACTGAAGAAAAAGGCCTAAGAAAAATAAGTGCTACTAGGTTAATTCGTACAAATTCTTATTCATCTAAGAGTTCTAATTGCGCAAATCGAAGAATTAAGGTTTTTATCGTCCCATTATCAAAAGCTATTTCTGCTTTTTTGTTAATTCCTATTCCTTCTAATTTTTTAACTCGTCCATTTCCAAATCGAGAATGCCCTACCCTTTGTCCCTCTTGGATTCCTGGATATGAACCCATAGTATTAGCCGCTTCAAGTTCTATAGATTCAGGTTTGAGTTTTCTAAGTTTACGCAAGGTCCCTCCTCCCATGCCTTTGTAAGTAGGCGGTGTACTTGATATGGGTTTGACCTGTCTCAGTTTAGATTTGTCGACTTCGCCAAAAATAGAATTGTCTATAAATGATGTTCTTCCCATTTGCAGCATTCCCACAGACTGGTCATCGACTAAGTCTGAGTCAATTTCTTCTAAAAATCGACTCGGTTCAGCGTCTATTAATTTTCCCCAACGGTAGCGATTCACGGTATAAGTCAAATAAGCTTGTTTCTCAGCCCTAGTAAGAGCTACATAAAAAAGCCTTCTCTCCTCTTCTAATTCACTACGCGTATTGATACTCATGGCCGAAGGAAATAAATCTTCTTCTAAACCAATGATATAAACATATGGAAACTCTAGTCCTTTTGCCAGATGAATGGTCATCAATGCAACTCTATTATCATCATCTGTGGCTTTATCTAAATCAGAAAATAGTGCAACATCTTCAAGAAACTCGGTCAAATTTCCTGTAGCACCATCTAATTCCTTTTGACCTTCTACAAAATCTTTTATTCCGTTGAGTAATTCTTCAATATTTTCAATTCTTGCTATTCCCTCAGGAGTACCATCTTTTTTAAACTCAATCAATAGCCCTGTTTTTTTCGCTACCATCTCTGCTAAGGAAAACGCGTCAAGCTGATCTAATTGAACTTGAAACGCCTTAATCATAGTGTGAAAATTCATTAGCTTCAGACGAGTATTCGATTGTATTTTTATAGAAATTCGCTCAAAATTTTCAATAACTGTAAAAATCGAACTATTATTATCTTTTGCTGCAAGAATTAAGCGGTCTACTGTAGTTTGACCAATTCCTCTTGCTGGAAAATTGATAATTCTCAGCAAAGCTTCTTCATCCAAAGGATTAACGATGAGTCTCAAATAAGCCAAAACATCCTTAATTTCTTTTCGCTGATAAAAGGATAATCCTCCGAAAATTCGATAGGGAATCTCCTTTTTCCGCAGCGCGTCTTCTATAGCTCTCGATTGAGAATTTGTTCTGTACAAAACCGCAAATTGATTATTGTGAAGTTGATTTTGCATCTGATTTTCAAAAATAGAATTGGCTACAAACCTACCTTCTTCTGCATCTGTCGGTAAACATTTTCGAACAATCTTAGATCCAAGTTCATTTTGAGTCCAAACGTTTTTCTCCAATTGATTTTTATTATTCGCAATGACGGAATTAGCCGCTTGTACAATTGTATTTGAAGATCTATAGTTCTGTTCTAAACGGTATACGGCAACATTGTCATAATCCTTTTGAAAGTTCAAAATATTATCAATATTAGCCCCTCGGAAGGAATAAATACTTTGCGCATCGTCACCCACAACACATATGTTCTGATATCGATCTGACAATGCCTTTACGATGAGGTATTGAGAGTGATTTGTATCCTGATACTCATCAACCATAATGTACTTGAATCGATCTTGATACTTGAGCAGAACTTCCGGGAAACGGTTTAATAATTCATTGGTTCTCAACAACAAGTCATCAAAATCCATCGCTCCTGCTTTAAAACATCTTTCAACATAATTATGATATATGTCTCCTATTCGAGGTCTTTTTGCTATTGCATCAGCCTCAACAAGTTCTGGATGGTTGAAATAGGCCTTCACGGTAATCAAACTATTCTTAAATGAGGAAATCCGACTTTGTATTTGTTTGTATTTATAAATGTCCTTGTCAAGTTCCATTTCTTTAATAATAGAACTGATCAGACGCTGGGAATCTTGAGTATCGTAAATACTAAAATTAGAAGGGAAACCGAGACAATGGCCTTCTATTCGCAAAATTTTTGCAAAAACCGAATGAAAAGTACCCATCCATAAGTTTTTAGCTTCATTTGAGTCCACAAGTTGAGCAATTCTATGCTTCATCTCTCGTGCAGCCTTATTGGTAAAAGTGAGGGAAAGAATATTAAATGGGTCTACACCTTGCTGCATTAAATAGGCAATTCGATAAGTGAGCACTCGAGTTTTTCCTGATCCAGCACCAGCAATTACCATTAAGGGGCCTTCTTTATGCAAAACCGCTTTCTTCTGTGCTTCATTCAAGTGCTCCAAATAGCTCATACTCATATTTTAGATGAAATTAGTAATTAAGCCTATTGATTTTAATGGTTTTCAATAATTTTATCACATGAAAATCAACATTGCAAAACTACTCGTTTGAAGTTTTCTATTGAATACTTTATGGAGTTTTGCTCAAAAAACAAATACAGGACCTTATGAAGTAAATCGTGGTGGTTTATGGAAAGTCGAAAACAAAACAATTTCACTAAAAAGAGACTACGACTATAAGATTGATTTTGACATCACCACTACTTCGAACGATTCTAGTATAAAGAAAAAAAACATTAATTCTATAGCACGGGTTTACAATATGTTAGGTCAAAACGAGATGACGAAAAATAATATTCACGTGGCTTTAGTTATAAATTCATCTGCATCTAAAGATGTAATGAATAATCAGTGGTATAAAGCTAAGTACAATGCCAACGATACCAATATAAGTCTCATCACTGAGCTAGTAGAGGCTCATGTAGATGTTATTTTCTACGGGCAGTAATCGTTAACGAGAAAAATGCCAAAAGAAAATTTAATTGAAGGTGTTGACTTATCTTTATTATAATTAACGTATTTAGTAGAATATCTATCATAGGGATATCAACTAATTAAATATTAATATTACACGAATAAGAAGTAAATTGTTTTAATTGCAATGCAGCATAACTCAGTTTAACCTTTTAAATTTAAAATCTATGCGTCTTCAAATTATTACCCTCAGTTTTTTACTATGCTCTTCATTATCATGGTCGCAACGTAAAAGTGATTTATTGATGGAGATTCAGCAACTCAAGACAACTATTGAGCAGCAAAACGACTCCATAAGAAAACTCAGATCAGAACTTTTGAGTAAATCAGCACTAATTGAAACTTACTCCAAAGATTTAAGAGATATGCGTGAGACCAACACTAATTTGATGAATACCATGGGGAAATTCACTTCAGAGTCGGTAGCGAATACAATGAAAGTAAATAGTAAGCTCGCAAATATCAATGATATTGAAAAGAAAGCAGAGCAAATTAGAGGTTTGATGTTGGGTATAGACAGTATAAATATCACAGCCGCTGCGGGGTTAAATCAAACGATAAGCGCTGCTCAAGGTTTGAAAATTGAAGAGGCTTCTCTGCAATTTCCTATTGCAAATTTAATTTTGGAGATGTCCGACTCTCTTGCATTGGAACCAAAGTTAATTGCCGTTAATCAAGTCATAAACACCTTTAAAGGTTATCAGCTGACCATTACTGGAAATTTAGATAAATTAGAAAATGGTAGTGATAGCATAGCCTTTCAATTGTATGATTTATTTACAAATGTTTACGCCATTGAACCCAATCGCATACAAATAGCTCCTTCAGGAAATCTCAACTTTACTTTTATAAAGTTATCTCCTGATTTTACAAATGTTTATATGCTAACTAAACAAATATTGCGCTAAAACTACTTTGCTGTTTGGTTGACTGATTTAGCATACAGAAAACCTCTTTGCCACCATTTGCGCATCAATTTAGAATCAAAAACAAGAGGATTTGTAGTCAAGACTGTTGGAGTGTAATACGTGTTTATGATAAGCTCTTCTTCTTTGCTCATAAGTTGACCAATTTGAACATTTTGCTTTTCGATTTGATCTAAACTGAAGTTGAACATATTAATCATGAGTTCGAAAGGATTTTTTACTCCAAGTTTATTGTATATAGAATGCTCAGGACTCAAAACAATAACATCTATTGTCTTCGCCCCTAGTTCAATAGCTTTTTTAATAGGTACAACACTACCAAGACCTCCATCAGCATATTCATATCCATTCTTTTTAGCCAAAGACATAAAAGGAATATAATTGGCAGAAATCCATATCCAATCCAAAAAATCTTCATAATCGCAGTCCCTTAGGCTTTTGTACTCCACATTTTGAGTACTTAAATTAGAAACTGTTACATAGATATTCGTCTTGTTTTCTTTTAATGCATTAAAATCTAAAACAGAAAAGTTTTTCTGCAATAAGGCTCTTAAATTTTTACTCTCTCCAAATGTGGAATTTCCTCTTAAAAAACTTCTAATTACATTAAAATGGTTAATACTAGTGCTAAAAGTGCCATGATTTTTGCGAATAATAAATGGGTCTAGATTGAAGATATCTTTTTGACTAACATTTCCGTATAAATCATGAAGCTTTTGAATTTCTCCAAGAGCTAAATGTGGTAATAATAAACTACCCGTAGAAGTACCAACATATAGGTCGTATTGTAATTGCTTCTTTTCTATTAAATATTGGGCAATACCTCCAGCAAAAGCACCTTTACTTCCTCCACCTGAAATTACTAATGCTCTCATAAAAAATAGTATATTAACGATGATTTAAAACATTCAAAAGACATATTAGAATAGGCTTAAATGAATTTAAAAATCAATCTTGATTCACCCCATATAAAATTAAAAGGTTTAGGAGGATACAGAATTGAGGTTTTAAAATCAGATTTAAATATACATAGCATTGCTGATTTATTTCACCTTATCCCCAATCGATATGTAGATCGCCGTAAATTTTATAAAATAAACACCCTAGCGGCAAGCAGCACTGAAGTTCAAATTATCGGAGAAATAATGGATATTAAGAAAATCCGAAATACTTCAGGTGAGCGACTTAAAGCCATTTTTCGGGATGAAACAGGAAGTATTGAATTGGTTTGGTTTAAAGGCATTAGTTATATGCAAAAAAAAATCAAGTCAACCGAAACCTTTGTAGTTTATGGTAAACTCAATGAGTTTGGTGGCTCCTTATCTATTGTACATCCCGAAATAGAATCACTACATTCTTTCAAGCTTAAAGGATCAAAGGGTATACTGCCCGTTTATCCTTCAACAGAGAAATGCCAAAAAGCTGGAATTTCTTCCGTTTTTCTGAGGCAAATTATTAAAGAAGCGTTTGATGCCTTTGGAAACCACATTCATGAGGCTCTTCCATTACATTTGAGAGAAGAGTTTGGATGGCCAGAAAAAAGAACGGGTTTACAAGAACTTCATTTTCCATCCACTTTTGAAAATTTACAAAAAGCCCAATTCAGTCTGAAATTTGAGGAGCTCTTTTATCTACAATTACAATTGTTAGAGAAGAAACAATTAAGACTAAAAAATATTAAAGGATTCGAATTTTCGAAAATAGATACTTATTTCAATACATTCTATAAACAACATCTTCCATTTGAGCTCACCGAAGCCCAGAAAAGGGTATTAAAAGAAATTCGTAAAGATTTGGGGGCAGGAGTTCAAATGAATAGGCTTCTGCAAGGTGATGTCGGTTCGGGAAAAACAATGGTTGCAGTGCTATCATCACTTATCGCAATTGACAATGGATATCAATGCTGTATAATGGCACCAACAGAAATTTTGGCTAAACAACACTACAATTCAATATCAGAATTACTTCAACCTCTTGAAATCAATATTAAAATCCTGACTGGATCTACAAAGAAAAAAAATCGTGAAACACTACACGATGAACTTGCAAATGGAAACTTGCATATCTTAATTGGAACCCACGCTTTAATTGAAGATAAGGTTATCTTTAAGAATTTAGGCTTGGCAATTATTGATGAACAACATCGTTTTGGAGTTGCCCAACGCTCAAAGTTGTGGAAAAAGTCTAAACTTCCTCCACATGTATTGGTAATGACCGCAACTCCAATCCCTAGGACACTAGCTATGAGTTACTACGGGGATTTAGATTTATCTGTAATTGACGAATTACCCCCTGGAAGGAAACCAATTACAACAGCGCATCGAACAGATGCTTCTCGCCTAAAAGTGCTGAAATTTGTAAAAGATGAAATCGCAAAAGGAAGGCAGGTTTATTTTGTTTATCCCTTAATTAAGGAATCAGAAAAATTAGATTATAAAGATTTAATGGATGGCTACCATGCCTTAAGTAGAGATTTTCCGATGCCAGATTATCAAATTTCCATAGTTCATGGTCAAATGAAATCAGAAGAGAAGGAATTTGAGATGAAGCGATTTGTCAAGAATAATACACAGATTATGGTTGCCACTACAGTTATTGAAGTAGGTGTAAATATTCCAAATGCAAGTATTATGGTCATTGAAAGTGCAGAGCGTTTTGGGCTTTCTCAACTGCATCAATTGAGGGGCCGAGTCGGAAGAGGAGCTTATCAAAGTCATTGTATATTGATGACTTCAGACAAAATTTCTGATGATTCTAAACAACGAATTGAAAGTATGGTGCAGACAAATGATGGTTTTAAACTAGCAGAAATCGATTTAAACTTAAGAGGTCCAGGTGATTTGATGGGAACTCAACAAAGCGGTGTCTTAAATTTAAAAGTTAGTGACCTTATTAAAGATTCTCAAATCCTTCACTTGGCTCGAAAAAAAGCCCAAGACATTTTACGAGAAGACGAATTACTCCTACTTGAAAAAAACAAGATTATCAAAAATACTTTGGTTCAAATCATGAATGACAAAGCTTTTTGGTCCTACATCAGTTAAAGAAGATAATCTGTACTCAAAAAATTACTTTGCTTGGCTGCTAAAAGATTTTCAATAGTTTGATTGTTCATCTCATTATCCTTAAAAGCCACAAAAGTTCTTATTGAAAACGATCTAAGGGCGTCATGTACGCTTAATGTAGCTTGTCCTGAGTCTTTTCTTCCCGTAAATGGGTATACATCTGGACCTCTTTGGCAAGAAGAGTTTAGATTTACCCTGCATACCAAATTAGCCAAAATATCGATTAGAGAAGATAGTGCAGCTACATCCTTACCAAATAGACTCACCTGTTGACCGTAATTTGATTCCGCCATATCATTTAATGGCTTGTCGATATTAGAAAAAGATATTACCGGAATAATAGGACCAAATTGCTCTTCTTGATAAAGTTTAGTGTCATGTGAAACAGGGTAAATCACGGCTGGCCATATAAAATTATCCATCATTTCACCACCTCTAGCATTCACAATTTCAGCTCCTTTAGAACTCGCATCATCAATTAAATCTTTGATGTAATCGGTTTTGTTCGGTTCAGGTAAAGGCGTAAGTTGGACACCATCATCCCAAGGATTTCCAAATTTTAAAACATCAACAGCTTCGCTGAATTTGGACAAGAATGCATCTTTAATATCATCATGCACATAAAGAACTTTGAGCGCTGTACATCTCTGGCCGTTATAACTAAGTGTTCCTGAAATACATTCCTTAACAGTTTGATCTAAATCTGCATCTGGTAAAATGATAGCTGGATTTTTAGCTTCTAATCCGTAAACGGTTCTAAGACGGTTACTCTTAGGGTGGAGTTCTTGTAAGGAATTAGCTGAACTACTGTGCCCGATTAAGGCTAAAACATCAATACGTCCAGTTTTCATGATTGGCGCTGCAATTTTTCTTCCACGACCAAACATAATATTCACAACTCCTTTTGGAAAACTATCTTTAAAAGCTTCTAATAGCGGTGTAATCAACAAAACTCCGTGTTTAGCTGGCTTAAAAATCGCCGTATTTCCCATAATAAGTGCAGGAATCAATAAGGCAAAAGTTTCATTTAATGGATAATTATAGGGGCCTAAACAGAGAACGACTCCTAAAGGACCTCTTCTCACATGGGCATAAACACCTGAAAATTTTTCAAACTTTGCTGAAGAACGATCAATTTTCTTATACTCTTCAATAGTGTCGTATATATAATCTACTGTTCGATCAAATTCCTTGTAGGCGTCCGATTTATTTTTCGCAATCTCCCACATAAGTAACTTAACTACCTCTTCTCTTTTGGTAAGCATTTTTTTAACAAATTGCTCCAAACAAGAAATTCGATCTTTTACTTTCATAGTTGGCCATTCTCCTTGACCATTGTCAAAAGCATTCGAAGCTGCATCAAGTGCACTTAAGGCTTCTTCTTCTCCTAAATCTGGAATACTCCCTAATAATGTTCTTTGGTAAGAAGAAGTAACAGATATAGGCGAAAACACCTCAGATGTTTCTCCTTTCCATTCTATTAACTCTCCATTAACTAAATAATGTTTATGATTTATTGGTTGGTCTAAACGATAGTTTTCTGGAATATGCATGTCTTAAATTAAATATTGAAATAAATCTGGTTTGTCATTAATGTATTCTCCAAAGAAATTACCCTTTTTCATTCGATTAATTAAGGGCTGTAAGTCTTCTGGCGAGGCGAGCTCAACACCTACGATTGCAGGAGCTTTTTCTCGATTTGATTTTTTTGAAAATTCAAAATGTGTGATATCATCATTAGGACCTAAAATCTGAGCCACAAATTCTCTCAAAGCACCTGGACGTTGAGGGAAACGAACAATAAAGTAATGCTTCACTTGATTGAATAAGAGAGCTCTCTCTTTTATCTCAGCCATTCTTACAATATCGTTATTACCGCCTCCAACTAAACACACAACTTTTTTGTTCTTTAGTTCATCTTTCAGGTACTGCAAGGCAGTAATCGCCATTGCACCAGCAGGTTCTGCAACAATAGCGTCCCTATTGTAGAGATCTAAAATGGTTTGACATATGTGATTTTCTGGAACAGTTATAACCTTGTGCAACCTTTCCTTACATATCTCAAAAGTATTGGCACCTACTCTGCGCACAGCGGCTCCATCAACAAAAGTATCTAACTCTTTAAGTGTAACCAATTCGCCTTGACGAATTGATTGCAACATTGCAGGAGCTCCGGTAGGCTCAACTCCTATTAATTTTGTATTGGGAGATATGTGAGCTAGCGTAGACAAAACTCCGGATGCGAGACCTCCTCCTCCTATAGCCACAATGATATAATCAATCTCTTTTGGACCATCCTCGACAATTTCAAGGCCTACCGTGGCCTGACCAGCAATAGTTTGAAAATCATCGAAAGGATGCACAAAAGTTGCACCTTTATCACGTGAATACTGCAGAGCAGCTTCATAAGAGTCATCATAAGTATCTCCCACCAATTCAACTTCTATACAATCTTGACCAAAAAATTTAGTCTGATCAATTTTTTGTTTTGGGGTGACAAAAGGCATATAAATTCTACCTTTTACATTCAGTGTTTTACATGCGTATGCCACACCTTGAGCGTGATTACCAGCACTTGCACAAGCGATTCCTTTTGTCAATTCTTCCTGAGACAAACTTGAAATTTTATTGTATGCACCCCTGATCTTGTAACTCCTTACAATTTGTAAATCTTCTCTTTTCAAGTAGATGTCACAATCAAATAAGCCAGAAAGTCTTTGATTAGGTTGTAAAGGAGTCCTTAAGGCAACATTTTTTAATTTGTTCGCAGCCTTTCGAATAGAATCAATATGTACTGTTGCTGTAGTAGCGGGCATATTAGTATTTATAATATAGATTTCATAGAAGTCATTGAATTTCTCAAATGCTCACCAACTTCCTCTATGCTATGAGACCTTATTTCTTTATTGATACTAACTAGTTCAGCATTATCAATCTCATTATTTGCCTTATCGTCAAATTTATGACCAATGACGTCCAAATCAATCTTTTTCATAAAATCCTCCAATAGTGGTTTACATGCATGGTCAAATAAATAGCATCCGTATTCAGCAGTATCTGAAATCACTCGATTCATTTCAAATAATTTCTTTCTAGCAATAGTGTTAGCAATTAAGGGTGTTTCGTGAAGAGATTCGTAATAAGCCGATTCCTCAATAATCCCCGCTTCTTGCATTGTTTCATAGGCCAGTTCAACCCCAGACTTCACAAAGGCTACCATCAAAACTCCTCTGTCGTAATATTCTTGTTCACTCCACTGTTCATTGTTTGCTTCTGTCTTTTCAAAAGCAGTCTCTCCTGTTTGTTTTCTCCATGTCAACAAATTAATATCATCATTTGCCCAGTCTTCCATCATTGTTTTAGAAAAATAACCGGTCATGATATCATCCATGTGTTTTTGAAATAAAGGGCGCATAATTTCTTTTAATTCTTCAGCCAATTCAAAAGCCTTAATTTTTGAAGGATTTGACAATCGATCCATCATATTGGTAATTCCTCCAATTTTTAAGCCTTCAGTAATAGTCTCCCATCCATATTGAATCAGGCGAGCCGATTCTTTGGCGTCCATTCCTTTTTCAATCATTTTGTCAAAGCATAGAATAGAACCTGTTTGAAGTAATCCACATAAGATAGTTTGTTCTCCCATTAAATCTGATTTTACTTCTGCGACAAAAGAAGATTGTAAAACTCCTGCTTTATGTCCTCCTGTAGACACCGCATAAGCTTTGGCTTGAGTCATACCCTTTTGCTCTGGATCATTCTCTGGATGCACTGCAATAAGAGTAGGAACTCCAAAACCTCTTTTGTATTCTTCTCTTACTTCAGATCCTGGACTTTTTGGAGCTACCATGATTACCGTCAAATCTTCTCTAATTTGCATGCCTTCTTCAACAATATTAAAACCGTGTGAATAAGAAAGCGTAGCTCCCTTTTTCATTAAAGGCATAACCGTTTGAACTACTTTAGTATGTTGCTTATCTGGCGTAAGATTAATGACTAAATCCGCTTGTGGTATAAGTATTTCAAAAGTACCCACTTCAAAGTTGTTTTCTGATGCGTTTCTAAATGATGCTCGCTGTTCATCTATCGCTTGTTGACGAAGAGCATAAGATATAGATAACCCTGAGTCGCGCATATTCAATCCTTGATTAAGACCTTGTGCACCGCATCCGACAATTACTATTTTCTTTCCAACCAGTGCATCAACATCGTCTAAAAATTCATTAGATTCCATAAATCGGCATTGACCGAGTTGTTTTAATTGTTCTCTTAAGCTTAAAGTATTGAAATAATTTGCCATGTGTTTTTATTATTCTTGAAGTTGGTTTATTAGTTTACTAATCATCAGCGGTTCTTTTGTCACTGCTATTCGTCCTGAGCGCACAAATTGGCTTATTCCGTATTCTTTTAAGGCGTCATACATCGCGTCAATTTCAGACCTTCTTCCTGTCTTAGCTAAAACAAAAAAGTCTCTTGACACCGTTACGATTTGTGCATTACTCTCTTTAATGATGTTTTGAATTTGCCGTTCATCAAACAAAAGGTTCGATTTTATTTTAAACAGCCCAGATTCTTGAAAAATTGTTTCCTCGTCGGTGTGATAAAAAGCTCTAATTACATCGATCTGTTTCTCAATTTGTTTCGTAATTTTTAATATTTGCGATTCGTCTGAACAAATAATGATCACAAATTTAGTAACATTGTCAATTTCTGACTTCGAAGCTGTGAAGCTTTCAATATTAATATGTCTTTTTAAAAGAATACCTGAGATTCTGTTTAGCAATCCCACTGTATTTTCGGAATAGATGGTAATAGTGTACCATTTTTGTTCTTCTCCCATCGTACTATTTTAATCTTATTTCTGAAACAGAGGCTCCTGATGGAACCATTGGAAAAACATTTTCTTCTTGCTCTACAACGACTTCGAGAAAGTAAGGTTCTTTACTCTGTATCATTTCATCGATAGTCGATTGTAAATTTTTTCGTTTATTAACTCTTTGGGCATTGAGCTGGTAACCTTCAGCAATTTTTATAAAATCAGGATTAGTCATCTCAGTTGAAGCGTATCGCTTATCAAAAAACAACTGTTGCCATTGTCTTACCATTCCCAAAAAATTATTATTCAAAACAACAATTTTAACTGGTACCTGGTGCTGAAAAATTAAACCTAACTCTTGCAGGGTCATTTGGAATCCTCCATCACCAATCACTGCCACAACTTCTCGATCTGGTGCTCCCATTTTAGCTCCAATAGCTGCTGGTAGACAAAAGCCCATTGTTCCCAACCCTCCAGAGGTGATATTACTTTTACTTCTGGTAAACTTAGCATACCGACAAGCCTTCATTTGATGCTGACCAACATCAGTGACTATGATTGCATCATCCTTAGTAGCTTTATTTATTCCTTCAATCACCTCTCCCATGGTTAAACCTTCTTTTGTAGGTCTTATGGCCTTTTCGATGATTTCATTTTTTTCTATCTCGTATTTTTTCTCAAATTCCGATAACCACTCGATGTGTGATTTTGATTCAATGAGCGGAAGTATTTGAGCTAAGGTTTCCTTTGCATCGCCTAAAACAGCTACATCAGCAGTCACATTCTTGTTAATTTCTGAAGGATCAATGTCAAAGTGTACCACTTTTGCTTGTTTTGCATAGGTCGCTAAATTTCCTGTTACCCTGTCATCAAAACGCATACCTATAGCAATAAAAACATCACATTCATTGGTAAGTACATTTGGTCCGTAATTCCCGTGCATTCCTACCATACCAACATTTAAAGGGTGTGCTGTAGGCAACGCTGAAAGTCCGAGAATAGTCCATGCGGCTGGGATACCTGATTTTTCAACCAAAGTTTTAAATTCTTCTTCAGCTTCACCTAAGATGACCCCTTGTCCCCAAACAATCATTGGCTTTTTGGCAGCATTAATAATAGCCGCAGCGTCTTTGAGCTGCTGAGCATCTATTGCAGGTACAGGTGTGTAGGATCTAATTTCGGTACAGGGTTCGTAAGTCAAATCAAAACGATCAAACTGTGCGTTTTTTGTAATGTCAATTAATACAGGTCCAGGACGTCCTGAACGTGCAATGTAAAATGCCTTTGAAATAATTTCAGGGATTTCAGCAGCTTCTGTTATTTGATAATTCCATTTAGTCACAGGTATTGAAATACCAACAATGTCTGTTTCTTGGAATGCATCTGTACCTAACAAATGACGAGGAACTTGACCGGTAATACAAACCACAGGAGTCGAATCTATTTGTGCATCCGCGATACCTGTCACTAAATTTGTCGCGCCGGGCCCGGAGGTCGCAATGGCCACCCCTACCTTACCGCTTGATCTTGCATATCCTTGAGCGGCATGAATAGCACCTTGCTCATGTCTAGCCATGATATGCCTCAGCTCATCTGAAAACTTATAAAATTCGTCATAAACAGGCATGATTGCACCACCTGGATATCCATAAACTAAATCTACTGATTCAGCTAATAAACAATGTATTATAGCCTCAGCTCCAGATATATTTTTCTTTTCAATTAAAGGCATGTTTTTTTTATTTAATCATTAATTGAATTCATCAGTCACACATCCCTTAGATGCAGACGATACAATATTTGCGTATTTGAATAAACTTCCGTGTTGAACCTTGAATTCAGGTTTAACCCAGACTGATTTTCTTTGGGAAATTTCCTCATCATCAACAAGAAGTTCAATAGTATTACTTTCTGCGTCTATACTTATTTGGTCACCGTTTTGGACCAGAGCTAAAACACCACCCTCTTGGGCTTCAGGAGTAATATGCCCTACAACAAAACCGTGTGTTCCTCCAGAAAACCGCCCATCTGTTATAAGAGCTACTTCTTTACCTAAACCAGCGCCCATTATAGCAGAAGTTGGTTTTAACATCTCTGGCATTCCTGGCCCTCCTTTTGGTCCCACATAGCGAATAACGACCACGTTTCCAGATTTTACTAGACCGTCTTTGATTCCTTTGTTTGCGTCAAATTCACTATCAAAAACAATGGCTTGGCCTTGAAATCTAAGGCCCTCTTTTCCAGTAATCTTAGCTACAGATCCTTCTTTTGCGAGATTGCCGTACAATATTCTTATATGTCCTGTCTCTTTAATTGGATTATCAATCGTATGAATGACTTCTTGATCTTCTTTGAGAGCTTCCACATCCTTTAGGTTTTCAGCAATAGTTTTACCAGTAACAGTCAGACAGCTCTCATCAATCATATCGTGATCTAACATATATTTCATCACAGCAGGAACACCTCCTACTTTGTGCAAATCTTCCATCACATATTTACCACTAGGTTTTAAATCTGCCAAAAATGGTGTTGTATCTGAAACCTGTTGAATATCATCAATAGTCAAATCTATCTGTGCTGCCCGTGCAATTGCGAGCATATGAAGCACCGCATTGGTTGAACCGCCTAAAACAGTAATAAGTTTTAAAGCGTTGACAAGTGAGCTTTTAGTTACAATATCAAGTGGTTTTAAATCTTTTTCAATTATATTTTTAATAGCTGATCCTACTGCGTCACATTCTTTTTCTTTGGATTGATCAACGGCCGGATTTGATGAACTGTATGGAAGGCTCATCCCCATAGCTTCAATTGCTGAAGACATAGTATTAGCCGTATACATTCCTCCACAAGCACCAGGACCGGGACAAGCATTCCTTATAACTTCCTTATACTGATCTTCATTGATAGATCCGGCAACTTTTTCACCCCAAGCTTCAAAAGCAGAAACTACGTCAAGTTTTTTGTCACCAACACATCCTGGAGCAATCGTTCCTCCATAAACCAAAATAGAAGGTCTGTTTAAACGCAACATCCCCATCAGTGCTCCTGGCATATTTTTATCACATCCGACTACAGTAATTAAACCATCATAATTCATTGCTTGTACTACAGTTTCCATAGAATCTGCAATGATATCTCGCGATGGAAGGGAATATCGCATTCCTAGGGTTCCCATTGAAATACCATCACTAACACCTATTGAATTGAAAATCAATCCAACAAGATCTTGTTGGTCTATACTTTCTTTGGCAAGAACCGCAAGGTCATTCAAATGCATATTACAAGGATTTCCTTGATATCCCGTACTTCCGATACCTATAAAAGGCTTCTTTAAATCACTCTCGCTCAGGCCTAAAGCGTAAAGCATAGCTTGAGCGGCCGGTTGCGTGGGATCTTGCGTAACATTCTTACTGTATTTGTTCAATTCCATATAAACATAACCATTCGTAGATCTAAAATATTTTATTCAATAGAAATTATTGAATAGGTTTTGATAATAAAATAAAGTCATTGAAAGCTATTTCATATTAAAACACTGTTTTTGAAATACTTAAATAGTCTTTTTTACAACATCCAAAAATAAAATACACAAAAGATTAATCGATTAACACAAATTTTAAACGTTGATTCGGTCTAATTTGAGAAAGTCGATTTACAGCATTTCTAGTGCATTGAAGAAGTCTCGGATAGCCACCAGTAGTTTGGCTATCTCGCATAAGAATTAATAATTTACCTGATGGAGTGCACTGCACAGCTCCAATATAGGTTGGCGAAGACAATCGGTCTATAGTATGTGCCAATTTACTGTTGGTATTTAGCTGACAAGCCATACGATTTACACTTGAACCTATTGTGAACTCCGTTTCTGTTAAAGATTCGATAAGTTTTAGAGGAAACAACTTGAAATCAACGCCTTTATACACATCCAACTGTATAAGCGCTGAATGTTCTATTGACCTAATAAGCGCATTTGTTTTGTGCTCAGAAATTAGATCAGTCAAATCTTCTTTGAGTTCATAAGTACTCTTAGCTTTTACTCTATTCTCTGTGGTGATTCCAGAAAATTGAGATGCACTATCGAGCTTTATTTCCGAAGAAAAACCTCCTTTAAAGTTCAGATATGATCTCAAACCGTTTTTGACACGACCTATTTTAAGCTGACTATCTTTTTCTGCAATAACAGCAGTGTTCATAGGCACCACCTCTTCATTGAGGTAGATTTCAATATCAGCACCTGTGACACAAAAGCAACACCTTTTGAGCAGTTCTATTGTAGGACCTAACATTGTTAGTTCAAAAGCGGCAGTATTCAAAGGATTACCCAAAATTAAATTGGAGTTCTCAAAAGAAACTTGATCTAAGGCACCAGCCACAGGAACACCGAGATGTCTAAAACCAAACCTTCCTCTATCCTGTATAGTCGTATAAAATCCTATTTCTCTAAATCGAATCATTCAAATATTCTTTAATGTCAAAGACTGTTGTTTCAACTTGTATCTTGATTAATTCGTAGGTATTTCTATCTATTTCGAAAAAACTTACTACGTCACCTGGTTTTGCCCATGCGGGATTCTGCGAAGAAGGATTAAAAAAAGGAATTGGACAGTGGCCAATGATGTGCCAACCTCCAGGTGAATTAACGGTATAGACCCCTGTTTGAGGACCTGTAATTCCTACAGACCCCGATTCGATATGAAGATCAGGATTTAACTTTCTTCCAATTTTCAACCGCTCGTCTAATTCTCCTATGTATAAAAAGCCTGGCAAAAATCCAATTCCATAAATAGTGTATGTCCTAGATTTATGCAATGCGATGATTTCTGCTTTTGTGAGATTGAGTTTCTCTTCGAGAAACGAATAGTCTTTAGCAAACTCTGAATGATAAAATACGGGGATTTTCCAATGAACAGATTGTATTTTATGCCCTGAACTTTTTTCAATACTACTCTCTAGATAAGATTGTACTTTATCCATAAGCTCTGTAGGACATAGTACTGATATTTTATTGTAAATCATTGAAATTTCAATGACATTATAAGCCTTCATCTCAGATTTTAAAGCTTGATAGACGTATGCAATACGTTCAAAAAATTCAGGATTTTGATGAAAATTATCCCAAATAACTTCAATTCCCTGTTCCGCGACAATCAACACCTCAAATGATTTTTTAAAATTCATACTCTAAAATTACGATGTAAATAATTTAAAATAGTCAAGGTATTGCTGTGATCAGAATGCAAACAATATGTTTGAGCCTTTATTGGAATCCAAGTATTGGTCAAACTGTAAAGCCCATTGTTAATAGTTAGATTATTTAGTTGAGCTAAGACTTCCGTTGATTCTTCTAAAACAGCTCCATTCACAGATCTAGGAGTCAATTCTAAAGAGGAAACATAAGACCTATCTAAAAAAGCTTCGAATTGAATTTCAAAATGTGCAGCTTTGGCTTCTTCGTGTAATGCTGAGCCATAAATAGTATAAATAATCAAGGGTTGACTAAAAAAAGATAAACTTTTCACAAAGGTCTTTGCAAGGTCTTGATTATGTAATAAATCATTGTATAAGGCACCATGAGGTTTAATATGATTTAAGGTGGCATTTTCCCTATTCAAATTTTTTATAAAAATCTCATACTGACGATGCAATTGATCTATTAATTCTTCTAACGGGAGTTTTAAAGAACGCCTACCAAAGTTTTCGCGATCCTGGTAAGAGGGATGTAAGCCAATTTGATTTTGATTCTCAAGAGCAAGATTGATTGCTGAACTTATCGTAAAGTCATCTCCAGCATGACCACCACAAGCAATATTGACCGCGCTAACTTTTGAAAACAACTGAGTTTCATCAACTATTCCTTCCCCTACGTCTAAATTGATATGTATTTGATTTTTTAAGAAATCCATTTCAAAATATACGAGCAGCTAATATGAGGGTTAGTCCAGCAAATAGAAATCCGAAAATATTTTGTAGCCAAGAGTTTCTAAATTCTTTTTCAATTTTATTCGAATTGAGAACAATGAGCAGCATAACAATTACAATAGGTAATAGCAAGCCGTTAGATATTTGTGCAAGTTTAATAATCTCAATTGGTGTATTACCTAAAATTGAGAATAACAACCCTGAAAAAACAACTAATATCCAAGTCAAAGTATACCAGAAATGAGACCTTTGCCCATTGTATAAATCTTTAGTTATCAAAGCAGCTGCTAGAGGTGCTGTTATTGCAGAGCTCAAGCCTGCTGCAAACAAACCCAAACTAACAATAATTACAGCATATGATCCGAATACGGATTGCAAAGCAAAAGACATATCTGTTGCATTAGATACTTCTGAAACACCATTGATATACCTAGATGTTATCAAAATACAAATTGAAATAAAACCTCCAAGTCCAATACTTAAAAGCGTATCTAACCTAACTTTTTTTAAATCTTCGGAATTTAATTGCTCCATTTGAACCAGAGAACTATGCAAAAACAAATTATACGGTACAACCGTAGTTCCTATTAGTGCCAATATAGTTGACCAAGAGCCTTGAGGAATGTTAAATGCAAAACTTCCTGAAATGATTTCGGAAATAGATGGTTTTAAGCTTACTACAGCAATAACAAATGAGAGACTCATCAAAAAAACCAAAATCATTAAAAGCAACTTAATCCATTTTAATTTTTGAAGCCAAAGAATAACAACAATGCCAAAAACTATGATTATTAAAATCAAAAGTTCATTACTTTCTGAGCCGAATATTCCTTTGAGGCCTAAAAGGGCTCCGTTAATATTTCCAGCTTCATAGGCTGAATTACCGATGATAATAGCACTGGTAATAATTATAGACAATATCCATTTCACGTATTTTGATCCGCCCATTTGAACCATAGATTTGGCCAGTCCTTGATTTAATACTAAACTGATTCTTATGGCCATTTCTTGAAAAAAATATGTCGCCGTAATACTCAGTAAAAGTGCCCATAACAAGCTTAACTTAAAGTAGAAACCAGCCAATGTGCAAATAGTCAAAGTACCCGGACCTATAAAGGCTGCCGTTACAAATAATCCTATACCCCGAGATTTAAATTGCATTTGGTCGAATTGTTAATAATACCTATACCAAAAGAAGAATTCTTCTGTTATAAGTTGTGTAAATCTACAAGAATGAATTCATTTTGTTCGGCATGCAATCCGAAATTTAATCAAGACACTATAAATTTTGAAGATTTAAATCAAGTTTACCTTTGTAAGAAGCACAAAAAATTATTTGGAAAATTTCAATTAGATAAAGGCTTGTCTTCGCAAGCAATTAGAGTTTACTTTATGCTTCTTAAGCACAATTTTAAACCTGAATTAGGCCATTGGAACGGAAAAGAAATTGTTGATCTTGCTCTTTCGCGATTAGGCCTTTATTTTAATATTGTAGAAAAAGAAAACAAGGAAAAGTCTTGTCGCATGATTTATAAAGAAACCTTGCATCAGTCGTCTAAAATAATTGAAATACCTAGTAGCGACTTAGAAGAAAATTTCGAGGAAACTTTTGAGTGGTTGATTCAAATGATTATCAATTTAAAAGAATCAAATTTTAAGGTGCCCATGTGATTGCCTTAGATAAATGATATTCATCAATTTGTTCAACCAATTCTAGATCGGCTAAACTTCTAGCCAATTGTAAAACTTTAAGCTGTCTTCTAAAACTCCAATCATTAGTTTCAACTGCTTCTTGAAATAATGAGGCTACAGCTTTTGTTTTTTTACAAACTTCATATGTTTGTTGAGTATTTAATCTTGAATTGAGCCCACCTCCTACTCTCGAGTTTCGACTTAACTGAAAATCTCGAGCTTCGTTAATTTCTTCACTCATTTTTTTAGAATGCTGTAATGGTTCTTTCAGCTCTTTTTGTTGGTTGATCGCAATTGGATTCAAATACACACACAAATCAAATCTTTCGATTAATGAAGGTGAAATTATTTTTGGATAATACTCTGTTTCTGACACATTGAATCCAGTTACACATAAAAAGTCGGCGGGTAGTGTAAAATTATGACTTCCTTTTTTTAGTTGAACTTTTCGATGATCTAATACGTTTTGCAAGAGTCGCAAAACGTCTAACTGAAAATAATTGAGTTCATCTAAGAATAATACCCCTCCGTGAGCGAGAGAAGCCTCTCCTGGAATTAATTTCCCTTGAGTTCTACCTTTTAGTCCTACTCGAGTAATATTATGGTCTGGTCGTCTAAAAGGGATTTCTTTATTATCAAATTCTCTAAAGGTAATATTATTGAAGAGGTCATATATTCCTAAGATTTCACTCTTGTCTATATGATCAATTCTAGTAACTATACTTGGTATGCGCTCAGCAATCATACTTTTACCAAGACCAGAATTGCCTTTTAAGATAAGGTGATGTTGACCTAAAACTGCAACCTGTGCTGCGTTTACCGCATCTTCTTGATTGATAATTTGACAAAAATCAAGATCAGTTTTAGTTCCAATGAAGAATTCTGATTTCGAAAAAGCTTCATTCTCTTTTTTTTCAGTTTTTAAAAAATGTATTACTTCATTAATATCTTTACAGAAAACTAATTTTTCTTGATTCAAATGTGTACAACGATTTCTTGCTTCGTAAGCGAGAACGATGAATTCAAAATCACTACTTATCATTTTTTGAACACAATTTACGTACCCTTGATTCGCCTTTAAATCTCCATTTAAAGTCAATTCAGATAAAAACAAAATACGTTCAGGCTTTAAAGTAGTTTTAATAAGCTTTTTGGCTATTAGAATACCCATTGCAATAGGCAAATCAAATCCCATTCCTGTTTTAGGTAAATCAGAAGGACTAAGATTGATGATTATTCGCTGACCTGATACTTTGAATGAATTGAAATGTAAGGCAGTAAGTATCCGGTGTTTACTCTCTCGTACAACTCTATCGGTTAGACCTATAATTTTAACCCCATAACCCCAACTCATACTTATTTGAACCTCTACCTAGTAAACCTGGAAACCTACATTTAAACAGGAATTAATTGTTACCATTTTTGACCACAAATAAGTAGTCTAGTCATGAAAAAATAAATCAGGGCTTTAAAAGGAGTTTTCGATATCCTGAACCTTTTATGACTTCGTGATTCATAAGCATTTTTCGAAACTTACCTTGATTATACAATTGAGCTTGATCGCTGTAATGCACACTGAAGACATTACCAGATTGACCCGTCGGTAAAACGCTCAATCCATCCTCTATTTTTGACATATCGAGTATTCTCCTCGTTGAAGGGCCAATATTAACATCAAAATAAGAGTTTGTGACATAATCAAATTGTAAATTATTTATAACCTCTTTGGACCCTGCTACCTCAAAAGGACCCACATTAAAACATGAGCGAAGAAAAGAATTCGCAGAAAATGCATGTTTGTGTTCAAGCACATGAAGTTTACTCCAATACCATCCCTCTGTACCTTTGTAAAAATCAGATAGTTCATCAAAAGCCATTAAAAAAGAGTTTGTCACTAATTCAGACGCTTTTTCAGTCTCTAGAGTGTGAATATTATCCCACCATACAGCGTTCGAATTACTGAGAACCTTGGGAATAGATCTTTTAAAAACATGGGTGTTTTTAAAAACTTTAAAGGGTTCCTCGCCTATTTCATCCTCAAAAATAAGAAGCAATAAGTGACTCAACCATTTGTGATATAAACTTGGGTTTTCATCTTTTGGGCTATGCGTTCCAGTCCAATCTTTTAATCTTTTCAACTTTTCTTTCTGAACTTCAGATAATTTTTGAACATCTAAAACTTCAGCCAATAAAGAAATGACATCCGGTGCAGAAGTTGATTTGTTATCTAAAATCATTTCTTGCATCGTCTCGAGGTTCATTTTCTGATTGTCTTCAAGTATAGTTACAATTCGTTTAGCTCGATCTTCAGGTAAATAATAGCCCGGATAATAATATCCCAAACCTGCAGAATCAACTTGATTGTTGGCACTGTATACATAATTCCATGGTGGATTTATTGCCGATGGATTTTTTTCAAATGGATGATAGCTTTTGATCTGATGCAAGGAATCCTGACCATTGAGCATAAATTTGGTAGAAACGCTTGAATTCAGTTGATAGAGACGACCAACTGTCCACCAGGCAATATTACCTTCAACATCACCGTACATCACGTTTAAACCTGGGGCGTGAATTTTATCTAAAGACGACTCAAATTCAGAAAAGGAACTGGCAAAAGAATAATCAAATAAACCCTCTAGCAATCGATTTGGTCCTTTCAAATATTGCCAAGAAATACTTGTAGAATTAGTCTGAATACCGTGAATTAAATTTTTAGCCTCCAAAACAGGGCCACGAAAACTACTTCTATGAGTAAAAGAAACGTCTTCACCATCTTTGATCTGAATGTTGTATGATTTTTTGGAATAAGCGAGAGTATCTCCTTTGTGATCGCGGTAGTATTCTTGACTTATTTCATCTTCCTGATAGAAATCGATATCGTCATTTTCGAACATGGTAAGTCCGTGTGCGATAGTTCTATTTTGTCCAATTAATGGAAAAGGCACTCCAGCTAAAAAAAATCCATATTTCTCCAGTTGAGGACTGTTTAAATGTGCTTCATACCATACCGCAGGTTGCGCAAAAGCGATGTGAGGATCATTAGCAAACAAAACTCCTCCTGATTCAGATTTATCTGCAGACAACACCCAACTATTGCTACCAACAAATGAGGGTATTTTCTTTTCATTTAAACGATCAAGAACAGTGTTCCAACTTAAAACTTGGTCGTAATTCATTGCTTTAAAAGAGGGAATCAGGGTATTTTGGTAAGGCATGTCAATTGCTAGATCGTCTAAATATACCTCTCCGTATTCAGCTTTTATCTTGGAGAGCATGGGATCTGTTTTTTGTGCCATTGCAAAACTAAAGCTCATATACCCTAAAATGTTGTAGACATCAACAAGGTCAAATTCTTCTTTATCTAGTCCGAGGATTTTGTATTCAATTGGCGTGTAGGCCGTGTGAATAAATTGATTAATTCCATCTAAATAAGCATTTGCGTACTGCACGAATTCGGTATCACCTTCGAGCTTATTAACCGTTTCAAAACTATTTTCCGCAATACCCAGATTTAGAAAAAACTTGTCATTATCTATAAATTCGGCTCCAAACAATTCAGATAAACGACCACTAGCTACTCTTCTAAGGAGCTCCATTTGCCAAAGGCGTTCCTGTGCATGAACGTAACCAAGTGTTTTGAACAAATCAGAATTGTTTTCTGCATAGATGTGAGGAATTCCGTAGTCATCAAAATAAACCTCAGTTTCTTGATCTAATCCATTTAATTCCAATTGTCCTTGATATAGTGGGGTATTCGTATTTACCCACAACTTTAACAGAATTGCTACAAGTAATAGTAAGCCAATTAGACTAAAAAATACTTTTCTCAAATTCATATTTCGTTTTATGTTTTAGGATTGATTCAGTAAGCCAAGCGTAGTAACTATCTGAATCAGTGTATTGTATAGGTGAATTTAAGATTTGGTATTCCGGAGAAATAAGCACGTAAAAAGGCTGTGATAAATACCCAAAATTAAGTACTTGAAAAGCGCTCCACTTGTCTCCTACAGTTCTAATTTCTTTTTGGTGATTCTCTCTGTAAGATACAATGAATTGTTCTTCTTTGGAGATTATGGCTCTATCATCCACATAAAGTGAAATTAAAACTACTTCGTTTTTTAATAATTCGTATATCTTTTTTTGTCGCCAAACATCATTTTCCATTTTCCTACAATTAACACAAGACCATCCTGTAAAATCGAGAAGAATAGGTTTGTTAAATCGTTTGGCTTCTGATATTCCTTCATCAAAGTCTTTAAAACAATCTAATCCCAAAGGACATTGCTCATGGTTTTCTGCAGATATACTGTAAAAATCAGGAGGGATGAATGCGCCTACCAAAGCAACAGGTTTCTTGTTTAGCAATCCATCAGATAAATTAACAATAAATAAGAGCAGTCCTGAATAAATCAAAATCCAAACTCCTTTTTGAACATTTTTTAAAGTATTGAATTCAACCTTAAAGGTTAAATAAATGAAGAGTGCTACAGTAATTAAAATCCAAATGATGAGAAATATTTCGAAATATAAAACACCCCATCCACTGACTAAATCGGCATTAGATAAGAATTTAAAAGCCAAGGCAAGTTCTACAAATCCCAATACCCCTTTTGCGGTATTCATCCAAGCACCAGACTTAGGAAGCACTTTCAAACCATTAGGAAACCATGCAAATAGACCGAATGGGATGGCGAGTGCCAGTCCGAATCCAAACATTCCCAAACTCAAATTCATGGCTACTTGACCACCTACAAGAGCAGTTGAACCAAGCAATCCACCTAGAACGGGACCAGTACATGAAAAAGAAACAATGACAAGAGTTAAAGCCATAAAAAAGCTTCCTGCAAATCCAGAAAATTTACTGCTGTATAAGTCTAATCGTGTACTCCAACTCGAAGGCAGGCTTAATTCGAATAAACCAAATAATGAGAGTGCAAAAAGCAGTAAAACCAAAGAGAAAAGTAAATTTAAATAAACATTCGTAGCGATTTGATTAAAAAATTGAGGATCAATACTGTCATAAATATGAAAGGGAAGACTCAATATAATAAAGATCAACACAATACTAGAACTATAAAAAAGGGCGAGCTTTTTTGTTCTTCCTTTGTTCTTTTCTGAAGAAAAGAAAGAAACTGTAAGGGGAATCATAGGAAAGATACAAGGGGTAAGAATTGCAATGAGTCCTCCCAAAAACCCCAGCAATATAAGAGATAAATCGAATGGTTGCGACCCTTCTCCGTTATTAAGTTCTTTAGTGATATCCTTATTTTTTAACGGAATGATTAATCGCTCGTTTTGGTTTTTTTGTTGAATTATATTCGAAGTGCTTTGTTTTTTAAGCTTTGGGCTTAATATGAATTCAATGCGCTCTTCCCCGGGTATACAAACCTCTTTACACACCTGATAATAAACCATAACCTCAACAGCGTAAATATCTCTGAGTTGTTTAATTTTTTGAGTAAATACTGCTGTTTTTTTGAAAAAGCGTTCTTCAACCTCAAAAACATCTGAATACGCTGTTTCTGTTTTACTTTCTTTTGTTTTCCCAAGCAGTTTATAAGCCAATCCCGCTTCTTTGAATTCTAGCTCTGTTGGAAGACTTCCTCCTTCGGGGGTAAATTGAGAATACAAATGCCATCCGTCTTCAATGAGAGCGGTGATCTCAAGGCTATAAACAGAGTCTGATTCTTGAATCAACTCCTTATTCCATTTCAAAGGAGCATTAGTGAATTGTGCTAAAAGGCTAACACTATTTAGGATGAGAAGAGCTCCCAGAAGTCTTTTTCTAAACATTCTATTTTTAAAATATTTTTTGTTTTTGAAGTAATTCTGCTTCTGTTGTCCATTCGAAAAGGGACAACCCATAGTAATTCATCACCGTCAAATAATAATGGAATATACAGTTTTAAGGGACCTTGAATACCTATATCCTTTAAAAATTTGGAGACCTTTTTCTTTTTAGTCATTCCAAAAGGATAAAAATAGTGCAAAGAGGACAAAGGCTTGAGGTTAAAATTCCCTTTCAGCATTTCTTTATCTACATAAATACAAGTACTTTCTGTGTATGTTAAGTCCTCTTTTTTTACTTCAGTTATTGAAAACAGCGTTTTAAGATTAAATAAATTCGGATTAACCTCTTTTGAAAGCTGATATAGGAATTGACCTGACTTAAGTAATATCTGATTTTTACGATCATTTTCTATGAATTTACCTCCTTCAGTCTTTAGCAGCTTTTTCAGTTCTAGCATATGATAAAACCCTTCCGGTCGAAAAATCAAATCCAAAAGCGTTTCAAATGGTCTCAGCGCTATGATTTTTTGGATGTCATATCTTTTGACTTCATTTTTTTCTGTCCTAATCCCATTGAGCACATGAACTCTGTGCATTTCAATGATGATGCTATCTCGTTTTAAATGTTCTAAATTTTGACTAAAATTCATTCGAAAGTTAGCGTCAATTTCATCTAAAACAGGGAGCAATTCAAGTCTTATTTTATTCCGTAAATAGGTCGCTTTTTGATTAGAGACGTCTTCTCTCCATTTTAGTTTATTCGCTAAAGCGTACTGATGAATTTGTACTTTATTGTAAGAAAGAAGAGGTCTTATGAGTTCTTCTGACTCCGAAATGCCGCTTAATCCTTTAACACCTGTACCTCTGAGCAAATTGATGAAAAACGTTTCAATTTGATCGTCTAAATGGTGCGCAGTACACAATACGCTATTAGGAATAGATTTTTGAATGTTTTTAAAAAATGTGTATCGCGCGTTTCTTGCCACTAATTGTATGTTTTGGACAGAATTACTCAAATCTTCAACCCGGACATGAAACTTCACTCCTAACTGATTTGCGAGTTGTTCTACATGATCTTGATCTAAATCACTGTCAAGGCCTCTTAACTTATAATTGACATGAATCAAACTAAAATTCAATCCTAGTGTATCAAAAACATAGGCTAAAACAGTACTGTCAAGACCCCCACTACAACCCAACAACAAATGTTTTTCTCGATGTGGTTCAATAATTTGTCGAAGATGGTCTACATTCAATCTCATTTCACTACAAAGTTAGCTAACCAAACGCTTTTATTTATTTTTGGTGCAAATTTATCTGTATTGAAATTAGTTCAGCGATTATACTACATTGACGCCATAAGAGCCTGGGCGATTTTGATGATGCTTCAGGGGCATTTTATCGATGGTTTGTTAGATCCTGCTTTTCGAGATAAAGAAAATGAACTTATTTCATGGTGGTTATATTTTAGAGGAATTACCGCACCGGTTTTCTTTACTGTCTCAGGTTTTATAGTGTCTTATCTGCTTTTGAGCAACACAGCACAAAATCATCACAATCCAAGAATTAAAAAAAGCCTTAAAAGAGGTCTTGAACTAATTTTCTATGGTTACTTATTGCGATTAAACTTCGGAGGCTTATTTAAAGGGCAATTGTACAATACCTTTTATCAAGTGGATGTGCTGCACTGCCTTGGACTGGCATTATTGTCGATTGTAGTATTGTATAAAGTTCACCTGTGGCTCAGAAATCTTGGGCTGAAATGGGCTTATTCAATGATTCAGCTCAGTATTGTTCTTTTACTTTTTCTAGGCGAGCCTTATTATAAAAACTTTGAATACGAGTATTTGCCACAACTTTTTTCAAATTACCTCAACAAAGCAAATGGATCTGTATTTACCATTATTCCATGGCTCGGGTACAGCAGTTTCGGCGCCTTATTGTCACAAGTTTACCTACACTTCCAAAACAAGCCTTATTTCTACCCCTTTTTTATTTTGAGTAGTTTATTATCAGGATTACTGCTAGTGCACTGCTCCAGTGATGTCTTTACTGAATTGATAGCACTTCATTCAACCTTCGCTTTTCTGCAGGAAGCAGTAAATAATAATTATTTATTTATTCGATTGGGGGATGTCTTTATCGTTTTTGCAGTATTTTCTAGTTTAAGAGTATTGACCAAATACAAAAGTATCGTGAAAATCGGACAGAGTACACTCACCACCTACATCATTCACTATATGATTCTATATGGTAGTTTTACAGGCTACGGATTGTATAGATACTACAAAGAGTCACTCAACTGGTCAGAGGCTTCGGCCTTCGCACTTCTATTCATTTTGACATGTACACTTTCTGCTTTGGTTTATCATCATTTTAAACCAAAGCTAAAAACATGGATTACATGTGTAAAGCACGATTTTCTGAAGCGGCTAAAGCAGCTTCTTTAATAGCTTCAGCATATGTAGGATGCGCATGAGACATTCTGGCGATATCCTCAGCAGAAGCTCTAAACTCCATGGCGGTTACACCTTCTGCAATCAAATCTGCACAACGTGCACCTATCATATGTATACCTAACACCTCATCAGTCTTAGCATCGGCCAGTATTTTAACAAAACCATCTATATCCATACTTGCTCGAGCTCTTCCCAGCGCTCGCATTGGGAATTGACCACTTTTATAATCGCGTTCTTGTAGTTTTAATTGTTCTTCAGTGAGTCCAACAGAGGCCACCTCTGGCCAAGTATAAACCACCGAAGGAATTAAGTTATAATTGATATGTGGTTTTTGACCAGCCATAACCTCTGCGACAAAAACACCCTCTTCTTCAGCTTTGTGAGCCAACATAGCGCCTTTTACGACATCGCCTATTGCATAAATGTGATCTTGTTGGGTTTGTAATTGATCATTCACCTGAATTCGTCCTCTTTCGTCAGTGGACAAACCTGCATTTTCTATTTGTAATCCTTGAGTATTTGCTATTCTACCTACGGAAACTAGGGTGTAATCAGATTCAAACTCTTTCGTGACACCTTTTTTATCGTCTGCTGAGACCAAAACCTTATCTCCGACACGCTTAACCTCTTTTACCTGATGAGAGAGGTGAAATTTAATTTTTTGCTTTTTCATGGATTTCATAAGCTCTTTAGACAAGGCCGCATCCATTCCAGAGATAATACGATCTGCATATTCTATGACCTCTACTTCAGACCCAAGTCTTTTGTATACTTGACCGAGTTCTAATCCAATAACTCCTCCGCCTATTACCACTAATTTTTTAGGAATTTCATTGAGCGAAAGGGCTTTTGTAGATGTAATGATGCGCTCGTGATCTAAGGTAATAAAGGGTAAATTTCCCGGTTTAGAACCTGTAGCTATGATGTATTTTGCCGCTTCAATCTCTTCTATAATCTTGTCATTTTGAACAACTTCAAGCGTTGAAGCACTTTTAAAACGTCCTAGACCTTGAAGTACTTCTATTTTATTTTTATCCATCAAAAACTCAATTCCTTTTGTCGTCTGATCTACAACCTGTTGTTTTCGATTAATCATCTGAGGAAAATCAAGCTCAACCTCTCCCTTTATTTTGATACCATGTGTTTCAAAATGTTTCAAAGCATCTTCGTAATGATGTGAAGAATCTAAAAGTGATTTTGAAGGAATGCAACCTACATTTAAACAGGTACCTCCTAAAGTACCTTCCTTTTCAATTAATGCTGTGCGCATTCCAAGTTGAGCGCAACGAATTGCAGCTACGTATCCACCGGGCCCTGAACCTATTACAGCTACATCATATTTTTTCATGTGTATGTTCCAATTATCAGCACCCAAAAGTACAACAGAAATAACTATTTATTTAAGTTGATGGCTACAATGTATCCCAATAAGATTGTAATAATTGAAGTGCTAAAAAAAAGGGCCTCTAAAGTAGAGGCCCTTTTCTATTCATTCGTACATATGATTTTACATACCAGACTGCATCACACTAACTGTGTTCATGTTTGCAGAGCTTAGTGTGACATTAGATGAATGTCCCATTCCGTATTGCTGTGTAGTAATTGAATTCATATCAGAATGTGCATCAATCAAATTGTTTGACCAATGTTGGCTCCCTTGTTGCATAGTGAAAATTGAATTTTTGTTCGAATCTTCTACAACTTTGTTGATTGCCTTGTTTTTCTGACCATTTTGCGAAACAATCAATGAGTTTTTATCAGAATTTCCTCTAACTCTTAGTCTAGACTTGTTCTTTGTTCCTACTTGCTGAACTAAGGCTAAGTTCTTGTCTGATTTTCTCACTATGATAGCTGTTGATTTATTACTATCACCTGATTGAGATACGGCCAGGAAGTTTTTATCTGCCTTGTTAATTGCAAAAGTAACAGCATAATTATCTTTTCCTGATTGTCTTAAGGCTACAACGTTCTTATCAGAATAATATTCTGCATAAACTTCGGCATAGTTGTCTTTCCCGTTCTGCTGAGCAACAATTATATTGGCATCAGAATCTTCATATGCCCCTAAATAATCAATGTAATTTCTTTTACCGTTTTGTTGACCAATAATTAAGTTTCGATCTGAATAGTCATAAGCTGTAGCTTCATCCACTTCATTTCTACGACCATTTTGTTGAACAGCTACTACATTCTCGTCTGATTCATCATCAGTATATACTTCAGCGTAATTACCTCTACCATTTTGCTGAGCTAAAATGATATTCTTATCAGAATCATCAATCGCGTAAACATAAGCTTCATTATTTCTTCCATTTTGTTCCAATGCCACAATGTTTTTATCAGCGTAGTATTCTGAATAAACTTCGGCATAGTTTCCTCTTCCATTTTGACCGGCATAAATAAAGTTCTTATTAGCATTGTCATATGCCCCTAAGTAGTAAAGTTCATTATTCTTACCATTTTGCTCACCTAAAATCACGTTTTTATCTGAATCATCCTGAGCAGTAGCATCTGGCATATCATTACGCGTTCCTTTTTGACTAACTGCAACGATGTTTTTATTGGAATTGTCCGTAGCGTAAACTATTGCCTCGTTACCTTTACCATTTTGTGATCCAGCTACAATGTTCTTATCACTATCATCCTCAGCATAAATGTCCATGACATTTCTTCTACCATTTTGACTAACTGCAACTAAATTTTTGTCTGATCTTTTAACATTGGCCTTAATCTCATTTGATCTTCCACTTTGACTAGTTAAAACCATGTTTTTGTCTGCATTAACAACCTTTAGATCCTGAGTATTGTACTTACCAACTGAAGACAAGCCCACAGCATTCTTAGAAGACCCCTTCTTGATGCGTGATTTAATTTCGTTTTGCTTACCGTATTGGTATGAAGCATAAAAGTTCTTGTTAGAATTAGATTTAATTTCCAAATCTGAGGAATTTTGATTTCCTGTTTGTTGAACAAACACAGCATTTTGATTACTGTCATTTACCTCAACATCTGCTTCATTATTCTGTGCCAGTGTAGGAAGCGATATAACTACCAATAAGCAAGACATGAAATTTCTTAATGATTTCATTTTTATTATTTAAGGTTCTAGAACAAATAAAGAATTAAATTCAAGTGTGCAAAATATTCTTTGGTCTAAATTGTAATTTATTCGATAAAGCGCAGTTTATCATTAGCTTGTTGCGTTTAAAACACAAATCTACTTTTCTCACAATCTTCTAAATCTTAAATGATTTATTCTCCTGCAGGAATTTCATTTCTATTTCATTCAATTCCACAGAGATCTCAGGGTGATTTTTATTTAAATCGAATAGGCATGATTTGTTTCATTTATGGAAAAAAATAAAACGGTTCAGATGTTTAAAAATCTAGTTACTTTTATAAAAATATAAGAAAATGAAACCTTACAGTACACCATGGTACTTTGGAGAATTTGGAGGCGTTAATCCTTCTATTTCGGATTCTTCTACCTATACTTTTTTAAGTTCGCAAAAAATGCAGGATATGTTTGAAGGCAATGCTGACGGATGTTATTTGTACTCTCGACATTCCAGCCCATCAAATATCTATCTTGAAAAAGCGATGGCAAAATTAGAGCTAACAGAGACTTCTCAGGTATTTGCCAGTGGAATGGGAGCAATTAGCGCGAGCATTATGCAACTTTGCGAAAAGGGATCCCATATAATTGCATCTAGAACAATTTACGGAGGCACCTATGCGCTTATGAAAAACGTTCTGCCCAATTTTGGAGTAAAGACAAGCTTTGTCGATATTACAGATGCTGAAGCCGTAGAACAAAGTATTACCGTTCAAACTAAGATTATTTATTGTGAAACTGTTTCTAATCCACTTTTGGAGGTAGCAGACCTACAAAAGCTTGGAGAAATTGCAAAAAAACACGGTTTACAACTAATAGTTGATAATACATTTAGTCCTCTTTCTATAAGACCTGCTGAATTTGGAGCTTCTATTGTAATTCATTCTTTAACAAAGTATGTCAACGGAAGTAGTGATTGTTTGGCCGGAGTAGTATGTGCTTCTGAAGAGTTTTGTGCATCACTAATAGATGTTAATACAGGGTGTGCCATGTTGTTTGGAAGTACGCTTGACAGTTTCAGAGCGGCATCTATTTACAAAAACATCAATACCCTTGGCGCACGAATGCAAAAACACAGTGCTAACGCCTTATACCTGGCTCAGAATTTGGAAGAAGCAGGTTGTAGAGCCATTTATCCTGGATTAGCATCTCACCCAAATCATCAATTGATGACTGATATGATTGACCCGTTAATCGGTTATTCTGGAATGCTAACTCTTGATGTGCGCACCAAAGAAAATGCTTATAAATTAATGGAAGATATGCAAGCGAAAGAATTAGGTCTTTTAGCCGTAAGTTTAGGCTATCACAAAACCCTATTCTCTGCCCCCGCAAATAGCACCTCTTCTGAGATTCCTTTGGAAGAACAAGAAAAAATGGGAATGACTGACGGTCTGATTCGTTTTTCTATTGGGCTAGATTTAACCATTGAACATACCACAGAAGAGATTTTAAAAAGTCTCAAAAACATTTTATAAGCGACCTTACACCTAACTCTATGAACACTAATCGCAAAGAAATAAATCTCAAAGCGGCACTCTTTCCGATTGTTATCTTAGTAGGATTACTCTCATACAATGTCTTTGTATATAAAGACAGTGCGCTAGACGGCTCTAATCAATTTATTCTTTTAATTTCTGCTGCCATTGCTGCCTTGCTAGGCGGATATTATGGCAACAGTTATAAAGAAATGTTAGAGGGAGTCGCTGAAAATGTGAAAAGCACTACGACGGCCTTTTTAATACTTTTAATGGTCGGAGCACTTTCTGGTACATGGTTAATAAGTGGGATTATACCTGCGATGATTTATTATGGCATTCAAATTTTAAATCCCACTTTTTTTTTAGTAGCATGCGTCATTATAGCTGCTCTGATCTCCGTGGCTACTGGAAGTAGTTGGACCACTTCAGCCACAGTAGGTATTGCCTTAGTAGGTATTGGGGGCACACTTGGCGTTCCGCTTGCCATGACAGCGGGGGCTATTATTTCCGGGGCTTACTTTGGAGATAAGATGTCTCCACTTAGTGATACGACCAATTTGGCACCAGCAGTAGCGGGAGGAGAATTATTTGATCACATCAAGTATATGACCTATACCACTATACCTTCAATAAGCATCGCCCTTATTTTCTTTTTTATTTTGGGATTTAGTATTGATGCGACAGGTGAAGCAGACATCAGCACCATTTTAGTGGATATTAAAAAAACATTTAATGTTAGTCCACTACTTTTTTTAGTTCCTATTGTTGTGGTTGTTTTTATCGTTAAAAAAGCGCCGCCACTTCTTGCGCTGCTAGTCGGAACTCTTCTAGGAGGAGCATTCGCGATACTTTTTCAACCTGAGGTAATAATGCAAGTCGCTCAAGTAGATAAAATGAGTTTTCAGGCTGCCTATCAAGGTGTCATCAACGCCATAACTATAGACACTTCAATTTCAACTTCAAACGCCATTTTAAACGACTTGTTCAATTCCGGAGGAATGAAAGGAATGCTTGGAACCATTTGGCTCATCCTCTGTGCTATGGTATTTGGGGGAATTATGGATAAAATTGGAGCCTTGAGAGTAATTACAACAAGCCTGCTAAATGTTGCTCAAACTACATTTGGACTATTTGCAAGTACGGTTACCAGTTGTTTAGCGCTTAATTTAACTGCTTCTGACCAATACCTAGCTATTGTTGTTCCAGGAAAGATGTTTGCATCTGCCTATAAAGACAAGAATTTAGCACCTGAAAATCTGAGTCGAACACTAGAAGATTCAGGAACAGTGACCAGCGCAATTGTTCCTTGGAACACCTGTGGCGCTTATCACAGCAGTGTATTAGGAGTACCTGTAATAGATTATATGGCCTTTGCCGTTTTTAATTATGTCAGCCCATTTGTCACGCTACTTTTTGCGGCTTTAAAAATTAAAATAAAAACATTGAAAGTTTGAGTATGGCTTATATACAAGAAAGAAAACAAGCCTTTAAATACGCCTTTAAAGGCCTGCAATTACTTAAAAAAGAAGCACACTTTAAAATTCATTTTTTTATTGCGATTGTAATAAGTATTATAGGTTATTTCGCTCAACTCGATCCAACACAATGGGCACTGCAATTTTCAGCGATATTTTTTGTTTTCATTTGTGAAGGAATCAATACGAGCATTGAAGCACTTTCAGATGCCATTACTACAGAATACAACTTCAAAATTAAAATCGCCAAAGATATTGCTGCCGGAGTTGTTTTATTAGCATCCTTTTATGCAATTTTAATAGCAGGTTTCATTTACCTCCCTAAATTTGTAATTCAATTCTTTTAATTGGTATGGCCTCGGGATCTAAAAAAGTATCGAAAAAGAAAAAAACTGACCGAAAAGCAAAAAGACATAGGCTTTTTGGAGCCTTTCTAATTGTAATAAGTATAAGTCTATTTATTTCTTTTGTTTCTTACTTTCAAACTTGGAAAATTGACCAAAGTGTAATTGACTATTTCAATACCAGAAGCATTAGTTCCGAAAATTGGATGAAAAAAATTGGCGCTCAAATTAGTCACTTTTTCATCTATAAAGGTTTTGGGGCGGCCTCATTTATCTTCAACTATCTTTTATTCGTCACTGGAGGAGCATACATTTTAGAACGATCAAAAGAGCGATTATTTCAAAAATGGTTTTGGGGAAGTGTATTTTGTATATGGCTTTCCATATTCTTTGGATTTACATTCAGTCAGAATCCTATACTATCTGGTGCTGTGGGAAGTGAATGGAATATATTTCTAGAAGAATACATCGGAAAAATTGGAGTCTTTTTGACTTTATTACTCGGCGCGTTCATTACGGCCGTATTGCTCTTTGATTTTAATCCGCAAAATACAGTTGAAAAAATTACTCAAAGTTCTTCTTTTTTTGAAAAAATCGGAACCGCAATACACCGAGTTATTGCATCTTTACAAAAGCTCATACCTTCAAAATCCACAATTGATTCTCTTCGAAATAAAACAGTAGAAATGACAGAGAATCATGAAGAGGTTAAACTTAAAACAGAAGACACGACTGAAGAAATACCGCAAATTACATTCGACCTGAATGCCTCGACTGAAGGTAAGGAAGTACACCCTCTTTTTGCCTCATTACAACAAAATCAAGAGGAAATAAAAGAAAAGCCCGCAAAAAAAGAACAACCTGTAGAAGGTAAGCATAATCCTGAATTAGAATTAGACTTTACACCTCCAACTATCGAGGAAAGTATAGATTTAAAGGCGAAAGAACTCGTTCAGGAGCATGGCGCTTTTGATCCTACTCTAGAACTCAAGAATTTTCAAATGCCGCACCTTGATTTGCTCAAAGACTACTCAGTAAATCAAACGCAAGTCACCATTGACAAAGAAAAGCTCAATGAGAACAAAGATAAAATCGTTGAAACCCTTAGAAATTACAAAATTGGTATATCTAATATTACGGCTACCATTGGCCCTACTGTAACCCTGTACGAAATTGTACCAGAAGCAGGAGTGCGCATTTCTAAAATCAAAAATCTTGAAGATGATATTGCCTTATCACTTTCTGCATTGGGTATAAGGATCATCGCTCCTATACCCGGAAAAGGAACTATTGGTATTGAAGTTCCTAATGAAAACCCTTCTATAGTTTCAATGAAATCTGTCATTGCATCTAAGAAATTTCAAACGACCAAGGCCGAGCTTCCAATTGCTTTCGGAAAAACCATTAGCAATGAAACTATGGTTGTTGATCTCGCTAAAATGCCTCATATGCTTATGGCTGGAGCTACAGGTCAAGGTAAATCTGTTGGTTTAAATGCAGTTATCACCTCGTTATTATATAAAAAGCATCCTGCAGAAATCAAATTTGTTCTCGTCGACCCTAAAAAGGTAGAACTTACCCTATACAATAAAATTGAGAGGCATTATTTGGCTAAATTACCTGACAGTGAAGAGGCTATTATAACTGACACTACAAAGGTTATACATACACTAAACTCACTCTGTATCGAAATGGATGAGCGTTACGAACTGCTTAAAGATGCCATGGTGAGAAATATAAAGGAGTACAACGAGAAGTTTGTAGGACGAAAGTTAAATCCAAATGAAGGACATCGTTACCTACCTTACATTATATTAGTTATAGACGAGTTTGCAGACCTAATTATGACTGCCGGAAAAGAAGTAGAAACACCAATTGCTCGTTTAGCGCAGTTAGCCAGAGCAATAGGTATTCACCTTATAATTGCGACCCAAAGACCTTCAGTAAATGTAATTACTGGTCTAATCAAAGCAAATTTTCCTGCGCGAATAGCCTTTAGAGTAACCTCTAAGATCGATTCAAGAACCATTTTAGATGCCCCAGGAGCAGATCAACTTATAGGTCGAGGCGATATGCTCTTTACTCAAGGAAGTGAAAATATTAGAATTCAGTGTGCTTTTGTAGATACCCCAGAAGTAGATGAAATCACCAGTTATATCGGAAATCAAAGAGCTTATCCGGATGCTCACATGCTCCCAGAATATATTGATGATAATAATGGCACAATTCTAGATGACAATATTGAAGAAAGAGATAAACTTTTTAGGCAAGCTGCAGAAGTAGTTGTTACTGCACAGCAGGGTTCAGCATCTTTGATTCAAAGAAAGCTCAAAATTGGATACAATCGAGCTGGTAGAATCATAGACCAACTAGAAGCCGCCGGAATTGTAGGTCCTTTTGAAGGAAGTAAAGCTAGGCAAGTACTTATTCCTGATCTGATTGCCTTAGAAGATTTTTTTAATTAAGAAAAAAAACGTAGATGAAAAGTAAAGTAATTCTCAACCTTATAATTATTGCATTGTTCAGCACCACAATTAATGCACAGTCTAAGTCTCAAAATTTGCTTGATAAAGTATCGAATCAAATGGCTCAACACAGCAATTCTAAGGTAGAATTCACTTATAAATTGGATAATACTGAAGCTGACGTTCATCAACAAACTAACGGAACTGTTGTGATTGAAGGAAACAAATACAAATTGAATTTATTTGATACCACACAAATTAATGACGGTCAAAATGTCTATACCATTATTCCCGAAAATGAAGAAGTAATTATAGAGCCTTTTATAGAGGAAAATACAGAAATTACACCATCTAAAATGCTGTCTTTCTATAAAAACGGATACAGTTATATTTGGGACAGTTTAAAGACAATTGGAAAAAAGAAAATCCAATACATAAAACTCATTCCAAACCAAATCACAGAAGCGACTGAAGTTTTATTAGGTATTGATGTTGGATCCAACCAAATTTTCGAAATTGTACAAAAAACGAATGAAGGAAGCTCTATAACCATTCGTATCAATTCTTTTGAGAATAACATGGCGCTCCCTTCAAATACATTTTATTTTAATGGTGATCAATTCGAAGCTCAAGGCTTTTATATCATAGACAATTCGTGAAAATAGTTGATAACTACATACTTCGTAGATTTCTATTCAATTTCAGTAATTCGTTTTTAATCTTAATGCTGATTTTCATTTTCCAGTCTATTTGGTTATTCATTGATGAACTAGCCGGCAAGGATCTTGATTTTCAAATCATTGGAAAGTTCCTCTTCTACTATGCCCCAACGATGATGGATAAGGTCCTCCCCTTTACAATACTACTATCAGGCATTGTAACTTATGGAAACTTAGCCGAACACAATGAATTTGCTGCAATGAAAGCCTCGGGAATATCACTACAAAAGGCAATGCGAAGCAACATATATTTTGTTTCATTTATTGGTGTAATGACCTTTTTTTTAGCCAATAATGTAATTCCTGTTGCAGAGCAAAAAATATACAATCTTAGAAGAAATATAGCTAGAGTGAAGCCCTCCGCAGCTATAAACGAAGGAGTATTCACTGATATAGAGGGCTCTGCCATGAATATAAAGGTTGAAGAAAAGTATGGAGAAAACGATCGCTACCTAAGAGATGTCATCATACACCAAAAATCAGAGTCAGATATTAATACTACGGTAATAAGAGCTGAAAGGGGAGAATTTATTAGTACTCCAGATTCTGATATTCTTCAACTTGTATTATATAATGGAGATTACTACGAAGACATTATACCTAAAAAGGGGAAAGAAAAACAAAAACAACCCTTTGCATCCGCTAATTTCAAAACCTACATCAAGAATATTGACCTCTCCTCTCTTAATGATATGGATTTGGAACGTGAAAACAATATCACTACTGACAAAATGAAAAATATCAGTCGTTTAATCAAAGATATTGACTCTTTGAAGAATGTAAATTTAGAACAGGTTAATGCATTTTCAAATAACATCATAAATCGACTAGGGGCTTTTCCTGTAATTTTAAAAGAAGAGATAATACAGACTATTAAGAATAAACCTGATTCACTCAAGGCTATAGTTGAAAAAACAAACCCCAGAATCAAATCAAGAATAACTCCCCAAGGAAAGCTTATTTCTGAACGCATAAGCATGATTCAGCAAGATTCAGTCTTATTTGCTAAAAACAATCCTGAAGATGAAGTACTCAAAATAATGCCTTCTTGGCAAAGATCTCAGATCGTACTTGCCGCAAAAAACGATTTATTAGGAATCAAAAATAGCGTTGCGCAAAAGACGTATGAAATAAAACGCAGATTTGAATTTTACAATAGACATATCATTTCATTTCATAAAAAGTTTGCACTTTCACTTTCATGTATCATTCTCTTTTTTATAGCAGCTCCTCTAGGTGCTATTGTTCGTAAAGGAGGATTAGGTTTACCTGTAGTATTGGGAGTCCTTTTGTTTATCACGTATCACTTTCTAGGTGTTTTTGCTGAAAATTATGCCAAACAAGGAAATATAAGCCCTGTACTTGGCGCCTGGTTATCGACACTAGTGACTTTTCCATTGAGTATATTTTTAACCTCAAGAGCAACGGCCGATAGAGGATTAGTTAACTTTGGGGAATCTTTAATCAATTTTAAAGATGCCTTTAAATTCAAATTGAAAAAAGAAATTGAAGACTAAACGGATAGAATTAGACCAAATTTCATTGGCTATTGAAGATATTAAGTGCGGAAAGCCTGTCATTGTCGTGGATGACGAGAATAGAGAAAATGAAGGAGACTTCGTGGTGGCTGCTGAAAAAATTACTCCCGAAATTGTAAACTTTTTAGCCAAAGAAGGTCGGGGACTTATTTGTGCTCCGTTAACTGCAAGTAGATGTGAGGAATTAGAGCTGCCAATGATGGTGTCCAATAACTCTGATCCCTTCAAAACAGCTTTCACCGTATCAGTAGACCTATTGGGAGATGGAGTAACCACTGGAATATCTGCAGAGGACAGAGCAAAAACAATTAAAGCTTTAGTCAATCCAAAAACAAATCCTCAAGATTTGACTAAACCTGGACACATCTTTCCTTTGATTGCGAAAGATGGTGGGGTTTTAAGACGAACAGGGCATACAGAAGCCGCTATTGACCTAGCTCGGTTAGCCGGTTTGTCTCCTGCCGGAGTGATCGTAGAAATCATGAATGACGATGGTAGCATGGCTAGACTTCCAGAACTGCGCAAAATTGCAGACAAATTAGATTTAAAACTCATAAGTATTGAAGATTTAGTTGCGCATAGGATGCAACACGACAGGTTAATCAAAAAAATAGATAGTTACCCAGTTGAAACCTCTTTCGGAAAATTTAGTTTACATATTTATGAGCAAACCAATACGACTCAAATTCACTTTGCCCTAAGCAAAGGACAATGGTCTTCGGAAGAAACTATATTGACTCGAGTTCACCCCTATCGTTCAAATCAAAATATTCTCAACACCCTTTTGGAGCGTGAGGATGAATATCTCATTAAAGCCCTTAAAAAACTTGAATTATCTGATAAAGGTGCGATACTCTTCATTCATCAAGAAAAAAATGAATCTCATTTTTTAAAGCAGTTACTCAATCTCAAAAACAACTCAGGTAAAAGTCCAGAATCTAGGTCTAGAAAAGTAAAAATGGACCATAAAGATTTTGGAATTGGAGCACAAATGCTACACGAACTGAATATTAAGAGCTTAAATTTAATGACGAATTCCGAAGGTATTAATCGTGTTGGGCTCAATGGTTATGGCTTGCGTATTGAACAATACACCTCTTTTTAACTTTAAGAAAAAAACCACAGTCGTATAGCCATAATCAGTATCATCAAGACTAAAAAGGTTTTGATGAAACCGTCTCCTTTATTTACTGAAACACGAGAAGAAACCCATGCGCCCAATGCATTTCCTAAGGCCATAATAAGTCCCATAGCCCAATTTACCTTGTCGTTGAAGATAAAAACCATAAGTGAAGCTGATGAGTAAATCAAGACAATCATCACTTTAGAGGCATTTACACGAATTAGGTTCATTTTATGGTAATAATGAAGAAAAAGAATAATTAAAAATCCGATTCCGGCATTTATAAACCCTCCATATATTCCTAAGACAAAGAAAACAGGAACAGAAACTCTTAACTTTTTACCGTATAACTCCTCTATCATTTCATCTGCACCAAGTTTAGGTTTAAAGACAATCAAGAGAAGAACGACGATCATAACAATAGCCAAAACCCTATTAAAAAGAGCATTATTCATGTCTACCGCAATTTGAGCACCTATTAAGGCTCCAATAATCGCAGACAAACCAAGATATACACTAAAGGGTGTCGTGCTTACATTTTTACTTCGAAAACCTGCTACTGCCATTGTATTTGAAATAACAATAGCGATACGATTGGTACCATTAGCCACAGAAGAAGGTAAACCCATAAATATTAGGAATGACAAAGAAATGACAGAGCCTCCTCCAGCAAGGGTATTTATAAAACCAACTGTGAAGCCAACTAAAATTAATAAGGGATACTGATAAATCTCAGCCATGACGTAAAAATAGTAGATTACAATTATATTTAGAGTAAAATTAGTTCTATGGATGCCTCTTCATTATATACGCTCGTAAATAGTATTGCCTTTTTTGCATGGATTTTTCTCTTGATTGGAACCTACAAGAAAAACATTCAACAATGGGTTTTTAGAATTGTTATTTCTGGATTTGCTGTGCTATACACTTTGCTACTTTTTTCTGGAATTTCAAATTTTGACATCGATGGGTTTCAAACTTTAGAAGGGCTAACAGGAATGTTTGCTGATCAAAATTTAGTGCTAACAGGTTGGATTCACTATCTATGTTTTGATCTTATCGCAGGAATGTATATTGCGAGGGATGGAGAAAAAAATGAAATACCTCATCTATTTTTAATTCCTTGTCTACTATTTTGTTTCTTTTCCGGTCCTTTTGGATTGTTGATCTACCTGATTTTTAGATTATTGTACCGTAAAAGTTTCACCTTTTAGTCAAACACAAAGTTATAGGTAAGCGCCAATATAGGTGAGTTTAAAACGGCCAATTCATAAGACCCAAGTGGGCTATCAAGAAAAACCTCATTATTTGAATTAGCTTGTCTTTGCTCGTAATACAGATTAAATGGATTTTTTCGACCCGTAATATTGTAAATGGTAAAGGTCCAATCCCCTACCCATCTTCGATTCACCTTTTTTCCATATTTGACCTTCCAAGAAAAATCAAATCTGTAATAGGGGCGTAATCTTGAGTTATTACGCTCTATAAAAATGGGAACAGTTAAATCTTGAATGTCTACAATAGAATTAGCCACGGTATAGGGACGGCCTGATTGATAGGTCGCATTAAAACTCCATGTATTGTAAATATCTCCTTCGAGGTTTAAGGTTGCATTTAAAATATGAGGTCTGTCAAAATCTGAGGCATACCATTTATTATTGTTCACTCTATCACCTAATTTTTCAGCAAAGGACTTTAAAAAACTTCTAGAATATGTATAATTAATCCATCCATTGACTTTACCTTGGGTTTTGGCCAGATTTAGCTCTACTCCATAGGCTTTTCCGTCAGCTTGAATGATTTCATTTTGAATTCTAGGCTCTAAAAAGAAATCTGCGCCAGGTTTATACGTTAAATTATTCGCCGAATTTCTGTAATAACCTTCTATAGAAAAGTCTACTTCCCCATCACGAAGAGACTGGTAATAACCCAAACCATATGAATTACTGGACTGAGGTTTGATGTAAGAATCACTTAATTTCCATCTTGATGTGGGCAAAGGAGTCGTCGAATTATAAATATTTTGAAGGTATTGGTGTAGTCGCGCAAAACTCATTTTAATAGAACTATTATCTGCTAGATTCCAACTTATTCCTAAACGAGGTTCTAATCCAGAATATGTTGTATTTAATTCAAATTCATCGGTTGCGTTAGGTGCTGTTTGATTATCAGCATCCAGATCAAATCGATTAAATCGCATACCTATAGAAGTTCTAAGGTTATCAGAAAAAGCAAATTCCACATTGGCATAAGGTGACACTAGTAATCCTTTTTCATTTGCTAATTGCACACCTGTAACGCTCAAACTACTTCCAGGAGCTAAAGTTCCCGGTTCGAGATTGTAAAAGACAGACTGTTGACCGATGTAGTACTTCAAACGATCGCTTACCGTCTTGTAATATTCATTATGAAGAGACTGATAACCAATACTTGAAGAATAAACTACCTCATTATCAGAGGCATTATCTGGAAATATCGTCTTTGGACTGTATAGACTGTTAACGGCTATTGTCTTGAGGTATGCATCGTCAGAAAACGAATGTGTCCAATTCAGCGAATAATTTGACGTAGAGAAGTCGTATTGATTAATATCAGAATTGATATTATCAATTTCAGAAATCAAATCGAGTTGATAAAAATCATTGGTTCTAAAAGCCGTAAGTGATATCTGGTCATTGGCTCCAGCTAAGTACTGTAGTTTAAAAGTTGCGTCGTAAAAATTAGCCTTACTGTTCTGTAAACGTTTTGAAAATAAGGGCAGTAGAAAATCGGTAAAGCCCACTCTTGAATGCGCACCGAGGTATAATTTATTCTCTATTAGAGGCAATTGTACCGATAAATGTGAAGACACTAGACCTAAAGATCCTTTTATTTGTGGTTTTTCGACCAAGGGATTCGCTACTCTCAAATCCAATACCGAAGTTGAACGACCTCCGTATCTAGAAGGAATATTTGCTCTGTATAAATTAACAGAAGAAACTGCCTCAGGGGTAAATACAGAAAATAATCCAAAGAGATGAGTCGCATTAAACACAGGGGCATATTCATAAAGCAGTAAATTTTGATCTAACGTTCCTCCCCTCACTGATAATCCATTACTAATTTCACCGGAATTCGTTATTCCTGAAAGCATAGTCATTGACTTGAATATGTCGTATTCACCCGCAACAGCAGGTAATTTTTTCATAACTAGTGAATTGATGTAAAGGGCTCCCATTTGAGGGGATTCAATAGATTCCATTAGTGATTTTGCACTGAGTACAATCTCTTCAAGCTCCTCTGTTTCTTCATTTAGCGCTACTCGAATAAACCGATCTCGATCTACTCTAATATTCCGTTGCTCAGTACGATAACCAATATAGGTGACAGTAATTTTATAATCATCCTCAGTCAATTCTATCTCAAAAAACCCTTTAGCATTTGTTACTCCACCACATTGACAGGGTTCAATAATCACCTCCGCACTTTCTAAAAAAGTATTCGTCTTAGCATCAATGACCTCTACACTGAATTCAAATTTATTCTGAGCAAAAGCACCTAAACTTAAACCTATGAACGCTATAAAGAAAACAATTTTATTCATTGTCAATCCAATTTTCAGGTTTTATTGCAGTGCGATATCTCGATTCATTACAAGGTGCCAAGATAGTCGCTGGTGGAGGATAAGGTGAATTTAAAGTCGGCTCGAACACTACGGGTAAAATAGGCTCAATTGGCAAGTCAGTTAGCGTCTCACGTTCGATAAAAACTGCGGTGGTCGAGGCTGCTGCTACAGAGAAACGACCAAAAACAAATTCCTCTTCATTTAATACATTTCTCATATTTCCTACTAAGGGTGCAGGAGGAGGCGCATTAAATCCAATATTATTATCGACCAAATCTTTAAGGACTTTATAGTACCGATATGCTTCTTCTGTTAAGGTCCAGAGTTGTAATTCTACTAAGGCATCAGTTCTGGTATAAAGCGGTAGGTTATCTACATAATAGTTTTCAATATTTAATCCGTCTGAGAATTGATCATCATACAATATGATTGATTCTGGAAATCGAATTTTCCAGCATTCAGTATCGCACTGATAATCGTAATAATCTGGAAAATTTCTAAATCCAGAAGGTCTATAACATGAGCCATCTCTCAAAATACCGTCATAACAACGTTCGCAAAATTTTAAGTCTTCTATAAATCGGTATGTGAAATAGTAATAATTAGGGACATTTTCAGGATCCAAAAAGTCAATCCTCATTTGATGACCTGGAATATTACGCTCCAATTCTTCGTCAAAGTATAGCTCTGACTCATAAGTAATTTGAACATCATTGATCTCAACAGCATCAGCGGTACTTTCAGCATTAGACTCTATTCTTCTGCCATCTGGTAAATCCACAATGAGCTTATACGATTGTCCTGGGTTAACGATAAAATCAGTTGGAGCAACATAACTTTCTAGGTCTTGTGAAAACGGAGTTTCAACCCCCTCATCTATATTTTCCACTCTGACTGATGCACCTTCTACAAAAGAGGTTTGATAAATACCAAATTCAGTAGAAGCCTGTCTTATACTCACAAAACTTGTACCCTGTGCAGTAGATGCCAATCCTTCTACAAACAAAACATTTTCAATGTATTGAAATTCAGGCTTCACAGGCTCAATACAGGATTGAGACAAGAATACTAGTACGATGAATGCAAAAAAGTAACGCATAAAAAGTTTTTCCCAATCAACTCTATTTTATCTGAGCGATTGAAGTACCGGTGAATATACTATTAATAATCATTCAAATTTCACTGAGCCAATTTTTTTTTGCAATAAACATTGTGAATTTTCTATCGTCATCATTTATTATCTTAAATCGCTTATATCCTGTCGTAGAAAGAAAAAAGCCAATTCCCAATAACAACAGCGGTAGGGTCAATAAAAAAAGTATTGATCCTTGTAATACACGGTGTAAAAAACAAAAAACCTTAACACTTTGATGGACAAAAGTTAAGGTTCCTATGTTGCGGAGAGAGAGGGATTCGAACCCCCGGAGGTGTGACCCTCAATGGTTTTCAAGACCACCGCATTCGACCACTCTGCCATCTCTCCTAATGGGC
>MDTC01101623.1_pt1 | contig 86715 bp, 91 predicted proteins | sample 811181 | NCBI WGS metagenome assembly MDTC01 (sample SAMN05326644, study PRJNA326480) | marine metagenome | isolation source: seawater | place: Pacific Ocean: North | collected 2011
AATTCATTTCTTTTTCCTCATGAGAATACGAGTGGTGGGATTCGAACCCACACTGTATGGATTTTAAGTCCACTGCCTCTGCCGTTGGGCTACACTCGCCTATCATTTTTTTTATTAAATCAGTCCTTGTTTCCAAATCTCATCAGCAAGCAGGTATTGGAGCTTCTCTGCTTCTTTTTCTCCTTCTCCAACCCAACAGCCGGTTTCCCATTGCTTGACGTGCACCATCTCGTGAGTCAACGTGGCTAGGAAGTCTCTAATTGTCTGGTTGTCCGCGACGTAAATCTCATAAGAGTGGTCTTCGTCACCTTGGAGGCAATAACCCCAGCAGTTCTTCCTTGAGTTGACTTTAACGGTGAAGGATAGCTTCTTTTTGTTCTTCAAGTCAAAATATCTGACGCACCACTTGATGGTTGTGTCTATTATCGCCTCAAGGTGACTAGGGAGTCCCGAATCCGTCCAAATGTCGATTTTCATCCTGATTTGCTCCCCATGGCTGCAAGCACAAGACCCACATTAGAAAGAGAATAAGAAATCCATACTAGACACCATGCCCATTCCCTCTTGAAACCGTAACTGACCCCCACGATGAAGTAGAGGACGGCTGAAATCAGCGGTAGTATTTTAATCAATGCTTCCATCATAATTTAATAATTCCTTCGTCCGTGCTGTAAAAGATGTCACTGAACACTGCCCGACACCAAGGGAGACAAAGACAGCACGGCTTGCTAATCCTCATGTCTCCAAATCTGTTGAATCGGAAGTTGAGAAGAACGAGGTCGTTCCTATCTGCTCCCTTTGGTAGCCTCAAAAGGGCATCCAGTTCAGAATGCACTTCGTCATATCGATAACCATACTGCTTTGCCAGAGGGTGTGTGCGGAATTGGTTCGTTCCGTGTGCCAGTATGGTTCCTTTTCTGGTGGTTATGAGACTCACATGCTTCTTTGAACGAGGCACTTCAGAAGATATCGGGAGTGCTATTCTTGCATACTTCAGAAGTCTGTTCTCAACCGAGATGGACACACTACACCGCCTTCTCTATGTGCATGCATTTTTCAATCTTCTCAATGTATCGTCCCTTCTCTAGTGGGGAAAGATAAGATGCTAAGAAAGAATTGCTGAGGAGGACGGTCATATCGTTCTCGCTCAGATTAAGCTCCTTCATGCACTGCTCATAGTTCTCGTTGAGATAACCACCAAAATAGGCTGGGTCATCTGAGTTAATCGTAACGAAAAGACCTCTGTCCATCATCTTCTTGAGATTATGACCCTTGAGGGTGTCAAAGACCTTGAGTTTGACGTTAGAAAGAGGGCAGACCGTAAGAGGAATTTGCCTATCTACCAGCTCGTTTGTTATGGTGGAGGATTCAAGGCAACGGACACCGTGGTCGATTCTAGAAGCACCTAGTTCTAATGCCTCCCAAATGTACTCAGGTGGTCCTTCTTCTCCTGCATGGCATACCACCTCAAATCCACGTTCAGCCGCTTCTGCGAACACCTTTTTAAATCGAGAGGGCGGATTGCCAACCTCTGAAGAGTCGAGACCAACACCATAAATCTTGTTTTGATAAGGCATTGCCATCTCTAGGGTTTCGAAGGCAGATGTCTCGGTTAGGTGTCGCAAAAAGCACATGAATATGAGAGAAGTGATTCCGAATTCTGCTTCTGCGTCTAGAAGTGCGTTGCTGATTCCGTTAATAACTGTCCCAAAATCCACGCCCCTGTGGGTGTGCGTTTGGGGGTCAAAAAAGATTTCAGTATGCACGATTCTTTGCTCTTTGCACTTCATCAGGTATGCCCAAGTCAAATCGTAGAAGTCTTGCTCAGTCCTCAGGACCTTAGCACCTTCATAGTAGATGTCTAGAAATGACTGAAGACTGTCGAATTCATAAGCACTTCGTACTTCTTCGACTGTCTTGTAGGGAATCTTCATCCCGTTCCTGTCTGCCAGTTCGAACATCAACTCGGGTTCGAGAGTGCCTTCGATATGAAGGTGCAGCTCCGCTTTTGGCATCTTATCAAATCGCATAGTTGGGTGCTTCCTTGGTGATATGGACATCGTGTGGGTGGTTCTCTCGCAGGGAGTTAGGACTTACCCCTACGAACCCTTCCATGTGATAATAACTTTCGCCCTGCTTAATCAGGTCTTCAATCGTTGCAGCACCGACATAACCCATTGCTGACTTTAGACCGCCGACCATCTGGTAGATAGTGTCTGCAACTGCACCCTTATAAGGGACGCAACCCTCGATGCCCTCAGGGACGAACTTATCTGAGCCGTCTTGACTGTACCTGTCTCCAGAACCGTCACCCATCGCTCCTTCGCTTCCCATCCCACGGTAAGGGACATACCGCTTGCCGTCAATGATGACACCTTGGTAGTTGGGGACTTCATCATGTCCTGCAAGGAGGGAACCTAGCATCACGCAACTCGCACCTGCCATGATAGCTTTAGCGATATCACCACTGTACCGGATACCACCGTCTGCAATGATGGGGATGTCGAGTTTGCCTCCATTGGCACTGGCAACATCCTGAATAGCGGTGATTTGGGGGACACCCACACCCGCTACGATTCTCGTCGTACAAATGGAACCAGGACCGATACCCACCTTTAGGGCATCAGCACCAGCATTGTAGAGTTCTATAGCGGCTTCTGCGGTTGCGATGTTTCCTACAATGACAGGGATATCGGTGAGCTTCTTAAGTCGCTCAGTTGCATCCATCACGTTCTTAGAATGACCATGTGCACTGTCAAGGACGAACACGTCGATACCGGCATCAACCAGTTCCTCAACCATCCTATCGGTGTACTTGGTTGGGCTAAGAGCAACACCCAACTTATGACCCCACTTCTTAATCTCATAGGCCTGACGTATCTGCTCATCATGACCCATATTCTTGTGTAGGATGCCTATACCACCTTCTTCAGCCATCGCTGTTGCCATTTCGACCTCTGTCACCGAATCCATCGGTGCGGACATAATTGGGATGTCCAGTTCGATTCCTTTCACCAAGGTGGTCTTGGTCGACACCATGTCTGGTGTCACTTCGCTGTATTGTGGGACGATTAAAACGTCATCAAATGTGATTGCTGTTCTCATTGCATAAGCTCCGTTAGGTTGTTGGGACATTCTTCTGCTATTCTCTTTTCCGATAGTTCTGCGTATTCAGGATTCAACTCGATTCCGGTGTATTTTCGTCCGTTGTTAAGGGCAACGATACCCGTTGTTCCGCTTCCCGAGAATGGGTCCAGAACGGTTCCACCTTCAGGGCATCCTGCTAAGATGCAAGGTTCAATCAGTTTGGTGGGGTAAACCGCAAAATGAGCATCTTTATAACTCGCTGTGTTTACCGTCCAGACAGACCGTTTGTTCTTGCCCTTGGGATTAACGAATCTGGTCCCCATCTTTTCGACGTGGATACCCTCGCCTCCCATTGATGCATTCTTGGTTGAAGGTCTGTCGCAATCCCAACCATACTCCGCTCTCTTTATTGATATCTCAGAGATCGGCTCTAGGATTGCTTCATTGTCGTAGTAATACTTCTTATTCTTGGTTAGGAGAAAGATATATTCGTGTGCCTTGGTACATCTGTCTTTTACGGATTCGGGCATCGGATTGGGTTTGTGCCAGATGATATCCTGTCTCAGAATCCATCCATCTTCCTGCAAAGCAAGTGCTACCCTCCAAGGAATCCCAACTAGACTCTTCTCTTTGAGACCCTTAATCTTGTTCCCTCTCCTAGCACACTCTTGGGGAAGGTCTTGGTCGCTGTTAGCGATTGTCTGCTTGATTAGTGTCTGACCTGCACCAGGTCTGTAGTTATAATAACTGTCGCCAAGGTTCAACCAGACAGTCCCTTCGTCCTTAAGGACTCTATGTACTTGACTAAAGATGGATACCATATTGTCAACGAATTCTTGCGGTGTGCCTTCAGCACCCAGTTGTTCTTCTTGACCACCATAATCACGCAATCCCCAATAAGGTGGGGAGGTTACAACACAGTCCACACTTTTATCATCCATTTCCTTCAGGACACTAAGCGAATTGCCGATTTTAATCTGGTGTCTTTTCATCATAATAAGCACTCCCGACACGACTCGAACGTGTGACCTGCGGATTAGAAGTCCGCTGCTCTATCCAACTGAGCTACAGGAGCGAAGTTAGTCAGGGTCTACCTGATTTTTCTTCCGCTGCCTGATCTAGCGGTTCTGGCAGGTGCGTTACCCTTATTGGGTTTGCTCTTACGAGGTGAACCTACCTTGATTCGGTTTGATGTTGCTGGGTCATAAACGCTATTTTTTCTTGCCATCTTATCAATCTCCCCCAACGATGCCGATTGGTCCCATTGGTGCTTCTACTCCCGCACCGACTGTGTTAAGCATCCCTTGCTTTTCAGGGACGACGATACCACTTCCGAAAGAGGATTGGTACTGATTGTACATATCCTTGATTGGGTCAACCACCATCATAACTTGGGAGTCAGATATCTTCAGTCCATCCTTCTGCTCCGCGAATGGCATCCAAGGCATCGCACCATAACCTTGAGGTGTGATTACGATGATGCAGGGTGTCTTCATGATGTGCATACCATCTTCATACTCGTACTTGCAGATAATATCTTCTTGGGTTACTAGTCTAACGATTTTGACTTCACTCATTTGTTTTGCCTACCTTTTTCTTGCGTACTACTTTCTTCTTGACCACTATCTTCTTCTTGGTGTTCTTGCCCTTTTGGGTGAACCCTAGGATGTTTGCCCACCCATCTGCACATCGGTCAATTAGATTACCTAGGGGGGTTCCGTCTATATAACTCATTTCTTCTTACCTTTCTGCCGCTTAACGACGTGCTTCTTCTTCTTGCTGTCATCTTCTTTGCCTTCATCCTTCTTTTCTTCATTCTTCTTGGCAAAGATGGCATCGTAGTTATCACGGTACTTGTCCATGTTAACTGGTCGCATTCTATCTCCCTTACCGGCAGATTTTGCTTCCTTCATCCACTTGGGATTAGGATTATACAATGGGTCGTATTTTTCGCTCATTTCATTGCCTCCTTGACTTTGTTCCAATAGATATCGAGATTTCGCTTCTTCTTGCCCTTTGCCCAGACCGCACGAGGTCCACCATTATGCATGCGTGCTCTGTCTTCTAGGGTAGGTACTCGTTTAAGCCGTCTCTCGTTAGCATAACGCTTCCAGTAGGTTATCACTACCTTCTCTGCGTATTCCTTATCTATACAACTCTTATAACCATCGTCAAGACTGAGGTCATCACTTTTGCTGTAATTACAGGCATCAATCCAATAGCTCTTCCAAATCTGGTAGGGTCCAATAGCATTTCCACCATCACCAATAGCTGAGGGGTCACAACCGGACTCTACTTCGCAGATTGCGTCTAGCAGTCTACGAAGGTCTTGTTCGGAGTCGCCTGCCCCCACCGCGTGAGCGGCGGAGGCTGAGGCAAACCAAGTCATTATGGAAAAAACTATGACTTTGTAATTGTTCATCAAACTGTCTCCAAGGCTTGTTCGTACCATTTGGGTGTGGTGCTGTTCTTCCACTTTGCCATGTACGATTTTTCGTTAATGTAATAGTTGCGGTATGCCTGAATGGAGTCACCGTCAACTTTGCAATAGGCGGGCATACACTGTGGTTTCGTGGTCATCGGTCTGCAAGGTTTGTTGTGTGTGATAAAAGGATTGTTTTCGTTCAACCAGTCTACCGCACCTTGCCATGCATGTACCTTGCCATACCTCTTGGTGTACTCCTTGCTCAACTCTAGCACGTGTTCAGACAACCAGTTGTAGTTGCCTGATGTCTCCCTCGCCCAACGTGAGCAAGGATGATTCACATGGCTAGCACCACAAGTCTTTGGTGCTTCCTCTTCGGACCATGCGGTGCAGAGCATTTGCACAGACTCCAGAATCATCTTGCAGATGTGCTTGTCGCAAAGCATCCGTGCAGATGTTCTGGGGTCTTTGTGTACAAAGAAGATGTTCATACTGTCTCCATCGAAATCTTGTCAACGAACTTGTTCATGATTTGCTGTTGAGTCTTGCGAATCTTGGACTCACGAACGAATGCGTTCCTAACTGCAATCGCACTTGCATTGTCATTCAGGTCATCAACACCCTTGAACTTCTTGGTCTTGGTGTCAATCACGTAGTAGTTGCTATAACCACCATGCTTACCGACTTCAAGGCATTTCTTGGTCTTGAATTCTTCCATCTGCTTGTCGTCGAAGTTGCTGTAGTAAAGGTCACGTGCATCACAGAGGAAGATACCAATCGCAGGAATGCCGGTCTTGTCGGTAAACCATTCGAGCAGATTGTCGGTCGTGCTCTTGTGGTCATTGTAAATCTTGCCGTTGCGACCCTTCAAGACTGTTTTTACATCACGTTCCTGCTCAAACTTATCACCGGTCCACACGATGCTGCCTCTCCAACCATCACCGAGTGGGGACATCGAAGTATGACCATCAGTCATGAAGACTGCGTTCACAATCTGCAGCTTGTGGTTCTGCTTGAAAGTCTTCACGATTTCAGAAGCAGCGACAATGCAGTCATCGAGAGGAGTCATACCCAGGCTGTAACCACGAGGACGCACTCCGTATTGTGGGTCTAGGATGGTGTCTCTGGACTCGGAGCGACCAGAGGAGGTGCTGTAGTACGTATGCACGAAACTGTTAGCAAGCATGGTCACATAGGTCATCATCTCGGTCCAGTCACGATTCTTCATCGAAGAGGAAACGAGATTGAGAAGACGGAACTGACCGAGTTGAGCATCGCCCACCTTGTAGTTCTTGCCTGCGTCGACTTCGTCTTCCTTGTATGAACCAGTGAAGGCATAAACATCGTAAGGGATATTGACCTTCTTGCAGAAGAGGACGAGAGTCATCAGCTGCTTCATGGTGTCTGCCATTCGGTCTGCCATGGAACCGCTCCAGTCAATGAACATGACCAGACCATGGCTCTTGGCACCAGGAATGGTCGTGTTCTTGAGGAAGATATCATCAGACCAACGGTAGTTAATCATCTTGATGGTATCGATGATACCAGAGTCGGAGATGCTGCGACGCTTGTACTGGTCGGCAGACTTCTTCATCTCAAACTGCTGTGCCATCTTATTTACGGTCTTTGACATTTCCTTCTGGAAATTGGTGAAGACACCATAAGCACCGTTCTTCGTGTCTTCTCTATTGCAGGTTACAATATACTGACGAAAATCATCCATCACCTGTGTGACGGGAACGATGACCTTATCCGTATTTGACTTAGGCATGGTGACATATGAACGACGCTTCTGGTCGTACTGGTCGGCGTTCGTGCAGTTGTCTTGCAACTGCTGATTCATCGACTTCTGCGTTTCACAGTCATCAGGAAGCTCGGACTCGTCAATCATCTGGTCGGCGTGCTGAGTTCCACCGCTCTGGGCAGAATCTGCATTGGTGGATGACTGACTATCAGCAGACTCACCATCATCGGTATCGTCTTCCATTGATTCGCCAGAATCTTCACCACCACCACTGGTGGAATCAGCAGAGTCGTCGCCCTGCTCGTCATCACCACCCATAGAAGCACCTTCCTGCTCGCCTTCGTCCTGATTGTCATCATCAGAACCCATGCCCATTGATTGACCTTCGGCATCGCCTTCACCATCAGCAGGTGCTTGGAATTCACCATCCCCATCGGGCATTGCCATCTTGGTCTCTTGCTCTTGCTTCTTCTGCTCCTTGGCAAGACCATACATCGCTTTTACAGCTTCGACCATCGAATCCCAGTCATAAGCAGCATCAACCATGTCAACGATTACCTGCTCTTCAGGAGAAAAGGTAACATCGACGTGCATGCCGATTTTGAAGTAGATATTCACTCGGTCGATGAACGACATGTCGTTGTGGTCTTTACCTGCGATACCGAAGAAGTCACGTTCAGCAAGGTCTTTGTATGCCTTGGTGAAATTGCGACGGAGACCAGGGAACTTGTCCTTGATTGCCTTCTCGATGCGGACATCTTCGGCGACGTTCAGGTAATTCATGATTCGACCTTCAGGTGCATCAGCATCGATGTGCTTGATTGCGGCCTTGGTCTTGTCATTGCCAGTTGGGGTGAATAGTGCGTGTCCAACTTCGTGACCCACGAGCATGTCATACAGGTCATTCGACATGTTCTCCCAGAGAGGAAGGACCAGTCGACGGCTGACTGTATCGAAGTACGCAGTGGGTACTGGTTGGTGCTCGACATCGATATTCTCGGCTGCCAGTAGGCGAGCGAGGATATCTTTAGAGTCACGGTTTGTACGGTTCAAGGTTTTTTCCATACTCCCATTAGATCATACCGGAGTTCTTCTGTCAAGTACCTTCCCGATATTCTCCTGACATATTTTAGTCATATACAACCGGTTGTATATGGTTTCTGGAGGGATATACAAGGGGTGGTATATGCCTTTCTGATATCAGGAAGGGGGTATATAAAGAAAGACCCCACCCCGAAGGGTAGGGCCTTTCCTGTGAAGTGTCGAGGGGCGGGACCCTCGTACAGATCAGAAGCTTACACTAAGCTGTGTACGCAGTAGATACTGACCATTCTCCGAACCGCTGTTCCATCCAGAACGAGCGGTATTCCACTCTGGGGCTACGGCATCAAATGCATAACCCAAGGTGGTGGTCCAACGAACGTATTCGTTGATATCGTAGTTAGCACCGATTTCCAGCACGTTAAGATCTTCAGAAGCAAACCCTAGTTTGCCCCATTGATAATTAACGAAACCAGTAAAGTCGGCGGCACAACGATAGGCAACACTGGCATTAAAACCATAATTGTCACCGTACCCACCGACAGCATAGTCGGCAGAAACCCATGAGACCTGTGCATCTAGCTTATCGGTAGAATACCCGAAGTCCACGGTGTAAGTACCGTAATCTTCAAGTTCTGACTGATAGGCGTATGCTGCACCTGCACGGAATCCAGCACCAAAATCCACGTCACCACGAACACTGACACCGTAGTCGTTGTCCACAATGAAGGAATTGCTGGTATCGAAACCGTCGTTATAAGAGGCAGAGAGATTCAACCAACCAAAATCCTTGGCGAATTGAAGACCCTGCGATCGTCCTTGACCAAAAGTGGTAGCAAGAATGCTGTACTCTCCCGCGATCTGATCCAATGGTGAATCAGTGAAACCTCGGTAGAATGCAGTCACGAACTGACCAGCCTTCATGTCTACTCCCAGACCCACATCCATTGTGAGGTAGGCATCGACAAGATCCATGCTGCCATTCGTGTAATCACTATATTCACCACTGACATAGTACCCAACCTTGTCTAGGATATCTCCTGAGACTTCAAGTCGAGCATATGGAATGCTGAATTCATTATTTCTTGCCACACCACCACCGTTGTTATAATCCCAACGAGTAATGGCAAATCCATGAAGATTGACGGTGATTGGGGAATTGTCTCCCTGCATCATCGTTCGTGCTTCTGCATCGGCAAGGACATCTTGCACTAGCGATTGAACTTCTTCACTACGTCTGCTTTCCAACCAGCTTGGAGCACGGTCGGAATCAATTTGTGCGATCTTTGCCTCTGCTGCGTCTAGACGGGCCTGAAGGTCTTCATATGAAGGTCCATCAGCAACCGCGACCGAAGCGATTAGAATAGCAGCGGCAATACCACCGTACATCATCCATTTTTTCTTTGAAATATTCATAGGATTATCTCCTTGAATCGCTTAAGCGATTCAGGTTCCAACTGCGTTAGTGGCAGCATTCCAAAGTGAATGAAGTGCATCAGCAATCCATACTACACCGTTCCATGAGTATGGAAGTAGTGCTAATGTGATTAGCATGCTACGACAAACTCCGACCTTACCTAAGGTACGAGTAACTGCGTCGCTGCATCCCATCGCGGGGCAAGACTCTTTAGACTTGGTGCTCATAAGATTTCTCCTTGTGTTTGAGCAATAGGGACCAACTCCAGTCCCCATTTAAAAATGGTGGGGACAACGTGTCCCCTAGGGTAAAATTAACCCGTAAGCGAATATTTATAAAATTTATGAGGTTAGGTCAACTACCTCGCAGGAAGTGCCAGAACAGGCTAGTGTTTGACTGCCAGCCGTGTTGTCTTCCTTCTCATATGCAGTCAGTTCATCCCAGTCCACATCTTTTGGCATCTGCTTAAGGAGCTGCTTGTACTCTTCTTTGGTGCAGTCCTGATAGGGTGCTTGCTTATATGAGTGGTCGCTGAATGGCAAGAAAGATACTCCACACACATCATCGAAGTTATTGTAAACCCAAGTACCAACGTCCAACCATTCACCCTCTTGGACTGAGATAGTAACACTCGGCTTATGCTCACACCAGTGCTTCTGATATATCATCCAAAGGTCCAACTGCTCGATAGCGGACATATCTTGTCTGAAAATTGCTCTTTTGGGAGACTCTACTGGGAATGAAAATACCATAGTGGTGTCAGACTTCATGTGGCAAGGCTCATGTGGGAACCCCTTTTCTATCATGAACTTGCATAGAGGGTCTTTGGTATTGGCACGGACGGTCCTTACATAATAAGGGTTATGTCTAGCATGAATACCAGAGGCAGAATCGACAAGCTGTGAAACAGTACCAGACGGTTTAACACATGTGATGGCTGCTGATGGGTTAATTCCCAGTCTGGATGCCCACTCTTTATTGGTCTTAACAGCGATATCTCTGAGTTCTTCCAGAAGAGCAGGTAGTGCTGATACCGACTTCTTATCTCCATTTAAGAGAGCAGAGTCCATAATGCCCGTTATGGAGACACCAAGCAGTCTTTCTTCCTCACAATTGTTCTTCCATTCTGCTGATAGGTATCTGAAGTCTGTAAGGGTCGATTGCCAAGTTCCTATAATGGATGCTAACCTTACCTTCTGCTTAAGAGTCTCTATGGTATCATCATGTCTAGCGACAACCTCAGACAGATTACAAAACTCTCTGTCTCTAAGTATGATTTCAGAGCAAGGATTCGTCCCAAAGTCATGGTTAGATTCCCTTCTTCCACCTTGTATCTGAGATACAGTCTTTTGTGCTGATGCTCTGTTGAAGATACCTCTTTCACCAGACTTCGATTTATATAGTGCTAACCACTCTTCTATGAAGGTCCCGATTTCAGGTTTTTCTTTATAGCATACCGAATTGTTGGATAACGCACGTTGTGGTTCAATCACCCACCATTGTCCCTGCTTGGCATCTCTCATTCTCTCGTCTGTCAGGGAGGAAAGACTGAGGAGTGCGGACCTTCTTACACCACCGACTACAACAATTTCTGCAATCTTGCATACGAGATCGTGGCATTCAATGGTGGTAAGTTTTCTTCCAGAAGCCTTTTTAAAGACCTCGACTGTGAATTGAAATAAATCAGATAGACTCTCCGGTCCGGAGCTTCTACCGCCGAAAGTCTTAAGTCTCGACCCGGCAGGACGAACACGTGACATGTCCCATTTTGGTACACGACCTGTAATGAGTAGAGATACAAGCTCCCGATATGCCTTACACCAACCAATTCTAGAATCTTGAACAACAAGAGTAGAATCTGATTCTTCAAATTCTTCTGCAATAGTGGGTAGTTTAGATACATACTCTCTCTCCACTGAAAAACCAACACCTGTGCCACACATGAGGGCATAAAGGACTTCATCAAATGCTCTCACCCTATCGATTGCCAGGTATGAACAATTGTACCCAGCTACTGCGTCTTTCTTAAGTGCCTCACCAGCAGTCATCAAACAACGCATTGAAGGCATGACTTCTAGATTCAAGATAGAATCTCTCATAGTCTTCTCTGTATTTTTACTCATCTTATAACCTAAAGTCTTCTCTAGGTGTTCTCTAAAGAAACCGATATACCTATCAACAGTTTCCTCCCAAGTCTCTCTTCTTCCTTCTTCATCTAACCATCTACTGTATCTAGAGAGGTGGATAAACTGTTGATATGGTGTTGGTAATTCTATCATCTACTGTTGTCCTTTCATTTTATTCCTTGAAGACGCATTTATATCTATACGTTTTATCAACTGGACGCAATCTCTGACCAAGAATTTGGGAAGAGAGGTCTGATAATATTACCAATTTTCTCGGCGTATTGTTGTATTTCCCACTGTGCGTGGTCGTCAATTCTTTGCTTATAGAACCTAGCATAGGCTGCTAGTGAACCAGTCCAATACCATTCAGTATACATTGACTGGGGAAGTGCGAATCTTGCCTGTTCTGGTGCTACATTAGAAGCGATTAATTCATCATAAACATTCAATGCATTCCTCATCAGACCCTCATATTTCTCATAAAGATGGTGGGTAGCAAATCCACCTGAGGTCTCACCACCACCGTCTACGCATTCCAACCAACCATCACTCCCCTGCTTCATTCCCTTCTCAGGTCTTTTCCTGAACTTGGGGATGTAGAACTCTGGTTCGAAATCCACGTATCGTCTGGATATCTCGTTTTCAACGAATCCTTGTTTATGTTTGAAAAATTGAGTCCTTATGCTCACCGGTGCTTTAATCCTAAGAGTGATTTGAGGATGGGCAAAAGGAGTCCAGTGATTGTGTCTAGCAAGGTATTTAATCAGTTTAGCATCTCTGTCTGATAATTTGTAAATGTCTGAGGGTCTGAAGGTAGAATTAGTTCTCTTGAGTCTACTTTCTACCTCCTCATCAACCACCCAGTCAGACTCGCTATCGAATGAGACACGTGCAGAATTAACTATCGTTAAGTCAGACCCCATATGGTCTACATATTGCACTGAACCATTATCTAGAACGTCTTCTTTATTCATCAAACAGTCTGCCACTGGTGTTCTGCATCTACCACACTTATGGTACTTACCAGACATCTAACCGCTCTATAGGGATCCATGTTAGAGGCAGGTCTTCTGTCTTCAAGATACCCTTTCTTATTGGATGCCGTAGAAGAAGGCACTCTAATACTAGCACTTCTGTCAGAGTCTCCATATGAGAACTTGCTTATGTGCTGTGTTTCATGGGAACCAGTCAATCTGTCTTCGTTTCCATCTCCGTAATTAGCAATGTGCCAATCGTGCTTCTCACCTAGTGACTTGCAAATGTTCTCTATGTACTCTTCACCACCCTGATCTCTCATATAAGATGTGGAAAAGTTAATATGAGCACCTGAACCGTTCCAATCACCAGTGATCAACTTGGGGTCCAAACTAATGTAAACATCCTGCGTTTCTGCTAGGACTTCAAGCATGTATCTTGCTACCCAAAGGGAGTCACATATCTTAAGTGCAGACTGTGGTCCTACTTGATATTCCCATTGACCCAACATGACTTCTGCGTTAGTACCACATAGTGGGATTCCTGCGGTAATGCAACACATGGCATGTTCATGTACCAATTGTCTCATCTTGACAACATCACCACCCACCCCACAATAATATCTACCTTGAGGAGCAGGGTATTCAAATCTTGATTCGGGCCATCCGAGAGGTCTTCCGCTCTTAGGGTCCATGATGGTGTACTCTTGTTCTATGCCGAACCACATCCCATCAGTAATTTCTTTGTCCTCTCCATCTTCAATGTAGGAACGGAGAAGTGCTCTTGTATTGGACTTGTGGGGTGTACCATCAGTGTTGAACACCTCACACATCACAATATAGGAGTTAGTACCCGCAATAGCGTCTACAGTATTATTAAAGAGGGAAACGGGTCTCAGGATGCAATCGCTGTTATCCCCGTCTGCCTGCTCAGTACTGGAACCATCAAATCCCCACTCTGGGATGTCATCTATACTTAGTACTCCAGACTCAGCAGGAAGGTTGACATATTTTGTCTTGCTTCTCAAATTGGAGGTCTTGTAACCATCTAACCAAAGATATTCTAGTTTGCAATTATAACTCATACTTTTTTCCACTCCCTCAACCTAGCGGTTGCTTCAAGTCCACTGAAAGAATTCTCGTCCATAATTTTCTTAATTTTCTTGGTAGAAATACTATAGGACATGTCATTAATATCTTTTTCTTCTATACCCTTAGGCCATACGCAGACTTTCTTGCCTTGTCTGACCAGTTCTTCATTGTATTGCACTATCTGCTTATTTCTGGGTTCATTATCTAGGGCAAACACCATATTGCTGTCAACCAATCTGCTAGGCATATTATTGATTGCTCCTGCCCCCACCATGGCGATGGAGTTAGGAATGAAGAGACTGTCGATCGGTCCCTCGACCACATACACTGTCTTCTTGGGGTCACATCTCCATAGACCATACCACAACCTGTCTATGCTTTTATCCACCTTAACGGTTATGTACTTAACAGTAGACCTAGCATTGTGTTCGGCATTCATATTCAATGCTCTTCCCTGAACAGCAACCACATCTCCCTTCTTGTTGAAGAACGGTATCACCAATCTCGACTCTTTGCCCACAGGAAGGCAAGTAGGGTCCAACTTCCTCATCAAAGAACCGAAGTCTTCCGTATAATACAGAAGGTTCCAATGTTGCTTAGGTATTATCCTGAGGTTAGCGAATTTTGCTGCCTCGTGTTCTTCCGGCAAGTCTTTGAGGCATTCCAACCCTTCGAGGATTTTATATCCATCTCTCGGTCTTTTGGGAGTCCTACCAAAATTAATGTTCAGCATACTTTCCTCTCTACTTTTGTCATTCTTCTTGCTATTGTTTCGTTTGGTATTGCTCATACCATTCTTGAAATTCTCTAAGGAGTACTCCTTGCATAGACTAGGAGAGACCTCCTTAAGAAAATTATATATATTCGACCAATAGCCACAGTTATGACACTTGTAGAAGTACCTGCCGTGTTTCTGATAGAAGTAACCCCTGCATTTATTGGGGTTCTTCTTGGAATCTCCACAAATTGGACATCTACAAATGGCGAGATTGTCTTTCTTCCACTTGAATTTGTTCAACTCTGAAGATATGATATTAATGAATTTTTTGTCAGTCAGTACGCTCATTGTCAGCAGTTTCACCCGGTGTATTTGATTTATAGTTCTTAATCAATTCGTCAGTACCTTTCTCTCCAGCACTGCTATCATACTCTTCAGCCCACTTCTTCCACTCTTCTAGTTCTTTCTTACTATAACCGATGTTCTTATCCATTTTAATTCTCCCAAAAACATCTCTAAATATTCCAATCAGAAAATACTTTACCTTTCTTCACCTTAGAATCAAGGTCATCCCTACTATATGTAGACTGTCCAGAACATACCAAGTCTTCTTGCTCTAGACTGTTCACATCGTACAACTTCATCTTTGCTCTATTGACACCGATAATGAATTTACGGTTAGAAACAAGGTCGTTATATCGGTTCTTCAATTGCTTTACCATTATTTGATTCATTGAATCCAGCTCATCTGTCGAAATCAAAGCGAACATGAAGTCCGCTGTCGCAGGAAGACCGAAAGACTCCGATGTGTCTTCCAGACCCACATCCGTGCTTGAAAACCCAGTTCTATTGGTCTGGGTGGCAGAGAAGATGGGAACTTCGTGTTCTACTGCGAGACCTCTTAACTCCTCTGCAATTGCTTTCACATACATATAGGAGTTGACATTAGCAGCATTTGTGAATCTTGCGGCTGAACAAATATTTAGATAGTCGATGAAGATGATATCGGGTTTAAATTTCTTCTTCATACTCAATTCCTCCAACAAGGCACGGAAGTGATTGACATTCGCAGTGGCAGTCGGGTACTCTTTAATGATTAACTTACCGCTCATCCCCTTAGTCACAGCATCAATCTTCTTTTCATACATTGTCTTGGGCAAATCTCTCAACTCGTCCATTGTGATATCCATCAAGTTAGCATCGATTCTCTCCGCGATTCTCTCTTCTGCCATCTCGCATGTGATATAAAGGACATTTTTACCCTGAGTTAGACAATTACTGGCATGGTGGCACATGTAGAGAGACTTACCAACACCTGTTCCGGCAAGGCAGATATTGAGAGTCTTAGGAGGAGTACCATTATTAGTAATCTTGTTGAAGAATTCTAAGTCGAATGGAATTCTCGTTTCCCTCTTATGGTAGAAATCATATCTGTTCTCGTAATCTTCCACATAGTCGTGACCGACACTCACATCAAATGATACAGATAGAGCATCTTGCAACAGCTTAGGCAGATGATTCTTGCTATTCTCTGACTTACCATCTATGATTGATATCGACTCCAAGATGGCATTGTAGATTGACCTATCCTTACAGAATTTCTCCGTATTGTCTATCAACCACTTATCATCTGCATCCTTATTATCGTAAGATGTGATGTCTCTAATCAATTCCTTCGCTTCATTGAATTCAGACTCAGACATGTCACCAGACTCTGAGATGCAGATGAATAAGGCATCTTTATCTGGAGCATTCTTGTACTTAGACACGAATTCATTAATCACCTTGAATACCTTTCTGTCTACTCTATCAGAAAAATATTCTTCTTTGATGAACGGTAGGACCTTTCTCATGAAGGGGTCGTTATTCACCAAGTTCGCTAGTATTGTTTTCTCAGTCGATACTTCCATTGTTGTATCTTTCACAAATAAGTTCTGTTAATATTGTACCCATAATCGCTTTCAACTCACTATTTACCGGACACCCCATAGGATTGTCAATTATCTGGTATGTGAAGTTGAGAGAAGGGGTCTGGTCATTCTTCTTGAAGATGCCTGCCAGTTTGGTCCATAACCTCTTTAACAATGAAGGATTGGCATCAGGCATCTCTCCGAAGGACACTACACCGTATTGGTAGATGAATCCTCTGTATCTGCCGTTAGTTATTCTAATACCACCCATAGAGTCGTCATCTGGGTTTTCCGCAAAAGTATATGAGGGAATTTCACTCATGACTATCCTCTATATGGGAACATTCTGTTAAGCACATTTCTCCTCCTGCTACAGGCCTTGCAGGATTTGACCATACCTAAAGATGCATAACCAATCAATTTGTAGACAGTATCGCCTAGACCTAAGGATTTGAAATTGTAGTTCTCAAATCTACCATCCTTCAGAGGTATAAACTTGTGTTTTTTGCTGCAATTACACGGTTTCTTCTTCTGCTGAGTCATGCATCACCTCTTCTTCTTCAGTGCTTCCGTATTTGTATTCTTTGGCAGCTGCCTCGTTGAGTTGGTCTAGGATTTCTTTAGTGTAATATTGCTCTGGTTGAGTATTTAACTGCTTCTCATAAACCTTTCTTCCATCAGGCAACTCTATCCTAGTGCTAACCTTCTTGAAGATTCCATATTTGATTGCTAAGTCAGACAGACCAAAATAAGGATTAAGACCAGTATCATAATTCAGCTGGACCTCAACCTGCTTATTTTCCTTGGTAAGTCTGCTCTTGAACAATTTACACCTGATGATGTTACCGATAATATCAGTGCCGTCTTTAATCTTCTTCTTGGACAAATACACGATTGTGGATGCGGCATACTTAAGACCGGAACCACCACCCATCTCTTTCATCGGAATGTAAGAACCCACCACGTCATAGGTATGGTTGGTCAAGATTAGGGGGATTTGTGCTCTCCCCAGTTTGAGGGTCAACACCCTAAAGGTAGCCTTGACCAGTTGTGCACGTGTCATATCTCTGGTCTCTTTACCGTCTGCTGTGTCTGCCATCTCTTTGTTGGTAGAAAGCATCCCTAGAGAATCCAATACCACAATCATTGGTTTTCTCTCATCCTTAGGTACTTCTAGGACTTTATCCACAATCTTGATGCATTGATGCCTGAAGTCCTCCACAGTGGCAACTGGGAAAATGGCAACTCTTGAAGAATCTATTCCTCTATCCTTAATCATATCTGAGGTAATAGCCTGCTCGGTGTCAAAATAAAGGACGAGTCCTTCTTGTTTATCATCCAAAAACTTCTTGCAAATGTCTAATGCAAAATACGTCTTGCCTGTCGCACTTTCCCCTGCCAATGCCATGATTTTATTATCTGGCATGCCTTTATAGATGTCTCCAGAAAGCAACGCATTGAGAGCATAACTCCCCGTGTTGACGAATCCTGTGACATCGCTGCCTTCAACACCTTCTTCTACGATACTGGCATACTCATTGCCGGAATCTTTGATTATTGACTGTAAAAAACTCATTTGTACACCACCTTTGTTATTAACCGAACAAGCTTTCCAATGAACTTTCTCTCTTGCTCTTCCAACCTATAGCATTCAGTATTGACTTGAGAGGGTCTAGGAAAGACTTTTCAAACTGAAGCTCGTAATCAATGAAATCATGAAGGTCCAACTCCTTTGGTAGGGCATTTGGAAATGTCACTACCTTTTCTTTAACTGGATTAGGCTCTTTCAGATAGATGAACTTCGCCTTGTCGTTATCCCTAATGATTTCGTACTTTTTATCTAGTTTCCGTGCTCTAACTTGAGAATTATATATTAGAGCACCCTTCGTAGCTATCGGAGTGTGCTTAGCATATATCGTTGTCTCATCTCCGTATTTTTCTATGCCTTTAATGCCTCTAGGAAAGGCTATGTCTTCTGGTTGCTGACTGAAGAATTCTTCTTTCACCTTCTCAATGTGATTGATTACCGTATCTTCATCAGTATTCAGGATGAGGCTAATGATGTCTGTCAGATGTTTTCTGACCACTGCTGGGGTGGATGCTCTAGTAGTCTCAATCCCAGTAACCTTGATTTTGGGCTTCTCATATCTTACACCTTCATTATCTAGCACGTTGAGGATATACCTCTTCTTGGCAGTCCAGATTCCTTTGTCTGCTATTACCTCCCTGCCCATCTTCATCTTCTGCTGAAAGGCATTCACCTTGTCTGCCATCTCCTCATACTTCTTATTGATGAAAGGCAAGAATATGTCATTGGCAGACTTATCTAGAATGTCCACTATTTGTTCTTTGCTTTTACCCTTAGCGAACTTATCTACAATCCTATCGACCCCAATATAAACGGAGTCGGTATCGATTGCCACCACGTAATCCTCATCTTCTGTCTTTAGAAGGTCGTTCATGAACAGATTAAGTTCTTTCTCAATCCACCTGATGCTGAGCTGACCAGAGATGGTGACTGCTTCTGCTAGGTCGACATCATAATACCTGCAATAGTTGTTTCCAATTGCACCATATGCCGAATTCAACTGCACTTTTCTAACTAATTGCTCATTCTTGTACTTAGATATCTCCTTAGATATCGCATTCTTATCCACATCTCTGGATGACTGTTGCTTTTGCTGTGCCTCAATCATCTTCTTCTTTGCTATTTTTCTCTCTTCGTAGAGTCTTTCCATGATGGCAGGTAGGAACCCTTTGAATCTCTTCGTAAAGCATATCCCATTGCTAGCAATGGACAGGTCCTTGCCCTTCCATTCATCTAGGTACTTGTTGGTAAAATCGCTGTCACTCAAGATGCCATCAGGGTTGATTATATTTCTAGAGAAGACGTCACCAACGTTGGGTACTTTGGTCTCTGGACTAATATTGTATTGCATTATGAGGTGGGGATACAGGGAGTTCAGGTCGAAAGACATAATCCAGTCATGCATCCCAACTATGGGTTCTTTAACAAAAGCACCAGCATATTGCTCTGACTTTGAGGTGATTACCCTTGGAGGAACAGCAATATTGTGCTCTTTCAAGTAATGGTAAATTATGCTATCCCACATCTTTACCTGACTGAACACATCCATGAAGTTGACCCTTGCTGCATATGCAAGTGCAACTGCCAGTTCCATCAGTCTCAACTTGTCCTCTAGTCTTGTAATCAATTCAACGTCTTTGACGTTATACTCCATGAATTTCTGGAAGTCTTGCTTATAGAACTCTCTAATGCTCCCATACTCTTCATACGACATCTTCCTCTCGCCTAGTTCGACATAGGCGATGTGGTCCAACCTGTAACTTTCTTGATTGGTGTAGGTGAAAGACTGATAGAGGTCATAGTAGTCCATTGTAGCAACACCCACGATATCGTAGATTTTTTGCTCTCTGTTCCTTCTATGGACAGTCTTCTCTTTGACGATGTTCCAAGGACTCAACCTCTTAGCCTGCTTGTCCCCGACTACCCTTCTCATTCTATTGTACATATAGGGCATGTCGAAGAATCTAATGTTCCAACCTGTGATAATGTCCGGTTTGATAAATTCCCAATAGTCCAAGAATGCTATGATTAGGTCTGATTCCCCAGAGCAATTATTACAATCCACCCCCAAAATATCAAAATCACGAATACCAAAACTAGTAGTTTTATCGCCGATTTTAACAGTGATAGCAATGATTTCTTCATTAGGGTCATCAACATCTGGGAATCCTCCTTCACAAGTGGTCTCAATATCAATCGCCACTACTTTTAACTTATCATAATCATAATTCACACCGTCCGGAAATTCCTTACCGATGAATTGTACTTCCAGATTGATGTCACCACAAACCTGCATTCCTCCGACACCATCAAAATCCTTGATGAAGTCTCTATATTCTTTCATCGAGCCTGGGATTATCTTCTCTAGATAGACACCATCGAGATTCCGATGCTTGGTCTCTTTCCTAGCCGGTACAAATAGTTCGGGGTTGAAGTCTGGTCTTTCCCTGACTTCAACCCCGTTCTCATCATACCCTCTGTAGAGGATATTGTTTCCATAGGTCACTACGTTTGTGTACATTCTTTCCATGTTTCCCATTTTACCATGGCTTACTTCTACTGTCAAGCACTCCTCCAATATTCCTTTTCGATTGAGTCGTAGTTATCAGCCGTGTCCTTCAAGCCGTCTAGATCGGCCTCATCAACGTTACCGTCTTCTATGAAAGCCGAGAATAAGACCATGTAATTGATTATGTCAACTATTGAATCCTTAACACCTTCGCCCTTAACCATCAGTTCTCCACTGGTTGTGTAAGTGATTAGTCTAGAAATCTTATCCAGAATCCTAACCATGAATGCTTGCTCAGTCTTACACAGACCCATTATCTCCGACCTCTGGAAGTTCATCCAAGGGGTCTCGGCATCCTTGCCCGCATAATCATGGTTCTTGATCCTCATCAAGTCTCTAGCCTCTTCACACAATGCTACATGGTGCTGCATTAGTTCATCTCTGTTCATACCTTAACTCCCGTGCTTCCAAGACCACCCACTCTGTCTGTCTTCTGACAAGGCTCAACGTGGGTCTCTACGATATAATGCTGTACTGTTTTAACAATCTCTGCCTGAACGATTCTATCTCCATGCTCAACTATGATTGGGACATCGCTTGTGTTGACCATTAAAGATTTAATCTCGTGGAAGTAGTCTTCGTCGATGACACCCTCGCAGTTAGCAACGATGAATCCCTTCTTAATAGAGAGACCAGACCTAGGGTGTATTCTGACAGAATAACCATCTGGAATATCGAATATAATTCCAGTTGGAATAATCGCTCTATGTCTAGGTGGAATTACGACCTTGAAAGGTGTGAACCGCCCACTCTCTGTTGGGTGCACCTTGCAGGTCGCTGTCTCTACATAGGTCTCATTTTCTGGTGTGAAAATCGTGACTTCTCTGTAGTCAGTGACACGACCGTTTTTGTCTTCTACAACCAGTTGTGCAGATAGGTCATAGCAGGCTGCTCCTGCTGTACTCATTTTAGGTGGAATCGCATTGCTGTGAGTCCGGTAATATCCAAGTGTCGGTAAATCCATAACAAAAATCTCCATGTTAAAAACACATTATACCACAAAGACCAAGCACAGTCAAGATCATCTTACTATTTTGACGGTGTCAGCCTGTTTTACTATTTTTATTTGATTTCTAGCGGTGATTGTAACCCTATGAGGTTGTTGTTCATTAACCTTTACCTTGCTCATCTGGTTACCTCACCCTCTACCTCGAATCTGCCCTTAAGCACTTTCTCGGCAGATTTGCCACTGTGCAGTTCTAAATCATAGAAGTGCCTACCAGCTGGGACGTTCTTCATGGTGTCTGTGCCTATGGTTATTAAGATTCCACCTGTAGAACCTGACTTGCCCGCTGAAGTAGCATCCAGTCTAATCCCACCAGTGCCTAATACCCCACCGGTTGCCAACGTGGGATCGAACTCCCCAGTAGAACCACCACCGGTAACAGCCCTGTTAAGATGGGTAGTACCCACCACCGTAGTGCCGGATACCCATAAAAGGGCATCGGTGTCTACCACAGACCTTCTGACCTGCATACTGGCAGTATAACTGTTAAGTGTTATCCCAGTACCGTTGTTCTCTTGATACTCTAGGTATAGATTGAAGTCAGAACCTTGCTCTGCCTTGATGTCATAATTTCCTGCACGACCCATGTGAATCTCCTGATTTATTTATTTATACTTATTCAGGTTCTAGCCTTCTGCTTCTTCCTCTTTTTGTTCTTCTGCTGAGTCTTCTTCTTAGCAAGCATTTTATCTCTCTTGGATTTAGCAGCCTCTTCCAGTTTTGCCATATTTACCTCTTTCTTCTTCTCGCCTTCCTTGATTGCATTCTCGTAGAAGGAGATGTTGTCAAATATTCTAGTTCTATGCTCTTCTGGGATCTCACCCGCATCCAACTTCTGACATAGAATCTTAGCAGCCTTATAACCGTTATAGTAATCTCCGGCATAATATGCCGTTGAAGCAAATTCGTCCAGAACCATCCAGGAATATACCTGGTCGCTGATGAATAAAATATCATCCTTCGGATATGGAATCTCGCATGCCATTTTAGCGAACATATAACCTAAGTTGGGGTTCCCATTCATCCTTTGTATCTTAGCGAGTTGATACAAAGGTTCTGCCCTATCTGGTTTAAGGTTATATGCCTGAAGGAAGGTGTCTTGAGCTTCGGGCCATGGTTTATTCAACAACAATTTACATATCGCTACCCTGAAGACAGAGTAGAATACCTCTTCGGGCCATCCGCCCATTGATGCTCTAGCACCATATGCATCTTCCGCTTTTTGCCATTGCTGAGAATCGAAGTAAGACTGTGCCAGATAGAACTGGTATCTTGCGTTGTCTGGTTCATAAGCGGGGTCTTCGGGATTAGTCAAAGCACTTAGCAGAACATCGGCATCCCTAGAATATTTCTCAATCCCATCGATTCCTTCACCAGATTCATGGTTTTTGTTTCTAGCACCCAGTGTTCTAGCATCTACGTGATATTTACCTGTTATTCTTCCGAGTTTGTGTCCTTCTGGTGCTTCACGATTGCAGGCTGCATACTCGTGGAGTACACCCTCATAGCTCCAGTTGGAAGTCATCTTGAAGATTTGATTTCTCCACCAAGTGAAGTCACCTCTCTGGATTCTTAGAGCATGACCATCCCAACCTTCTTCAATGATTTGGTCGATATCTAGGTCCAATTCGCCGATGATTCTGTCATCCGCATCAATCATCAGACAGTATTCAGACTTACCATTGCAGAACTGAATCGCTTCAGTTCTATTATGACCGAAGTTGACCCATGGAACATTATGCACTTCTCCCTTGATACCTTTAGCATCGAAGAATTCTTTGATGAACTCCTGAGTGCCATCTGTGGAACCGTTGTCGGCTATCACATAATAATCAATATAGGGAGACACGGACTCCAAACACTCCTTGAAGTGAGGTACGTTCTCATTCTTAACAATCATACATAGACTTAATTTGTGCATATCATCAGTTCCTTTTTGGTTCACAGCACTCTGATTATTTATTTCGTTCTATCCACTCTTTCAAGTCGATCTTGGGTTCCCAAGAGAAGGCATTTTTTATCTTAGAACAATCCGCTAGTGTCTCTTTAGCCTCTCCATCCCTAGGTTCAATGAATACTTGCTCTTCAGAAATAATGTCTGCTATCTCCTTGACGGAGTAGTTGTTGCCTGTACCCACATTATATATTTCACCCGAGCATATATCTTTCTTGAAAGCGGATATCACATTAGCCTCAACCACGTCCGAAACGTGAACATAATCTCTCCTCTGAGTGCCATCGGGTACTAAAGTCAAGGATTCTCCTCGGCTGTGTTGGTCTAAAAATCTACCCACCAAAGGTGCATATTGACCCCTTACGGGAGACCTGTCACCATAAACATTGAAGTACCTGAATATTACGGTCTCCATACCGAAGATATCGGAGTAGTTCTTACACAACATCTCTCCTGCCACCTTGGTCGACGCATATGGGTTGATACAATCTGTGGTCATATCCTCTCGGTTGGGGATGGGGTTTTGAATCCCATAGGCAGAAGAAGTAGAAGAATAGACGACCCTCTTTACATTAGATTCTAATGCTGACTGCAATACATTGCATAGTCCCAATACATTGGTCTCTACTGCCATTCTAGGATTCTTCATGCAGTTCTGCACCCTAGACTCAGCAGCCATGTGAAATACCACGTCTACTTCTTTCATCTGGTATTTAAGGCAGTCATAGCATTTTATACTGAACTTGGCATTTTCTGCCTCAGGGTTCCACCAGAATTTATCGTTGTTTTCTGCAGATTCATCATCCACGCAGATGACTTTATGACCTTCTGCCAGTAATTGGTCCACTAGATGTGAACCTATGAACCCTGCACCACCAGTAACTAAGAACTTCATCTATGCCTCCTCACTTTTTTGGCAACAACTACTATTTTGTACTTAGTTTCATCTTTGGACTCATATTTTCCACTTTGAATATGATTATACTGCTCAAAATGGTCATATAGACCGACTAAGGCAAATCCCTGTTTAAACAAAGATGCGAATATCTGACCGGTGTGCCATATCTTATGTTCTATCTGATAGTCGTGGTCCTCTCCCATATTATTAGTATAGGTGCAGTTGAGCACTAACCTGCTATCAAATGGGGATGCCATCGGTATCGTCCTAAGTTCGAACCCGTTATCTAATTTCTTAGTGGTGACTTCAGGAGACTCTCTTATAAATGCATCATGATTAAAGCAGTCGAATACCAATATGCCGTTTTTATTCATCTTGCTAGATATCCCTCTGAAGAAATCCTCCAGATTCTCATATCTACCACCTATGTGATTTATCACATTGAACATGCTAACTGCTAGGTCGAATTTGTCCTCTATCTTGTCTAAGTCTTCTTCTAAGACAGTACCTTCTTCCAATCTAGACCTAGCAATCGATAGCATATTGTCTGATATATCAACACCTTGTGTTTCCCACCCTCTAGATTGGAAACCCTCCATATGCATTCCGGTTCCGCAACCTACGTCCAGCACCTTTTTAGTTGTGACATTATTAGATTCTGCGATGTTTATAATATAGTCAACCTCGGACTGATATGACTTACCACCATGCACAATGTCATATATCTCTGCTTGTTTATCTGAGTATTCAGACATTACTGTATGGACTGTCATTTTTAATCACTCTTATTCCTTCAGACAGTTCTTTGATTCCCTCGCCTAGACCTATCGTGGTACTAAATCCTAGAGAAGATATTTTATCATAAGACACCACGTAGTCTCTCTGGTCGGCGTCGCTACCAATATCTGCTAAGTGTAGGAAGTAAGGTGTGACTTCGTTAATCTTCTCGCAGACTTCTCTCTTACTGAAGTTCATGTTGTCACTTCCCACATTGTAAACATTACCCACCATCTTATCTAGATTGTTTAATGCAAACATGAAAGACCTAGCGATGTCATGAACGTGAATGAATGTTCTCATGTAATGAGATTCATAGACTACGATATACTTGTCATTGATTGCTTTATTGGTGAAATCATTTACTAGCAAATCTAGTCTAAGTCTAGGAGCAAGACCGAAAGCTGTTGCAAATCTGTATGCCACAGCATTGCAGTTGTCCATCATATATTGTTCTGCTTCAGTCTTGGTTGTGCCGTATAGACTCAGAGGATTTAAGGGTGTCTCTTCATTACAAACACCGTCTACCCTACCATAGTTACTGCCAGTAGAACCAAACAGTATGACCTTATCTGAACCTTTTACCATCTGGACCAGTGCTTTAGTAGCGTCTAGATTCACCGCCTTGGTGACATTATGATCCTTCTCACATGCCGGATAACCAACAATAGCTGCGAGGTGAATCACTACATCCGCTTCATCGACGGATTCTCTCAGGAGACCAACATCTCTGATATCACCTTCAACAAAGGAGAATTTGGGATTTCTGAAATGAGGTAACATACTGTTTCCTCCAAAAAGCAAGGAATCATAAACACACACTTCGTGTCCCTCTTTCAACAACTCTGGGACCAAGGTGCTACCTATGTAACCTGCCCCACCTGTAACTAGTACTTTCATGCTTCATACCTTCCTTTTTTGATTCTATCCCAGAATCTTTCATAAAAATAATAAACAATAAAACCAGTGAGGTTCATTAAGAGAGCATTATATATCGGCTCATCAGAAATCACGAGCACCAATATCAGATAACTGTTGAGGATTGCTATCATCCTCCATAGAACTGTCTTGGTTACGCTCCTCGTCTTGGTCTCTTTAAACATTTATCTACCCACTACTTCCCATTCATTGACGAGATAAGGATTGATCCTAATATCGTCTTTCATTGCATCCTCGAATCTAAGATTGCTAAGTGATGTGAGAACTGTGTTGTCTTCCAGACTCACCCAACCGTTAGCGAAATTGGGTGGGATTGCTAATACGCAATGATGCCTATTGCTGAGCACGAAAGTCTTAACAATATCAGGGTCCTTCTTAATGAGACCTGCAATTTCATGCTCATCGTTCCTATCTGCTACATCCTGTGGCAGCCTTAGGGTGACGAACTTGGCGGCTCCCGACACGATAGTGAATATCTTCATCTCCAACTTATGATAGTGAAGGCCTCTAATCACACCTCTGCCATAGTCTTCGACAATATAGCATCTTCTGAATAATTCATGGTCGATATCGTCGGTGAAAGGGACCAATAGACCCCTGTCGTCTGATATAGACTGAATCTTAAGCATGGTTGGTTCATGTAGGTTAGGATGTATCTTGTACTTAGACATTTACTGTTTCACCTTTTTTTGCATAATAATTCTTGATAGTGTTACAAACGTATTCTACCTGCTCCATGTCCATAGAAGCGAAGGATGGCAGGCAGACCCCATGTTCATATGCGTGAATGGACTTCTCGAATGAGTAGTCGGCATATCTTTCATCTTTGATATATTCAGAGAAACATGGTTGCTTATGTAATGGGTAGAAGAATGTTCTGGGTTCTACACCATTTTCTTTCATATAGGCCATTAGGGCATCAGAAGTATCTTCCTTGGTTATTAGAACCGCCCTAAATGGGATGAATGATGTGACATCATCACTCGGTTTAATCACCTCAACTTCTTCTATCCCATGCAACATTTCTGCATATCTTTTATGAATTTCTCTCTTACGGCTCACTATCTCATCAAACTTACCTAGTTGGGATAATCCCAATGCCGACTGGATATCAGTCATTCGGAAGTTATATCCTATCTCAGGATGAATGAAAGTCCCTCTATCAAGCCTACCCTGATTCCTCAGATACATCAATCTTTCTTGACGGCTATCGAAGTCTGTAGCTACGAATCCACCCTCTCCTGTGGTGATGGTTTTGTCAGCAAAAAATGAGAAACACGAAATGTCCCCCATGGAACCGCATTTTTCACCTTTCCACTCCACACCCAATGCCTGAGCAGCATCCTCTATTACTAGCAAGTTATGCCTATCAGCAAAATCTAGTATCTTATCCATATTACATGAGAAACCATATAAGTGTGCTGGCATTATAGCCGCAGTCTTATCGGTTACCAACGGTTCGCAAGCATCTGCATCTAGTTGGAGGTATTCGTCTATGTCTGCAAAGACAGGTGTAGCACCCACCATCTCTACCGCATTAGCAGTCGCGATAAAAGTGAAGTTGGGTACTATTACCTCATCCCCTTCACCTATATCAAGTGCTCTCAGTGCCAGATATAATGCTAGAGTGCCATTGGGTGCGAAAGACCCATGCTTCACTCCTATTTTTTCACAGATTTTTTGGTTGAATATTTTGGACTTTGGACCTTCAGTAATCCAATTAATCTCGAAGGATTCCTTAAGTGCTTCATAGTCATCCATGCCGACATAGGGCATAAATTGGGGGACTTTCATTTTTCACTCCTCATCGTTTACAGTATCAATAGCATCTTTAATAACGGGCCACATGTTATATTCATTTAATATCAATTCTCTCGCTTCTTTAAGTGCTGGTACTCTACTTTCATAGTCTTCACTCTCAACTATTTCTATAATCCTGTCGATTTCTTTGGGGTCTTCTATATCTACAGTTTCATATGACCCTTCTGGGAAGTATTTATCTAATTGTGCTCCCCCCCAAAAGATAGGTACTGTCCAAGTCAGAATCGCATCCGTGAACTGTGTCCCGAAAAAATCTCTTATCGTGTTCTGGTTGTCGAATGCCAAATGGTACATGTAGTTGAATAGACCACTTCTTTTGTCGTCTTCCACCAAATTACAATTAGCAGCTATAGTGCTACCGTATAGGTCCATGAAGTTCTTCTTCTTGCTCATTATATCAAACACAAATCTTTTTCTCCAGATATGACCGGTACACATTTCTTTATTTGACAGTATGCAGCTGATTTTCTTAGAACCACCAATCGGTTCCAATGCTACCAACTCGTCATAGGTCATATTGATGCCACCGCTGAATTTATTTGGATACCACCATTTGGTCCAAAGCATACCTGTCTCATCCCAAAATGAAAAATGCTCACATTCTTCTTCAGGATACTTGTAGATTGAATCCGGTGTTAATGCTTCCCTAGAGAAGTATAACCTATTCTCCGGTTCGAACTTACTCCATAAGTCCTTGTTGCACTCGTCCTGTATTATTAGATAATCTGCTTCATTAGCATCTGTGACTGCCTCCACGTCCTCCCAAATTCCGGAGCAACCTGGTGTCTGGTGTCTATAATCGTCAAGCATCTGCTCTGAAGAGAGTCCCCAGTTGGGTGCGAAGTATATCTTATTAGTCATTATCTACCTCAATCATGTAAGTATTTGTATAATTCACCAGCATGGTCACTGCAAACAGCCTTGCAGTCTAAAATGTCTCCAGAGAAACCCAATTCAGGCAAGACGCAAACAGAGTCTTGAATTAAGTCCTTCTTCGGGTAGACCCATAACCACCCTTCTGAGGTGATTGTGTAGTCATCGTCCTGATGCCAAAAGCAATGTATTCTTGGGTCCGCCCTCAGCATTTGAAGTGCTTCATAGTCTTTGGCATGGCAGATTATCTCAGGAAGAGTCAATATCTCCCAACTCACCCTATATGTAGGTTCATCATGCCCGAAGTACAAGTTACCCCTATAGGACCTAATGTCTACCTCTACATGGTATCCCATATCCACGGCATCCATGATATAGATGGGGTCATTTTCTCTGGATGGATTTTTGCCATAAAGATTTCCCCTGTGTGCTATTTTAATCATTCTATCTCTCCAGATAAGACCTTAAGTCTTCTGGTGTTCCGATTCCCCACATCTCGTGGACATAAAAGGGGACCAATGTTCCACCGTCACCGATGAGTTCATTGTAGACTGGAGCAATGTAAAATTCGTTATTCACCCTCACGTTCTTGTTTATCATCTCCTCGGCACACTTGACAAAATCAGAACCTTTTCTGTACCAATATATCCCGCACGTAGCGATGTTTGATATTGGTTTCTTCTCTGCCACTTCGGTAATGATGCCTCTTGAATTAGTCTTTACGAATGACCATTTCGGGTGCACTGCCTCAAAGGCATAAACCATCGCATCTATATTGGGCATTAACTCCCTCATTAGATTAAAATTCTCAGGTGAGTATTCGATGATTTGGTCTGAGTTGGCAATCAGGAGGTCATCATCATTATCAATGTAATCCTTGGCAAGAAGTGCCGTGCATGCAGCCCCCTCAGTAAGACCATCTACTTCTACAATGGTACATTTCCCATTGGTGATTCTATATAGAGTGTCTTCCAGACCTTCGTACTTCTTTAAATGCTCTTTTCTCACCAAAAAGATATAGTTCGCATTAAAGTCAAGATTTTCCACGACTGCTTGAATCATCGGTTTCCCGTTGACATCGATTAGAGGCTTGGGGAAGGTATATCCTTCTTTAGCGAATCTACTACCTTCACCTGCCATTGGAATTAATATATTCATGATACTGCCACTCCCATTAAAGCATTGATGATGCTCTCTTTATTGACTTCTGAAGAATTCTCCACTTCGAGGACGTGTGCACCAGTATCATAGGCTGCTTCTAACCCCTTAGGAGAGTCTTCTACAATTAGACATTCTTCTGGTTTAAGCTGTAGGGAAGACATAGCGAGCAGATAGCAATCTGGGTGTGGTTTGTTGTTCTCAACAGACTCGTTCGCTATTATAAAGTCCATATACTTCAGTTGGTCAGTCTTCTTAAGCATCAACTCAGCAGTCATATTGATTGAATTGGTTACACAGCAGGACTTTATCCCCATAGATTTGGTCTCTTCGTGTAGTTCTGTCTTCTCCTCCATAGGAGTCGCCATCTCTTCAATTACGTCTATGGTGTAATCTTGCTTCTTCCTCCATACCTCTCTAGCATTTTCTCCTATGACACCTAGCATATCTAATTTGGTGTTAGTAGGTAGACCATTGAAGGTAGACACATGGTCTTCCCTATTGATATCATACCCCACCACTTCTTTTAATGCTCGATTTAAAGAATGATAATGCCAATCGCAGGCGTCTATTAAGACACCATCCAAATCATACAATATCGCTTTAATCTTGTTTTTATGCATCAAACCATTTCTTCAATTTCGGATACAGAGTAAAGCTCTACCTCATTTGAATATGGTCCTTCTTCAAGAATCTTCTCATGGAGATTCTCTCCCTTTTGCAGACCAATAGTCTTGACCTTAAGCTCACCACCTTCTGGTAGGTACTTATTAGACATCGCCTCTAGTAGGTCTGATATCTTCATTGATTTCATGTCTGGACAGTAGGGTGAAGTGTCGGTAGCATTCTCAAGGCAAGAAAATATAAGGTCTATTGCCTGCTCCCTGGTCCAGAAGAACCTTGTAGCATTGGCATCTGTTACTACTACCTCTTTACCCTCAGACAGCAATTCCTTCCACTTACACAGAACGGAACCCGTGGAATACAACACATTCCCGTATCTGACTATGCGATAGTTGTTCTCTGGTTTGATTCTATTGTACTCGTCAAAGAGTCCTTCCATGAGGAGTTTAGAAGCACCATAAATTCCCACTACCTGAGCAGCCTTGTCTGTGCTAATACCGACAACGAAGTCTAAGTCGTAGTCAAGTGTCTCGTCTAGAAGATTCATCGAACCAATCGTGTTGCTAGCAATACATTCTCTACAATGCGTTTCTGCCATACCCACATGCTTAAATGCTGCTAGATGAAATACACCGTCAACACCTTTCATCCCCTTGTGTAGGCAATGTATATTCGAAATATCACCTGGTATAATCTCTAACCAAGGATACTTCTGCTTCATTTTAATTAGATTGCCTTCGTTTCTAGAGACGGTCACTACATTGGTACAACCTAGACTTTCTAGTCTGTCCAGCAGTGCCTCCCCAAGGAAACCAGCAGCCCCAGTTATTAAATATCTTCTGTCAGGGTTCAAAACGTTCATATTAATCTCCATAAACAATATCAATCCAATTATCAAAGGGCCATTCTTCTTTAAATTCCCCTATTTCCTCAGGTCTATCTGAGTAAATCTCTTTTACCTTATCTATATCTTCTTGTCTCATACCTTTGACGTTAATCTTATTGGGGTACTGCTTTTCACTAACTAGCTCTACCTTCTTTACGCAGTGTCTTCCTCTAGTACCCAATATTTTATAACCGTCACCTTCGGCTAATCTACCCCCAATTAGTTCCCAGTCATGAGGGGTCCAGTCTGGTTGTAGATTCTTGAGGAAATATTCCCTATTCCAAATTGAGAACTGACCTGTTATCCTATATATGAATTCACGAGTGGATCTTTGTGCTAACTCAATCATTTCAAATCCATCAAATTCTTTATAAGTAGTCACATCTCTGGGGTCTCTAGCATATTGTAAAGATGGTTGTAGGTCTATCCTCCCCACTTTTTCACCCAGTTCTCCCTTGAGGATGTCAAATAGTTCTCTATCGAAAGGTCTTGCTAGGCAAAAATCATCTATCCCGAAGATGAAGTGCTCATCTTCTATCGAGTTAATATACTCTAGAACGTAATTTGACCAACCCTTAGCCTTGCCCACCTGCTCTTTTGCCATAGACACAAATTCGAAATTCTCAGGCAATTCGAAGTCTGGTTCACTAAAACCCAAGATGGTTACCTTAAAGTCGTCTCCCCAGTATTTGTTGAAGAAGTAAGAGAACCCCTTGAGCACAAATAGGTGTGGGTCACATGTAGGTATTACTATTCTCACCATCCTGCCCCAACTGGACCAGTCAAGTTCTTACTTCCACGTGATTCCTCAATCGGTTCGTTCAGTGGCAGGGGGAACCCATTCTTGTAATGTGGGTTATTTCTGCCCGATGGTATTTTTCTAACTAGCGACCAGGTGTTATACTCTAATCCCAAGAACATGGATGTAATTCCATTGCTTTTCACATGATGCCTGAGGAGACCATGGTTGGATAGCCTCTTGTCATGAGAAGGGGGTTCCATGGGACCAATCTCATTTAGAGACATCATATATCTTTCGTATTCACTGCCTGAAGAAAGGTATTCATCCATCTTGCCATAAAGACCGGCGATTGTATCCATATTATCAGAACCAGAGAAGAACCACGGGTCATTATAACCGAACTTGTATCGGTTCTGCCACCAGTTGGATACATAGAAGTTATTAGGGTCTAGACTCTCGAAGTTTATAAATTTCTCATAGAAAGCAATATCAAATCTAGTAGAGAACACGAAGTCATACTTCATGTCGTTCTCTTTCTCATAGTCCTTTTTAAGTTTGATGCTTTTTGCCAGAGAATACCACCTGCTATAAGTGCTCTGCATTTTGACTTGAACTTCGGGGGTAAAGGAGAAATCAGCACTTTTTTCACCGTCTGGTTTAAATGGGTGATCAAAATTAATCTGCTCCTCTATTTCATACCCCTTCGGTGAATAAGACTCGTTCAAATACTCTTCGGAATCTTTCGACCAGGTGTGATAGAACACGTCAACATCATAGTCCGACATCAGATTCCCCTTAATGGAGGACATCGAATTCTCTATCGACACGGGAACACCTCTATCATTTTTCCCAGATGCCAAACCGTGTAAGCATAATGCTATTTTCATATTAAAACACCTTTCATTATTTCAATATCAGCGAGGTCTTTGGGTTCAGACCTCTTTTCTTTAAGTTCATGTATCATCTTAAGGCTGGCAAACTTCACCCCGTCAAAATAGAAATGATTTCTATCATCATACATTATCTCGTCTTTGCCAACAGTATATTTCTCAATTTCTTTGTTATGCTCGTTAATCAGACCATGACCATTCAAAGGTTCAACCTCACCACCGTAGAGATAATCCAGATCTTGTCCTTCCCTCATACCATATGCTGACATCACTGAACTAGCAGTAATACATATGTCATCACTGTTATATTTATTAGATTTTATCCACTCTTTCAATTGTGTGAATAAATAATCGTATTTCTGGAATGGTTGTATGCTAGCCTTATTCAAAAAATGAAGGCTATTATCGTTGAAGAACACCCTGGCTAGGTTAACGGTCTCCTCATGGGTGTCATTTATATGAACCGAATGTTTGCCTAGATTGTATACTTCTCTAATCTTGTCTTTCACTTTGAGCATATGCTCTTGACCACCCTCTTCACACTCTACCAAGAAGGCATATGTCGGATTCTCTGAAGAACCTTCATAACAATATTTTGCTTTCAAGCAATAACCGGAGAAAGCATTTTGCATATTGCCACCCCAAGCCTCTCCTGAGTATAGTTGCCTCATGAGGTTTATGGGTCCATGACCTTCCAATACCACACCTTTTTCATGAATTATCTTGCACCCGTTCCCTACCAGAATATCCCTGATTTCAAGCATATTACCGTTCTTGGTAGCGACTGGGAATACGGTGACTATGAAAGTATTTTCTTTCAGCTTAGCATATTCTATGGCGATTGAATCGCATACTCTATAATCGAGTCCCTTTTGTAGGAAAAAATAAGAGGTGCAATCGATTTGACCGGCTTTGGGGTCATTTGTGACCTCAGTTCGAATATCGCAACCATTTTTTATGCAGCTAGCAAGTCTATGTGCACCGTTAAGCAGAAAACCTTCTTCAGTTATCGGGACTGGTGGGAGGTCTTCTTTGTAACCAACCTTGCTTATGGAATCATGGATATCCCCGAAGCAGTCGATGAAAGACTGCTCGTTATTCTTATTGGGATTATCATATTCCTTAAAGTTGTTCCAGATTCCTATATGACTTGAATATATGTGTCTGCCGAAATCAGTCTGGTATCCAGAATCTAAATTCTTTAGATATAGATGCTTAGCGGCTACATCGAATCTATTGAATCTCAGTAGGTCTATTGATTTCATGCATACTCACCCAGAGGATCAGGTGGTGCACCAGTCTTCATATCCGTAGGTCCATCATTAAATATTCTGAGAGGAGTCTTTGTTAGATATTCCCATTTATTAGCACTATCCCTCTCATCAGCCTGATAAAAATAAGGCTTGTGTGGTGTGACAACAAAATTCTGAGTCTGTAGCAGAGCACAACCCAAATCAAATGGTGTATTCCTCTCATACACGAATTCTTTTGCAACTGCTGATATTGCCTTCCTATAAGAATCTGTGATGTATAAGATTGCGTGGGTAGCAAAGACTTTTCCGATTCTGGCAAACCCACCACCAACGTCCACTGCAAAATAGTTGTTATCTCCATGAGAGATACCTAGGTAGACAGCATCAGTATTGTCGGGTACTTCTATTACAGGGTCAAAATCCTCTGTAATCATAGCATCATCCTCTAGAATGAGGAGAGGCATGCCATTCTCTTCGTTATCCAAAATGTCTATGTGGGACTGTGCACAGCCTCTATAGTGATAGATTGATTTTGGTGTATCCTCAGGAGGGTTAATCACCCTCGCTGACAGTCTATGGTGGTCTTCAATACCAATCTCTTCGAACTGCTCGACCATCTTCTTAGCATTGTCTTCATCTTTATCTAGGTTAATCCAACAGCACTTCACATCACGTAAATCAATTTTCATAATAAAAAATCCTTGATTTTATCTTTTTCTACCTATATGGTATTTAGGGACTAGTTCCCAATCACCTTTTTCCTTGTGAGATATTATCTTTATTTGACCTATAGATGCCATAGGTTCTTCGCAGTCTTCGGGTTCAACTATTGTCAAAAGACCCCATTCCTCTAAGAGGCTTATGACTGCATTCCTTCTTCCTAAATCATTTTCAGACAGATTGCTCGGTAAACCATCTAGACCGAAAAGTTCTTTAAAATGTACTATGTAGTACTTGCCCCTCTTATGTAGAATATGGCAAGACTGATATAGCCTCTTCTCTTTTCTAGAGGACACACCAATTCTTGTAAGGGTCTCTTTTACCTTTAGGAAGTCTTCATCTTTCGCAAGAGTGACCTCTACTAAATCTTCAGCTGTTAATCTGCCTTCCATTTCGATTCTCTCCATTATAAAACCATAATGATTCTGTATTATGTATAAGAGAGAATATATTGGAGACCCTATGCACGCCCTCCCTTAGACAGCTCTTTAATAATCTTCTCAACGTCAGACTCCTTCAAGACCTGCAATGCCTCCACTGCCTTCTGATCTGAGTATCCGAAATACTCTTTGATGGCATCAAGGTTCTCGGGCTTGTTCTTCTTCAACCATGGACTGAACCTGTTCCTCTTCCTCACAGCATGCCTAAGATATTCATACTGCATCTCTTTGTCTAGATGGTGGTTGACATTCATATTGTTAGCCTGCATCAAGGTATCTGGAAAGAAAGATAAGCATCTGTTGATCACGAAAGGAGCATATCCCTTCTTAACCGACTGGAAATCATCTCCCAGCTCTCTCATCGACTTCTTGGAGTGATTAATAGATTTCAGATAGTCTCCCAACTTCATGATATGTCCACGTCCTTGCCGATTACGGCTATTATACACTGTCTATTGATTATGGCAACACCACTGAACTCGCCAAAACCACCCTTCACCTCACGGGCATCAAAGATAACTCTATCACCTTCTTTAAATTCCACTGATGGAACCACCCCTCTTTCATTAGGAGTACCAGGTCCAACTGAGACTACTAAGGCTGTTCTATAAAAACGATGCTCTTTCTGGGTGTAGATGATACCATTGGAATTGCTCTCAGGCTTAGAATCCATTCTGACACCGACCGAATCCCCTAGGGGGTACATTCTTTTACTCATTTGAATTCACACTCCATCATAAGTTCGACTAGGCATGCCGTCATGTTAATCTCTTGGTCCGAGCAGAATGCCGATTTGTATTGGTACTCTGCAATAATCAATATCGCAGAAGGTACGTTCTGTGGTTCGATATGGTCAGACATGCTATCATAAATCTTCCTAAAGATTTGAGTCTGGTCATTATCCAAGTTATCAACCACCCACTTTCTCACATTCTGAAAATCTTTGCCCTTCATGTGGGTCATCAAGTCTTTCACCTTGATGTTTGCCACCTCTGCCAAGATTCCTACATCAATTGTCCCAGCAATGGAGTACCTCTGCAATTCATTAATTACCCTCCGGAAGTCTGGGGCATGCCTCATAATCAGTTTGGCAATCACCTCTTTCTCAAAAGGCACAGACTCTGAGCTAAGAATACTCTCCACTCTACCCATAAACTGAGCACACATGTATGCTGTGTCCTTCTTGGTGAAGGAGAAGTTGATGCATGTGCATCTAGAATGAATCGGTTCGATGATTCTGTTCTTGAAATTGCAGGTAAGTATGAATCTGCAGTTCTCAGCGAATTCTTCAATGAAACCTCTCAATGCTGGTTGAGTGCTCTGTGCATTAGCATAGTCGAATTCGTCGAGAATCACTACCTTTTTAGCACCATCGAAAGACACCGTGCTGGCAAAATTCCTGATGGTGGTCCTCAAGGTATCAATATTACCGTCTTCTGAGCAGTTAATCATCAACCAGTTGCTACCAAGTTCATTACATAATGCCTTAGCGATCGTTGTCTTACCACAACCGGCACTGCCTGACAGTAGAAGATTCTGAGATTCACCAGACTCTACCATCTGGTTAAAAGTCTTCTTGAGACCTTCGGGGAGAATACACTCTCCAATCTTAGATGGTCTATATTTTTCTACCCATAGATATTGGTCGTTGTTACTCATTGTTTCAGAAATTTCTGCGTCCATCGCAAACGTGGTCATTGTTTGGTCCTTCATAATAAATGTCTAGTCCGATAGAGCATGCAAGATAAAATTCTGCACAAGCACCCTGCGACATTTGCCACCCACGTAGCATGTAAATCGCAGAGCACTCATCACAGATTGCATCCACATCTCTTTTCATAATCTTTCTGTTAGCAGACCTATGGTCCTCGTTCCCATCTGGGTCAAAGGATTCTGGTGTTGCGTCTAAGTCCGCAGTCTCTTGGTAATTGGAGTCAAGAGTAGCAGGATTAATAACGTCCCAACCGTTGTCCTTCAGTCTGCCTTCAGTATCATTAAATGCCTTGTAGTTCCAATCAGGATACCCCCTCATTGGACCTGCAATATATATTTTGTTTGGTATGCTCATTTCAATCACCCACTATATTTTGAGTCTGGTTCCATCGCTACCCAGTATGTAAGATTAATATCATCACTGGAGAACTTGGCAACACTATTCTCACAAATGCGGACCGTGTAGTCGCCGGGCAGCATCTTCATATTCTCTACCTTGAATAGAAAATCAAAATCAGCATTACCTGTGTTTTCACCGACCTCGAAGGAATAACTATTGCTGGAAGGGTCTTTCCTGTCGTGAATTATCAGCTCAATCTTATCCCCATTAGAAGAAATCTTCAAGTCAGGTAATTGCAATACTGAGGCTGCTCTCTGCACCTCTTTGAAATCATCCGACTTGATGTAGCATTCTACCACATGAGGAGGCATATTCAATTCTTTGTCCATAGTAGTCAGGAGCTTGGGTTCAGAATAGAAGTAGGTGACGGTAGCACCATTCTCTGCTTCAATTACCATATGCTTCTCATGGAACTCGAACGTGGGATTCTCGAAAAGAGAGATAGTACCTAGGAGCTTATGCAAATCCCAAATGCCAAAAGGTGTGTCGAATACCTCCTCCACTTCAGCCTCGGCTAGTACGTTCTTGTAGTTGGAAATTGTCTTGATTTTCTTGCCTGGTTTAATCAGGATGTTTGAATTGATTGAAGCGAAATTCTTCAACAAATCCAGAGTATTGCTAGAAATACTCACTTTAGTAGCGGTAGTCATGTTGTTCTCCATGGTTTAACTTACCTTTTTTCAAAATTATCGGTGAACTCAATATCGTCACCATACTCTTTAAAGAATCTCTTGCTGTTCCTTCGACTCCCTCTTCTTCTATCTTTGTTGCCGCCCTTACCCATACCATCATATTCATCATCGAAGAAGTCTCTGTTACTTTCGGGTTTGATTTTCTTTTTACCCTTATTCTTTTCAATATCCATCTGATATCCTCAAATGTTCAACTTAGTCTGATTCTCAGTCAGCTCTTCTAGGAGGCTGCCCAAGTTATTGCTTTGAATGTAGTCCATCTCAATGGACTCGCTAATCGTGCACGAATGCTTGGCAGCCTCTTTCAGGCATTCGATCGTTTTGATTTTATAATCCCTAGGTATGAGGGACAGGTCAATTAGTTGCTCGTTTCTCTCGTAGTTGTCCTTATATTCATATCCTTCGTCTCGGATTGAACCGTTCTTCACTTTATCTAGTAAAGTGTTGAACCTCTTGGAACTCATTATTGTCTGCTTCTTTCCCTTAGTCACAAAAGTATCCCCATCAGACATCACATTAGGAATGCCATCAGAAGAATCACCCCTTATGATGTGGTCAATAAGCTTAGACTCTGGGTCTACACATACTAAGAAATCCTTGTGTGCTGGACTATACTGCTTGACGTTCTTATACCTTTGAAGCTGTTGAAAATCCTTGTCTGAGGACACAATGAGAATTTTCTCACCGGAACCGTTATTTACATCATCGCAAATAGCTGAAATAACGTCATCTGCTTCCAAAGTGGGGACCTCGACCGATATGTACCGGAAATTGTCGTCTATCTCTTCTTTGACCATGGAAAAGAGATTATATATTTTATTCCAGTTGATATCGCTAGTCTTCTGTCTGTTCTTCCTAGATGCCTTGTAATGGGGGAAGTATCCGGTTCTCCAGTAATTTGTGGAGTCGAAGCACAGGACTATTTGCCCATATTCGGAACCGAATCTGCTCTCGAAGTATTTAATCCCTTTTAGAACAGCATACCTAACATCATTTATGGATAGATTCTCGGTGTTCTTACCATGTATAGCGAAAAGGTTAGCAATCATCATTTGGTTTGAGTCTATAAGTATCATTCTAAAAAGCCCTCAATATTACACAGTTCTTGTTAAGTCTTGGTCTCACGGGTTGCTTCTTGGTGGTGATTTTATCCACGTGGTCCAATGCGTGTTTTTTAGTAAGTTTACCCACCATCCTAGTATTGTGCTGGCAACTCCTGCACTTCTTCATGTAGGATTTGTCTGGGTCAAAATGTGTGATTGATGCTCCCTTGACTGAGAGACCACCACTATTCTGAAATGCCACGTACACACACATCAGTCTGCTGGTAGTGTTATACACAAACAAAGCGGTTGAACCCAAAATTTCCGTAGGGTCGATCGACTTAATGGAAAGTTCATCAAACTCCTCAGCAAAAGGAAGCTTCTTGACTGCCTGTTCAGGACTGACCTTCCTAGTAGCCTTCTTTGGTTTGGTGACCCGCATATAATCTTTTATTTCCTTCAACATTGATTCAAGGAATTCATTATATCGGAACATCTGGTGTGCAGTTAGATAGTCATATGCCTCTACCAACTGCTCACACTCTTTGTTCTTAGCAGCTGCAACCTCATTATATACGGGTTGTATTTCTTTGAGGATGTGCATGGTCTGGGTTGGTTTGACCTTTTTGTCTTTCAACCACTTACCGATGCTGAACCACTCTTTCTTCTTCATCTTAGGATTTGCCAAGAACCAATCAATCTTGCCATTGATTTCGTCCATATATTCACCCAGCTGATCACTCATTCTCTCTTGAATTGAGACATGATTAGACTTCTTGAGAGAGGCTTTTGTGGATGCTGAGAACTTAGAAGATTCTTCTTTGATTTCTTTCAGCAACATCTTAAGAAGATTAATCAGCTTGTGGTCTTCGGGACACCCTGTCTCTAGAATCCTACATAGACCACCGGCAGACTCAAACAGCCTCTTCTTACCGTGGTTGTACTCCTTGGGGTCTAATCCCTGAGCCTTCAGATACTTGCTGACCCAAGATTTTTGTTGTTTAATACTAGAATGAATCCTATACCAGTACATGTTCTTCAACCATTCCCACTCTCTATCGCTTTCGCTAGTGAGCTTGGTCCAGTCAGTGTTAGGTTCATCAACGCCGTGCAATTTTAGTCTTTTGAAACTCATACTTTTATTATACCACAAATGGTCTCTCTCGTCAAGATACTTTCTTGAAAACGAATACCGGCTCATATTTATAATATTTGTCCCTGATGAGGCAATGGTTTTTGACGTGCGGCTTACCATCTTCCCTAAGTCGATTGGAGCCAGGCATCCCTACTTGAGCCATCTTGAAGGTCATTATGTATTCCATCCCAAGCCCCTCTAATATCTCCCTAGAGTCTAACTCCAAAGGCAAGAAGGTGTCTGCATCCATCTTAAGGTCCGCTATGTTCCAAAGCAGATATCTATCTTCTTTCAAGAATTCTACACAAGTCTCTAAAGTGGGCCTCAAGAATCCTTCTTTCCACTCTTCATACGATGAACCGTATTTTTTGTACGACTGATTAGAGTCCTCGCTATAAGCCTCTCTGTTGAAATAAGGCGGTGAAGTGAATATGAGGTCAAGTTCGCCTCTATACTTCTGGAATCTTTCGTAGTTCTGGATTTCTTCTGAACCCTTTTTGAATATTTCAAAAGTGTTTGTCTGGGAAAAGAAGCTATTTCCCCTATAAGTTCTGGTATTGTAGAAAGAAGCAAGAGAAGCATACCTACTGTCAGTGCCGTCATCATTGAAATTGTCAGGATTAGGGTCAGTCCCAACATAATGAACGCACCTATCGTCCCTACAAGCCATAGCACCAAGTATGCGACCACCCCACCCAGCAGACGGGTCATATATATTAATAACTTCTTGGTCTTTGATGTGTTCTGTGAATCTTTCATACAAATATTTAGCAGTCATAGGGGGGAAGTTTACTGCCGGTTGAATGTACCCGAGTCTGAAAGGTATAAATCCTTTTGGGAAAATCCTTCTCCCCTTCTCGTACATCCTTAATCTGTAGAGTCTGTCGGCATTAATGCCAGACATATCAAAATTACTAACATTGCAATATCTGAGTATTCCCCTAGCATGGTAATCCTTTACTTGTTCGTGTGTAAGGTGTAATAAATCTGTTTCGTCTAACTGAAAATACCCCGCATTCTTTCCGACTGGGGGTTTTACTTCTTCGATGATGAAGTCGTGATTCTTAAAAATCTTCCTATTATTTATAAAGGCATCTATCCACTCACTAGCTGTGGAGGCAGAAACAAGACCAGACTTTTTATCATTCTTCTTTATCGAATGTGCATGAATATACATCCCGTCTCTTCTGAAATGTCTATATGACCTTTTGATCACACTATTTAGATAATCGTCGTTGTTGAATAAGTCATAAACAGAATGACCATCATCCTTCCAACCTCTATTAATCCTAGTCTTGTACATGTTCCCAAACCACTGGTCAGCCTCTACACCTATACCGGTAGTATTCAATATTACATCGTCTTCTCCATCGGTCAGTTCGTCGGTGTAGATGAACCTGTGGATTGGATACTCTGACATTTTGTTGAACTGGTTGATAATCTCTTCTTCGGTCTTGCCACCAGATCTGGGTGGAATACCATAATCATCCCAAATCCTAAGTATTTCTTTCCTCATGCTCTTGACCCACTGCTCGAATTCGCCTGGTTGCATTGATACTAAGTCTTCATAGCATACATTCACCGGAGATTCTAATATGTGGGTATTTCTTTCGTAGAAAGCCTTGTCTTTAGTCTTCATCTCTATGCATCCTGAAAGTTACCTCGCTAAAATTGCCTTTCTTCTTGAAGTGCAAATTATTCTCAAACTTGTCCATCAACTGATCGGACTTGTGGGTTATTACAAATACGTTTGCTTTATTGCCCAGACTGCTTAATATTTTTAGAAATTCCTCGGTACCAACTGAGTCAAGACTGGAATCAAATACCTCGTCCAATATTAACAGATTACAGTTAACACTGTTCTTTAATCTTGCCACCTCTCTCCATGCCAAGAGCAAAGATAGGTCTATCCGAAGTCTCTCTCCCTCGCTGAAGTTATAATAGGTGAATTCATCTCTATGCCTGCTCCTGATAGTCTCATCGAAATTCTCGTCCAGACTAAAGTGGCAGAAAAAATCCATAGATGTGAGATACTGGTTAATCATCTTATTCATTATAGGAAGGTAATAACCAATGATTCTGGATTTTATTCCGGTATCCTTTAGTAGATTAGATACTAGTTCCAGTTCAGTTCTACTATCTACCAGTTCTTTTCTATTGGAGTCGAACTTGATATGCTCTTCTTTGAGTGAATCTAGAAGAGTAACCTCAGATTCCAACTCGTCTCCATTGTTGGAATGGTCCTCCATACTCTTATTCATTTTACTGATATATTTGTTACAAGCAGATATAGTACCGTTCTTATCGGATATGCCCATCTCGGTCTTGTGAACGTTGTTCAAGACTTCGTTGATTCTGCTGACCGTAGACTCTAAGGACACTACATTTTCAGAAACGCTTTTGATAGCATCTTCTATCTCTTTAATCTTGCCCTTTTTGGATTCAACCATCTTATCCCTGTGCTCCTCAGTTATATCCTGATGGCAGGTGGGGCAACTATTATTATCGTATAGAGACAAGTCACCAGTCAATCTTTTGCAATTGTTCTTAAGCTTCTTCTCGATAGATTCAGCCCTCTCTAAGTCACTGAATACCTTATCTTTATCGCTTATTGAAGACATCATGTTGTCCACTGAAGAATTTAAATCCTCTACCTCTTCTTGTAAAGATTCCACCTGCTTTAAGGTCTTAGATATTTCCTCTTTGAATCCCTCGGTTGAGTCTTTGGACTTCTCTTTTATCTTCTCTATCAAAGTATCTTGACCATGAATCTTAGATTCTAAAACGTTTACCTTGCCGACCAGTATGGTCAACTTGTCTTTGTTTGTGGACATCCTAGTCTTGAGAATACCATTCATAGTGGAAAATATACTAATATCTAACAGGTCTTCTACTATGATTTTCCTGTCCTTAGTAGGCAGCTTCATGAATGGTATGTAACTAGAGGAACCTAGAAGCACTACCTGACAAAATGCCTTGAAAGACATTTTCAGAATCTGCTCCTCTAATACATTCTGATAGTCCTTGACGGTGGCATTTTGGGGAACCATGGACCCGTCTTTGAAGATTTCGAAGACCTTGGGTTTGATTCCCCTTCTGACTTTATATTCATGCTTGTTTATAGAGAACTCTACCTCCACCGAGAAGTCTTTCTCATTAATACTGTTGATTAGACTAGTGTTTTTAATCCCCCTAAAGGACTTACCATATAGAGAATAAGTCAGAGCATCCAAGATAGTGGACTTCCCAGCCCCATTGTCTCCGGATACCAAGGTAGTATTATATTTGTCTAAATAAATCTCTGTAAAAGAATTGCCAGTGGATAGCATATTCTTCCATCTGAGTTTTCTAAATATCAACATTCTATATACTCACAACGCCGCTCATTGTATATAGGTTGGGGCGAACTATTTCTTGTTCGCCCCAAACCCTATTTAAATTACTGTTGCAACACATTATTTATAAAACCTCAACTCTTCTTGGAATTCCATTCTTCAAAGGCTGAGGCAAATCTGTCGACTTTTTCAGCCATCTTCACCATGTGTGTCCTATAAGAGTCATAGTCGCTTTTCTTCTTTCTAATGGTGAATGTCAGCTCTCCTCTGGTTCTGATTAGTTCCTCGTGAATCATTGCATATCTAATGTTGAACCATATGCAGGCTGCTACTAAAACTATTATAACTGCGATTTCCATCTCATTCCACCTCTCTTTGTTTGTAATGTTTCATAAGGGTGTCCACGACATTTTGCTTATAAGAGGTCACATCCCTCTCACACATTCCAGTCATATCTAGGCATCCATCAATAACTGAGTCGATATCTATGTTGCCTACTACCTTCTTGTTATTTTCCTTGGCACTTTTAGATGGTTTTCTGAGCAATCTTTTAATCTCCTCAATCCTATTGCCGTCATGATTTTCAACCATCCCCATGATATACTGGACGTATTCATGAGCATCTTGCCTGTCACATCCGTTTTCAGTGGTGAATGCAATTATCAGGTTTTCAGACAAGAACTTATAAGATTCTTTGGAATAATTATTTTTGATGGTCTCTAGGTCAGGGACCATATCCCCAGAAATTCTGATCATCGTCTCTAGGACCTCATCCATAACCAAGAATGCCTCAGGCATGGCAATTCTTCTACCAGCAGAGTCATCTAGAGATCTCTCCATCCACTGATTGGCAGATGTGTGGTAGAAAGTCTGTGCTAGTGACATCATATGTCTAGAAAGGGAGCAGACTTTCTCGGACCTGATTGGGTTCCTCTTGTAGGGCATTGCGGAAGACCCCTTCTGACTCCCTTCGTTGAATCCTTCGCTGATTTCCCCTCTTCCACTTAGGATTCTAATATCTCCGCATATTTTGTTGCATGCCGATGCCAATAGACATAGTGCAGACATTATTGATGAGTCTAATATTCTGGGATATGTCTGTCCGGTGATTGTAAGAGATTTGTCCGCACTGAATCCCATACCGGTACAAATCAGTCTATCCAGTTCATAGACTTTGTCTTCGTCTCCTTCAAACAGCTCTAAGAATGACAATTTAGAACCGGTAGCACCCGAAATCCCTCTGACCCTCATATTGTCGAGTTTGAATCCAATATCTTCCAGAGCAATCACCAACTCTTGGACCCACATCATGATTCTTTTGCCTACTGTCACCGGTTGTGCCGGTTGTAGATGAGTGAGACCCACTGTGGGAACAGAGGCATATGCTTCGGCACTCTCTGACAGCCTTTCTATTACTGATACCGTCTTATTGATTATCAGTAGCAATGAATCCTTCATCGCCAGAGAATCTGCATTATCTACCACAAATTGACTTGTAGCACCCAGATGTATGAAAGGCTTTGCACTGGGTGCTACCTCACCAAAAGCGGTGATATGTGCCATCACATCGTGCTTCATCTCTTTCTCTATCTCAGATACCCTATCCATGTCGATAGATGATATATTATCATTCATCTCTTGTATCTGTTCGTCGCTAATGTCTATTCCAAGTTGTTTCTGACCAGATGCCAGAATAGACCATAAATATCTCCACCTTTCATACTTATACTCTTCAGACCAGATGTACCTCATGTCGGGAGAGGAATATCTGTCTGTGAAAGGCGATACATAGAATTTATATGGTTTTCTACTCATAATATAAGTCTCCTGAAGTGGGACAGGTGGGACTCGAACCCACGATTATACCGTTATAAGCGATACTGCTAATGCCATCCGCTTCTGTCCCATGAAAAATCACAGAACTATCTTGCTCTTCTTGTTGCTACAGTGTCCGTTTTCGTTTACATCGAGATAATTAGACTTCTGCCTGTCGGCATCATTCCCCAGTCTAAAATTGACTGATTCGACTCCATGTGCACGTATAGTACCTAGGTTATTTTCTATCACACCCAGTATGTACCTAGATTTTTTAACCGCTTCTTCTTTATCCATACCTACAGGCATGTCAATATGCATTCTATATTCCATAATTCACCTCAAACAGTCAGGGATTCCATATATAGTTCCTGAATTAGATTTTTGACCTTAGATTTATCTTCTATCTCTTCTACGTTATCTATCTCTTCATATATTAACTCTAGTGTAGACTTACATACGTCTGAACTCTGTAAAGTCTCATCTGAGGAAATAATGTCTTCTTCTTCTACAATCGTAAGGTCATATACACCACTATTATACAATGAATCTATTACCCTGTCAAGAATATAAGGTTTTTCTTTATTAACCACATATATTTTGACGTATGCATCTTTATATTTGGGATGTCTCTTGGAGATGAAGTCTTGGTAGTCTTTCTTGGAGTCGTCATAATAAAGGTTATGAAAAAGGCTCCTATCATTCCTCACAAAATCGATTTCTCTGGTATCAGTATCCAGAATCCAAAATCCCTTAGAGTCATTTACGTCAGAGAAAGTGATCTGATAAGGGCATCCCAAGTACATGATGTTATCTTTCTTCTGCTTACAGTGAAAGTGACCACTTAGAACTTGTTCGAACCTCTTGAAAATGGATGGGTCCATTCCACCATCATACTTGATTCCTCGCAGGACCTCATATCCATCCAGCTCCAGATGTCCAACCAACCACTGTGCTTTCGTCTCACTGATGAATTCCATGCTCTCCTTGGTGTTCTCTTTGTTTACCCAAGGTAGGAGTGCAATATCGAACCCATCTAAGTTGATTGTCTCTGGTTTATCGTAGAGATTGAAGTTGCTATACTTCTCACAGAACAATTCTCTGATTGAATTCAAATCATTGGTGTTCTTATAGAATGTGTCGTGGTTTCCTAGGATACAGTGGACAGATACACCCATTTCCTTAAGGGGTTCCATGAACTTCTCCCTAACACATTGCAGGGTATTGAAATTCACATACTTCCTTCTGTCCAACAAATCTCCACAGTGAATAACTGTGTCAATATCATACCTTTTCAGGGTGGGGAAGAAGGTATCCTTGAAGAAATCAGTGAAATAATCTAAGAACAATTGAGAATCATTCCTAGCACCAAAATGTGTGTCTGCCACTATAGCAATCTTCATAATATAAACCTCATCAATCTAGCAATGAATCTAAAGTGCTTCCTTTACTGCTCTTAGATTTGCTAGTCTTCTTCTTACTAGTCTTCTTTTTGGCAGTCTTCTTCTTGCTTGCTTTCTTCTTGGAGTCCTTCTTCTTGGGGGTGAACTTGTTTATGTCGTTCTCCGTTAGTCTGAACTCTTTCATTCTCTCATTGGGATCGCTGTCATCCCATCTGATAAAGTTCCTCAACTCCTCGGACTCTTCAACCAGCTTATACTTTATGTACATCTGCTTCTTTTCCTTCTGTATTCTTCTAAGGAAAGCATAGTACATCATCTGGGTGAAGTAGGCGAAAGGATTCTTCCCCTCTTTCTTGAAATTGTGGGCATATAAAATGCAATTCTCTATGGCATCTCCCACCATCTCTTCTCTGAAATCGTAATTGATGAAGCAAGCCCTATGAGATAAACCTTCTGCCATCTTCAGGAAACACTCTCCTATAAAATCGCATACTGGTGGTCTCGGCTCTCCGCATTCTTCAGCCTCTATAATTTTGTCTTTCCAAACACACAGGGCATCATAGAAATCTTCGTTATCTACGTAATGTGCTGGATTCTTCTTTTTCTTTTTCTTTTTCGCCATTTTGTGGTCCTTTCGTCTTTAACTTGACTCATCTATTATACTATAGCTCTGTTCTCTCGTCAAGTATATTGACAAATCCTATCAAGCCCCGATAAATACTAGTGTCCGGGTGCCAAAAAAAAAAAGACTTCAGATTTGACTTGGAGGTTCACCACCATCAAGGTAGTCTTCCGGATAAGGCGACCAATCGTCTAATTCGTTACCAAAATCTTCCCTATCTTCATCCAAATCGGCTTCACTCCATTCTTCCACTGGTTCCCCATCGTCGAAGTTGGATATGATGTCACCTATTATGTCTTGGATGATATCTTCCACATTAGATTTACCTATTTCTTCTTCTATTCTGTCCATAAGACTATCAGAACGGTTCTTAGAGCTGTCTAATAATTTAGTAGTATCATAGGTATCTTCGTGATCTTTCTGAGTCTCATAGGCATCTTCGATGAAGGTGTCAGGATCAGATATTGTGAGGATGAATTGTCTAGGAATCCCCACTACATTATTGGAGCAGAATTCATTCCAGTTGTTTAGGACCAGAAATTCTTTGGACATACCGCTCATCTCGTTCGGAGGGGAGATAACACCCCTAATGCTCATGGGTCTGTCTAGGAACAATTTATCTGAATTAGAGCCGGAAATTTTTGCAATTAGACGTTCACCATTCACTAGACGGACAATTCTATAACCTCTGTCTCTGCTCTTCTTGAGGTTCTTCTTAGACATAAGACCCTCCTTCTACTTTATATTTATAACAATTGTTCTATGCTGAAAGTTCTCTGACTGATATATCTTCAACCTATCTTCATGATGCCTATAAGTGTGGTTCTTGTATGATTTCCATCTTATATCATCTGATATATCATAAAGTCTTGCTACCTCTTTGTGCTCGGATTTCCGGAGCTGTCTTCCAATTGATTGAAGAACCCGTATTCTAGATTTAGAAGGAGAGGCAAACACAATATTGTGTAATTTTCTAATCGATATTCCCGTTGAGAAGGTCCCATAAGAGGCTACTATAACCGCGTTATCCTTCCCTTCAACAATTTTCCTGATTTTCTCTCTGACCTCGGAGTCTGTCCCACCATAGACAAAGAATACATCATCTTCACCTACCTTAGATTTTATTAGTTCATATAAAGGTCTACCGTGCTTGGCGACATATTGGAATAAGACAAGCGTATTACCTTTGGCATTGCTAGCAAGATCGGCTATGAACTCATTCCTGTTCTCATATTCGAGCAGTGCATCTATTTCTTCCTGATATGTCACCCTCTTATATTTGTTGCGAAAGTCGTTAGGATATCTAAGGAGTAGACAATCTATCTCGAATTCAGACAATATGTCTTTTTTGATTAGGGTCTCTGTGGAAGTCACCTTATACACCGGACCGAATAAACCTTCAATTACCAGCTTATGTACCTTAGTTCCATCTAACGTACCCGTAGTCCCGATTCTATAAGGGCAGTCACACATTTTTGACATCAGAGAGGTTAGGGATTTAGACTTGAAGAGATGGCATTCGTCCCCGAATACCACGTGATAATTGTTGAAGTAATTTCTATCAAGCTTGTAAATGCTCTGCCATGTAGAAATGGTTACCCTCTTAGAAGGATTTATCTTGTCTTTACCTGCCATCACTTTGTGGCATATATCTTTCACGTCCCAATCGTTTCCCTCAGAATACTCTTCAAAATCAGAATACATTTGGTTAACAAGAGATGTGGTGGGAACCACTATCAGTATTTTTTTATCTTCGGGTATAATATCTAGGTAATACCTGGTTAGAGCATATATCATAAGACTTTTACCAGAGCCTGTGGGGGACAGAAGTAGACATCTGTCTTTATCAACAGCATGCTTAATGGCATCGATTTGGTGCTTGTGTGCTTTTATTTTATTGCCACCAGCAACGGGTCTTAGATGACCATTAATGAATTTCTCTATGTGTTCGCTTGGTATTTCTTTCTTCTTGCTTCTTGGGTCATGACCTTCTATCTTATACCCTCTGTCGGAGCAGAATCTCTCTAGGTAGTCATATAGACCCACATAAAGCTCTTGAGTGTGAGAGTTGAATAGCTTAATCTTCCCATCCCATTTTCTCTTTCTATATGCTGGCATATATTCTGCACCGGGCACAGAGAAAGTGAAGAATTGTGCGAGTTCTTTGAGGATTCCCCTCTCCTCACACCTAATCTTCATGGTGACATCATCTTTTTTGAATACATTAATCATCAGAAACCACCGCTAGTGAATTTTCTCCATTCTATTGCATTCCTAATCTTCCAGTGTCTATTATTAAGCTCTTTCAAAGTCTCTTCTAGAAACTGCAATTTCACCTCTTGATAGGACATTCTATCTGCTATTAAAGAAAGCTCTTTATCTGAATTCAAGTAGATATCAATATCCTTCTTCAAAATATTTAGTTGGAACGGTTCCCACCCCAAATTATCCAGAACATCTTTATCCATCTTACCATTATAGTATTCCCATTTAAGTCTGTACATTTTACTTTGCTCAGACATGAGTTTCCTAAGGACGAGTTTCTCATCCTGAAGAAGATTAAGGTATTTGTTGTGTAGTTGTGGTAACCTGAGTGATTCGATATCCAGTTCAGTACCGTCCATCTTACAATCTTCCTCAGCCATTCTCTTCAGTTTATCAAATTCCATATACAAAGTCTCCATAGGGTATTATTATCCATTATACCACAAGGATTTTCTCTAGTCAAGATTATAGCTTGGTTATTTCATAGGTATCGTAGCCGAATACCACTTCACAGGTAACATATTCTAAATCAGATATAGCGCTATCGAAGTTGATTGCACCTATACTTTTGGGGAAGCAGTCTTTGAAGGTCACTTCTAGGTTAGCATTCATAGAGCCGGTTAATACCACTAGTCTGGTGTCGGATTTATGGTCGCCCTCAGGATTTATATTTTCTCTGAAGTCTTCGAAGTTGCTAATCCCTTTCATCCAATCATATATTTCTCTCCAGTTGACCATATCCTCATCGACTATGAACCTAACTGTAAGTTCACCGAATTCAGGCTTGGAACCTATCTCTTTCACATCAGCAAAAGCATTAGCATGTGTTAACTCTGGTAGGTCTATTGAAGGGATGTTGGCAGCCTGACAGAAATAGGTAACAGCAGGGACTCTGCCTATGTAGAATCTGAATGATGTAGGACTTAGATAACTGGTGTTACTCGGTTGTCTTTGATTTACATCCGCAGATAGATTGGCAGGAGTACCTAATAGGTCAGAACCTGTAATCCCATAGTTCGCCATATTATGCTAGACCTATGATACTACCAGCACTGCATCCAGTATCTCTGATCTTATGGATGGCTATTGGATATATTTCACCTGCATTGGCATTTATCTTAATATCAAGACCATCTCCACTAGCACCCACTCCGGTAAAAGCACTACAGTCTATATGCATGGTTCCACCTGAACCAACCATAAACGCCTTGACACCTACTATAGGAGCCGTATCGCTGGGGGTGATAGTCTGGATTCGATTATATTGATCTCTCATTTTTGTTTCTCTCCATAGATTTATTATTCTAACAAATTATTTATACTGGTTTCCAGTTATCAACCGCCCTTACGTTGGGCAGATAGGAATGCACCTGTTACACCATAGGAATAATCTGCTAGGACATATATGCCTTCTGGGAACACAATCTGTGCACCTGAATCAACGATGTTGAATCCTTCAACGGTGTTACCTTGGTTGGAACCTATTGCAAAACCAGTGTAGTCTGAACCATATACTGGGTGTCTACAATCTACATATGCTTTCTGTTTTAAGAACCCGTCTGTTACACATACCTTAGAGGTACGGGGTAGAAACTGACCTAGACTAAACTTACCAGCATCGATTTCTGCAGAATCTATTGTACAACCACAATGAATTTCGAAATTGTTATTATAGGTAGCACCTACACCCTTATCTAGCATATCAAGAGTGCCGATGGTATGCCTATTCGTGCCCACCATTCTTACAGGACTAAAATACCCAACACCGTTACTGCTACCGCTTAGGTCTGTATTGTCCAATTCTGGGAAAATCCTTAATAGCCTGATATCACAATCTAGGGAAACAGTTCCGTAATTGTTATCAGCAGTAGTTCCACGTGGTCCAAAGACGGCTACAGCCTCAATTTGTCCATTGCCAGAACCAGAAGAACCATAACCATGGATCGAGGTTAGTGCTGGAGCCCATGTGAAAGTTGAACCTTGGGGTGGAAGTTTCTGATCGGCAAAGGCTCCGAATACACCCATACTAATGGTGTTGTTGAAAGTACACCCACGTGTTCTAGTTATACCTAAACTATAAGGCCATGAACATGAATTCTCTGCACCTACGTCGGCTGCACTAGGACCAGGCTGCTGTAAGAACCAACTTCTTTCGATATCGACTTTAGTTAAGGTACTGTCTTCTATTTCGAAGTAAGAATTACCTTCGATTGCCAAGGTCCCATCACATTTCCAATTTTTAAGTTTAGTGATATTACTTCTTGCACTTCTAAAACCACTTGGTATTTGACTCGCCTCAACTTCACAAGGACCATGAGTAGTTCTGTTCCTGTCTATACGGTGGTAACTTCGTCCACCGTGTGTCCAAAATAATTCAGCATCTGCACTGTTGATAAGCATGCCATCACATCTAATTTTAAGACTATCATAACCTCTCATACCGGAATACCTAGCGGAAGAAGTCCCTTCACCACCCATGCTGTACTTATAGTCACCACTTACAGCACCTAAATGCTGATGGTAACCAGTTTGCACTTCAAAGTAGCCAAGGTCCGCACTGTTACCTGCAATACCAGCATTAGTTGGTAAGGTTACACCACCCCATGTAAGACCAGTCTCAGGGTCACCATAGCACCCACCAAAAAGGCAAGGTGCTTTAGGAAACGGTCCACCACTAAGACCTATTGCTTCGATATCTGGTAAGTAGGCAAAGATAACGTCATCACCACTTTTAGGGAATACATTAGCTGCGGGGTCTACGAAATGGAAATCGTGCCCACCAGAGCCACCGCCAGCGGTTGCCCCATAAACAAATTGTTTCCAGTTTCCATGCCAGTTCCAAAAGTTTCCTGTGTGACCACCGGCAGTACCACCACCAGAGGCTGCGTTATAAACAGAACCGTTTGCGTTTAGTGCTTGACCAGTCCAATAATAGGTTGCCATTTTTAATTCCCCGTAAATATGTTCGGTATAGTTACTTTAACATATTATTTATACAAAAAAGGGGTGCTCCAAAGGAGCACCCCAATTTTGCTTTTAGTTACTATTAACTAGAATCAGACTGTTGAACCACCGTGTAGTGAATCAACTCGGAAGATTCTATAGTACTGGTTGCGTCTATTAGATGCAACCGCTGATGGATCGCTGAAAGAAGAACCGACGAATGGGTTGTTTACCAAACCATATCGGGTCTTAAATGCAATCTTGGGCTGGAATGTGTTTTCACCAACCGCACGTACCATCTGTAGTGGAACGTATGGGCAGTAGAACATACCGGCATCGTATGCATTAGCACCTCTATAACCAACACAGACGTAATCAGTGGATGCATAGGGGTCAACGTAGACCTTCATGCGACCACCACCGATTGTACCAGCGAAGGTGTTACCCATGTCGTCAACGACTAGGTTACCAGCATCACCACCTGAGAGGTTCATGAAACCACCCATTGCTAGTGCGGATGCAACGTCTGAGGAGCAGATAACGATGTTACCCTTACCACGACGAGTGTCCTTAGCAATTTGGTTTGCTTCTCTCTCGATTTGGAACATAAGTCCACGGAATCGTTCAGCACTCCATCGACCATCTGAGTCTAATGATAGGTCGTAGATACCACCTGCACCACTAGCACCACCAACACCGAATGTACCACCACCGGTAACGTGTGATGCGGGTTGACCAGCACCCTTGTAGAGCAGATCTCCCTGCTGAGCACCGAGTTTAGCACCAACATAAATTGTCTTAACGACTTCACGGTTGATTTCGGCGAGAATCTCAGTGCTAAGAATGTTAGCAAGCTCAGTTTCTGCATCGAGACCGTGTACTGCCTTGAGGTCCTGAGCAAGCTCAGTTGTGTACTCAGCTTTGAGTGCACGTGACTTAGCAGTAACAGACGTACGAGCAATTTCGAATGCCATCTGGTTGAATGCTGCTTCACCTTCAACAGCAGTGGTAGTCATACCTCTACCGATGTCCAACTTGGTGATTGCAACGCCTTCAGCTTGCTGGTCAACAGCACCGACTGATGCTGGCTGGAATAACGGGTCATTGTCTTGTGCAGCGTAGGCTGCAGTTGTTCCACTGAAGCTATCATCAATGTTGATTGGTTGTGCTTCAGTTCCACCCATTGTGGAGTACTTAGCCTTCATGGCGAAGATGAGTCCTGTAGGACCAGTCATAGGCTGGACACCACAGATATCATATGCCATAAGGTTAGGCATTGAACGACGTACTAGTGAAATAAGAACGGGGTCCCACTTAGCGACACCACCGGTATCGGGCATTGCTGCTGATACGTTGGTAGTTTCCTGAAGCATTGCCTGCTCTTGGTTCTCTAGTAGAATCGCAGTTACATTTCTGCGATAATGATCTTGAATAGGGGAACAATCCTTGTGCTCAAGAATTGGGTTCCATTTTTGCTTCAGCTGTTCTGCAATAGCTGAAGGGTCTGGTTGGTTAGTAAGCATATTAATCTCTCCTTAAATTGCTTATCTTTACGTAATAATAAGTCTATAATAGACTCTGTTAAAAACTAATTAAATCAAAAGTTGTTATGCTTTTGCTGTCTGTCCATGTACTGTGCATAGTTCCTTACATCTGGAGTTAGGAAATTAGCACTTTTGTCATCGGGAACATCTTCGTTTGTTTCCTCGTTGAGGACGTTCTTCGAAGGTGCCGTATTCTCGAAGTATGACTCCTTGAGGATGTTTAACTTCTCTGCGTACTGGTCTGTCGAATCGAATTCGATACCTTCTGCCAGTTTAGCAAGTTTTTCAACCTCAGTATCAACGAGACCTTCAGAGACTTCACTGAAGACTTCGGAACATTTAGAAGCACCAAGTCTTTTATTGAGTTCTACGTTGTTTGAAATAGACTCACTTAGTTCCTTCTGAAGCTGTGATACTTGACCTTGTAGACCTGCAAGCATGTCATATCTGTCTTGTGGCATGTCAATGTAATGACTTTCGAACAATTGTTTGAGACCCATCATGAAGCTTTCAGCGATATCGGTCTTGATACCCTTATCTACTGCTACCTGATTCTCTTTCATCCACTGTTCCACAACATAGTTGAGGTAGTCATCGATTGACTCAGTTAGTTCTGCCTTGGTTGATTCAACTAGGTCTTCTACCTTGCTGTTTGCCTGCTCTTCAAGCTTAACTGCGACATCTTTGACCCTTGCTCTAACAGCTGTTTCAAAGATAGTTCTTGCTTTGTTCTTGAAGTCTTCGGTAAGTTCTTCACCACCGAATAATGCGACCATATCTTCTGATTCATCGGACTCTTCTAGGGATGCCACTACATCATCGATGTCGATAACAACACCCTCTTTTTGGGGTTGACCCACATGTGCTTCCGCATCTTCGACATCTTCATCATCAGCATGAGAAGGTTTATTCTTGTCATGCTTCATCTTCTTAGTGCCTGATTTTTCAGCGGCTGTAGTGTCGGCGGCTGGGACTGTATCCCCACCACTCATCTCTTTACCCTCTTCGAGGTCAGAAACCTTATAGGTCTTTCCTTCGAAATTGAATTCAGACTTACCTTCTTCTACAGCAGTTTTGAGAGCCTTCTTAAGACCCTCAGACGATTCTTTTTTACCACTGTTGCCTTCCAGAATTTCTCTGGCAACAGCAACTGGGTCTTGGTTTGTAGTGGACATTAGCAATCTCTCCTTAAATCCTTGTAAAGGCATTGGTTTAGGCGTATATGTTACCTTATATATATAAAGGCTTCATATTTTAGATAAAAAATCAATAAACGCAAATAATGTTCGATTCTCGATTTCCTCTTTATTAGAGGCACTTTCAATTAGTTTTTTATGGTTCTCTATTTCTCGTGCTTTTAGGATTCCGTTATCCCATACCCATTCTTTGCCTTCCATGATACCATTAACGTAGGCATCTGGTGCAGAAGGGTCTGATACACAGTCTACTGCCGAAAGCACGAAGTCGTCTTTAACATACTTCACACCGTTTTTCTCTTCTAGCGAACCCATCCCTCTGGAGGATACACCGATGGAGACACCTTCATCGATAAGATTCTTGACAATCTTACCCATTGGGGTGTCCATTATTTTTGCTCTTCCATAGATATCATCACCATCAGACCAAAGACTTTCGACCATATGGGATACTCTATCTAGATTTACGGTTGGACCCTCTGGGTGACCTAGTTCTCCCAAGGCTCTCTTTTTAATAACGTAGTCGTCGTTATACCTCTTCATTTCCTTCATTAGGATATCTTTAGGGTACACTCTTCCGTTTTTATTTTTCTTCTCTGACTGCATGAAGACACCTTCGATGAAGTAACTCCTGATGCCGTCTTCATTTTCTTCTTTGAGAAGCTTTACGTTTTCTAGGTTTGATTCAGTGAAAAGTAGCATTAGTCTTGTTCCTCCCCTTCGCCCTCATTGTCATTCTTGGGGTCTTTTTCCCAAGCTTTCTCTACTTCATCATAAAATTGGGCTTTCTTCTCGTCATCCAACTCATTGGGCGAGTCTACACCGTGCTTGTCCAGCATCTTTTTAAAGAGACTTCTAAATGCCTCTTGCTCTGGACTAAGTTCTGCCTCTACCATTTTGCCGTAGTTCTCCTCTTTGAAGTTCCTAGCGACGATGGTGGGTCTCTCTTCCCCCACCCTCTTTCCGACATTTAGGTATAAAGCAGTTTTCGTATCTTTCAACGCCTGTGCTGGGTCTTCGTCCAGAATTCTCTTTAGTATATCCTTACCAGAAACCATATTGGTCCCTCCCTTAGTTGATGACTTTATAAACTATTTATCACTGTCAGAGTCTTCAGAACTGACTTCTTCGGTCTTCTTGACCATTGTGTGTCTTTCTTTCCATGCCTCATACTGTCTACTCTTGATGAATTTAATAGCTTCGCTTTTCGCCTTTTTAGGACCAGGAAACATTTCCCATCTCTTCTCATTGAAGTATACCGACACTGGTTTATTTCTCCCAACACCGATCGTCTTGAGAGTTACCAATGTATCACCTTCCTCAAATGAATTCAAGAAATATTCTTTGCTCATCTCGGGGTCTAGAGTAGGGTCTTCAGTCGTACCCTGAACGGAAACGGCATCTTTGTCTTCTTCTTCAAAAATCCCTTTACAAATCTCGCCGGACCTAGAAGATATTTCTTTCATAGAAAGGTCTGCTAACCTGTCTCTGATTATCTTGTTGAAGTTCTCATACTTCTTTTCTTCTTTATTGGTATCGTTCTTCATTTATTAGTACTCTCCGTCGTCTGTGATGATTCCTTCTTCTCTCTCACGGCTTATCTCATTATCTATGTCTTTCATCTGTGAATCAGATTGTCTCAGTATGTTCCTTCTTATCCACTCAGTAGAGTAGTATTTACCAACATAGTCGTTGACATCTCTAAGGATGTTCATTCTCTCAGACAATATTTCATAGTCTTTAAGTTCAGCAAAATGGTTGTCTCTAGCAAAGTCGAACTTTATATCTGTAGCGATTCCGTTCCAGTCATCTTCCTTCAATACTCCCTTCAATATTAGTTGGGTTTTTAGCATCTGAAGGAATAACATACTGAACTTATTTCTAAGTCTGTCTATTAACTTCATGAACTTAAGTTCATCTCGATTTATTTCTGATGCTCTACCCATACCATATTGGTCACCGATGTCTAACCTGCTTCTGGGAACACTTAGAGACTGGTATAATTTCTTTTGGAAGTACTGAACGTCCTCCATTTCACCTAGATTCTGACCACCATCTAGAGTTTGTATTTCAGTGCCTTTACCACCTTCTCTTCTGGGTAACCAGAAGTCTTCTAACATATTCATATGTCTCTTGTCGTCTCTTATCGCCCCTGTGCTAGCATCATATACCAACTTGTTGCGATACTTATTCATGATTCCACGAACATATTGCTCTGCTTTATTCTTAGGTAGGTTGCCCACATCAATATAAAATATCCTTCTCTCTGGAGCACGCGATATTCTATAGATTACAACGGCATCTTCAATCATTCTCAACTGGTTCAGAGGTTTTATTGCCTTATGTAGGTAGCTAATAACCTTTTTGTTACTAGAATCATAAAGACCTGAGGTGACATAGCAGACTGCCTCCGGTGCTATCCTGAGACCGTTGGCATCTGTTTCTTTCTCTCTGTAAACGAAATACTCGTCTGTCTTTTTTACTACCTCTAAAGATTGATGGTCCTTCTGGTCGGACTTTTCTTTCTTTACCTCTATCACTTTTTTAATCTTCATTGGGTCGGCATATCTTACATCTTGAATCCCTTTCTTAGGATTCTTGTCGTCTACCACCATATGGTAGTATAACTTGCCATCAATATACCATCTTCTGAATACCTCATACCCTTTGTTAGAGAAGTCTAACAGTCTATAAAGATAATCATACTCTTCATGTATTTTGTCTTTGATGCTATCTGACATATCGACATTGTCTAACTCAATCTCAATCGACTTGCCTTCTTCTCTATAAACTATAGATTCATTGCAGAGGTCTTCGATTGCTGATTCACATTCGGGGTGGAGTGCCATCTCTCTATACCTGCTGATGGCCTCCATATCACCTTTGACTTCTGAATTGAAGTCCATATAGGTTCCGAAGTAACCACTGCCAGCACCATAGTCGAGTATGGCTGCACCATCCTCAGAGTCTGGTCTAACGAAAGACTTAAGCTCTGACTTCTTTTCTTCATTCGTCTTCTTCGCTTTTCCTAGACTGAAACCAAATAGTTCAATAGGCATAATAAATTCCTTATGTGTTGCTCAGATATCAGTTGCCTGGTGCGGCTGCAATACCTGTACCAACACTCACATCTGTATCTTGAGTAATGAAGTATGTGTATTGTAGGTTTACTGTGAACTCCATCAAGTCAGTGTCTTCATATGTAACATCAATGGCACTAATCTCAGATGGCCAACAGTGGAAGAACTGGTAGGACTTAATCGCCTTACCTTGTCTGTCTAGTTGGTCAAATCTCCAATCTGGGAACAGTTCCCCAGTTAGGTTCAAGTTCTCAGTGGCAATATTGTCTACTGTCTTGTTCAGGTCATCCATCCATTTTTCGAATGCGTTCCTGACCTCGAAGTCTCCATCACACATGAATGTTAGAGTCCATTCTGCGTATTCCCTATCACCAGGTAGTTTCAACTTTCTTCCCCGATATGGTACTTCAATGGGGGTGATCGTTGAAGAGGGAAGAGAAGCCGCCTTACATAGGAACCCAACCTTGGTAGGAAGGGAAGTAGTACCTATATTACCTTGTACTCTGAAAAGGTTCTTTCGGACTCCGCCCTGTGATAGTGCTTCTTTGAATTTATCGATATTCATCTAAATCTCCTTAGGGATGTATTTTCTTTATTTATACCTCAAGAACCAATCTCAGTAAAATCAACACCCTGTGAAGTTGCAATGAACGTTAGGGTGATGAAGTTAATGGACTTGGTGGGTTTGATGAAAATGTCCGCGACGAACTCATTTCTATCGACAACTGCCGAAGTATTATTAGTATCGTCACACACCACCTTGAAGCTTTGTAGACCTCTTCTTGCTTGAACATCTCTAAGGAATGGTTCAATCATGCTCTTGAAGTTAGCACGTGTGAATTCATCGTTCTGCTCAAATAACTGGTATTTAGAGGCTGTAGAGATTGCCTTCTCGAGTACAATGAAGAGTCTTCTAACATTGAGTCTATCGAAAGCACTTGGTTTAGCGAGAAGTGTCTTGTCTCCGAAGAGGACCGTACCTTCACCAGGGAATGAAACCACTGGGTTGACTTGATCTTGGTACAAGTTGTCTCTATGGGCTTTCCTCGGATTGAATGCGAGTTTAATTGCACCACGGACCTGACCTCGGTTGAAACCTGCTGGGGAGAACCATGTCTCCGCAACTTCGTCAGACCTAACGGCTACACCGGCAATATCGCCGTTTAGTGGAACCCATCTGAACTTATCATTGTATCTGTCGTAATGATATTTCCAACCAGAGTCTAGGAATGCATAAGAACTGCTCTTGTTCAGCTGAGTATTTCTGAAGTCCAATATAGCGGTCTCGGTAGTTGATTCAACTAGTGGTGTATTATTAGAAAGGCAATCTGCTTCTTCTGGCGAGAGGAATGCAACACAGTCTTTTCTATCATCACACAAGTCTACTAGAGCACCGGCGAGGGTGTTGTCTGCGGGTCCACCTAGAATCAGACTAACATCAACTGTCTCTGAATCATAGAACAGACCGTAGTCAACTGTACCACCCTTGGTGCAGGATATCGTACCACTTGTAGAACCAGAACCACCGGCTAAACTTATTTCATAACCGGCTGTATTGGATGCGAATATGACATCGAAAGTACCACCGGCTGTGGTAAGGACCGTACCCCAGTTTTGAGAACCACCAGAGACACCCACACCTTTTTCCTGCGATGAACCTGCTTCATATGGGTGTGCCAATGAGTTTACATATTTTGATGTCTCGTTGATAACATCCACATAATAGTTGGATGTATTATCTGAATTCCTAGCATTTGTTGCCTTAGAAAGACCGTTGAATGCCTCTAGAACCGTTCCCTTAGTACCAGTGAAATCGCCGTCTTCGTCGATGATTGCAACATTAACACCATCGAAAACAGTATCACTTCCAGTTAGGTTATTAGCCCAACCAGTGGTGAATGGCATGTTGGTTTGGAAATTGTCTACATATGTCCAGTTTTTATAAGCACCTGCTGATACCGCAGTGTGGGCAGCACCTGCTGAAATACCGGTAGTATAACCACCGTCCCACATTGCGACCTTCAATGAGTTGCCTCTGGCACCAGGATATTTACCTATAAAATGCTGACCACCAGAACTACCAGTGGTTTGTGCGGCATCTGATACACTGCCTGAACCTTTGACGAGAGTTACCGCACCAGGACCAGATGGACCAGATGCGTTAGCGGCCTTTCCAGCTGCCTGGTCTATGGTTCGAACCAATTTAAGGTTGTTACCATAACCAAGGAAGTTAGCAGCGGTGAACCATTCTTTAAAGTTGTCGTCTGCAGGAGGACCAAATAGTTGGACTAGCTCATTTTCGCTGTCCACGGTAATGATTTCGTTTGCTGGTCCCCAATGGAAGTGACCGCAGAAACCGGCAATAGTTGAAGATACTGCAGGAATCAGACTTGTTAGGTCTTCTTCTTTGACGACCACGCCGGGGCTTACTTGAAATGCCATACTTACTTCTCCTTAGAGTCTTTTAATGTACAAAAATAGGATGTGTACTTCTTAGGTATTTTTTACTAGAATATTTATAAATTGGTGGACTTTACCAATCAGACCAACCACCATATTCACTATCACCCTTAAACCATACATTACCATCTGAATCAACCTCATAACCCGCATCTTGCTCCGAGTCCTCATTGGAAAAACCAAAAGGAGTCAGATCTTGCTCCATATCATCGATTCTTTTTTGATATATCTCTCTTCTAATATCTATGTCTGATATCTCTTTAAAATACTGTTGACTGGTCATCCATCCGAGTATGACTAATGTCATTACCAAGTCATCGTGATGTCCGGTATCGGCTGAATAAGAGGTCTTCTTGGATATAAAGGTAGATATCTCCTCTATAATGTCGATGTCCCTGACTATGAGCTTATCTTCTTCTATCAAAGACTTGAAATTAGCACAACCAACCCTCTTCACCGAAGTGGAAGTCTTCACACCGGGTTTGGAGTTAGCCTTGAAACCACTGCTTAGTTCTTGACCCCTATGACCCCTAGAAGCAGTTCTTAATACGTTCTCATATCCAATGTCCGAGGCTAGGATATCTGCTATCTGACCACCTATATCGTTTACCTCTACCAAACAATATGCTTCATTATACTCTGTACATATCCTGTTAATCAAGTCTGGGAGGACCATCGGTGGAATGCTATTGTTCTTGAAAGAGGCTACAACTTTATAGGGCATCTCTGTGACATCTACTAACGTGAAAGCATGGTTGTCCAATCCCTGACCTCTAGATACGTCCACGCACATATTATAGATGTGGTCTTTGACGGGTCTCTCAAAAATCTTAAGACCGTCTTCTGATCGGTGTATTGGGTCTTCAAATACTAAGTTCTTCAGTTTAGAAGTGGATATTAGGGTATTCGAGGAACCCACAAAGTCACATTCAAACTCTACCTTAAACTGCTCTTCGCTGGTATTGGCAATAGTTTGCTTTTTCCATGCTTCATCTCTACCTGGCACCTGGTCCCACTCTACCTCGATGGGTATATACTCATTTCTCCCATTCTGTGCATTGACCCACAGTTTGTAAAACATATTCAGACCTTTTGGTGTAGACACTATCAGAACTTTGGTGTCTTTACCAGAAGAGATGGTGGGGTAGACAGAACTGAAAAATTCTTCTGCTACTCCATGCGGTACGTATGCGAATTCGTCTAAGAATATCATATTGAAAGAACCACCACGAACAGCTGAGGAAGAGGTTGCTGATGCGATTATCTTAGAACCGTTCTCTAGGACGATAGAACCTTTGTTCCATTCTTCTACTCCTTGTTGCAACCACTTAGGCAAATGCTCATATGCTATCTTGAGCCTGTGTAAGAGTTCGATAGCAGTAGCCTGCTTATTTGCTAATATTGCTACCCTCACATCTGAGTTGAACAAGACATAGTGAAGAAGATAAGATATAATCGTGGTGCTTTTACCGGTCTGCCTAGGGAATTTACATATAATGAATCTGTTGTCATGTACTTTTTCAAGCATGTCTTCTTGGAAGTCCCATGGTTGAAAATTGACCAAACCTTCGTCTAGGGTGACAATTTTGACGTGGTTCTTGACAAAATATAGAGGGTCCCCAGAGCATTTAACATACTCTTCTACCTGCTCTTTAGTAAATTCTTGTTCTACCCCAATACCCTTAAGGTTTTGGTTGCCTAGATAAGAATCATTCTCTCTCATCGCCATTAATATCACCCTCAATCACATTGAAATCGGCATCTATTGTCTCAGCCTGATTTCTAGAATCTTTAACCAGCTTTTGTAGGTCTTTGGTAGAACCCACATATATAGCATTATTGGTGATTCTACCGGCAGACTGCTTGGTAGAGTCATCTTTCTCTAAATCTTTCACTTTCTTATGCAGGTCCATAAGGTCTTTATTGGCATCTGCGACCGTCTTTATTAACTGTGATACCACCTCATAGGCGCGAGGACTTTCACCCTCGGATGCTACATTTAGGATGCCGTCTATCGCTCCTTGACCAGTCTTGATTATATCTTTTAGGTTGCCCCTGACCAGGTCATAGTCGCTACCCATGTCCGCTTCTCTCTCGGACACTTCTTCTATTTCTACATCATCTGATTCTTTAGACACAATTTCCACATTTTCAGTTGTCAAATCGATATCCAAAGCATCAGCGATTTTCTCGTCAATGCTCTTCTTCTTACCCATTATAAGTTAGTCCCATCTAGGCTAATGCCATCTTCTCCAGTCATTCCATAAACTCTTACATCTGTAGTATACGCGGTGAAGTTATCCACACCGGATGAGGAACCAGAAGGACCGGTGACACCCACCAATACCTTGGACATTGCTGCATTAGTACCTGAAAGACCCAAAGAAGTACCGTCGTGGTAGAATGAGTCTGGTTGAAGAAGTGTAGCAGTAACGTTCTGAATTGTAGAGCTGGTCTTGATTGGTCCAAATACATGAGTCTTAGCAGTGAAGTTCATGTCGAAAGTTATTAACCTTCTAGTATCAAAATCACCTTCATAATCTTCATTAACATTTACAGAATTTAAAACTATGGGTACATCTACTTTTTGGTTGATGTCATTGAAGTTGATAGTAACTGTAAACTCTGGTGTGAAGTAGGGAAGTATCTGTTCCATAATGCTGAGACCATCCTCCATGAATTTAACCATGGCAGATACACTGAACTCAATATCATAGGGAACCTCTACGTAGTTCCTCATTATCTTCTCGTTCTGGGTTCCTTTTAGAAACCTTTTCTGTATTGTGTTCTTCTTCCTATCTGGGTCATAGGTAAGAGATGTCATTTCAAAGCTCAATCTGGGCAGTGTTATTGAAGTCTCGTTTGAATCTTCGTCTAGAGGATTCTGCTCTCTTAGCCTTCTCACCCATTTATCTTTTGGTCCATACCCTAGAGGAACCCTAACATGGGCTGCAGTTGTACCATCGGAGTTCAGTCTAGTTGCATAGACATTGTTGAACATGGAACCGAAGGCTACAGTCATCTTTCTAATAGTCTGATTATAAAAGACTTCAAACATTAATAGTTACCCTCCGAGAATGGGTCTTTATCAGTGAAGTCGAATACATCGTCAGCCTCTACCTGAATGTCCCTGTTGTCAGTGAAGTTGGTAGGTGGTACAATTATCGTTGTATTGGGTGCACCAGTGGAACCAACTACTGCGAAGGCACTTGAATCGCTTCCAGTGATTCCCGTAGTCCCTATAGCACCTGATTGTCCGGCTATCTGCATTACTGAACCATCCCATTTAACGATGGTTGCAGTGTTAACAGATGTAGCATACGATGGTCCATCAAACACAAACTCTCCGACCAAGAATGTACCGGTTACACCACCAGATGTGGTCAGCTGTACCACAGAGTCGTATCTGTCTGTTTCTATCTTGTCTACGTCTGTCCAACCAGTGTTGAGGTCTTCTTGTGCGTATTGGAACAGCTCGCACGATAGAGAATAGGTATATAACTTGTTGAGTTGATAAAATGGATTTTCATGCTCTACAAATTTAATCTCGAAGAGACCTTTGGTCATGGGGAAGAAAATTAAGTCTCCCTCTCTTGGGTATTTAATTGAAGATTCAACAGGTGATACTTCTTCTTCAAATCTCTTCTTGGAGACTACCAATTTCATGGAATCTCTGACCTCTAAACCGAACTTAGAGACAAAGTCTCCATCTCCTTCAAAACCATCTATGTTTTGAATGTACATTTCCAGTTCCACACCATTATCGAAAGTGGACAGGACATCTTCACCGAATAATTCGTCTTCCTTGACCAGAGTTCTGGGTATATAAACGAAGTCATGCCCATAGATTTTAATAGCCTCTATAGACAAATCTTCAATAATCTTCTGCTCATCCCTCTGAGGTCTGAAATGAGAATTAGTTGCCAAGAATCACCTCCCTTAACCCATCATGAAGTCAGGTGGTAGTTCGTATTTATCCTGAACCTCTTCTTCGATCTTCTCAATTTCCGACATAGCTTCTTCCAGAATCCTCTGTCCATTAAACTGGACTCCACCAGGCAGTTGTATTCCCTCGAATTTAGATAAATTAGCACCCCATGCTCTTTTTATGAGAGCAGTAGTATACCTTTTCAAGAGTCTATCGTTGTAAATTTCCGTATATGTTTCTGGGTCTAGAACACTATATGCCTCTATTACCAGATAGTCTCCAGCATCTACATCGTTTTCCCAATCAAAATCTCCATATAACTTATTGGTTACCCTGCTGAATCTTACATTCTTTTCTGGGTCCAGTATGTCTTCGAGCATTTCTAGATGCTGTTTGGTAATGGTGTAATTAGTCAAAGTCCCAGTAGAGAAAGTTCCGAAGAAGTCATTCAGTGCTAACTGGTAAGATACATCAAACATATTGATGGAATTGGTGTTAACATTAAACATCTTGATAACACTAATGACATTGCTGTCTATCGCATTCATATCTAGATATTTGTTGGTTTGGTCTGTTGAGGTGATTTGATGACTAAGGTATACCTTCTCAACACCATCGAAATGGTACTCAGCGAAAAATTGCAAAGCATCATCTAGAGCATCCTCCATCTGAGAGTCGTCGACATTAATATCGATGACAGGAGCACCTAGTCTCCTCAGTGCATAATCTTTTAAAGTTTGTCTAGACGTGGGTTTAGCCATTGTACATTTCCCTGTTTACCTTGTTCAACAAGCACAACCACCAGTACCAGCACCTCTTAAGTTTATAGCATTAGTAGAAAATGCTTCAGAATCTGCTGCCAGTCTTAAGATTCCACTGATAGATCCAATAGCAACCGACATTTGTTCTATTTGGTCCGAAATTTCAGTAACGTTAGCACCTAAAAGTCGTGAGAAAGCATCTCCAGACTGACCATCGCTAACTATCTTAGTCTGATTCTCTTCTTGGAATGAAGATTCTACCATAGCATACATCGTGGTATAAGATTGCAAGAAGTTGCTGTCCAGATTGAGGAGTGCACAACTTAAAGGTCTTAAATAATCTGTTACGAAGTTAACTTCTGAAGTTCCTTCTATGTGTGTTTCTGACGACATATTAGCATCCCTATTTTGTTAGTCTATACTATTTATAACTGCCCGATGTCAACTAATTGGTTCTGAAGATATTATAACCAGACCATGGCTGTCTCTAGTGCCGAAATTATATTGAGAACCATAAGCAGTTCTGACCCATTGAGGTATTACTCGATTCCAGTTACCACCACCTTGTTCCCAACCAGGTTCAGTGGTTCTCGCTCTGCCTAGTTGTAGGTTTTGATATATGCCCGTGTCACTGGGATTAGCCCAGTTAGCACCTTGTCTAATATTGCCAGCGCCGCCACCTGCACCATATTCTCCTGCTCCACCGCCTCCCCAGCCTCCACCACCTGCTTCTCTATTCTTATTAGAGGCAGCACCTCTGAAGAACTGACCATTTCTCGACCCATCTCCAATCCCGACGCCCCCTTGATTCACACCAGAACCCTTACCTTGGAAATTACCACATCCTTGGGATGTCGTGCATTCTTGAGGACTAGCGGGAGGATCGCACCATCCCGTACCGCATCCATAGAAGTTGTAACCACCTCCACCGTCACCACCTCTTGGTCCATAGCATCCCACATCCCCGGCACCACACTTGCAGGCATGGTCATTAGCACCCGCATTCACCGATCCAGCACCACCACCTGCGGCGCAGGCTAAGAAATTGTTGTAGACCGCTTTTTGAAGGTTACTCCAGGCTACAGGCCAGTTGTCTTCTGGTGTACCGAAAAGATCACCACGACCATAAAGTGCACGTTGTCCACCTCCTATAGAATCAGCTGGACAAGTTCCACTCCAGTCCTGAAAAGCGTCTGTAGTTTGTACTAACCAACTTCCTCCACCGCCTCCACCCCCACCGACATACACTGATCCACCACTTCCATGGGTCACATCAACATTGGCAATACCACCTTGCACACCTACGCATACATGTAAATCGTTTCCGGTCTTTACGAAATAGTCGTTATTAGCATTATATTCACTTGTCCTGACTTGTATGTCGGTGCACCCACCATGTCCACCGTGGGTTGGTTTCTGAGGACAAGGGGTGTATGTTTTTCCACCAGCCCCGAATAGTCTAGCATAAAACGTTTTGGTTCCTACAGGAACATTCCATTTAGGTACATTACCGGATATACTACCTGGTGTGCCGTCTGAGGCTGCTTTATCTGCGAAGAAAGCGACCGCAAACACTGGGTCATACCATTTCACCCAATTACCAGACTGCACTACCCAAGATGCTTTGATTTCTTCGAACAGGTTGCTTTTAGCGACATAGACCTTATTCAACCAGTGGAATTGAGAATTACTTCCACTTTGGTTTTTTGAAACCGCTCCAGATATACCGCTTGTCTTGTTTCCATATGCCATATACTATAATCACCTTAAATCAGTTAGTCAGACCAGCATAGAGCAATTTATGAACTGAGTCCAATTGGTTAAGCTCATTGCGAATTTCAAAGAATGCGTCTGTGTTGTTGTTCACCGTCTCCAACGCGGTTGTAGCAAATTCTTGGAATATGCCTGGTCCAGATGCACCACCAGAACCACCACCAGATGAACCAGCAGTAGTGCTCAACACCAGAGTAGCACCTGTTACCAAGTGTACTTTCATTGAGGAGATGAATTCTGAAGCTTGACCAGCACCATATAACTCATGATTAGTCCTAACAACTTGTGCTTTATCTGATAGTGTGTTCATAATGTAACCCTTGGGCAGGGTAGCACCAGCAGGACCTGTTCCATATGTAAACTCTACCATGGATGGGTCGTTCAACTCCTGTGCACTACTAAATCCAGCGGTATTATTTCCTCCAAACAGGAGTTGACTTCTGATATTGTCGGGTGACATTACCGTGTAAACAGTGAAAGGATAACCGAAAGCACCACTAGATAAACCACTAATACCGGGTCCAGTATCACCACTGTGACCACCACATGGACCAGTTGCACCACCAGTAGCATATGTGGGTCCACAGTTATAAAAACCTACTACAGCACCAGTTATGCCGTAGTCTTCATTATAAGATCCGGTAACATTGTCTGCATAAGAAACCCTACCAAGCCACGTAGTACCATTGACATATGCCTGAACTGTTTCATCTAGAGAGAATCCTCTTCCAGACGTTATATGCCCCTGACCGCTGAACGCACCTGCGGTGAATGCCACAACAAACTCAGTTCTGGGGTCAGGAATGGATACAGTAGCTGATCTTGTGGTAGAAGTACCAGACCCTTTGGGATTGAATTTCAACTGTCTTGAAGATACTGGGCTTTCTGATATAAGCATCTTAGACAGGTAATAACCATCACCAGACTTGCCTGCACCACTAGGACCAGTGCCTACATTGAAAGAAGAGCCGGTTGTCAGAGTATCTATATTTACACTAGATATCGACGCAACAGATTTGGTGGTGATAGCACTACCAATATCGATGACGTTCTTAATATATATCTTACCTTGAGGGTCCCTAAAAACACCACCGGTATCAAAATCTTTTCCTGCCATTTATATTATCCTCGTTAAGTCTTTTATATTCACTAGTATTTATTAAGCATCAAAAGAATATGCGTCAATCATTACTTCATCTAGTTGGAATTTGTCTGTTGATGGGGCCCAAGTTGTCGAACCTGCGGCTAACGGTCTCTCGTCTGAAACGCATATGAATAGTCTATTGTTAGTGCTGCTCCCAATTGGGATGCCAAGTTCGACTGACCCATCTCTAATTAGTTGTCTACCCAACTGATTGTTGTCTCTCTCTCGGAAGTCCAATCTGCTCTGGTGAACTTCTGATTTAAGAGTATAACTCCAGTTAACACCAGTTCCTATCTCAGACTGTGACTCACAAAAATCATAGATAACCGGGTCGGTGTGCGACCAACCGTCACCACTGTAGTACATTGGGGCTGGAGACTGAGTTACATATGCATGGATTGCCCAGTTAGACCCAATTGATGATATTTCGTCATGACTATGGTTGCTTAAAGGTTGGGCGACACCAAACTGACCACTTATCTTTATCGAGGCATGCGTACCTGCCATATCGAGGCCTATTGGGAGCAAACCAGTACCGCTTAGGTCATCCGCACCGCCGTTTATGTAAGGTCTGGCAGTGAGTCTTTTGACTGTGAAGATGCCGTTACTGTCTGTCCCTACCTCATAAACATCCCAACCTCTTTCTGCTTTAGATGTTCTGCCGCTTCCAATATTGACATCTCCCTGCCACTTATCGAAAGAAGTGATGCCTGGTCGAACTGGTTGGAACAAATCCAACGAAGTCATATTCTCTAATGAGACTTTAGTGTTGTTGGTGATACTTACGTGGTGAGTCTTATTTCCTACCGCTGTTCCAGCACCACCAGCCGCTCCACCACCGGTCTGATACCACACTGCACCATCGGAGTATCCAGTAGCACTGCTAGGTGCTTCCGAATCATCAATAACGTAATCATTCTGCCAGTCCATCTTACCGGCTGTATTTGGTCTTAATACGAACCCTGAGGCATCTGTGCCTGAAACTGAGTTCTGCCTATATGAATTACTAGACTGTCCACCATTATCTTTAACAAAATCGGCGATGTGAAGTGTCTTATTAATCTTGACATCAGTACCACCAGACAGGGTAATCATCGTGGCAGAGTCGTCAACACCTCTAATTTTATCTACGAACAGCTCTCCGCTTGAGTTGACTCTCATCAGGTTGGATATCTGACCAGGTGTGCCATTAGCAGTGCTGGACTTGGTAACTTTGAATTCAGCAGAACCATCGGCAACGTGGTCGATATTCATGATGATGTCAGCACAAGCACCAATATGTAGGCTGTCTACCGCTGAGATATCGAAGTAGTTGTCCTTGTTGTTGCCCTTTAGTTTGATTCCACCGCTGTGCTTATCACTACCATCCTGAGGATGACCACCATACCAAGCACCACCGTCTACCAAAAGACCATAAGATGCGTCACAAGACTGTCCACCAATGGCGACTGCTGGTCTAGTACCAGTCGAAGCACCAGAAGCACCATGAACTAGAAGTGCGTTTTGGTATTGTGTATCTGTTCCCTGAAGACTATCTGGGATTCCATCGAATAGTTTAGTCTGAGCATCCATCTCGAAACCGCCAGTAGCGGTAATGATGAATCCCGCAGGACCGGTGCTGCTCGCTAGTGAACCCTCGATATCACCAGCGGTGATTGCGATAGTGCCACCTTCTGTTGCAAGAATACCATTGATTTGAATGACACAACCGGTAATATTGCCAGTTCCACCAGAGACTACTGGCAGTCTACCACTTACGGTGTTAACACCAACGATTTCACCCGTCCTACCGCAGAAACTGTTTGCGATGTGACCAGATGGACCCTTCTTGAAGTCAATATGACCATAAAATGTATGACCACCCGTAATTTTCTCTGGGATGACATACCCTAGTTTAAAGTTGCCGTTACCCAAGTCATCTATAGTGACACCACCAATACCAGTGGTGCTTCCATATGCTGCTGCTATGGAGTTGGAGTTGTAACCACCTGTGGCAGCCGCTAAAGTATAGACCTCTATTGGGTTGACTTTGTTGATTACATCATTGGTGGTATTAAACCAAGTATAGAAAGTATCAGATAGATACAGACTAGGTACTGGATCTGCCGTAGTTCCTGAAGGTGGTGTTGTAGTTGATGTTCCCATGTATATCTTATCCTGCTAAGTTATTTATATCAGTTCTTGATAGCTATCGCTCTCAAATCTTTAATGATTGGCAACTTGTCTTCTGTGATTGTAGATTGACTCTTGCTGATTACAATCTTTACTGCATAAGAGGAGAATTCTCCTATCGAAGTCCCCGCTGCTGGTTTGAAGGAATAACTTGTAAGTAGTTGACTTCCCGAATCGAACCACTCAGATTCCGAACTGCTGTCCCCATCATTATATAGTTGGACGTAATCCAAGTCATCGAAATCTTCTCCAGAAGTTCCCAATTTAACAAACACTTTGACATTCCCTTCATTTGGTGCAACATCTAGGAAGACCCTGATGTCGTCTGCAATAGAATTCCCGAAGGTAATCTTCTTGCTGACATATCTGGCATAGGTTCTAGCGGCTGAGGAATTATTCTGTGTCTCTCCTACCCTGAAACCAGTATCACCCGGCGTCATAGATGCTCTAAGAGCACTGTCCGCTATCAGTAGACCCAACCTGTCCATGTCTACCACAGGAGACACATTGTTGGTTGTGGTGGAACCAAATATAACGTCTAGACTTTGCTGTGAAGATGAATTCACGAAATGCCTTTGATCTAGAACAATATCTTTATTGGGAACCACACCGTTATACGATTGATTGCCCATCTGTAGGTTGTATGTCGGTCTAATATCAGAATCGGTGAACAACTGCTTGTTAGATATAACATTGGCAATCAGTCCTGCTCCAGTGCTACCGGATGGTATGGTGAGATTGAATGATGCCGTTCTATCTGGTGCTTCGGATGCCCCACCGACGAATTGACATCTGTTTATGCCCATCATTAGGTTCTGACCAGATTCTTTGGTTCTGCTGCCGTTGTTCAGGGGTTTAAGGATACCCTTCAGTCTGATACCATTCCCGTTAGCACCGGTTACCTCATAGGAGTCGGTATTCTGTGCTCCGTTAGAATCTAACCATATACCACCTATCTCAGATAAGAATAATATGTTATCGGCACTGTTACTGCTTATGCACACTGCCCAGTTACCAGGTGGTAGGAATACGGGGTTTTTGAACTTAAAGTTCGTATTCTGTGAGAACTGAGGTCCATCTCCAACAACCGTGGGTTTTACAGTGATTTCGGAGTCTGGTAGGACTAAGAAATCATGTGGAGCACCATTTATCATCGGTCTAATATGAATGTTCACTGGTACGTTAGGATCAACCTGATTGAAGAATAGGTCAATACTTCTCAAGAACACTCCTTGGGGGAATGTGCCAGCATCTACCGAAATCTCTTGTGCTAATGGGTCTAAACCGTTTTGTACAGAAGAGAAATTGCCGTCGACTACATTTAAGAACGGACCATCAATTACACTCTCACTGGCAACGGACTTTCTCCTCGCCTGAGGTGTCCTAGTAGAAACGATTGTAGAATTCCTAGTATCCAGCAGTCCCTGAGAGTAGAACTTACAATCGGCTGCTGTGTTTGTAGAACTTAACGTGTTGGTATTGCTGTCCGACACTCTGAAACTTATTGGTCCAGATAGGAATGAGTTATCAACTTCGATGTGTCCTGAAACACCACCCTGACTACTAACTGCGTAACCAGTGCCTGAAGCACCCACCAAGGTATTATCTAGGATTGCGTATACCGTGGAACCAGGTAGAAGACCTGTTGCCTCAAATGTGAATCCCTTAGATCTAGCATAAGGTACTACACTCTCATCAACAGTTCTATCGCCTGCGGTTCTGAGAATCCTGTCTGGAAGTTTGACCCTAGCAACCTTATTGGGTAGTCTATAATCTCTCTCCGTATGATCCACTTCTGCTTGGGATTTTTCAGATAAGTCTTCGCTTCCCAACCACCTGTTTATCCATTCATTGTCTTCACCACCCCAACCAGCTGTTCTACCTTGAGTCCAAGATTTGCCTACCGTTTTGTATAGGTTGTTTTCTCCAAATGAGTTTACAATTACCTGACCGTTCTTGCTGGTGTCGTAATAGATGTCTGAAGATGGGTTAAGACTCATGTGACCCAAGAAATCTGTACTTCCGAATGGATTTACCGCTAGAGTGGCAGTTCCGGTGTTGCCACCCACTACCTGTACCTCTTGGAAGTCATAAACGACATGTCTGCCCTCGGTTAATGTCATTCCAGATGGAATTGAACCGCTTGCGAAGTTGTAAACACTGGTAACCTTCGGTGGAAGAAGACCCCTGAAAGAGGTATCCATACTGCAGTTGTGGTCTCTATTAGTAACGTCTGCGAATGCGTGACTACTAAAATCATCTACCATAATAGATTCATTGATTCCAGTTCCTACATCAGCGTTGCCCTTGGCGACAGCATCTGAGTAGAGTCTGTCTAGATATCTTTCTTGGTCGACCTTCTCAACTTGGTTCTCAATTTCACTAATCTGCCTCATAGTGAATCTCTTATTGTCGATATATTTGGCAGTCACGTCCCTATTAAGGTCGAAAACGTATGGACTTATCTTAATCAGGTATAGGTCCATGTCATCGCTAGTAGTCTCTGGTGCTTGTGGTTCGATTGAACTTACACCTTTAATCAACCTATAGGTCCTATCCCTGCATAAGCATACCTTGTCTATTCTAGGCATATAGTAGTTGTAACTGATCTTGCTATAAGACCGGTTATACTTATAGAAAGGAATTCCAAAGCTGCTGAAAGTACCATCGCTATCTTCTACCGGTCGGAAGTCAATGCAGTTCCTAAGTCTGTACAGTCTACCGCTTTCCGTGTCTGTGAACTCGGGTATTTGCTCATACCCTACTGGATAACTGTTTACTGTGATTGGACCCTTACCAGTATGGGAGTAGTAAGAATAGCTAATATTAGCAACATAACCATCTGTGTCGTTACCTGATAGGACATTGGTCGGTACAAATACCTGACCTTTATAAAATCCTGATTGTCTCTGACCATCATCAAAGAAATAACTTGTGGATGGTTTAACTCCACTTCCATCGGCGACCGTATCTATCGATTTGATGTGAGAGTTGTCTAGTTTGAACCTAGCACAAGTAGCACCTTCATGGAACACCACCGCATCGGATATTGCACCAACTACCGACCCAGTTGTTGTGGTAAGAGTTCTATAAACGTCTCCCACCACTCTTTCGGAGTCATACATTACTGGTAACACCATCGTAGCGGTAGCACCTGCTGAGGGGGCGTCTAGACCTTCCAATAGCTCTAGTTGACCTCTACTACCGTAACTGGTCCACCTGAACTGACTCAAAGGTAGCAAGTCAGCAGTGTATCCGGCATCTAAACCTGAATCAGAGGCAGTTGCTCCAAACCAAACTAAGACATCTTCATCGTCACTGCCTAAGAACTGCTTACCATCTTCTAATGACACAATTGCCGTAGATTTTCCGTTGGTGAAGTGAACGTCATGGGTCTCTAGTACGGTGAAAGTAGATGCTGTGTCTAGTTGTTTACCAGGTCCAGTCTCAGTCACTACCTTATTTTGGGAGACTGGGAATACCAATGTCTTGTTTCCAGCATCATGGGGACCAATGAAACCACTGCTATCCGTTTTCACCTTGAAGTAGGAACCAGTTCCACCAGTACCACCCTGAACGGGGTCATGGGATACTATGTATTGGGCATCTGTGAAGTTATTTGGTGTACCATCTTCTCCAATTGCCATCTTGATGTTGAAGAGGTATAGTTTGAGGTCATCACCTTCTCTGGCAATGGATCTAACATTACAACTTCCTAGTGTTGGACCAATTTCTGGTGCTGTGTGTACGTCTTCTTTATAGATGCTGTAAGAGTATTGTTTGTCTATAGAATTGGCAGAGAACGAATTATCGGCACTAGTACCGGAACCCCATCCACCACCATAAACACCACCACCGCTAGGTTCTATGAATACATAGTTACCCAGTTGAGAGTTGAGTTGCTCGAAATATGGTGGTATCTTTCCAATATCTCTCGCCTTGTCTACCTCTAGGTAGGCCGTGCTTTGGGTATCGACCTCAAAACCACCAACATAAGATTTATTTGGTTCTACCCCTACCGCGAATTTACTGCTGTCTGCGGGAGTAAAGGCAGCATCATGGGTGGTTATCCTGATCTTAGGTGCACCCACCGTGAAGTTGCCGGATTCGTCGAATGTCCTTCTTGCGAATGTCTCTTCAATCTCTGCATAGTCAGTATATTTGACTGTCTTTGTACTACTGCCACCGATTATCCTCACAAGCTCGATGAAGTCTTGGTCATCGAAGGTGAGTCCGGAAGCACTTCCTAGAGATGACGTGAAACCCTTGTGACCTAATGATAGGTCTATCTTGTATCTATCTGCACCAGGTGCGTTCTGGTTATAGAAACCGGCCGCTGGGTCTTTTAGGGACTCGTCATCATTGGCAGTGACTATAGTTCTGGATATGTTCCAACCTACTGAAGATGTTGGACTGACGAATCCTCTATATCTGTGGTCATTATTATCTGCACAGGAACCTGCTTCATAAAATGGAACTGTGACTTGCTTATCGTTCTTGACGAAGTACCCGTCTACGTAGTAAACACCCTCGTCCACACTGAATATCATTGCATCATTGCCAACAGATGGTGCGGTGTTACCAGCAGCTGCAATAGAGAACGTTAGACCGGCACTATTAGCACCAGTAGTCCCTAAAGTGCTTCCTTCTACAAATCCACCATTGGAAGTGAACTGGAAGAATACCACCTGAGACGGGTCAATATCCAAAGTAGAACCGTCTAGTACGTGGAGGATTCTAGCATTTACACCAGAATCATTTGAAATGTTCTGATTGATGAGCCTGTTTAGATTAGAAGTGCTTAGGGCATCTGCTGTTCCAAGTCTAGCATAGGCGATATTAGATTCTGCAATACCACCACCCGCAATGACCGCACCATTTTCAAATATATGGGTCCCCATTCTTTCGAGCTGAGATTGTAGAACAGTTTGTAGCTGTGTCAGTTCTCTTGCCTGAACAGCATAACCGGGTCTGAAAAGTGTCCTGAGGAACTTCTTGTCTTCACTGAAGTCGTCGTAATAAGGACTCTTATTAAACAGATTTGAATCATAAGGTGTCTGGGAATATGGCATCTTTGGAAATCGCTCCTAGGTAAATCATAGGTCTATTATGATTTTGACTTCTTCTTCTTGCTCGTTCTGTCTGGTAATGGGTGTACTATTATTTATGTATAATATTTCACCAGCACCCTTGACAAATTCTGGTATTTCTATCTTATTTATTGCAGATGATATAGTAACTCCTGCCAACTTCTCGTTTATCGTGAAACCGTGCGAGTCTGCTCCAGATGAACCTAATAAGGTAGTCAGGTATAATGATGCTGTCTGACCACCGCTAGGAATATACTCTACAATGGTGGCAGAACTACCACTAGCACCACCAATTACCTGGTCTAAATCGAAGTTGGAGGCTAAGTAGGTATGCCCCGCATTACCTGCGGTTGACTGTATCTCTAAGTATGTGGTCAATCTGTAACTGCTATTTGTTTGCGTGATTACAGGGTCTTCTTGGAACTGAACGTATCCTAGACCCTTATTGCTAGATGTCCACTCTGCACCAGTTCCAAGTCCTCTGATGCTTTCGCCGACTAAGAATTCTGAATCGACATCCAGGAGGTTCAATGTACCTTTAGAGGTGTCTGTATTTCTGAACCAGTTGACCACCTCACCACAGGACTTACTGCTCTCTCCGATGACCAAGTCACCGACAGTAAAGTCACCGAAATTGAATACAGAACCTGTAGCAGCACTTACATTTAATGTTGAAGTTGACTGTACTTCTGTACCAGCGACTTCACCCTTCCTAGGACCAGTTGCTAATACAGGATTCTTTATTAATCCATATTGCCTGAAGTCATTAACTATGGGGAAGGTTCCAGTTAAGTTGCCACCGGTTATAGCAGAATCTTCCCTGTCCAATGTAACAATAACCATCAGTCTAGATGGTCTGAGTTCTGAAACTGGGTCGAAACCATGACCCCCATAAGGAGATAGATATGGTTCTAGGGCTGCACCTATTGGGGTAGATGTTTTAATGCTAGCGATAGCTCTTGTGTAACCGCTGCCAGGTTTGGTTACTCGAACCCCTTCTAACGTGATTCCACCAGCGGACTCTATGACCGCAGTAGCCTCTGCTCCAACCCCATCTCCATCAATTATGACCTCTGGCATGACTTCATAGATACTAGTGGTATCAGGAATTGTATCCCAACTAGAGCTTAGGGTAGCAGTTCTGGTGGAACCCGTATAGTCGTCGATTCTTCTACTCTGACCAACACCCACACCACTTACAATATTCACTGAATAAGTGTTGTAGAAGTCATCTGTGGTAGACTCTCCGAGATTGAACTGTATAGTACCACCTGTGCCTACGTTCGCAGCGGCTAGTGCCTTGGTCCTGATATTAACATCAAATCCAAAGTTCTTAGATTGCACATTATTACCATAAGACGAACCAGATGCCGTCAAATCAATGTATTCAACTGTTCCATTAACGGAGTTATACTGAGTTGAGTATTGCAGGAATCTATCGTCAGAGTATTTTTCTGGTACGTTATCTTCTATCTTCAATTTTTTAACTGGAATGTAGTCATTATCAGCGAATTTGGTCCATGCCTCAGGGATTTTGTACATGAACTTCCACTTGAAACCGTCACCAGTAGTTATCGTACTGCTCTGTGCACCTAACGGTTGGTCCGTTGAAGTCTTGGTGCTGGTTGTGCTACCACCAGAGAGACCATTGAAGATACATTTATATACGTTGTTCTCAGAATTGGTAGTATAAAACGTTATACCAGACATATCATCGTTGTCGGTATACATCCCGTAGGTAGACCCAGAGACCCATGAGTTCCTAGGAATCATCAGGTAGGCATCCACAGAAGATATTTTCTTAGCCGCTATCATCCTCTTCCATACATCATTAAAATCGTTTGTGCAGTCAATAAAGTTATCTGGAGATGAATCATCAGACCATCCCTCTGGTCTTGAAATGAAGAGATATGAAGAGTCTTTAGAATTGATAGAGAAGCTATCAATTAAAGTCTGTAGCATGTGTGTTTTTAGAGCATTTTTGATTGCCATTTTATCTCTCTATCCCAAATAAGAAATCTCTAATACTGATGTAGGTGAACTCGTTTTGCGTGTCACCGGTAGCGGACCTGTAATCCACACTATTTATATTTGCAGTAGCACCCCCAGATTGCCCCACAAGCATTCCTGCAGAACCTCCAATAATATTTATATCAAAGGGAAGGAATTCTCCACCCAGCTTTTGAACTTCGATTCTATGCTGGAATGGGTCTATTACATAAGACAATATCTTGCCTACCGACAATTGTGAATACGGGTTCTGCTGTACAACGAACTCATCGACGTAGAAGGTCGTACCAGAAGGTGGTGGGTCTATCAATATAACGTCCGCTGTGTAACCCAAAGTATTCGGTATACTTGAAATACTTCTGGAGTTGGGGTGTGGGTAAATCTCCCAGTAACCACCACCAGTCTCTCCGGAAGACATAGCAGAAGCACCCCATATACCACCCACAACGTTGAATTGTGCGCCTCTAGGACCATTTAAGGTGCCACCAGGACCTGCAGACTGCTCATAGTGGACTGAGAAATCTACCTTAGTCATTCCATCATCACCTGGGTCCGTTAGTGTAATACCGGTCTCACCCGTTGAACCGACGGCTGCTTGCGTAATACCAACAACTGTACCATTGCCACCCGTTTTGGCAGTGACTTTAGCATTGCCATTGAGACACGTGGCTAGATTGGCGGCTGTGGATAGTCCACTGCTTGTATCCAATTCGAATGTTGGGGTATTTGTATTAGTAGTGGTGGTGGTGCTGGCATGTGCTGAAGCAGTGATTGCTGTGCCGTCTGTAGTCAAAATTGTTACGGAGTGGGCAGGAGATACTGCTAATTTGGAAGCATCTGATATTGTTACAGTACCATGAGCGGCTACGGTCATCTGATTGCTTGATGCTCCTGAACCCACACTCTCATTTATGTGGGTTGTTCCACCAAGTGGACCCGACCCCCCATTAGGTGCGTGGGCAACTCCTGCAGTTTCTCCCACTATGAATCCTGTGCTACCTGCTGACCAACCGTAACCATCCGGATAAAGGTCAGTACCACCTGAACCTCCAATTCCGTTCGCTCTTAAGTTTCTAGCGGTGATGAACCTATATGGTGTGTAATGACCGTTGAGAGGGACTTCATATTTTTTCAGAGTCTCAGTAAGTGTTGCACCCTTTGCCATAGTCTCTTTCAAGAGTGCACTTCCGAACAGCTTGAAACCTGCTGGGTGGACAATTTTCTTTATGATATCAGCATAGTCAGACAAATCCCTAGAAGATTTTAGCACATAGGAGAAAGATTGATAATAACTGTTGTCTTGACTCTTCATACTGGAACTGAGGAGACCGGAGTCTCCTTCCCAGAATCCGCTCTTTTTCACAATGGAACCACCACCAGTAACACCTAGAGTTGCACCACTTCCGGTTCCTCCGTTGGAAGATATGGTGGCAGTAAGTGACTCAACAGACCTATAGTTGATTCCTGAATCAATCACCTCTATGGCATTTATCTCACCACTAATACCTACAGATGAAATGGTCCCTAACGCACCTACCCCTAAACTACTTCCAGATATATTGACTGTATCCCCTATAGAGTATTTTGAACCGCTAGCCCCTGAAGACACCCCTATAGAATCTAAGACTGGATAGACATATTCAAATATAACTGTGCCATCATTAAGAGTCGCCGTTATGTACTGCTCTGGGGAGAAAGAACCAAATATACCAGATAGTTCCAGCTCCAGTACCTCGTACCCGTCTCTTTCATATGCAACTGCTGAGTCTACGAATCCATAGGCCTCTAAGTTGCCATTGGTGGGATTTATCTGGTTTATCTTGACGCCCGTCATTGCGGGTATCTTCTCTGGAGAGAAAGTCCTCGTTGTTTTCAATACTGTAGGCTCAATCCATCTAGCACTAGAAAGTTTCAGGATATTTCTGTTGGGGTACTTCAACTCAGGTTCTTCACCATAAAGCAGTCTAAATAGCAGCTTATATGACTTCTCTGTACCTTTAGACTTATAGAAATCCTTGATGTTTTTGATTAGAGTCGTCTTATCAGTATTCTTGTCTGCAAACTCTTTGGGGAAGTTGACTATGAACTCCTTAGAGAAGAAGTCTATGTACTCATCTATAGTATCATCGATATCTCTATAGCTAAGCAGCTTGTTGGATTCGTACTTAGGATTCCCTTCGGTCTCCATCCATTCGTAATATGCTTCTAAGAATTCTAAGAATTTAGTATGGTCCGACACAACAAAATCGGGAATCTGGTCCTTTAACAGGTAAGAGACGCCGTTGTCTATGTCTAGAGATACCCCCTCTAAAACATTGATTGTTATTCCGTCGACTCCAAGATGTAAAGGTATGAGTGCCAATTAATTATTCCTCAACTAAGGTATGTCTCTCTGCTGCATCTAACGGTTACCGACTCTTGATCATCTCTATCAATGATAAGAATAGTCCTTCTTTTACTATCTATATCTTTCCCCTTAGGTTGAGCCTTAACTCTTATGAAGGCATCATCCACCACGGATTTGACATTGATTCTGTCTAGGTCGACTTTTCCAGTTCCATAATCAACTGAACCAACATTGCCATCCAGAACTGTCTTAACACCACCCAAGAAGTACATCAACCTGATAGTCCCTTCACCGTTGTCTTCATAGAATACTTGTCTGGATACACCAGAAGAGTCCATGTAAATGAATTCAGAACTAGAGATGACTGGACTATGACCTGAATGTGGGTGGAATATTTCGTTCTCGAATTCCACATTGTAGGAATAACTCTCGTTAATGAACGGGAACATCCTGATTTCCATAGTTAGATTGGTCTCATTACTGAGTATAGAATCTTCTACACTGTCTATTTCTTTAATTAATTTTGAGTATCTAAGACCTTTGTCGAACTTCTCAAGTTGTTCATCTCCAAATTCATATATCTTATTAGATACCAATTGCTTCAGAGCATTCTCATCCACTGACGAATTTGCACTATTATAGTTAATCTCGCTGTCCACTCTAACGTAAATGTACTCTGGGTCCAATATCTCGGTATTAATGCCCACTATAGAATTGTCGTTCGCCAATGAGTTTTTGATGGACCTTTTGGTCACTTCGGAAATTGTGGTCCCCACAGTAGGTTTGAAAGATACATAGACAGTGCCATAGTTTGGTGGGTCGTTTTCTTCTCCACCCCAAACGGTGATAGACTCTACATCTGGGTAATCTTTGACGAGTAGAGTTTTATAATCTTCGGTAGTCACCGCTCTGTTCTGTGCTTGGTATGCTAGAGGTGCTAATCTTTTGATAGAGTTAATAGACTCCTTATCAGCACCCCCCTCGGCTGCACCGACCACTGACACTACACTGGAACTTCCATAGGTGAAGGTTCTAGATGATGAAGTATCTCTCAGACCCAAACCATTAGCCTCAGAACCATTGGTTTTCAAGTAGTTAAATACTATCAAATTTCCGTCACCAAGGGTCTTCCCTACGGACCCGTCTCCAAAGTAAATCTCAAATCTGCCATCTCTATTCTCTTGAATGAAATATGCCTTGGTGGTTGAAGTTATATCGTTGTAATCAGAAGACAATTTCCAACTGTCACCATATCCGGTGTCATCGGTAGTTGATTCTTGAACTCTAATAGACAAGGTGCTAATGTCCACATCAGAAGAAGGGACGATGAATTTCTGCTCTTTGCTGTCATCTTTGACATAGGTGAATGATTCCAACTTCCCTTGCTTGATTTCCAAACCTTTTATGTGTGCACCTGAAGAAAACGGGTCAATAGTCCCCACACTCGTGTTTACGAATTGGAAACTTTTCCCATCCATATTAGCACCAAACACCGAACCTACCGGAAAAGTGGTTTCATTGGCGGCTGTTTGACCAGCACCTAGTGTTATGTCTACTGTAGCGGTTGCTGCCTTCTTGGAAGTTGGTGTATAACCAAGGTGCTTAGCTATCGAAACCACATTATCTCTATCTACTGCACTATCTAGGAACATCTCGTTGGCAATCATATTATTATAGAATGCCTCGTAGTGGGTATTATATGCTAGAACATCCAGAAGGATGTTCATACCAGAACCCTCGAAGTTATAATCTGCGAATGCGGTCTGACCGGATAGATAACTCTTCAAGTTAGATTTTATTGCATCAAAATCCAGATTGCTGATTGTTAAGTTAGAATTATTAGTTGCCATTTATCTTAGCCTCTCCAAGGTTAAATCCAGACTGACCACGTTTTGTGCATTCTTAACTCTGAAATATATTTCTATGCTGAAAGCATTCTGGTCTGTCTTTGCCAATACCTGAACCTCCATCAAATGTGCTCTTGGTTCGAACTGTTTGATGGCACTTATAATGTTCTGCCTCATATGCAGGGCAGTGATGGGTGATAGAGGTTCGAATAGCATTTGTCTAATGCCGCACTGTATCGCTGGGTTGAAGGGCTTCTCATATCTTGCCATCAACACCAGGTTCCTTACAGACCTCTTCACTGATTCTTCATCTTCTAGTATGCTCAATTCACCCGTGACCGGGTGAGCATCGAAGTCTAAATCTAAGTCTTTCCATCTAACCATTATCATGTCCCCCCAGTATGTAGTTGACCTGAGATATGTCTAGTATACTCAGGGATGATTACGGATACTTTATCTTCGTCTATTAGGTCTGCCCTGTCCCAATTACACCATTCTATCAACAGACAACCCATAACTGAAACACCTCTAACGTCTTTTATGGGCATCATACTATATACCAAGGTATGGTTGGATTCTAGATGCCTTCTAAACTGGCAGTCAGATATGCTGGAGGTAGCATGGATGTCAGGTGTGTTCAAAGATAAATGTTCCAGCATGTCTATGTAGTTAGATGCAAGAAGACCAGCCCTAACACTGGCGGTCTCAGATACACCTACCGAGCAAGATTCATGAGTAGACGAGAATTTCTTCATAGAAGACCCATCTAGGAAAGAACCACCATTATGGAATTGTAATATTACTGCTCTATCGGCATGCAGTTTAACTCTCAACTCAGTCAGAAACTCATGAACTCTAGAGTGTACACCCCTGAACTTGGTAGAACACGGGTGAATGGTTTTGTTTAATTTGAGAAAATGTCTGACAGTTGGTAGCAGTATGATGAAACCAACTATTGTTGCACCTATCACCATACCCACCTCGACCCAAGACCCCAATATATCAATATTGTTGAACGAGTTGTCAACTATTTCTATGGTCTCTGTGGTCATGGGGGTTCCTCTAAATCTATAGTAAACTACTATTATTTATACAATCAAACAATATCATCTAGTTCTTGACGAAGTTCCTCAGTAGCTATTCCTGACTCGTCTAGTAGTCTCTTGCCAAAATAGGTATCTCTATTCATACCAAGTATCATGCTACCCAGACCATAAGCCTTCACATAGTTCAATGCTTCATCAAAATTACCATTATCTTCTTCTATTAACCCTATGATACCATTGGCGACCCTGAATGAGTCTGCTGATATCCCTTCGATGTCCGCCGGTGTAATTTCTGATATCGTTATCCCTGAGATAGAGGTATCGGACGTGACTAGACTTTCGACGTCTCTCATCACGTCTTTACCTGCTCTCAGTATGCTTGTGAATAGAATTGAGTAGTTATCCTCAACAGGTTCACCTTCGTTCCTCATGGATTCTCTCATTCCGTTATATGCCCTAGCAATCCCTTGGACACCAGTGAAAGGGTATCTCTCACCGTCAGACTGTAGAGTCTCCCCACTTATCCTATCCGTGTGCTCTTTGAAACTTGGACCGGTTCCGGTCTCGCTAAATTCGTTGTTCAGGTGGTCGGCTATTCTTGCGAAGTTATCAGCAGTGTCTGACCTGAGGAGTGCCAGTTGTAGTTCGCTAGCCTGACCTGGTGGGGGAGGTATGCTATTCACCAAACCATACAAAATATCTGCTATTGAATCGGCAGAAGATGCCCTATCCTCAATCCTTGAACCATATGGATTTGCCAGTGGGTGGTTACCACTCAATGCTAAATTAATTACATCTTTTTCTTCTTCTGTTAATTCTGCAGAAGGGATGTTAACTGCGAAAGTGATTCCGTCTTTGATGTCTTGGGTCGGAAATGTCTCGTGAAAGTATGTCATATCAATCTCCTATAAAAACGTCACCAGAACCAGTAGGACTCTTGCCACAACTAGTGACACTTGTCTCGCCTACCATTCCTTGACCATCCGCAAAAACACTAGAGGATGCTGTCACCACGTTCGGAGAAGAGTGACTACCATTCCCATGTCCTTCAACAGCGTCTCCTAATACACTGGCACTAAGACCATTGATGAATACCGACTGAGAACCAGGTCCCAGTATTATACCACCAGCAGAATCTATTACTATTCTGGATGCTCCTGCCATTCAAATAATCCTCTTATCGGTATTTATATTCTTCATCCAAATGCCTTTACAATAACTTTTCCATCAGCACCTGAACCACCATCGTCTTCAACAGTAGTCGCACCTCCACCACCACCACCGCCTGGAGCAGCACCGTTATCTGCGAAGCCCTTAGCAGAAAAGCCTGTGATACCTCCGTCACCACCTGCACCACCATCTGGACCTCCAGCATCACCACCGTCACCACCTGCAATAGTAGTACCACTAGACCCAATACCAGACTGTGCTTCCCCTGCACTGCCGTTCGTGTTGGTTATGTTTCCATCCGCTGCCACTCCTACCTGACCTCCGGCAGCATTGTTATTCCCTTTGAGTCCTTTAGCCCCACCACCGGCAGAAGGTCCAGACAAACTTGTGGTACTACCACCTCCAGGCGCGACGATATTGACTAATGTGGTGTCCCCACCGTCAACACCATCATTGGGGAAGAGTCCACCACCATTACCACCACCCGCTCCTCCTGCTCCAACGGTGAAGTTGATGACTGCATCCTCAACTAACTGGGCGATGAATAGTTTATGTCTTACATAAGCACCACCACCACCACCTCCTCCTCTTTTATGAGTTGACCCACCTCTACCACCCGCTACGTGACCTGCACCACCTCCACCGCCTCCACCATACATCTCTATTTCAATGAAAACTGTTCCTTCTGGGACAGTATAACTCTGTGATCCAGTGGAGGTGATGTTGGTGGTAGACAATACCTGGTACTGTCTCGTACTAGCTGCTCTTGCTGCACCTAAACTCATGAGAAGTTCAACCCACCTACGAATCCGAAAATGTTGCTTCCCGCATCGGTTGTCAAGAACGTTATGATGTCAATACCAGAAGATGTTAATGAAGGTGCAACATCGCTAGGCCATTTCACAGAGGAGTGGAAAGTCGTGGTGTTTGCTCCACCATTAGTGATAATTAAGGTAACTGTCCCTGCTTTACCAGATGCTGGTGGGTTGGTGAATGTGAACTCACAATTACCATTCATCGTAATAGTCTGAACATTGCCGCTTTCAAAGTTCACTGCGGTGTTTCCGGTGACAGTTCCGATTGCGTTAACAGTTTCTGAAAAATCTTTTAAGTTGGGTCTAATAACGTCATGGTCTGTGACATTTACTGGACCTGTGAAAGTAGCACCCCCAGTCACATTGAAACCACCTTCTAGGTCTAGACCATGTGATGGTGTCTTAGTGCCTATTCCCACCTCACCGGTTCTGAGTATTGTCACCCTAGCGGTATCGTGAGTGGCGAGTTGTAAATCGACGTAACTAGCACCTGTGTTCAAGAAGGCTGCATTTGCAGTGGAGTCGGTGTAGTTTTGACCCGCATCTCCCACCAGACCGATTTCAAATCTGCCAACACCACCATCTTGACCCATTGATATGATTGGATTATCATTTTCACCGGAGTTGTCTGAGTCTGCATTGAGGAATAGGGCAACGTCTCCCGTGTTCTCTATGGTAATTGGACTGCTGAAGGTAGCACCACCAGCACCTAGGGTATAACCTCCTCCTTTGACGGTTTTACCGCTCTGCACGATTATATCACCAGAGATAGACATATCACCAAATACAGTCATACCTTTATTTGCAACGAAGTCTCCTGAATATCCATAAGCGAAGGTAGTACCACCAGCCTGCAATCCTATATGGTCGGTTTTGAACTCAAGGTAGGTGTCAGAATCTCCTCTGTGTCTCAATTTTTTGGGGATATCAAGTTGGTTAGCACTGATATCTAATATTCCACCACCGAAGTTAAGTTTTATTACTTCCGAATCTCCTGCGACACTAATTGTACCATCTTCTGGTAGTTCTATATTGCCTCCGCAAGAAATTCCGTTATTGGCAGATATTCCATTTGTGACAAGTCTAAGAGTGGAAGTATCTATCGCACCAGTTGCACTATTGAAGGTAGAGACACCTTCTGCTGCACCGGTTGCACTATTGAAGGTAGAGACACCTTCTGCTGCACCGGTTGCACTATTGAAGGTAGAGACACCTTCTGCTGCACCAGTAGCACTGTTGAATGTGTTGATGCCCTCTACCGCACCAGTAGCACTGTTGAATGTGTTGATGCCCT